>Ga0070698_100000599_pt1 | contig 38719 bp, 34 predicted proteins | sample KBSK1502metaG_FD_65477 | JGI IMG/M metagenome (GOLD analysis project Ga0070698, IMG submission 65477) | Corn, switchgrass and miscanthus rhizosphere microbial communities from Kellogg Biological Station, Michigan, USA - KBS K1-50-2 metaG | ecosystem: Host-associated > Plants > Roots >...
GAGCGCCAGGCTGACCTGGGCAATCTCGCAGATCGCGGCGAGCTCGCCGGCCCGCAGCAGCGGCATGGTCGCCACCGCCACGCCGCCTGCCCGCAGCACCCCGAACCAGCAGGCCACCAGCCACGGGTTGTTCGGCCCGCGCAGCAGCACCCGGTTCCCTGGCACGATGCCCAGGTCCTCGGTCAGCACCCGGGCAACCTGGCTGGAGACCCGCAGCAGGTCGCCGTAACTCCAGGTGCCGTCCGCCGACAGCAGGCACGGGCGGTCCGCGCCGCGGCGGGCGATCGTCGCCTCGAGCAGCTCCGCCGCGCAGTTCAGCCGGTCCGGGTACGCCAGCGCGGGCAGGGTGAACCGGAACTCCGGCCAGTCGGCGGCGGCGGGGAGGTTATCCCGGCAGAAGGTGTCGGTGTGGGCGGACGGCGATAGCTGCATGACCGCGACCTTCCTCGGGCGCCACGGGACCCTTCCCGGTATTCCGAGTATTCCGTCTTCGTGACGATAGTCAACGAGTCAGTGCAGCGTGCCCGCGGCTATGTTGCTGGCGTGACGGCATTCACCGGGACGCGGCGGGCAGGCGAGCCGCGGGCATCGCCCCGAGCGCTGATCGTGACCATCTACGGCCTGTATGCCCGCGACCAGGCCGGCCGAGCTGGCGGCTGGCTCAGCGTGGCCGCGCTGATCCGGCTGATGGGAGCGCTAGGCGCGGACCAGGCCGCGGTCCGGTCCTCGATCTCCCGGCTCAAGCAGCGCGGGATCCTGGAGCCGCTGCGGCTCGGCGGCGCGGCCGGCTACGCCCTGTCGCAGCGTGGCAGGGAAATCCTCGCCGAGGGCGACAGCCGGATCTTCGAGCGGCCGCGGGCCCGGCTGGCCGACGGCTGGCTGCTTGCCGTCTTCAGCGTGCCCGAGCGGGAACGGGGCCGGCGGCACGCGCTGCGCTCGCGGCTGACCTGGCTGGGCTTCGGCACCGTGTCGGCCGGGGTCTGGATCGCGCCGGCCCATCTCGCCGGCGAGACCAGGGACGTGCTTGCCCGCGACGGCCTGTCCGGGTACGTGGACCTGTTCAGCGCGGGCTACCTCGCCTTCGGCGACCTGCGCGAACAGGTCGGGTGCTGGTGGGACCTGGACCGGCTGGAGCGGTTGTACCAGGAGTTCCTAGATCTGTCCTGGCCGGTCCGCGAGCGCTGGCACGGGCGCAGGGCGAGGGCAGGCGGCGACGGCGAGGCCGCGTTCGCTGACTACGTCCTTGCGCTTACCGCCTGGCGGCGGCTGCCCTACCTGGATCCGGGGCTGCCCGCCGAACTGCTGCCCGCCGACTGGCACGGCGCGCGGGCGGCCAGCGCATTCGGCGCGCTGCGCGCCCGGCTGGCCGCCCCCGCCCGCGCGCACGTGCTCGCCGTGACCGGCCAGCCGCCGGGCGGGCCAGTCGAGTCGGCCGCGGACTGAGCGGCCTCTCCCTTGGCGGGTTCAGGGGACGACTGCGTATCCCTGGATCTCGACCAGCGCCGCCGGATCCCAGAGCGCGACAACGCCGACGGCTGCCATCGCCGGGTACTCACGTCCGGCCAGCCGCCGCCAAGCCGCGCCGATCTCGCGGCTGTGCGCCCGGTAGTCGCCGAGGTCGACGGCGTAGATGGTCAGGCTGGCCAGGCGCTCAGCCGAGCCGCCCGCCGCGCGGAGCGCCGCAAGCAGATTAGCCAGCGCCTGCTCGAACTGGGCGGCCACGGTGTCGCCGACGATCGAGCCAGCCGCGTCGAGTGCCGTCTGGCCGGCCAGGAAGATCACCCGGCTGCCGGTCGCCACGACCGCATGCGCGAAGCCAGATGGCCTGGCCAGGGTCGGCGGGTTCACCCGCTCGATGGTCACGATCGCACCGCCTCGATGTCCACGTCGATGTCGCTGCCGCGGGCATGCCCGGCGGCACCGGGCCGCCACCGGGCGTGCCTGGTGTCACGATGGCCGGCCCGGATGAGCTCAAGCCGCGGCCTCGGCCCGTCCGTCCGGCCGGTCTGCGGCGCCTTGCTGCCCGCCTGCCATGGCGCCGGCCACGCGGCGGCCGGCCCGGCGTAGCCCTGCTCCGCAGCCGCGTGCAGGGTCCAGTTCGGGTCGTACAGATGCGCCCGGCCGAGCGCGCAGAGGTCCGCGCGGCCCGCCAGGATGATCGAGTTCACGTCGTCGTAGGAGGAGATCACCCCGACCGCGATCGTCGCGATGCCCGCCTGGTTGCGGATCGCGTCGGCGAACGGCGTCTGGTAGGACCGGCCGAACGCGGGCTCCTCGTCCGGGGTGACCTGCCCGGTGGAAACGTCGATGGCGTCGGCGCCCGCGGCCGCGAAGGCCCGCGCGATCTCGACGGCGTCCGCGCCGGTGATGCCGCCCGGGTACCAGTCGGTGGCCGAGATCCGCACCGTCATCGGCCTGTCCGCGGGCCACTCGGCACGCATCGCGCCGAACACCTCCAGCGGGTAGCGCAGCCTGTTCCCCAGCGATCCGCCGTAACCGTCGGTGCGCTGGTTAGTGACCGGGGAGATGAACGAGGACAGCAGGTAGCCGTGCGCGCAGTGCAGCTCGAGCAGGTCGAAGCCGCAGCGGTCGGCGGCTCGGGCGGCCGCGGTGAACTGGCCGGCGATGCAGGCCATCTCGGCGATGCTGAGCTCGCGCGGGACCTGGTTGACCCCGGGGCGGTAGGGGATCGGGGACGGGCCGCAGACCGGCCAGTTGCCGGCATCCAGCGGCTGGTCGATGCCTTCCCACATGAGCTTGGTGGAGCCCTTCCGGCCGGAATGGCCGAGCTGGAGGCCGATCCTGGCGGCGGACTGCGCGTGCACGAAGCCGGTGATCCGCTGCCAGGCGGGCTCGTGCTCGGGGGCATACATCCCGGCGCAGCCTGGGGTGATCCTGCCGTCGGCGGACACGCAGACCATCTCGGTCATCACCAGGCCGGCCCCGCCGAGCGCCTTGCCGCCGAGGTGCACCAGGTGGAAGTCGGACGGCGTGCCCCCGGCGGCGGAGTACATATCCATCGCGGAGACCACTACCCGGTTCCTGAGCTCAAGCCCGCGCAGCTTCAGCGGCTGGAACATCGGCGGCGCCGCGTCGACCGCGCCCATCCCGCGCCGCCGTTCGTGGCCGGCGAACCAGGCATCGGCCCGCGCCGCGAACTCTGGGTCGCGGGTTTGCAGATTGCCGTGGGTGACCCGGCGGCTGCGGGTGATGATGTTGAACGCGAACTGCTCGGGCTCCTGGTGCAGGTACTGGCCGATGTTCTCGAACCACTCCAGGCTCGCCTGCGCGGCGCGCTGGGTGGAGGCCACGACTGGCCTGCGTTCCGCCTCATAGGCGACGAGCGCGGCGTCGGTGCCCGGCTGCTCGTGCAGGCAGGCGGCAAGCGCGAGTGCATCCTCCATGGCCAGCTTGGTGCCCGATCCGATGGAGAAATGCGCGGTGTGCGCGGCATCCCCGAGCAGCACGATGTTGCGGTGCCGCCAGCGCTCGCAGCGTACCGTCGTGAAGCTGATCCACCGCGAGTTGTTCGCGTGCACCGCGTGCCCTTCGAGCACGTCGGCGAACAGTTCGCGGATTCTGCCGATGGAGGCCTGGTCCGACTGGCCAGGCGGCAGGTCGGCGGCCGCGAGCCGGTCGAAGCCAGCCGCCCGCCAGACGTCGTCGTGCATCTCGACGATGAAGGTGCTGCCTGCGGCGTCGTACGGATAGCCGTGTATCTGCATCACCCCGTGCGGCGTGGGCGTGATGTAGAACTTGAAGGCGTCGAAGACCAGGTCGGTGCCGAGCCACATGAACTTGCACCGCCGGACGTCGAGATCGGGGCGGAACGCGGCGGCGTGCCTGGCCCTGGTCACCGAGTTGACCCCGTCAGCCGCGACGACCAGGTCGTGGCTGGCGGCGAGCTGCCCGGCCGCGGGCGCCTCGGCCCGGAAATGAACGGTGACGCCGAGCTCGCCGCAGCGGGCCTGCAGGATCTGCAGCAGCCGCCGCCGGTTCATGGCCGCGAAGCCGTGCCCGCCGCTGGTGATCCGCTCGCCCTTGACGTGCACGTCGATGTCGTCCCAGCGGGCGAATTCGCGCTCCATCGCCTGGTAGATGGACGGGTCGGCATGCTCGATCCCGCCCAGGGTCTCGTCCGAGAAGACCACGCCGAAGCCGAACGTGTCATCGGGCGCGTTCCGCTCCCAGACCGTGATGTCGTCGCCCGGCGCCAGCTGCCGGGCGAGCGCCGCGAAGTACAGCCCGCCCGGTCCGCCGCCGATGACCGCGATGCGCACGGCGCCTCCCTGATGCTACGGACGGTCCTGAAGCTATGTTGCTCCTGCAACGACCGTCAATGCCGCGTTAGATCAATCGAGCGCCGACACGCCGCCGCCTAGGTCCTTCGCCGGACGGTAAATGCTCGCTACGGTGGGCATTATGGCCACCCGTGCGCCCAGGACCGATTCCCGCCCGCGGGGCGGGACATCCGGCCGTCCTCGCGCCGCGAGCACCTCCGGGCGCCCGCGGGGCGGTGCCGCGGCCCGCGGCGGCCGGAAGCCTGCCGCGCGCAGGAACAAGCGCCGGGCCAGCGGACGACGGGGCCCGACAGGCCGGCGGTATGCCCGCCGCCCGCCGTCGGCCAGCCCGATCGTGATCCTGGTCGGCTGGCTCGGCAAGGTCATCGAGGGCGCCTGGATGGCAGTCGCGCACTCGGTCGGCTACGCGGCGCGGGCGCTCGGCCGCAACGCGCGGGATCTCGACCCGGCGCACCGCAGGGACGGGCTCGGCCTCGCCGTCCTCGGCGCGGCGATCATCTCGGCCGCCGCCGACTGGTGGAGCATCGGCAGCCCGGTGGGCCGCCTGCTGGCCGCGGTACTCAACGGGGCGTTCGGCGCCGGTGCCTGGACCATGCCGATCCTGCTCGCGCTGCTTGCCTGGCGGCTGCTGCGGCACCCGGACCGTAATTCCGAGACGGCGCGGGTGGTGATCGGCTGGGCAGCCCTGATCATCGGGGCGCTTGGCCTGGTGCATATCGCCAACGGCACGCCGCAGCCCGCCGACGGGGCGGCCGCGATGCGCGCGGCCGGCGGTTTTGTCGGGTTCTTCGCGTCGGCGCCGCTGGTCGCGTCCGTGACGCCCTGGGTGGCGACGCCGCTACTCGCGCTCATCACAGGATTCGGCCTGCTGGTCATCAGCGGCACCCCGCTGCACCGGGTGCCCGGCCGCCTCGCCGAGCTGCACGGGCTGGTGCGTCCCGGCAGCCAGCCGGACGGCGACGGGCGGCCAGGCGATGCGGCGGACGGGACGGCCCGCCGCCAGCTAACGAGAGGCGGGCGCAAGCGCAACGAGGCGATCGAGGCCGGCGCGCACGACCGGCCGTATGACACTCCGCTGCTCGGCGGGACTCTCTCCGGCGGCCCGGCGGCTCCGCGGCCCGGCGGCAAGCAGCCGCCCTCGGCGGTCACCGCGCACCCGGCCGCCGACGATGAGCCGCTGCCCGACGCGCTGCTGTTCGGCCCGCCGCCCGGCGGGGCAGCAGGCCCGGCGGGCGGCCGGGCGGACGCGCCGGAGGCATCCTGGCATGACTCCTGGTTCGGTTCTGCGGCAGGCAGTTCGGATGCGGCGGCGCGGGCCGGCCAGACCGGGCTGGCCGGGTCAGCGTCGGGGCCTGGGCTGGCCGCCGCGGGCGGCGGCCAGCCGCCGCACAAGGCCGAGCAGCTCACCCTGACCGGCTCAACCGACGCTAGCTATACGCTGCCGCCTGCCGCCCTGCTCAAGCCCGGCACCGCGCCGAAGGCGCGCACGCGTGCGAACGACGCGATGGTCGAGGCGCTGTCCGTGGTGCTTGAGCAGTTCGAGGTGGACGCGCACGTGACCGGCTTTACCAGGGGGCCCACAGTCACCAGGTACGAGATCGAGCTCGGCCCTGCCGTGAAGGTGGAGCGGGTCACTCAGCTGTCCAGGAACATCGCCTACGCGGTGAAGAGCGCGGACGTGCGGATCCTGTCGCCGATCCCGGGCAAGTCGGCGATCGGGGTGGAGATCCCGAACACCGACCGGGAGATCGTCAGCCTGGGCGACGTGCTGCGCTCACCGGTGGCCGCCGCCGATCACCATCCGATGGTGGTGGCGCTAGGCAAGGACGTCGAGGGCAGGACCGTGGTGGCCAATCTGGCCAAGATGCCGCACATGCTGATCGCGGGCGCTACCGGGGCGGGCAAGGCGCTTGCTCTCGACACGCCGATCCCGACGCCGCAGGGCTGGACCACGATGGGCGAGATCCAGGTAGGCGGCGAGGTCTTCGATGACCGCGGTCGCCGGTGCACGGTGATTGCCGCCACGCCGGTGATGCGCGGCCGCCCGTGCTACGAGGTTGAGTTTTCCGATGGCGCCGTCATCGTGGCCGACGCAGAGCACCTATGGCGGACTAGCACGGCGGCCGGGCGCGGGCAGTGCGCACGACCACCGCAGGGTACCCCGTACTGGCCATCGGCGGACGTCGCTCGCATTGCCAGGCGAGCAACCGAGGTGCTGAGCGAACCTGATCGGCTTACCGGCACGGCCGAGGTACTGGCGGATGTGGGTGCCCAGTTCCGCAACGTGATCTACCAGGTCGTTAAGGATCTTCCCAAGGAGGGGCGCACTATCCGGCCGACGTACCGCCGAGGCGGACGTGAGATTGGATTCTGGGCGCAAGCCTATTCCCGTCATCTCGTCTACAAGGCGCTCACGGAACGCGTCAGTGCTCCTGCTGGTAGCGGCCACGTTAGCCAAGCCGACGCCGAGCCTGTCACAACCAGGCAGATCGCCGCGTCGCTCCGCCGCTGGCGGCGTTTCAACCATTCAGTCGCGCTGTGCGGGCCGCTCCACTACCCAGAGCGAGACCTGCCTGTGGCTCCGTACACGTTCGGCTGCTGGCTGGGAGACGGGGCCACGATGAGCGCCGCCTTTACCTGCGCCGACGAGGAGCTTCTGAACCATATCCGCAGTGACGGATACGTCATCACGCATCATGCCAGCACCCGGATGCAGTACACGATTTCGAACCGCCCTGAGCGTGAACAGGGCATCGCTGAGGCGCTCGACCTCGCAACTCAGGGGATGAGCGTCGCCCAGGCTGCACTCCACGCTGGTGTCGGCCTCTCTGCCGTGCTCCGGGCAGCGGGTGGCCGATTCTCCCCGGGGCGCCGAGGTAACTTTGTCCCGTCATCATCCCCCCGCGAGCGTTACCGGACCTTGCGTGAGATATTTCGCGAGGTCGGGGCCAAGCACATTCCGCAGGAGTATCTGCATGCGTCCGTCCCGCAGCGCCGCGCTTTGCTAGCCGGGCTGCTTGACACGGACGGCTACTGCAGCCCTCAGGGAACGGTTGAGTTCGTGGCCACAAGCCGGGATCTCGCATACGGGGTGCTGGAATTGGTGCTGGGTCTCGGTTACAAGGCCACGCTGAGGACTAAGCCCTGCAATGGCCGCAACGAGAGTACGTCAACTGTTTTCACCGTTGCCTTCACTCCGCACGAGCCGGTGTTCCGGCTCAACCGTAAGCTGGCGCAGCAGGGCCAGGTCAAGCCAGCCAGTCCTGCACGGCAGCGATACATAGTCAATGCGCGGCGCATTGAATCAGTGCCGGTTCGCTGTATTGAGGTCGACAGTCCCAGTCGCCTGTACCTGGCCAGCCGGTCCTGCATCCCCACCCACAACTCGACCTGCATCAACGGGCTCATCACCTCGATCCTGCTGCGGGCTACGCCCGATGAGGTCCGGATGATCCTGGTCGACCCGAAGCGGGTGGAGCTCTCGAACTACGCGGGCATACCGCATCTGATCACCCAGATCATCACGAACCCGAAGCGCGCGGCGGACGCGCTGCAGTGGGTGGTCGGCGAGATGGACCGCCGCTACGACGACCTGGCCGCGTCTGGCTTCCGGCATATGGACGACTTCAACAAGGCGGTACGCGCGGGCAAGATCAAGGCGCCGCCCGGCAGCGAGCGGGTCTACCTGCCTTATCCGTACCTGCTGGTGGTCGTGGACGAGCTGGCCGACCTGATGATGGTCGCGCCGCGCGACGTGGAGGACGCGATCGTCCGGATCACGCAGCTGGCCCGCGCGGCCGGGATTCACCTCGTGCTCGCCACCCAGCGCCCGAGCGTGGACGTGGTCACCGGCCTGATCAAGGCCAACGTGCCGTCCAGGCTCGCCTTCGCGACCTCCAGCCTGACCGACAGCAGGGTGATCCTGGACCAGCCGGGCGCGGAGAAGCTGGTTGGGCAGGGTGACTCGCTGTTCCTGCCGATGGGGGTGAGCAAGCCGCTGCGGCTGCAGAACGCGTTCGTCACCGAGAAGGAGATACGAGACGTCGTCGCGCACTGCAAGCGGCAGGCCGAGCCGAGCTACCGGGATGATGTCGCGGTCCCGGACGGCCGCCAGCGCGAGGTGGACGCGGAGATCGGGGACGACCTGGAGCTGCTGCTCCAGGCGGCCGAGCTGATCGTCAGCACTCAGTTCGGCTCCACGTCGATGCTCCAGCGCAAGCTGCGGGTCGGCTTTGCCAAGGCCGGGCGGCTCATGGACCTGCTGGAAAGCCGCGGAGTGGTCGGCCCGAGCGAGGGCTCGAAGGCCAGGGACGTGCTGGTCAAGCCCGACGAGCTGGCCGGCCTGCTCGGCTCGCTGCGCGGCCAGGCGGGCAGCTGAGGCCGTGGTCTGGCGGCCGGCCGGCGGCCGGCCGGCCGGGCCGGAACCGCCATTGCGAGGCGGCCCGCCGGGTTAGCGGCTGCCGACCGCGGGAACCGGATAACGATAGGCGGGCATGCCGCGCCGGTCCTCGCGGGCCGGTGTGATGTCTGTCTACACTTGGTGACGGAACCCGCACTCAGGGATCGGAAATTCAGGTAACTGTTACCCGCACCCCCCCGGGCGGCACGCAGTGCGATAGAGCAGTGGAGGCGCGGCGTGAGCATCGGTGACGCCCTGGCGCAGGCACGCCGCCAGGCCGGTCTCACCATTACGCAGGTCAGCCAGCGGACCTGCATCAGGGAGACGATCATCCGGGGGATTGAGCGCGGCGATTACTCGGCGTGCGGCGGCGACTTCTATGCCCGGGGCCATGTCCGCAGCATCGCGCGTGCGGTCGGCGCCGACCCGGACTCGCTTGTCCGCGAGTACGACCTGGCACACGGGGCACCGCAGGCGATCACCGCGGCGGACATCTTCGAGCCGTCGACGCCGATCAGGCTGAAGGAACGGCGACGGCGGCCTAACTGGAGCGCGGCCATGGCGCTGGCGCTCGCGGTGATCGTCGGCTTCGCGGTCTACCAGGCGTGGCCGTCGCCGGGCGTCTCGCGGGTAGCCACGCAGGGGGCTGGGGGGCCGGCCCCGAAACACACTGCCCGCCAGTCACCGCAGCCGTCGCCGACCAGGCACCGCCGGCCCGCGGCGGCCCGCGAGGTAGCGATCCACCTGACCGCCATCGAGGACTGCTGGGTCGAGCTCACCACCTCGACCGGCCGGGTGATCTTCAGCGGGACCATTCTCGGCGGCACGGACAAGCGCTGGACCGAGCATCGGGCGGTCAGCCTGATGCTCGGCAATCCGGGCGGGATCGCGCTGACCGTGAACGGCAAGAACCTCGGCTCGCCGGGCAACTCGGGCCAGCCGGTGACGCTCAGCTTCGGCCCCGGCCAGCACGCAGCGGGCTGACGCCGCACGCGCCTGGCCGCTGCCCGGCCGCCGCCTCGGCTCGCCGGGGCAACTCGGGCCAGCCGGTGACGCTCAGCTTCGGCCCCGGCCAGCACGCAGCGGGCTGACGCCGCACGCGGCTGGCCGGCCGCCGCCGCCCGCGGGCCGCGCACCGGCCGGCTTACCGTAGTCTGCCGGTGTGTCGTCGAGTCAGGGAAGCGCAGGCCGGACGGGGCGCACCGTCAGCCTGGTCACGCTGGGCTGCGCGCGTAATGAGGTCGACTCCGAGGAACTCGCCGCCCGGCTTGACGCGGCCGGCTGGACGCTGGCCGGCCAAGGCAATCAGGACGGCGCCGATGTCGTGCTCGTGAACACCTGCGGCTTCATCCAGGCGGCCAAGGAAGAGTCGATCGACCAGTTGCTCGGCGCCGCGGCCGCCGGGGCCAAGGTGGTCGCCGCCGGATGCCTCGCCGAGCGGTACGGTGCCGGGCTCGCCGAGGCGCTCCCTGAGGCCCAGGTCCTGAGCTTCGACGATTACGGTGACATCGCGGCCAGGCTGGACGCCGTGCTGGCCGGCCAGCGGTGGCCGGCGCACGCCCCGCGGGACCGCAGGAAGCTGCTGCCCATCTCGCCGGCTGGCCGGCCCGCCGCCGGCGGCGGGACGCTGCCAGGCCACGGCACGGTCGCGGCAGCCGGGCCAGACGGCGCGGCCAGCGCCGCCGCGGGCCAGGGCATACCCGACCTGCCGCCGGGCGTCGCCCCGGCCTCCGGGCCGCGGGTGTTGCGGCGCAGGCTGGCCGGAGGGGTGGTCGCCCCGCTCAAGATCGCCTCCGGGTGCGACAGGCGGTGCAGTTTCTGCGCGATTCCCGCCTTCCGTGGCGCGTTCATCTCGCGCCCGCCTGCGGACCTTGTGGCCGAGGCGGCCTGGCTGGCTGGCCAGGGAGTGCGTGAGCTGCTGCTGGTCAGCGAGAACTCCACCTCATACGGCAAGGACCTCGGCGATCTGCGGCTGCTTGAGGAACTGCTGCCCGCGCTGGCGGCGGTGCCGGGCATAGCCCGGGTGCGAGTCAGTTACCTGCAGCCCGCCGAGGTCCGGCCTGGCCTGGTAGCGGTGATGACATCCACTCCGGGCGTGGCACCATACTTCGACCTGTCTTTCCAGCATGCTAGCGGCAGCGTGCTGCGCGCGATGCGCCGGTTCGGCGACCGCGAGCGGTTTTGCGGGCTGCTGGACCAGATCAGGGCCGCGGCGCCGGGCGCAGGCGTCCGGTCCAACTTCATCGTCGGCTTCCCCGGCGAGACCGCGGCTGACGTCGGCGAACTGCAGCGCTTCCTCGGCGATGCGCGGCTGGACGCCATCGGGGTCTTCGGCTATTCCGACGAGGACGGGACCGAGGCCGCGACGCTGCCCGGGCAGGTTGCGGCCGACGAGGTCGCGGGCCGGGTCGAGGAACTTGCCGGTCTGGCCGACGAGCTGATGTCCCAGCGTGCTGCCGAGCGCGTTGGCGAGACGCTGGATGTCCTGATCGAGGAATCGCTGGGCAATGGCCGCTACTCGGGGCTTGCCGCGCACCAGGCGCCGGAGGTGGACGGCACCACGACGGTGCTGTCCCGCGACTCGCTGGCACCTGGTGACCTCGTGCGGGCTGCCGTCACCGGCTCGGAGGGGGTGGATCTGCTGGCGGAGGCCATCGGCGCGACGGCATCGAAATCCCCGGCCCCCGCAGGCCTGCGTTGACGTTGCCTGCCGGGAGCACTGCGGGGGAGGGCGGCCGGGGCGACGCTGCCGTGATCGCGCCACCTGGGCTGGTGAACGTGGCCAACGCGCTGACGGTGCTGCGGCTCGGGCTGGTGCCGGTCTTCGTGATCCTGCTGGCAGCGGGCGGGGACGGCTGGCGGATCGCGGCCTTCGTCGCGTTCGGCGTTGCCTCGCTGACCGATCTGCTTGACGGCGAGCTTGCCCGCCGACGCGGGCTGATCACCGATTTCGGCAAGATCGCCGATCCGATCGCGGACAAGGCGCTGACCGGATCGGCACTGGTGACTCTCTCCGTGCTGGGCGAGCTGTCCTGGTGGGTCACGTCCGTGATCTTGTTTCGCGAGCTTGCCGTGACCGGCTTGCGATTCTGGGTCATCCGGCGGGGTGTCATCCCGGCCAGCCGCGGCGGCAAGGCCAAGACACTGCTGCAGGTGGTCGCGATCGGGCTTTACATCCTGCCCGGCCCATCCGGCGTCGTCCGCGGCGTCGTGATGGCGGCTGCAGTTGCGCTGACGCTCGTGACCGGCGGCGACTACGCGGCCAGGGCCGTGCGGCTGCGCCGGGCGGTGTCGCACGGCGGGCCACCAGCCCGCGCCGGGCCAGCCCGCGCTGGGCCAGCGCACGACAGGCCGCCAGCGCACGACGAGCCGCCGGTGCACGGCGGGCCACCAGCCCGCGCCGGGCCAGCCCGCGCCGAGCCGCCAGCGCACGACAGGCCGCCAGCGCACGACGAGCCGTCGGTGCACGGCGGGCCAGCGCACGATAGGCCGGCAACGCACGACGCCGGGCAGGGATCGCCACCGGATGCGAGGTCCCGGGAGGGGCGCCAATGAGCGAGGCGGCCGGGACGCCAGTGCGGGAGGCGGCCGAGGTGCCAGTGCGCGAGCCGGCTGGGACCTCAGTGCGCGAGCCGGGCGGGATGCCAGTGCGCGAGCCGGGCGGGATGCCAGTGCGCGAGCCGGGCGGGCGCCAATGAGCGAGCCGGGCGAGACCCCAGTGCGCGAGCGCGCGGCAGCCGAGATCATCGGCCTGCTGACCGAGCGCGGCCAGAGCGCGGCGGTGGCCGAATCGCTCACCGGCGGACTACTGGCCGCAGCGCTCACCAGCGTCCCTGGCGCGTCAGCCGCATTCCGCGGCGGCGTCGTCGTGTATGCCACCGACCTGAAGGCCGCGGTGCTCGGCGTGCCCGCGGACCTGCTGGCACGCCACGGCGCGGTGCACCCCGGCGTGGCCGCCGCGATGGCCGTCGGCGTCCGCCGCCTGATGGGCGCGACTGTCGGCGCGGCGACCACAGGCGTGGCCGGACCCCATCCGGCCGATGGCCAGCCGGTCGGGACCGTCTATATCGCGGTCAGCATCGGACCGGACGGCGGGGGACCGGGCCTGGCCTTGCCATCCGCGAGGCTCAACGATGTCCGGCAGGCTGCCGCGGAGAGCGGCACCGTAGTGCGCTCTCTGGCGCTGCGCGGCTCTCGGGCGCAGATCCGCCGCGAGACCGTGACGCAGTGCCTGCGCCTGCTGCTGAGCGGGCTCAGCGAAGCGGCCATGCTCCGGGAAGAGAGTGGGTGATTACAGCGTTACGTCAGAGAACACGCCTGTATACGGTCTCCCGTACGGTCCGTGCGGACAGGTACGGTGGAGATGTGTCAGCGACCGGCCTCGGAAGGGAGAGCGGCGATGGTCTTGCTTCGTCACTTGCTCGGTGACGCGCTGCGTCGGCTCCGTCTGCGGCAAGGCCGCACGCTCCGCGAGGTCTCCGCCTCGGCGAGAGTTTCCCTCGGCTATCTGTCTGAAGTCGAGCGTGGCCAGAAGGAAGCGTCCTCTGAGCTGCTCGGCTCCATCTGCTCCGCGCTGGGCACGCCGCTTTCACAGGTCCTGCGGGAAGTGTCCGACAACTTCGCGCTCGCCGAACTGCAGAACGAGCCGGTGCTGACCGGGGTCAGGGAGCCCGGGCCATCGGCCGGCGGCCCGGATGGGCCGGCCGAGTCGGCCCCGCCAAAGGCTGGCCCGGCGGCCGCCAAGGTGCGGATCGGGGCCACCGGCGGCCGGCAGCTGGCCGTGCGGGAGCGGCCCGCGATCGGCACGCCGGTGCCTGGCCGCACCATCGTCGCACCGGCTCCTGGCCGGCTGCCCGCACGCGCGGGCCAGCGACTCGGTGCCCAGCAGGCTCAGGTGATCGACACGGTATCGCTGCACGGCGGCGCGGCTAGGCCGGGCGCGGCATTGGATCAGCTGACCTGGCGCGCGCCGGACATCACCGACATGGTGCCCGTCTGAACGACCGACGCGCCGCCCGCCTGAACGACCGACACGCCGCCCGCCTGAACAACCGACATGGTGCCCGCCTGAACAACCGACGCGTCGCTCGCCTGAACAACCGACACGCCGCCCGCCGCGTCGGCCGGGGCCAGTGATCATCCGCGGACTACAACGCCAGTTGTCCCAGCCGCGCACGCCTTCCCAGCGCCGCGTGAAACTTGACACAAATGTCCGCAAGCCCGCGACCAAAGATCGTTAAGCCCAGGCCCGGGGATCGTCGGCGAGCTTGCGGACGCTGTCCGGCAGCACGCCGGAAACGACATGTTCCAGGGTGACGTCTTCCAGGATCGCCCGCTCGTTGGCCCGCAGCGCTATCCAGACGGTCTGCAGCGGCTCGGCTGCCCCGATGTAGCCCAGGTTCTCCGGGCGCTCGCCGCGCACGCCGAGCAGCGGCCCGTCGATCGCGCGGATGATGTCGGCCAGCGAGATCTCGCCGGCCGGCCGCGCTAGCCAGAACCCCCCGTCCGGTCCGCGCCGGCTGCGCACCAGGCCACTGCGGCCAAGCTGGGTCAGGATCGCCTCAAGGAACTTCCCGGGAATGTGCTGTGTCTTGGCCAGTTGATCGGCCGTGACATGACCGCCCGTGGCGGCAGCAAGCTCGATGGCTGCGCGCAGGGCATAGTCGGCGCGTGCGGACAAACGCATGTCCAGCATTATGCAGGTAAGCGGCGCCCGGCTGCTGGCCGGCGCACAGATGGCCCCTCGTCAAGGCTGGCCGGAGGCCGCTGTTCCATGATCGCGGAAGGTTTGGGGGGTGCGCATCCCCCAAACCTTCCGCGATCATGGTGTGACTCGTGGATCGGCGGATGAGATCAACCGACGGCGCGTTGACCGGGTGGTTGGATGTGGCGGGTGTTGCGGGTGTGACCAGTGTGGCGAGTGGGATAAGCGGCCTGGTCAGGGTCGCGATGGGCGATGCGGGCAGGCAGCGGGCCAGGGCCGCCGCCGAGGTTGCCGCTTACGTCACCGCCCGCCGGAAGGTCTACGGCCGGACCACCGGCGTGGGCGCGAATCGTGACCTGCCGGTCGGCCGCGCCGACGTGGCCGGGCATGGTCTGCGGCTGGTGCGCAGTCACGCGGGCGGCGGCGGGCCGCTGATCGCCGCCGAACTCGGCCGGGCGTTGCTCGTCGTGCGGGTCAACCAGATCGCGGCCGGGGGCTCCGGCGTCGATCCGGGCGTGCTTGACGCGCTCATCGAGGCCATCAACGACGGCCTGTCAGTGCCCGTGCCGGTGTGGGGGGCGATCGGCACCGGGGATCTCACCGCGCTGACGGTTACCGCGCTGTGCCTGCTTGGTGAGCGGGACTGGGTACCCAGGCCAGCCAGGCCGCCGCGATTCGCGCTCGCTTCCCCCGATGCGCTGGCGTTCTTGTCCAGTAACGCGGCGACAATTGGCGAGGCCGCGCTGGCCTGCCACGATCTAGGCGAACTGCTGCAGGCCGCGATTATGGTCGCGGCCTTCTCGCAGCTGGCAGTCGACGCCTCCGCCGAGCCTTACGCCGCGCCGGTGCATGCCGCCCGTCCGCACCCGGGCCAGCAGGCGGTGGCCGCAACGATGCGGAGGCTGCTGGCCACCCGCGCCGCCGGGCCAGCGCTGAGAGTCCAGGACCCGTACGGGTACCGGGCGCTACCGCAGGTGCACGGCCCGGCGGTCGACGCGGCCGGGCACGCCACGCAGATCGTGACCAGCGAGCTGAACGCGGCCGCGGAGAATCCGCTGATCGACGTCGTCGGCCAGACCGTCTGGCACAACGGGAACTTCCACACCGCCTACATCGGCCTGGCGCTAGACGCGCTCCGCGCGGCGCTGTTCCAGACCTCGGCGCTGTCGGCGGCCCGGCTCGGCACGCTGGTCGAGCCCGCCTTCACGACGCTCGCGCCGTTCCTGGCCACCGACCCGCCGCCAAGCTCGGGAGTCATGATCCTGGAATACGTCGCCCAGTCGGCGATCGCCGACATCCGGCGGCAAGCCGCACCCGCCGCGCTGGGCAGCGCGGTCCTCTCCCGAGGCGTCGAGGAGCACGCCGGGTTCTCCACCCAGTCCGCGCGGGCCACCACCGACATCGTCCAGGCCTACCGGATAGTGCTGGCCTGCGAGCTGGTCGCCGCGGTCCGGGCGATGCGGCTGCGCGGGCTACGGCCGGCCGGCCCCGCGCTGGCCGAGGCATACGAGCTGGCGGCTGGCGCGCTGCCGGCGGACACCAGCGACCGGCCGCTCGACGGCGACCTGGCCGTGGCGCAACGGCTGCTGCCCAGCCTCGCCGCGCTGGTGCCCGGATCGTAAGGGCGGCCAGGCAATTGCGCGGGCGGTCAGTGCGGCTGGGCGGCGCGGCCACCCGGCTCGGCCACCGGGATCACCCTGCCTGGGCTGCCGGGGCAGGTCGGCACTCCTGGTAAGCCACTGCAGCCTGGGCCAACGTCTTATCCCTGCCGAAGCCTGGCGGCCCGGACGGAAGCCATTCCGAGTGCCACCGCCCGCCAGCCGAGCATTGACAGCCCGAGGAAGGCAAGCGCCACCACTATGAAGGCGGGCGCGGTGCCCTGCCCGGAGATGGCCCGCAGCGTCATGCCGATGCCGGCCGTGCCGAGCCACGCGCCGAGGCCGGCCGGGACGATGGCGGCGGGCCGCCGCCACGCCCGGGTGAGAACCAGGCCGACGGCGAAACCGGCCAGGAACGGCCACGCGGTCCTGGCCAGCCCGGCGATGCTCCCCGCCTCGCCGTGGCTGGCGCGGCCGATCACGGCGAATGCCAGCACGCAGCAGACGTCGAGCAGGATGATCGCGCGTCTCACGGCAGCAGGATCAGCTTGCCGGTGGTGCCGCGGCCGGCCAGGTCCTGGTGCGCTCGTGCCGCCTCGGCCAGCGGGTAGCTGCCGCCGGTCCGCACGCTGAGCTTGCCCTGGCCGATCCAGCTGAACAGGTCGCTGGCCCTGGCCAGCAGTTCGTCGCGGCTGGCGATGTAGCTGCCGAGGGTCGGGCGGGTAATGAACAGCGACCCCCCGGCGGCAAGCCGCTGCAGCTCGAAGGGCGGCACGGGTCCGCTGGCCGCGCCGTAGAGCACCATGGTGCCGCGCGGGCGCAGCGCGGCCAGGCTGTCGTCGAAGGTCGCCTGGCCGACGCCGTCGTAGACGGCGGCCGCGCCGGCGCCGCCGGTAACCCGCCGGGTGACCGCGCCGAATTCGTCATATCCGGTCACGTGGTCCGCTCCGGCCTGCCGCACGAGTGCGGCCTTCCGGGCCGAGGATGTGGTGGCGATCACGATCCCACCGCGCAGTTTGACTAGCTGGGTCAGCAGCAGGCCGACTCCGCCGGCGGCCGCGTGCACGACAACGGTGTCGCCGTCGCTGACCGGGAACGTGTCGTTCGACAGGTAGTGCGCGGTCATGCCCTGCAGCATCACGGCGGCCGCGACCCGCAGGTCAATACCGTCCGGCACGGGCACGGCACTGCTGACCGGCAGCACCACCCGCTCCGCGTAGCTGCCCGGCACGCCGGTCCACGCCACCCGGTCGTCAACCGCGAAGCCGGTGACGCCCGGCCCGGCGGCCGCGACGGTGCCCGCGCCCTCCGCGCCCGGCATGTAGGGCAGCACAGGCACATACGGCGGGTTACCCTGCCGCTGGTGGATGTCCATGAAGTTGACGCCCGCCGCGGTAACGTCGACCAGCAGCTGGCCGGGACCGGGCTGCGGGTCCGGCAGTTCGGCCGGCTCGAGAACCTCCGGCCCGCCGGCCCGGCGCACCACTATCGCTCGCATGCCCTCATCCTGCCGCGCCCGGCTCGGCGTCCCGCCCGCTGGGTCCCCGACCGGCCAGCCCGCTACAGGTGAATCTCATGCTTATTAGCATCTGCTGCCATGCAGTGCCTTGACCTGCTGTTATATGGGCAGTCGGCTCAGGCGACGTAGACGCCACGGCCGGGCTCGGTCTTCACTAGGCCCTCAGCGCGAAGCTGCGCCACCGCGCGCTTGACCGTGCCGTCTGATACCTCGTAACGCTGCATCAGGGTTCTGGTTGACGGCAAGAGTTTGCCCGGCCCTATCTCGCCGCTGGCTATCTGACCACGCAGGATATCCGCCAGTTGCCTCCATACCGGCGTCCCTGAATCATGATCGATCCTCACATGATCACCGTAAGTCACGATGCCTGGGAGCATTCAGGCGGACATCGGTTGACCTAGGAATGCCAAGGTATACTTAGGCTTTTGCCAGGCACAGGAGGCAAGGATGCTCGACAGTGATGGCCAGACGATCCTTAATGATCTTCGCTGGCACTGGGAAGATCACTATCAGGTCGATTTTCGCGAAGGCAAGTGGCTTGCCGCCCCCGTGCATGACCCGTTCGCCATCATCGAGCGCGAGACCTCGGGTGAGCTGCGCGAGGCCATCAGGCGGGACTACGCCGAACGCTCCGCACGCCGGTTCGGCGGGAACAGCAGCACATGAGAACGCGCGGCGGGGCTGAGCACGGCGCCGCTGCGGCACAGCCGGGGCAGACACGAGTTACCGGCGCCGTCGCGCGTGCCGGCGCATGGCGTCTACCTTGGCTGAGAATGCAGCCGGCTCGATGATCGGAGTTCCGCGCCACGGAGACATCGACAGTAGATCCGAGTCATTGGACACCACGATCAGCGCCCCGACCTCGGCGGCCATCCGCGCGCAGTTCAGGTCCACCCTGCCCCGACTGCGGCACCTGCTTCACCCGGCTCCTTCCTGTCTCGGCGTGTCCGAGGTTGCCGGGCACGGCTGCGGTCAGCTGCGCAGGCGGAGGCCGCGCGGGGTCGGCCGGAATCCGGCTTCCTCCAGGGCCTGCGCAAGCGGGGAGTCATACACCCCGGCGCCGTCGGCGCGCTCAACCGTCAGCCTGCCGAGCGCGCCCGCGTGCACGGCGTCAGCCAGGGCGGCAGCCGCCGGGGCCAGCGCGGCCGGGTCGCTGGTCCAGGACAGCAGCGTCTTGCCGCCGCGCTCGACATACAGCACAAGCTGCCCGTCGGCCAGCACGACGAGCGCGCCGGCCTTGCGGCCAGGGCGGTGGCTGCCGGGAGTCTCGCCTGGCCTGGCGGGCCAGGGTAGCGCGGCGCCGTAGGCGTTGGCCGGGTCGGTTGCCGCCAGCACGACGACGAGCGGCGCGTCCGCGCCCTCGCCGCCGGCCGATGGCGGCTGGGCCAGCGCCCGCATCCGGTCCACGGCTCCGGGCAGCGCGAACTGGGCGGCGCCGAGGCCCTCCACGAAGTAGCCGCGTCGGCAGAGCCCGGCTTCCTCCATCGCGCGCAGCACCGGGTAGAGCGCGCCGAACCCGCCGGGCACCCGCTCGGCAGCCGCGGCACCCCTGATCACGATGCCGTGCCGGTCGAGCAGCGTCCTGGCGAGTGCGTGCAGCCGCCTGGTCTGGTCAGGTTCGCCTGGCGGCAGCAGCGACCAGCGCCCGCTGACCGTCGGCGGGCCGCTCCTGGACGTGACTGCGCCGCGGCCCAGTCCTGGCCGGCCCAGTCCTGGCCGGCGCAGTCCAGGCTGGCGCAGTGCCAGCCGGCCAGGCGCCCCGGCCGCGCGCAGGCTGCCGCCGTAGGCTGGCGCATCCGCCCTGCCGCCGCCGAGGGGTCTGACGGCTAGTGGCCGGCCGGCACCGAGCATGGTGCGCAGCGGCGCCAGTGTGTCATTGGTCAGCCGGCCAGCCCAGACCAGGTCCCAGATCGCCGCCGCCACCGCCTGGTCGCCGGCCCGGCCAGCGGGAACGCGCAGCCGCTGCGCACCAGCCGGTGCTGCGCCGGACGGCCCTGCCGGGCCTGGACCGCCCGGCTGGCTTGCGCCCGGCTGGCTTGCGCCGGGCTGGCCCGCGCCATTGGCAGGCCCGATGCCGCCTAGCTGGACTGCGGCGTTGGGCGGCTGGTCGCCGGGCGGCTCCTGCTGTCCGGCGGATGCCACAGCGCGATCGGCGAGAGCGCGGAAGAACAGCGCGCCGCCGCCGCCGAGGGCGTCAAGGATCGCATCGTGCAGCGGCGTCATCGTGATCTCGCCCGGTGCCGGGAACAGCAGCGGCGCGGCTCCGGCGGGCGCGAGGACGATCCAGCCATCACCGCCGGGCAGCGCGCCCGCGCCTGTCCAGACGACCTCGCCGGCCGCGGTCAGCTCGTCGAGCATCGCTGGCTCGTAGCCGGGCACTCGGCCGGGCAGCACCAGGGTCTCAAGCGCCGAGGCTGGCACAGCGGCTCCGGCGAGTTGCTCGACGACGTCGTAGACCGCATCGGGACCAGCCCGGCGCGGCCGCCGCCCGCCCGCCCGGCTGCCCCCGGCTGCCGGATGGCCCGCGTTTTGCCAGGCGGGCAGGAAGGCGGCCAGTGCCTGCGGCGGAGCCGGCTCGGCTTCCTTGCGCAGCTTGGCCAGGCAGCGCCGGCGCAGCAGCCGGAGCACGCTTGCATCGCACCATTCGGTCCCGCGCCCGCCGGGCACGAACTCGCCCTCGCTGACCCGGCCTTCGGCGGCGAGCCGGCGCAGCGCGCCCGTGACGACCGCCACGCCGAGCCCGTAGCGACTCGCTGCCGCCAGCGCGGTGAACGGGCTGTGCGTCCTGGCGTACCTGGCCACCAGGTCGCCCAGCGGGTCGGCGACCGGCTCGGTGAACGCGCCGGGCACGCCGAGCGGCAGCGGGACGCCGAGGGCGTCCCGCAGCCGGCCGGCATCCTCGACAGCCGCCCACCGCGCCTCGCCGCCGACCCTGACCTCGATCACGCGCCGCTGCGCGGCAAGTTCCGCGAGCCAGCCCGCGGCGGCATCCTGCCCGGCGCAGCGTTCGGCCACTTCCTGCGCGGACAGCGGCCCGATGTCCCTGATCATGTCCGCAACGCCCTCCGCGTCGCGGCAGGCCCGGTCCGGCAAGAGTCGCTGTAGTCTCCGTACCGAATCCTGCACGATCAGCGGGTCGAGCAGTTCCCTCATGTCGGCCTGGCCGAGTAGCTCGGCGAGCAGGGACGAGTCGAGCGCTAGTGCCTGGGCGCGGCGCTCGGCGAGCGGCGAGTCGCCCTCGTACATGAACGCGCCGACGTAGCGGAACAGCAGCGACCGGCCGAACGGTGACGGCGCAGGGGTCTCGACGTCGACCAGCCGGATCCGCCGCGCCGACAGGTCGCGCATCAGGTCGATCAGCCCGGGCACGTCGAAAACGTCCTGCAGGCACTCGCGGACGGTCTCCAGCACGATCGGGAACGTCCCGTACTTGCTGGCCACCGACAGCAGCTGGGCCGAGCGCTGCCGCTGCTGCCAGAGCGGCGTGCGCCGCCCCGGCTGGCGCCTGGGCAGCAGCAGCGCGCGCGCCGCACACTCCCTGAACCTGGAGGCGAACAGGGCGGAAGCGCCGAGCTCGGCGGTGACGAGCTGTTCCACCTCGTCGGCGTCGAACTCGGCGATGCCGGCCGGCGGCGGTTCGTCGGCGTCCGGAACCCGGATCACGATCCCGTCGTCGGTATGCAGGGCCTGCACGTCCATCCCGCCGTAGCGCTCGCGCAGCCGGGCCGCGATGGCCAGTGCCCACGGGGCGTGCACCCGGGCGCCGAACGGGCTGTGCAGCACAAGCCGCCAGTCGCCAAGCTCGTCCCGGAACCGCTCCATCACCAGGGTGCGGTCGTCGGGCACGTAGCCGGTAGCCTCGCGCTGCCCGGCCAGGTACCTGACCAGGTTCGCGGCGGCAAGCTCGTCCAGGCCGTCGCGGCGCAGCCGGGCCGTCGCGTCCGGCGGGCTGGCCGAGCCGAGTTCGCGGCAGTACTCGCCGATCGCCCGGCCAAGCTCGGCCGGGCGGCCTGGCGTGTCGCCGTGCCAGAACGGCAGCTTGCCGGGCTGTCCGGGTGCGGGGGAGACGAGCACCTGGTCGGCGGTGATGTCCTCGATCCGCCACGAACTCGCGCCGAGCACGAACACGTCTCCGACCCTGGACTCGTACACCATCTCCTCGTCAAGCTCGCCGACCCGCCGCGAGTGCCTGCCCGATTTGTCGCGCTGGCCGCCAGCCAGGAACACGCCGAACAGCCCGCGGTCCGGGATCGTCCCGCCGCTGGTCACGGCCATCCGCTGGCCGCCGGGCCGGCCCCGCAGCGTCCCGGTCATCCGATCCCAGACCAGCCGCGGTCGTAGCCCGGCGAACTCATCGCTCGGATAGCGGCCAGCCAGCATGTCAAGCACGGCCTCAAGCACCGGGCGGGTCAGCCCGGCGAACGGCGCCGCGCGGCGGACAGTCTGCTCCAGATCGGCGACGTCCCAGTCGTCCATTGCCGTCATAGCGACTATCTGCTGGGCGAGCACGTCGAGGGGGTTGCGCGGGACGCGAAGCTCCTCGATCTCGCCGTCCCGCATCCGCTGCGCGACGACGGTCGCCTGCACCAGATCGCCCTGGTACTTCGGGAAGATCACGCCGCGGGACACATCGCCGACGTTGTGGCCGGCCCGGCCGGTGCGCTGCAGGCCGCTGGCCACCGACGGCGGCGACTCGACCTGGATGACCAGGTCGACGGCGCCCATGTCGATGCCGAGTTCCAGGCTGGAGGTGGCCACCACGGCCGGCAGCCGCCCCGCCTTCAGCGCCTCCTCGATCTGGGCCCGCTCCTGCCGGGACACCGAGCCGTGGTGCGCGCGGGCTACCTCGGCCGGTGCGCCAGCGACCATTCCGGCCTGGGCCATCAGCTCGGCCGGGGGCCGAGAAGGGGCATCCCGGCCGCCGGCTGGCTGCTGCGCGAGCGCCTCGGCCCGGTCGGCGGCGAGTTCATTCAGCCGGCCGCAGAGCCGTTCGGCCAGGCGGCGGGAGTTGGCGAAGATGATGGTCGACTTATGCGCCTGGATCAGGTCGAGCACCCGCTCCTCGACGTGCGGCCAGATCGACCGCCGCCGGTCCGGGTAGCCGGCCGGCCCGCTGGCGGGCTCGCCGGGCTGGCCGGGCTCGCCGGGATCGCCAATGGGGGCGGGCGCTGTCTCCCGGGTGCGGGCCGGCTCCAGGTCGGTCATGTCCTCGACCGGCACCACGATCTTGAGTTCGATGCGCTTATCGCTCGGCGGCGCGGCGATCGTCACCGGTTGGGCGCCGCCAAGGAACGCGGCAACCTCCTCGGGCGGGCGCACGGTGGCGGACAGGCCGATCCGCTGTACCGGGCGGCGGGCCGGGCTGCCCTGGCGTGTGTGCGGCGGAAAGCCGTCCTGGGTAGCGCCGGCCTGGGTAGCGGCGGCTGGGCGGGAGCCGTTCGCGGCAGCGCCCGCCGGGCTGCTGTCCTGGCCTCTGCCTGGCCGGTTAATTCCGCCGGTGCCTGGCTGGCTAGTCCCGCCGGTGCCTGCTCCTGATCCGTCCTGGCCGCCGCGCAGCGCGTCCAGCCGCTCCAGGGACAGCGCCAGATGCGCACCCCGCTTGTTGCCTGCCAGGGCGTGCACCTCGTCCACGATCACGGTCTCGACACCCCGCAGCCCGTCGCGCGCCTTCGACGTAAGCAGCAGGAACAGCGACTCGGGCGTGGTGATCAGGATGTCGGGCGGCTTTCCCGCCAGCTTGCGCCGCTCGTCCGCCGCAGTGTCCCCGGTGCGAACGCCAACCCTGATGTCGCTGATATCCAGGCCGAGCCGGCTGGCCGCATGCCCGACGCCGGTCAGCGGTGACCGCAGGTTTCGCTCGATGTCCACGGCCAGCGCCTTGAGCGGCGAGATATAGAGGACCCGGCAGCGCAGCCTCGGATCCGGTGGCGCAGGCTCATTGGCTAGCTTGTCGATCGCCCAGAGAAAGGCGGCGAGCGTCTTGCCGGACCCGGTTGGCGCCACGACCAGCGTGTTGTCGCCGCTGCCGATCGCCGCCCAGGCCTGCGCCTGCGCCTGCGTCGGCTCGGCGAAGGCAGCCGTGAACCATGCTCTGGTCGGTTCGGAGAAGCCGTCCAGGGACTGCGTGCTGGCTGGCGACATGGCGGGCATGCCTCCATCCTGCCTCCTGGGTACGACAAATCGTGCCGGTCATCCGGGTAGCCTGACGCGGTGCGCCTCACTGCCTTCTGGGAACGAATGCGCGCGCAGTTCGGCGACGTGTATGCCGAGAGCGTCGCGAAGGATCAGGCGCTGGCCGCTCTCGGCAGCAGGACGGTCAGCCAGGCGCTGGCTGACGGCATCGACGCGAAGATCGTCTGGCGCGCGGTCTGCGAAGCCTTCAACGTCCCCGAGTCCCGCCGCTGAGGAGATCCGGCGGGCTCCTGCCGCGCTCGCCCGCCGCCCTCGCCCCGCAGGGGACCCCTGGGTTTCATGATCGCGGAAGGTTATGGGGGCCTCCAGCACCCATAACCTTCCGCGATCATGGAACGGCGCCCGCCCGGGCGCGTTGACGAGGCGCCGAAGGGCTAGATCGATGACCGGGAATTCATGCCGTGTCCGAGGTGCCCAGTGGTCGCAGCCGATCAGCAGTTTGTTCAGCGTGACACTGGTCGGCGCTGCGTGCGGCGGTCTGCGGTCGCCTTGCTGTTTGAGGGGCGGGCGGGCTCAGCCCTGCCTGAAGTCGTCCGAGTCGGTCTCGTCCTTGCCGTGAGCAGGGCACTCGTTGTGGGGTCGGTTGACCGCCGTCCGGTTGTGCAGGCCGGCGTTGCTGCTTTGGCTGCTGCCCGCGCCGGGCGACCGTCCGCTTGCCAGGACTGGAAACCGCCGGGATTTGCTCTGTCGCCGCTGCGTAACGGAGCGCTGCTCGCCGCTCAAGGCTGACCGAGGTTGCCGCCGTTGCTGTCCCCCATTGCTTTCAGCCGGGTTCGGTGTCCGAAGAGGTCATCCCCACGGACTGCCCTTGAGGTCGACCCGCAGCACATCGCCCCAGAACGGGCTGAACAGGATGTGCCCGTCCTGGGCCACGGTTGCCGGAACGAGCGGCAGGTCCCAGTCCGGTCCGCTTCCAGCGCGCGCGCCGATGGGCTGCCCAACGCGATTCCAGCGCAGGTTCGTGCCGGGGCAGTAGAACTGGAAGGCCCTGCGGTGGCGGGCGCGGACGCTGACGGTGGCGCGGAAGCTGGCGGTGACGGTGCGCGGACGGTGGCGGTGGCGGTGGCGCGGACGCTGGCGGGCGTGGACGGTGGCGGCGGCGCGGACGATGGCGGCGCTGGGCATCCCGGCGGCGCAGGGAGCGCCTTGGGTACGGACAGTTGCAGGCCGGACGCTGCCGGCGGCCTGCAACTGGTGGCGAGCGGCGACGCGGGGAATGCCGGGCCGGGAGAATTCCGTTACAAATCCTGCGGCATCAGCATTGTGGCGGCACGTCCTTTCGCGTGCAGTTCCGGCTGAACACGGCGGGCCGCGCCGGGCCGCCCGCCCTCGTTCGTCACGGGGCAGCCAGAAGGAGGCAACGGTGGGAGTATTCGGTTTTCACAAGACCCGGGTGATCACGGCCGACGAGGCGCTGCCCGGCCGGGCTGCCCCGATGCCGGTGTCCGCGCGGCATGCGGTGCTCGACGCCCCGCTGCGCCCGCCGTACCCGGCCGGCGCGCAGATCGCCGAGTTCGCGCTCGGCTGCTTCTGGGGGGCCGAGCGGATCTTCTGGCAGACGCCGGGCGTGCTCTCCACAGCCGTCGGCTACGAGGGCGGCTTCACGCCGAACCCGACGTATGAGGAGGTCTGCAGCGGCCAGACCGGGCACGCCGAGGCCGTGCGCGTCGTGTTCGACCCGGCGAAGATCAGCTACGGCGAACTGCTCCGGATCTTCTGGGAGGCACACGACCCGACCCAGGGCATGCGGCAGGGCAATGACCGCGGCACCCAGTACCGGTCGGCCATCTTCTACGCCACGCCGGAACAGGAGGCGCAGGCGCGCGAGTCGCTGGCGGCCTACCAGAAGCGGCTGGCCGAGGCCGGCTTCGGCGAGATCACCACGGAGGTATCCCCGGCGGGCGAGTTCTACTTCGCCGAGGACTACCACCAGCAGTATCTTTCCAGCAGTAAAAACCCGAACGGGTACTGCGGCATCGGCGGGACGGGCGTGTCCTGCCCGGTCGGGGTCGTCAAGGCCGAGGGCTGACGGGCCTGGCGGCTCGCCCCAGGTTGTGCAAGCGGCGGGTCGCAGGGTCGCATGACGCGGTCTTGCGGCCGCCGATAGAGTCTGGCAACTGGTGCTTCTGGGGAGCTGGGATCGGGGAACGGCAGCGTTACTGTAACCCCATCAGGTGTGGCCACAAATTTGTGATACATTCAACGGGTGACTGCTGCGGATGCACACACGGTGGGCTTGCGGGACCTGCGCCACCACACCAGCGAGGTGCTGGCGCGGGTGCGGCACGGTGAGACTGTCGACGTCACTGAGCACGGGCGGCTCATTGCGCGTATCGTCCCTGTCGGGGAGCGGGAGCCTACGCCGGTACTGGCGCGTCTGGTCGCGACCGGCCGTGCGACCCTTGCCCGCAGGCCTGGCTACAGGCCGCGCATGCGCCCCGGGGATGGCAGCGACACGCTCTCCGAGACCCTCGCCGAGATGCGGGACGAGGAACGCTGGTGAGCCTCTACTACGCCGACACCTCCGCGGTCATCAAGCTGCTGGCTGAGGAGACCCATTCGAAGGCGTTCGCAGCGTTCTACGATGCTCATGCCGAGGCTGAGTGGGTCAGTTCGGGGCTGCTGCGGATCGAGGTCATCAGGGCTGTCGGGCGGGCCATGCCAGCTCTGCTGCCGGACGCCCGCGACCTGCTGCTTGCCTTCTCCTGCATTGCGATTGATGACGACATCGTGGAGGGGGCGATGAACGAGCCGGATCGCGGCCTCCGTTCCCTCGACGCGATCCATCTCGCCACCGCGCGCATCCTCGCGCCAGAACTGGATGCCCTTGTCACCTATGACGACCGCCTCGCCAGAGCGGCCAACGATGCTGGCCTGATCACGCTGGCTCCCGAGGACTGAGCCCTGGCGGAACTCAGGTAGCTGCCGTCGCGCGCTTGTGGCTGTAGCCGACCTTGGCTTTCATGCCAAGCAGCACTTGCAGGTGCTTGGCCGATGAATCGTCTCCTTGCTCAGCAAGGCCACGGCCTGGAACCTCCAGACCAATAATAGTGCTCTCTGCCGTACTGTAGTCCTGATGCATGAATAATAGTTAGCGGCTGTTTGAGGAACGCGTCGGTGCCGTCGCATCAGGCTCAGCCGGCGGCGTCAGCGGCTTCAGCACGCAGAACTCGTTGCCGTCCGGGTCGGCCATGACAACCCAGCTGACCTGCGAGCCCTGCCCGATGTCGGCACGGCTCGCGCCGAGGCCCTCTAGCCGCGCGACCTCCGCGGCCTGGTCCCCGGGCCGCAGGTCAAGGTGGAGGCGATTCTTCCCTGCCTTCGCCGCTGTAGCCCGCGAGAACAGCAAATCCGGCACGACCCCATCCTCCGGGCTGCCCTCCGGAGGCTCAAGCACCACCTCGTCATCTTGCTCAAACGTGCGGCGCCACCCCAGTGCCGACTGCCAGAATGCGGCCAGCCCAGCCGGATCGGCCGTATCGACGCACAGGCACTGAATGCGAAGCTTCATGCGGCGATCCTGATGTCCGGCTCGAGTTCTGTCCATCGGTTTCGTCCTGGCAGGCCCGCCGCGCCGGGTCCCGAGACCGTGGTCAGGCCAGCCCGGCCTAAGCGACCGCTGGGAAGAAGGCGAGGCGCTTAATGGTTGGGTCGCTTCCCACGTCCTGCGCGTCGCCGCCGATGTAGACGCCCGCGCCCGTGCTCAGCGATGCCGCCCAGCCTTGCCCGCGGCCGGTGGCCGAGGAGTTGTTGAAGCTCAAGATGGCATGGCCGTAATTCGCATCTCCGGCCTTCACGTCGATGGCCCCGATACCGTAATGAGTCTGCTGGCTGGCCTTCACCCTTACGCCGTTGATGTATACCGCGTAGTCGAGGTACTTGTTGTGCCCGCCGGTGTAGGCGACGTCGCCCGTGTCCACCACGGTGAAGAGCGAGTCGTACCCGGTGACGTTCACGATAAGCGGATGTAGCGTGTTGGCGTTGCCGTCGCTCTTGAACCGCGAGAAGGCGTCGCACAGCGCACCATGTGCGCCGAAGGCGTCGAAGCCCCCGCCGCCGCTGGCCGCGATGTCAAAAAACGTGCCGGTGGGGTCCCAGTCCACGCCGCGGGCCCAGGTGTCCAAGGAGTTGCAGTTCGTGGAGTTGCTGGCGTTGAGGTTCGTGGGGTCATTCCACGAGTTGATGGTGGCTCCGCCGGTCCCGGTGACGTTCAGGACCGCAACCTCCTTGTGCGTCGTGCCGCCGACCGAGGAGAAGTTGCCGATCATCACGGCCTGGCTCCGCTGCGGGTTGATGGCAATCTGCGCCACCTTGGTGGCCACGTTGGGGGTGACGACGCCAGAAACGCCGAGCTGGGTGCCCGTGAGTGCGCCCGTGGTGGGGCTGACGAACGCCAGCGCAGTGACGGCGTTGCCTGCCAGGTACGTGAAGCGGCCGCCGAGCCACACCATGCCGTTGACATACTCGACGTCGTTCACGACGCAGCCGCCGCCGCCCGTGCAAACCTTGGCGTTGAACGACTTGAGTGAGCCGTCGCTGGCGTTGATCGCGGCGACGCCTCTGCGCGCGACGCCCGCAGCGCCGGGAGCCGGAGCGGTCATGCTGAAGCTGCCGGCCACGTAGAGGGTGCCGGCCCCGTCGGTGGCTATCCCGGTCACCGCGGAGGCTTTGTAGTCACTGGTCTGAGACGTGGTGTAGAACTGCGGCTTCCACGACGTGTCGACCTGGTGCGTGGTGGCGCTGAACCTGAAGATGTTGTGGTAGCCGCTCTTGGTAACACCCGTGATACGGTCGGTCACCGTGCTGATGATCCCGCCGACGTAGACCCAGCCGCCCACCTGCTTGACCACCAGGACGCGGCGGCACAGGTTCTGGTCAGCCGTGGCGTAGCAATACCCGCCAGGGACCGAGGGCGTGAGGTCGCTGGCATGGTCACTGACCAGGCCAGGAATGGCCTGTCCGGCATACGCGGATGGGGCGGCGAGCCCGGCGACCGCGATCAGCCCGCCGGCCACCAGCGGGATCAGTCTAAGGGTAACGCTCATCGAGTTCCTTTCCCCCGTCACGTCAGCGGCTGAACGGCGTACCTGCGCTCAGACGGTGGTACCAGGACGGATATGGACAAAACCACAACGCGTCCAGCCACCGGTACCAATACACATTTTAGCCACATAGTTTAGCCGTACAACTGCGATATGCCGCGACCTGCCGCCAACCGCTTTAGCCGGGAGCGCGGCTTTGCACTCCGGCACGCTATCTGGCGTAGCTGCGAGCGGCTTGCGGGCTGCCAAATCCTGCGATCAAGGAAATCCGCGGTTGGGGCCGCCGGGCCGGTCAGGCCGGTCGCTGCGGTTCCCGGCTACATCCTCGCCATCGCCCGGATGGACCGGATAGGGCATCGCCGGCTGCAGCTGACCGGCTTCGTGATGATGGGACTCTGTTTCGCGGTCATCGCGCTGGTACCCGGCATGACCACGGCTGTGCTGCCGTTCCTTGTGGCCTACGGGATCAGCTACTTCTTCACCGAGTTCGGGCCGAACATGACGACCTTCGTGATGCCCGGCGAGCTGTACCCAGTATCGGTGCGGGCCACCGGCCACGGGATCTCGGCCGGAGTGGGCAAGTTCGGGGCATTCATCGGGGTGTTCCTGTTCCCCGTGCTGCAGGATTCCTTCGGGCTGCGCGGCACGCTGCTGCTCACCGCCGGGGTCTCGGTGCTCGGCGCGCTGCTGACGCTGGTGCTGCCCGAGCCGGCCGGGCGCAGCCTGGAGGACATCTCCGGGCATCACGATGTGGTCGACGCGGCGGAGCGCGTGCTCGCCAACCCGAGCCCGCCCGCCGCGGTCGCCGAGACCTGACGCCGGGGCGATCAGGCGACGACGGCGAACAGGACGTACCCGTAGCTGATGCTTGTCGCCGCCGGGTGCCTGGCCAGCCAGGCGTCAGCGACCCGCGCGGGGAACTCGATACGCAGCACCGCCTCGAGGTCGGCCCGGCGGTCGAAGGCCCACCCCGAGTGCACCTCGCGGCGGATCGCGCCGCGATCACGCCACCAGGCGTCCGTGGTGGCGGCTTTCTTGCGTGCCCCCTCGGACGAGGACGCGTCGAGCAGCGTGCCGAACTCGCCCCACCGGTAGTCGTTGTCGACCACCACCAGGGCACCGCCCGGCCGCAGCGCCCGCAGCACTTCGGTCAGGCCGGCGTCGCCGCCTGGCGGGAAGAAGTAGGCGAACCTGGCATGCACCACGTCGACGGAGGCGGCGGGAAGTCCCAGGTGCTCGGCTGACCCGGCGGCGACCTCGACGCCGGGCAGCGCGGCGGTTCTCGCCGCGGCCTTCGCCCGCAGCGCCGGATCGGGCTCGATGCCGATGACCCGGCCGGCCTCGGCGGCGTACCTGGTGAGCCAGAATCCTGTTCCGCAGCCAAGGTCGACGATGGTGCGGCCAGTCCAGGGCGCAAGCCGGTGCATCGCATTTATTACGTGGCCTGCGCGCGCCAGCGCCCTGTTCTCTATCTCGTAGACCCCGGGGTTATTGCCGATATTCGGCGCGAACCGCCAGTCGGGAAACGCCCGGCGGGCCTGGTCCGCGGCCGGCCAGCCGTCCGTCCGGCCGGGGCCGGCCAGCAGGTCGGGGCCGGCCAGCCGGTCGGTGTCATCGACGCTCACCCGCACAATCCTGGCAGAGGCCAGGCGGGCGGCCCGGTCAGGCTGCCGGGCTGCGGGCCGGTGCCCTGGCCGTCACAGGCCGGCCGCCTGCACCGGCGCGCCTGGCAGCGTGACCGTCGTGCCCTCCTGCGGGCTGCCGAGGTGCGCCCAGATCTTGTTCAGCTCGGCCTGGTAATACAGCGCCTGCAGGCTGACCACGAACGCGCCGATAATGCCGATCACGCCATTGCAGCTGCGCTGCATCCCGGCGGCCTCCTGCATCTGCGCGATCCGGTCGCCGGTACGGTAAATCGAGACGTACGGCGGGACGATGATTATCCAGCCGATCGTCACCGCGAGCAGCGAGAGTACCGGGTTGACCTCAATCCGGGCATCGAAGTCGCGGGCCTCGCGATTGATCTTGTACCACCAGACCAGGTGGTAGATGCCGAGCGTGATGAGTGGCCAGACCAGCCACACAAGCACGATGTTCCTGTTCTTGCCCGTGCGTCCTGCCATGTCATTGTCCCCCCGTGCGCCAGCCTGGCGGGCTGCCTGACTGGCGCCTGTCCCTGGCGAGCGCTTTCGCAGGGTAATTCGTGCCCCGATTGGCACCGGCCGCAACATGCCCGGCCGGGTTATCAGTTTACCCGGGTGGCGATAACGGGAATTTCAGGAAAATGCGCCGCCGCGGCCGGCGCCGCGCTGGAAACGGGTCACCCCGTCGGCGATCTCGGGAGCGGCCAGCGTGGTCATTCCGTGGCGGAACTCATTGGCCATCGCAGCCTCCGTTTCAGATCCTGGGCTTTGCAGTGCGGACATACGGTCACTTCGCAGGCAAGCCTGCGGGAACGCGGATATCTCGTACGCGAGTTGCTCCGCGGCTGCGCGGGCGCCGCCGCTCGGCACTACCCGGTTGACGAGTCCCATCTGGGCCGCCTCCGGAGCCGGCACCCCTCGCCCGGTCAGGATCAGGTCGAGGGCCCGGCCGAGTCCGACGACCTGCGGCAGGCGGACGGTGCCGCCGTCGATCAGCGGGACGCCCCAGCGCCGGCAGAATACGCCGAGGACGGCGTCCTCCTCGGCGACCCTCAGGTCGCACCAGAGGGCGAGCTCGAGCCCGCCCGCCACGGCGAACCCGGAGATAGCCGCGATCACGGGCTTGGACAGCCGCAGCCGGGTCGGCCCCATCGGGCCATCGCCGTCCGGCTCGGTCCGGTTGCGGTCCGGCCCGCCGATCGCCTTGAGGTCGGCGCCGGCGCAGAACGTGCCGCCCGCGCCGAACAGCACCGCGGCCCGTGCTCCTGGATCATCGTCAAAGGCCCGGAACGCGCTGGCCAGGGCCGCCGCGGTGGGCCCGTCGACGGCGTTGCGCCGCTCCGGCCGATCGAGGATGACGGTGCTGACAGGCCCGTCGCGCTCCACCCGGACGGTCATCAGCGCCTCCAGCTTGGCAACGGCTCCTCAATCGGACGGAAGGAACACGAGTGGCGGGCGGGGTGCCTCGCGGCGGGCTTCGGGCTGGCTAGCCGAGGCCGACCTGCCAGGTGTCGCCGCCGGCCAGCAGGGCGGCGAGGTCGCCGTCGCCCTGGCGCTCGCGCGCCGTCTCGATCTGGCCGGCCATCAGGTCGTCATAGGACGGCCTGGGCACCTGCCGGAAGATGCCGATCGGGGAGTGCGCGAAGTCAACCGTGTCCAGCCGGGACAGCGCGAACGCATAGGACGGGTCGGCCACGTGCTTGTCGTGGATCAGCAGCCCGGTGCCGTCGGCTGCCGCGTCCACCGCCTCCAGCGAGCCGTATTTGCCGAACCGCAGCCCCTGACCCTGGTCGGCCCCGAACCGTACCGGCTCGCCGTGCTCCAGCCTGATCAGCCGGTCGTCTCTGGAGGCGGCGTCGGTGACCGGCGCGAACGCGTCATCGTTGAAGATCGGGCAGTTCTGGTAGATCTCGATGAAGGCGGCACCGCGATGATCGGCGGCTGCCCGCAGCACGCTGGTGAGGTGCTTGCGGTCCGAGTCGATCGTCCTGGCGACGAAGCTGGCCTCGGCGCCGAGCGCCAGCGACACTGGGTTGAACGGGGTGTCCAGCGAGCCGAACGGAGTCGACTTGGTGACCTTGCCCTGCTCTGACGTCGGCGAGTACTGGCCCTTGGTCAGGCCGTAGATCCGGTTGTTGAACAGCAGGATCTTGACGTTCACGTTGCGGCGCAGGGCGTGAATCAGGTGATTCCCGCCGATCGAAAGAGCATCGCCGTCGCCCGTGATCACCCAGACGGACAGGTCCGGGCGGGAGGCGGCAAGACCGGTGGCGATGGCCGGCGCGCGGCCGTGAATCGAGTGCATCCCGTAGCTGTTCACGTAGTAGGGCAGCCGGGATGAGCAGCCAATGCCGGAGACGATCACCAGGTTCTCCCTCGGCACCTCTAGTTCCGGCAGGAACGCCTGGAAGGCAGCGAGGATGGCGTAATCCCCGCAGCCTGGGCACCAGCGGACTTCCTGGTCGGACTTGAATTCCTTCGTCGACTGCCGCTCGGTGGCCTTGGGCACCAGGGTCAGCGAGACCGGCCGGTGCGCGCCGTTGGCGTGGGCACCGTCGGCGGGACCGCCGTGCTGGTCAGACATTCGAGATCACTTCCTGGATGACGCCTGCTAGTTCGGCCGCCCGGAACGGCAGCCCGCGCACCCGGTTGTAGGAGATCACGTCGACCAGGAACCGCCCGCGCAGGACGAGCGCAAGCTGGCCGAGGTTGATCTCGGGAATCAGCACCTTGTCGTAGGCGCGCAGTACCTCGCCAATGTTGGCAGGGAACGGGGAAAGATGACGCAGGTGCGCCTGGGCGATCGAGCCGCCTGCCAGCCGCACCCGGCGGACGGCGGCGCCGATCGAGCCGAAGGTGGACCCCCAGCCCAGCACGAGCACCCGTGCGTCGCCGTCCGGGTCGTCGACCTCCAGCGGGTCGATGTCGGCGGCGATTCCGTCGATCTTGGCCTGGCGGAGCCTGACCATCCGGTCGTGGTTGTCCGGGTCGTAGGAGATCGTGCCGGACACGTCGGCCTTCTCGATCCCGCCGATCCGGTGCTCAAGGCCCGGCATTCCCGGAATCGCCCAGGGCCGGGCAAGCGTCCGCGGATCCCGCTGGAACGGCAGGAACTGGGGCTTGTCCGCGCCGGAGCTGCCGCGCCATTCGGCGGGGCTGGAGAAGGAGAACTCGTCCCGGAGCTTGGGCAGGTCCGCGACCTGCGGGATGCGCCAGGGCTCCGAGCCGTTCGCCAGGTAGCCGTCGGACAGGATGATCACCGGCGTGCGGTACTTGACCGCGATCCGGACGGCCTCGATCGCGATGTCGAAGCAGTCCGACGGCGTGGCCGGGGCGACGACCGCGACCGGCGACTCGCCGTTCCTGCCGTACAGGGCCATCAGCAGGTCGGCCTGCTCGGTCTTGGTGGGCATGCCCGTGGACGGGCCCGCCCGCTGGATGTCGCAGACGATCAGCGGCAGCTCCACGGAGACCGCGAGGCCGATCGTCTCCGCCTTGAGGCACATGCCAGGCCCCGACGTGGTGGTGACGCCGAGCGCGCCGCCGAAGGCAGCGCCGAGCGCCGCGCCGACGCCGCCGATCTCGTCCTCGGCCTGGAAGGTCCGGACACCGAACCGCTTGTGCCTGGACAGTTCATGCAGGATGTCCGATGCCGGGGTGATCGGGTACGAGCCGAGGAAGAGCGGCAGGCCGGACCGCCTGGAAGCGGCGACCAGCCCGTAGGACAGGGCACCGTTGCCGGTGATGTTGCGGTAGGTGCCCGGCGCCAGCGTGGCGGGCTTGACCTCGTACTGGACCGAGAACGCCTCGGTGGTCTCGCCGTAGTTCCAGCCGGCCCGGAAGGCCGCCTTGTTCGCCTGCATGATCTGCGGCTTGGCGGCGAACTTGGACTCAAGGAACTTCATCGTGCCCTCGACCGGCCGGTTGTACAGCCAGGACAGCAGGCCGAGCGCGAACATGTTCTTGGCCCGCTCCGCCGCCTTCCTCGACACCTCGAAGCTCTCCAGCGCCTTGACCGTCACGGACGTGATCGGCAGCGCGTGCAGCTGGTAGGCCGACAGCGAGCCGTCCTCCAGCGGGTTCTCCGGGTAACCGACCTTGGCCAGGTTCCGCTTGGTGAACTCGTCGGTGTTGGCGATGATGTCGGCGCCGCGCGGCAGGTCGCCGATGTTGGCCTTGAGCGCCGCCGGGTTCATCGCCACCAGCACGTCCGGCGCATCGCCGGGCGTCAGGATGTCATGATCGGCGAAGTGCAGCTGAAAGCTGGACACCCCGGGCAGGGTGCCCGCCGGGGCGCGGATCTCGGCAGGGAAGTTCGGCAGGGTCGACAGGTCATTGCCGAACGACGCCGTTTCCTGAGTGAACCGGTCGCCGGCCAGCTGCATGCCGTCGCCCGAGTCCCCGGCGAACCTGATGATGACACGATCACGTTGCTGGACCTGCTTGGTCACAGTGGGAGGACCTCCTCCACGCGCCGCGGCCGGGCTACGTGACACGGTGACGGCGTGCGTCCTTTCAGTACCGGCCGGCCTGCGGCCGGGAGCGTGAAGTTAGGGACAGTGCATCGTACCGGCATCGCATGGTGCGATGACCGGATGCCCGCACTCCTGAGCTGCCGTGATGGTTTCGTTCCCCCGCCAATCTGTCGGTCGGCCTGCCCGGAGCCGGAACATATCGCGATTCTATGACAGAAACTTACTGAAGCATGTTCTCTCTGTAATAGGACGCAGTTCAGGGTGCCACGGTTCACCACTGCCAGGATTGGCGGCGCGGGGCTGGCGCCTGCTGTGCGGGCCTGCCGGTGCGCGGGGCTGGCGCCCGCTGCGCGGGGCTGGCGCCCGCTGCGCGGGCCTGCCGGTGCGCGGGCCTGCCGGTGCGCGGGGCTGGCGCCCGCTGCGCGGGCCTGGCCTGCCGCTGCGGGGGCCCGGCCTGCCGGTGTGCGGGCCTGGCCTGCCGGTGTGCGGGCCTGGCCTGCCGGCGCGCGTGGCTCTTGGTCGGCCGCTGCGGGGTTCCCAGGGCTGTGGGCGCGAGTTTCTGTCTTGTCCCTGCTCACGTATGCTTACTGTACGTGTCAGCTTGATCGCATTCCGAAACGCCGGCCGGACTGACGAGGGAGGCTGCGGATGTAATGGACAAACATGCCGAGCGAGGTACCGCCGCCAGGGCGGTCGCGCCACGGGAGGCGGCACCCCGGGATTCGCTGCCCGATCCGGCCGGGCGGGTGACGGAGCAGAGGCCTGAGTCACGGCGCGCCAGCGTGCGCGATGCACTGGACACCGCACTGAACGGTGCCGTGCTCTGCAGCCGTGACCGGCAGTTCCTGAGCAGGCTGATCAAGTGGGACAAGCGGAACGCGGCGGCGGTGGTCTCGCTGCTCTGGCGGGCCCGGCTGGCCGGGCGGGCCGAGGTCGCGCTCACCGAGCGCCAGCTTGAGGTCGTGCTCGCCGCGCTGAGCGACGCCGCCGCCTACCGGACCTCCGGTGCCGAGTCTCTCGGCTGCTGGGCCTGCGAGAACGCCCCCGCTGGCCGGTGCGCCGAGCACGCCAAGGACCAGGACCGGGCACATGCGTGCACCGAGCTCGCGGCGATACTGGCCTCGGGCAAGGTCACTGCGAGCGACCTGCCGATGCCAACCGACATCCCTGGCTACCGCCGGTTCACGACGGTGGCATCATAGGGCACGGCGGAGGACGTAGGCCCAGCCGGGCACGGGCTGGCCACTGAACCCTCGTAATGCCCGGGTTCTGGTGACGCTGTAGCGGGGGGCCGCGCGGCCCGAACCAAGCATGCGAACCGGCAGAACTGCTGCGGTACGACATTTCAGATGGGGCCTGGGTTACCAGAGTGGTAATAGACAAGCAGCAGTTCGAGGAAGTGGGTAGAGAGGAGGCAGCCTGCGAGCGCAGTAGGGATCGCGGCCCAGGCCGCGATCCGGGACCGGCGGGTGAGCAGCGCCGCGGCGAGGATTAGTCCGCCGGTCAGCCACCAGACAAGGTTGTGGCCGGCCATGGCCTGGGTAACACGGCTCAGGCAACCAGGCGTCGGCCAGTAAAGGCTATAACAGGCGTCGCGTGCGTTACTGACCTCGGCGAGGATCCCTGGAGTGGTCGGGTACACCAGCCAGATGAACACGGCGGGGGCTATGCCCGCCAGGTGCCACCAGCTCGCCCGCTCAGTTCCGGCCGAGCGTACCTGCCACCACTGCACGACGGAGAACCCAGCAGCCACCGCGACCGGAAATGCCAGCACCGGCGCTGCGATCACCATGGGCATCTGGTTGGTGACTATTCCCCCGACCAACTCCGCAACAACAGCGCCGAAGACGACGACCCACCCTGTCACCCCCGCCTCCCATGGGTAGGTCAGCAGCGGTCGTCGCGTCTGCGGATCATTCATTCGCGGTAGGGGTTGCGGAACCTGGTAGCTCATCTATGGGTGAAAGCCTACGGCCTCGGTGGGCCATCGCACAGCGACGCGGCCCGTTGTTATTGACACTTAGGCGTCAAGCGAAGGCAGCCGAAGAAGGAGGCCCGTCCCCCTGACAGGCGCGAGGAGGACGGCCGGTCAGCTCTTGCAGGCGCGGTTACCCGCCGGCTACGGCCTGTACCGCCAGCGGCCGGGTGCGGGAAGACCGCGCGAGGCAGCCGCCGCGACGCACGGCTTCCGCCCGGAGGAAGCGGCGACGCTGCCGCCGCCAGCGGCAGCGGACCCCGCGACACGAGCCGCTGACCGCAGGTGCTGCGCCGGACTTGCTGCCTGGTGTCTCGCGGCCTGCGCCGGGAGCGTGGCGGCGGCCGTCCCGGCTGGCGCGCCGAAGGCGTGCCCTTGATCTGGCCGCCGGAAAGATGCTTGTACGTGAATACGCCGCTCTTTACCGTCGGGATCTGCTGCACCGGAACTCGACTGCCGAGCGGGGGTCAGCTCGCACAGTCGAGATGCCTGCGATCACGATCGCGGCGCTGGCGCGGCACATCGAGCTATTCCTATCGCCCGAAGCCGAGATCTGGGATCGTACTGACTCTGACCAGCGGAAGCACCATCGGCGCACGGCTCGCCTGCTGTTCGTCACTCTCGCCGGCCGGCCGATCTATCGAGCGACCTGGGCGCAGCTCTGGGGCACCCGCGGCCCGCCGGGCGGGAATCCCCAGGGGAACCGGCCTGCACTGCCTGCGGCATTACCTCGTAACGTTCCAGTTTCCACCGCGGCGCGGGTGTCAAGCGGGTGCAGTTCGACCTGGGTCATTCCACGCCGATGATCACGCTCAACACGTATGCGGGCGAGTGGCCCGACACCGACGATCAGGCACGGGTGATCGTGGACTCGGTGCTCGGCAATGTGCCCTGTGCGTGCCCTGTGCGACGTGCCGTGCGGTAAAGACGCTGGTCGGAGGCTCGGAGCGGCCGTGTTTCAGCGGTAGTTGACGAACTGCAGTGCGAGGTCGAACTCCTTGCCCTTGAGCAGGCCGATAACCTGCTGGAGGTCGTCCTTCTTCTTGGCCGAGACGCGCAGTTCCGCGCCCTGGACCTGGGCGCGGACGCCTTTCGGGCCCTCGTCCCTGATGATTTTCGAGATCTTGCGCGCGTCGTCCTGCGAGATACCCTCCTTCAGGGCGACGGCCAGCCGGTACTCCTTGCCGGAGGCTCTCGGCTCGGCGGGGTCGAGGACCTTGAGCGACACCGAGCGCCTGACCAGCTTATCCTTGAAGACGTCGAGCACCGCGCTGGCGCGTTCCTCGCTGTTGGCCGTTATCTCGACAGCGTGATCGCCGGACCAGTTGATGGATGCCCCCACGCCGCGGAAATCGAAGCGGGTGCCGATCTCCTTGGCTGCCTGGTTCAGCGCGTTGTCGACTTCCTGGCGGTTGATTTTCGACACGATGTCGAACGAAGATTCCGAGGCCACGGGTCATAGGTTAGACGGCGGCTGGCGGGTAGGCACGCCCGAAGCGACTGTCAGGCTAGTTGTGTCGTGTTGTTGTGGGCTCGATCCGTGGCCGGTGGTTCCCCGGCCGGCGGCTCGTGCGGCCGATAGCCGGTGGTTCCTGCCTGGTGGCTGGGGTAGGTCCTGCTGGTGGCCGGTGGTTCCTGGCCGGCGGGCGTGGTTCCGCGTGCTGCCGCCAGCGGCAGGTTCCGCTATTCTTCACTGTGCCGTCTGGAAGGGCGGCGCGCGGCAGGTTGCCCGAGCGGCCAAAGGGAGCGGTCTGTAAAACCGTCGGCTTAGCCTACGTTGGTTCGAACCCAACACCTGCCACCAGTGACCACCCGTAGTATCAGCAGGTCAGCGCGGTGATTAGAAACTTTGTCCCCGTCAGCACTGCCAG
>Ga0070698_100000600_pt1 | contig 38715 bp, 34 predicted proteins | sample KBSK1502metaG_FD_65477 | JGI IMG/M metagenome (GOLD analysis project Ga0070698, IMG submission 65477) | Corn, switchgrass and miscanthus rhizosphere microbial communities from Kellogg Biological Station, Michigan, USA - KBS K1-50-2 metaG | ecosystem: Host-associated > Plants > Roots >...
CGGACTCGATCTGTGCCTTGGGACCGTTTCAGAGATGGGCGGCGAAGGCAGTGTCCTGGAGGCAATCGAATATTTCGGGAAGCGTGGCCAACTCGTCTATGTCCACTTTCGGGATGTCCGGGGAACTGTTCCGCGCTTCGAGGAGTGCTTTCTTGGCGAGGGTAACTACGATCCTCTTCGCGTGATGCGGGCCCTGCGAAGCGCCGGGTTCACAGGCTTCATTCTGGATGACCACGTGCCGCACATCGTCAACGACAGCGATTATTCACACCGTGGTCGTGCCCATGCGATTGGTCTGATCCAAGGCCTGCTTAGCGCTGTAACGCAGGAAGTCGGTCAAGAGGTCGTCTAACCGAAGCGGCTGCGCATCATCTCTAACAGCCGCGCCCGGCAATTCAGCCGGGACGCTTACGGGCGCCAACCAGGACGCGCTCATGTGCGACCGGTGCGCAGGATATATGCAGGCGTGCATAGTCAAAATTGTCTACCCCAAAACGCGGGACCCGCCTTGCACGGCCTGAGTCTCCAACGCGGAAGATCCCAGGTGCTTCGCGCGCCATACGCTCAGCATCCACAGCGTGTAAGCCGCGATGACGAGAACCCTTATCGCGGCTCCGAGACTGAAGGCGATCGCGGCGCCGAGGAGCCCGCCGCCCGGAATGAACGCGAAGCCCGTAAGCACCGTGGTGATCATGGCGACCCCGGTGGCAACGGAATCCACAATCGGGCGGCCGAGGCCTACCCAGATGCTGCCGAAAACCGTGTAGATGCCGTAGATGCCCATGCCGAGCGCCAGCACTGCCAGAGGCTGGGCCGCCAGCGCATACTTGGCACCGAAAACCAGCAGGACCAGCCGTGGGCCGAGAAAGACAGCCGCAGCGACCGCCGGGATGGTCGCCGAAGCGGTAAGGGCCAGGGCGGTCACCACGTATCGCGCCACCAGCCGTTCGCCGACTCGGGCGACGCGCGGCAGGATGGTAGTGCCGATCGCGGTGGGCGCCAGGATGAGGACGTTGACCAGGGCTTTGGCTACCGCGTAGTTGCCAGTCGCTCGAGGCGACATGAAGTGCTGGACCATGATGATGTCGCTGCCGAACCATACGGCGAAGAAGACCGATTGAGCGAGGACGGGCCGAATGAAGCGGAAGATCTCCTTGATGCGTGACATGTCGAGGTCGGCACGAGCGAATTTCAGTGCGATCGGAGCGATCGGCTGTATCAGCGCGAGCGCGACCACGCTCGACAGCCCATAGACGACCAAGAAGATGGCGGCTGAGTGTATCCGCGCCACACCAAGAGCCAGAATGGCGAGAAGCTGTAGGAGGTTGGCGACTACGTAGACGCTCATCATCGCCGAGTAGCGGTCGAGACCCCGCTGAACTTCCCTATAGCTCTCCAGCACTGCGATGCCGAAGAAATTGCACATTACGCCGACCACGAGGCCGCTGCTCAGGCCGACCAGAAACCCGATCGGCGTCATGAGCGCTCCGCTCACGACGACGATGACGCCTGTCAGGATGAGCCAGTTGACGAAGTAGCTTTCCTGGATGCGTCGATCGGCGTGATTGCGAGAGAGGAACCTCGAAAGCCCGAGAGGCGAGCTGGCTATGAACGTCGAGGTGACTGTCGCAACGGCGATTGCGTAGGTCATGCGCCCGTAGTCCAGCGGGTTGAGGATGCGTGCGGCGGCGACGGAAAAGAGGAATCCGAGAGCGCGAGCCGTGGCGAATCCGGCGAAGACGACCGACGACGAACGAATGAGGCTGCGGTCCGGCGTGAGCTGTCGCAGCTCGACGACGGCCGCTTCGAGCGTGCGCGGGATGGCTATCCATGTCGTCTCGTTGCGGGAGCGAAGCGCCACGACCGCCGCCCTTCGCGTGACGTAAGTGGCCGAAAGAACCGACAGGACCCCGATCAGCATCGCGATCTCCTGCGAGAGTCCCGCGAACGTGATGTACTGCGCGGTCGCGCCAAGGATCAGGAGGGACACGGAGACCGCGACGGCAATCGCACCGAGTGCGCGGCGCGACGGATCAGGGCTGCGCCTCTGCCGCCAGCCTACCCCGATGACAACAAAGAGCATTCCCAGGAGCAATGCGATACCGGGGATGCCGGCGCGAAAGCCCGCCCAAAGGTACTCGTTGTCCACAAAGGTCGTGAGGTTGTCAGGGACTGTGCTCGGGATCACTGTGCCGGTACCAATCCACAAGTGGTCGGACAGCGCGGGCAGAATGAACTCGTTCCAGTAGTTGATCCTCGTCTGCATGGTCTCTGGCATGGCGAGGCCCTGGGCAGTGATCACGTCCTGCGCGTCGATCCGGGGATTGATCACCGGCCACACGACCGGCCACAACGCCGCCATCACCAGAACGCCGAGGATTACCGTCACCACCAGCTGCTTCGGGATCCGGCGCGCATGGACGAGGACGATGAGCGTCGCCACAGGGACCGCGGCGATCGTGGCCCACGTCTCACTCGCGACCAGGCCCACGATCCCCGCGCCCATCGCGGTGACGAGCCACCAACTCGGAAAGTCCCGCTTGCGGGCCGCCGCTAATGAGAGCGCCACAATGTAGGTGAGAAGCCCGAGACCGCCGACAGCGCTGTAGTGCCCGAGTGTTGAGCTGGGCCGAAACGGCGTCTCGACGGGGCCGGTGTAGAAGTCGGTGAAGAAGTTGCGCACCCCGGGAAGGTTGGCGAGCTCGGCCGCGGCGATGAGGCCGACCAGCACTCCAGCGGCGAGCGCCGCGTTGAGAATCAAGCGCAGGTTGCACTCAGTCAGTTCAGTCCGTGAGAAGACGTAATAGACGGCCAGGAACAGCGCGGGCGATACGACGGTGCGCCATGTGTCCAGCGTCGCCGGGAAGCGGGTTAGAAAAAGCAGCATCCAAGGGATGACGACGCTGCCTATCACATATGCCACGACGGCGATGTCGAGCCCCGAGACTCCGCGTTCACGGCGGCTTGTCACACGGTTGGCAATCACGCCGGCCAGGACGACAAGCAGGATCGTCTCACTCGGCTTCAGGGCGGGGATGATCGAGCCACGTGCCAGACCGGCGGTCAGAGGAACTGAGAAGACGAGGGCGGCGCATCCGAAGACCGGCCGCTGAATCGTCACAAGAAACAGCGCGAGTGCCGCAATGCCTGCCGCGCCGACGAGGACAAGCGTTAGAGCCATCATTCTCGAGGCTCAGGCCGGGAGGCCCGATGGTTCGGGCGCGGCACCGAATCCCAGCGCCGCCATGTAGCGCGGTCCGACCACGTCCCAGCTCAGCGCGTGCATCGCGATGGAGGCCCGGCGAGCCTGGGCTGCCGCTGCCTCGCCGTTTGAGAGGAGCCAGTCGAGCTGCCGCGCAAGGTCGGCTGCATCGCCGGGTGTGAAGTAGGCGAGCGAGTCGGATGGGAAGTGATGCGCGATCGTGGGCAGCCTGGCGCACGAGACCGGGACGCCGTTGGCCGCGTACTCGAGAAGCTTCGTCGGCAGAAGGAGCTCGCCATACCCGTCGGCGATGATCGCGACGATGCCGGCGTTTGCGCGTCGGATCTCGCTCATGGCGGCGGTCCAAGGTACGAAGCCGCGGAAGATGACCGCACCCTCGAGCCCGAGCTCACGCGCCAATGCTTCGAGCGCGGGCCTGTACTCACCGTCGCCAAGCACTCGCAGCGTCAAGCGCGGGCGGCTCTCGCGCAGGATGCGCAGGGCGCGGATCGCGACCTGGACGCCATAGCGCTCGACAAGCGAGCAGTGGGTCACGATGAAGTCATCGTCGCCAACGCTGTCGGCATGGCCCGGGAGCGCGGCGCTCGGAATCGTGTTCGGGATGATCGAGATCTTTCGCGCATCGGCGCCGCGCCCGACCAGGAGGTCACGGCATTGCGCGCTGACTACGATGATTCGGTCCGCCATCCGCCCGGAGAGGCGCTCAACGACCCGCGCAAGCCCGAGGATGGGATGTCCTCGTGCAAGTCTCAGACGCACCGCCGTGAGCTCAGGCACGAGCTCGAACATCTCGAGCACGACCCGTGCACCGCGAAGTCGGGCCGGCAGCGCTGCCATCACCAGGAAGTCAGGCGGGTTGTCGACGAGAACCGCGTCATACCGGTTCCGCAGGGACAGCCGTGCCGTCATGGCGAACGCCCACAGCCAGAATCCCAAGTACTCCTGGATGTATCGATACGCGGCCGTGCGTCGGTGCTTCATTCGTAGACGCAAGACGCGAAGCCCGTCGTCCCGCGAGGACGCCGCCGCCGACTCTGCGCGCGGCGCCAAGCACATTAGGTCGACTGCGACTCCCCCGCCCAAGAGCTGTTCCACGTTGCGCCGAACCGTGGCATGGTCGGGGTATGGATGCTCGCTGAGGATCAGGACGCGCTGCGTTGGCGCCAAAGGGGCTCCATTCCGACGTCCACGATCGACTGCAGGCGTGCAATGGCCTTTGCCCGTTGCGCTTTGAGGCGTGTCTGGAGAGCAACACTGCGTGCGGCCAGCTCATCCCTTTGCCGCAGCGCTTCGAGCACCGCGTCCGCCATCGCCTTGGGGTCGTTGGCGCACATCAACGGCCCGTCCCCGAAGCGGGATTTCAAAGCCGGCAAGTCGGACAGCACGAGGGGCCGGCCCAGACCGACTGCCTCGAACGCGGCCCGGTTCATGATGCGCGGATCGGTGCTGAAGACGGCGACAACGTCGGCCACGAGCATCTCGCCGAGGAACGCGGCGTATTCCAGGTAGCCCGTGAACGTCACATTGGCCGGCGCCTGCTCCACGATCTGAGGGGCGACCTGGCGAGTATCGCCAGTGAACCTGAACCTCACGTCAGGCTGCAGTCTCGCTGCTTCCACCGCTACCGCCACCGGTTCATTGGCGTCCAGACTTCCCGCGACGAGCACGCAGTCGCCTTCGTGCCGCAACTGCGGCGCGGCGTCAGCGGGCTCCGGAAGGTCATCTGGCACGAGCATCGCCGGCGCGCCCCACCCGCGAACCAACTCCTCGAGTTCTTCGGTGTGGAGCAGCACCGCAGTGGCGTGCCTCAGGACGCGCCGGTGGATGGGTCGCGCCCACGCCCAGCGGTTCGAGTGGAACGCGCCGGTGTGACAATCGACGATCAAGCGCCGGCGGTGGACTCTGCACCACGCCCAGGCAACCAGTGGCGCGAAAACCGGAGGGGTGATGACGAGCACGCTTTGAGGCTGTTCACGCGCAAGCATCCGCCACAACCGCCACGCTTTCGAGACGTAAGCAAGGGGACGAGCGGCAATGCTCGACCCGGTGAGCCGATCGTCGAGGAATCGAGCCTCACCTCCGAGAGCAGCAGCGATCGCCACGGTGCGAGGCTGAAATCGTGTCCAGGCGACGGCGAGCAGAGGCGACTTCATGAGCCGCTAGGGCCTCGCCAGGTGGGCAGCCGCAACTGATTGACCGCCACCTCGTGCAGCTCGGCCGTAGGTTGCTCGCCCTCCATCGGCTTCTCCTTCGGGGGCGCGTTGGTGATGATGCTCGCCACCACCTGGATGCCGGCCAGACGCAGTGTCTCGGCGGTGCGTTTGACATCCCGGCACCGGGTTGCTCCAGACGTCGCCACGACGATCGCGATGTCTGATGTTCGCGCGGCCATCACCGCCGTCGGATCGCGGTCGGGGGCAGGCGCGGACAGGATGGTCAGCTGATATTTGCCGTTTTCCTCGAGCCCGTCGTTTTCTATAGCGCCATCGGTCGCGGGCGCATTGACGATAGTCATCATCGAACCGTTTCGGCCTGGTTGCTGCTGCATGACGTAGGCGGTGGTCTCGGCGTCCACGACGATCACCTTCTGACCGGCCTTTACGGCGGCCATGCCAATGCCAGAGGCGATCGGACGTACGTGATCGCGCGAGGATGCGGCGACGACGAGCAGCCTGCGCATCTGCGGGTACTGGGCAAGGAGGTTGGCGCGCGCCAGCCCGAAAGCGTCGTTGGCGCGCAGCGAGCCGCTTGCCGCCTCCTTCGACGACACGGCGACCACAAGCCGCGTGCCGGCCGCCTGAGCCAGAGCATCACTGTCGAAGATCCGATCGTCGAAGCGGTCCCACAGCACAACCGCGGCGACTCCTAGGCAAATGCCCGCGACGAATCCGGCCGCGATGTAGCGAAGAGGGTCTGGGTCGATCGCTTTCGGCGGCACGCTGGCCGCCTGGATCAACGTCAGGCTGCCCGCAAGCCGGTTCTCCTCGATGATGAGCTGCTGGCTCTGGCTGTAGGTGTCGGCGTACTGGCTTTGCAGGATCGAGAGCTGGACCTGTTCGCCGGCGATGGCGGCCGGCTGACCAGGCGCGGTCGACTTCTGAAGACCGTCGATCTTTGCTGCCTCGGCCGCGATCTGGTTCGAAAGCCGACTGAGCTCGTCGTCCAGGTACGTGCGCGTGGGTGCGAGAAGGGCGTGGATGTCGGCCTTGTTCTGGTCGATCATCGCCTGGGCTACCGCGTTCGACAGGGCCGCAGCTTCGGTCGGCGACCTCGAGGTTACGCTGATGCCGATCCAGTCGGTGCCCCTGACGGTGTTGGCGCTCACGTTGGGCGCGAGCGAGGATGCTGTGCACGTGATGCTCGATGCGTCCTGGGTCGTGAAGTACGTGCCTGAACAAACTCTCGCCAGGACAGGTTCGCTCGTGGCCTCCTGAATGAAATGCGCGCTGAGTAGTTGGCCCGCCTGCAGGGCCAGATCAAAGCCCTGCGAAGAGTTGAAGCGCTCGTCGACGAACATGAGGGCGGTGCCCTGATACGTCAGGGGCCTGATGAGCGACACGGCGCCGGCGCCGATCGTGAACAGCGCGACGATCGCGAGGAGCAAATACCGTCGGTGCTTGATCGCCTTGCCGATCGTCTTGAGGGCCGCGGTCTCCTCCATTCAGCGCGCCCTCGTCGCGCGCCCTAAAAGGGTGGGAATGGTCCAGAAGAGGATCTTCAAGTCGAGCCACGGCGTGCACTCGCGCACGTAACGAACGTCGAGCGCCATCATGTCGTCAGCACCGATCGTCTCCCGCCGCGATATCTGCCAGAGGCCAGTAATCCCAGGCCGGACCGCCTGCCGCTCGAAGTACCACGGGAGGTAGTGCTCGAGCTCATACGGAATGCCCGGGCGAGGTCCGACCAGGCTCATCTCCCCAAGGATCACGTTGATTAGCTGAGGCATCTCGTCAAGGTTTGTACGGCGGATAAACCGTCCGACTCGCGTGATCCGCGGATCGTCCGTCGACTTGTAGCGGCCATTCGTCGGCCGGCCCGCAAACCAGGCGGCAGCCGCTTCGCGGTGCAGACCGTCGTCGCAGTTGAGAAGCATGGAACGGAACTTCCAGATCTGGAACCTGGCGCCTCCCCGGCCGATCCGCTCCTGACGGAAAAACACTGGACCGGGGCTGTCCACGCGGATCAGAAAGGCGGTGAGCACGAGAGCCGGAAGCAGGACGAGGGCGGCGCCGGTCGCCAAGAACAGGTCGAAGGGGCGCTTCCAGCGCTCCAACCGTAGATTCGAGTGGGCCGCAGAGGCGACACCCATCAATGGCCCGCGAGCCTCATCGATGGGGAGACTAAGAGTCAGGTTACTGAGGGTAAATAGGCAAACGTCCCAACCGGGAGGACACGGCGGCCGGAGATGGGACTTTCTGGCGGCGTTGATGTGCTGTGGTTCCAAGCCGGTAAGAGGTGGCGCAGGCTCCGAGCGGCGGCAAACACCAGTGCGGCCACCACGTCCACTGGATTGGGACCGGCAGTCCGGGCGGTCGAAGCGCCGCGGAGGTACGATGCCAAGGCTTCGCCGGTCGGCGTGAGCACGCCTCGGCTCGAGCCGAACGCCGCGCCCTGGACGAGCACGAAGCTCACGCCCGCCGACCGCGAGTGGTCCAGCAGATAAGTGACTGCCGCGGCGTTTATCGCCTGGTCGTCGTAGTGGTGCCCAACCGTCGAAGCTCCAGCCTCGCCCACGATGTACGGCTTGTCGAGGGTCCATCGCCAGTTGGGATACTTCGGGCGGTCGTCGTAAACGTGGATGTCGTAGAAGTCGACGACATCGCGATACTTGGAAAGGTCGGGGCTAGGATTCCAGTACAGCTCGGTGGAATCGGAGACCGTTAGCATCGCCATCGGCGCGGAGTGCTTGGCCGTCGTGTAGAGGTCGCGCAGCCACGCATGGATGGTCGCGTCCGAATATCGGGGGCTGACCGGATCAGCATGAGGCGGCGTCGGCAATCCACCGTCTGTGCCGAGGCTATTGTAAGCCTCGTTGAACAGGTCCCAACCGATCACCGTGGCCCGGGCTCCGAACCGCTTCATGAACTCTGCGACTACGCGAAGGTATCCGCTGCGAAGGTTCGGGTGTCTGCCGTCGAGCGCCTCGAAATGGAAGTTTCCAGCGCTCGACACCTCTTCCTGGTCGAGTATCACGACCACAGCCCGAATGCCGTGGGCATCGAGCATTGTGAACGCCTGATCTAGGTGGTCCAGCGCGGCCGCGTCGAAGCCGTCGAAGTTCCCGGCCCGGTCCCAGACGATTGCCTGGTCCAGGCCCACAAACAACCGTATGACCTTGCCCAGCCCGTGGCGGTCGATGTAGCCCAGGTCCGCGGCGAGGGCAGTCTGCGTCTCCGCCCAACTGCCCCGATCCGACTTGGTTCGCAGCCATTCCGTCCCTAGCCAGCCGCCGGCGACCGAATGCGGAAACCCGTAGTTCAGCCCAGCAGCCGAAGGACCTGCAAGCTGCGTAGTCGCATCGATGCCACCTGCAACGTGCCATCCGGATACGGCGAAAAGGCCCGCGACCAGGGCTCCCGCGGCGGCCAGGACATATCGGCGCCACCTCGTCCTCAACGTCACGAAGCTCACCGTACGAACGGCCGCGTCGCGGGCAAATAGGTCTTTGGGTACGTGGCTGGGACATGCGTGACCATTTGCTCATCGTCAGCGTGGCAATCTGCTCCCGGCGTCTGATTCGGCCCATTCCCGCTGAACTATCCAGCGCGCAAGATTCGTGCCGTCTCAGCGAGCACCTCAGTGCTCGGATTCTGTCCGGGAGTGAACGCCGGTCTGACTGCGATAGGCAAGATGAGGTCGAGGTGGCTGGTGGCCGCCTTCGCCGCAGCGGTGCCTGTGCTGACTGCCCTCGGACTCGTTACAGGCGTGGTGGCGGTGCACGCATCGGCGGGCCTGGTGGCCACCGTGGGGCCGAGCGGCATGGTCGACGTTTCCGATGGCGCGATCGACATCGTCTTCGATCCGGCACAGGAGGGAGGGATCTCCCAGGTCTACGAACTGAGTACTGATCCAGGCCGGACGGTCAACATCGGCCCTGCTCCCGGTTACACGCTTTTCGATATGTACGTCAACGACGCCCACGACTGGGGCGAGATCGGCCACGGGACTGCATCAGTGCTCCAGGTCGTGCGCAGCTCACCTGATTCGGTGGTCGTGCACGCCATAGGGGCCTTCCAGCACGAGGACGGCAGCGGCCCCGTGTCGGGGCTGCAACACGAGACCTGGACGACGATCTATCCGGGCGGCCGTCTCTTCATCCTGCGTCATATGATTGTCGGCGCCAATCCGGTCACTCTCTACAACATCGGCGGTAAAGCACTGGACGTGTCGTCGGCCACCACTTGGCACGCCATCTTCGATGGCGCGGCCAGCGACACCTCCTTTCCTTCGGGGACCAATACGTCCGCTGGCAACGGCAGCGAAAGCTGGCTAGGTTTCTGGCAAGCCGGATCGGGACCAGGCCAGAACCTCAGCACCGGCGTCACGTCCTGGCAGGGCAACGAGTACGGGTTGACGTACAAGGACGTGCGAATACTGGTAGGGAGCGTCTCCGTTCGGTCCCACGAGGCCCAGAGAGTGGAAGGCACTGTGATCCTGGCTGCCAACACGACTTACAGCAGCCAGTTCTCCGGCTGGCTCTCATCACAGGTCAGGATTGGGAGTATGTCCGCCGTGGTAGCGGATTACCAAAATCCGGCTATCTCTGTCGCGAGTGGCGTGCTGGCCGGCTCGGACTCCGAGCCTGTCGCGACCGCGCTGACAAAGGGCTACAACCCCGCGACCGGCAGCTACGTGCTTGCGGCCTCCGCGACCGGAGTGCTCGTGCAACTGCAGTTTCCCGCGGGGGTGACCACACGCTTCAGGCCGGCATTCAAAGTCACCGGGTGGCCGACAGGCAGCAGCCCGCAGGTCCAACTCGGCGCGGGGGTGCTGTCCTCCGGCAGTGACTACCTGGCCGATTACGACGCGACCAGCGGAGCGCTGCGGCTGGTCTTCCTTCGCGACATCGTTCCGGCGACGCCACAGTCTGGCCAACTGCTGAACGATGTGATCTCGGTCACGCCCGCGGGCGTCTCGCCGGCGCCCTCGCCGGCAGCATCGCCGTCGTCATCGCCATCGCCGTCAGCATCTCCATCTCCGACCCCGGCCGTGTCTCCATCCCCATCGCCGACGCCTGGCGGAGCCGTTCCCGGACAACTCAATGTGATCCTCGGAAGCGACACGATCGAGGTGAATGACGGCACGACGTTCGCCGCCATCTTCGACCGCAACCAGGCCGGCGGTATTTCGCGCTTGTACGACCTGGCCACAGACCCGAAAAGGACCTCGAACCTGGGCCCGCAGCCTGGTTACTCGGTCTTCAACAGCTACCTTCTCGACCAGCAGGTTTACGCGCCCACAACCACGAATGGCGTCTGGGGAGAGCTCGGCGAGGGACCCGCGACCACCTTCGAGGTCCTGAACGCGAGCCCTGAGTCGGCCACCGTGCACACCGTGTCGCCGTACTACTGCGAGCAGGTAGATGCGCCCGGGGGCATCTGCTTCCTCACCGACGTGACCGCAGAGACCTGGACCACCATCTATCCCGGCGGCCACGTCTTTTTCGAGAGGCACATAATCACGGGTTCGACGGCACACCAACTCGCCAACGCGGCGCCGGCATCAGTTGACCTTTGCCTTTGCTCAGGCCTCTACGGCATCTTCGACGGCGCGCCGTCGGACACGAGCTTTCCAAGCCCCGACGATGTGCACGCCGGAAACGGCACCGAACGCTGGTGGGGTCAGTACCAGACCGGCACCGGCCCTGGCCACAGCCTCGGCGTGCTCGAAGTCGCCTATCAGAACAACTCGTATGGGCTGAGTTACGCGGACATGCGGCTGATCATCGGAAGCGCGTACCTTCGCAGCCACATCACGCCGCGGACCGAGGACCTGACCGACCCCGTGCTGGCGGCCAACACCGTGTACGTCGCGCGTTACCGCGGCTGGCTGAGCTCGCTAGTCAACTCCGCAAACGCCAATGCGATGACGGCCGACTACCGGTCGCCGTCGCTGACCGTCACGGCCGGCACCGTGCTGACATCTGACGCAGAGCTCAACTCGTCAGGCCTGGTCTCGGGATACAACCCGGGCACCGGACGTTACGTCGTCGCGGAGGACAGCACAGGCGTGTTCGAAGGGCAGCTTGGTTTTCCGGGCGGCGTCACGATTCGCTACCGCCCGTCCGTCAAACTGGTCGGCTGGGGCGGTGGACCGGTAGTCGTGCGCTGGGGCGGGTCGGTTCTTACAGCTGGTACCGACTACCTGACGAGCGTCGATTCGAGCGGCAACCTGCGCGTCACGCTCGAGTTCGATGTCGTGACGGGTTCGCCAGGTAGCGGCCAGCGCCAGACCGCCACGCTGCGCGTTTCGGCGTCCTGACGCTGCCGCGGCTTGTCCCAGCCGCGGTCACAAGAGCCCATTCATGAAGCCGACAGCCGTGTTTCAACATTGAAAGGTCATGCTGAGCGAGCTCGATCATGTCGACCTGACTCCCTCGCCCCCGGCCCCGTCAGCGGTACTCCCGCTCGCTAACCTGCTGAACGATCTAGACGATCTCCTCGAACTGCTCGAAGCCTCCGTCAAGAATCGTTCCTGGCTCGACGCGTTCCTGCTTGCGGCCGGCGCGAATCAGATCGTCGATGATCACCTCCACGAAGGCACTATGTGGTTCGAGCGTGTCGGCCGGCACCTGGGCCGGACTGCGCACGGTAGGCTGGGGCTGCCACTCGGAGTCGCGGTGTCTCGCATCGGTGACGCGCGCCAGGTCGTCGGTCGCGTCTCGTCCGCCCATCGCCGTGCCCGGGCGTGGCGCACCAGGATCTCCTCGGTCGTGGACCGCCTTGCGGCTGGAGTCGCAGATCCATCCACCGCGCCTTACGACGTGGAACCTGCTGTCGTCCTTCTCCGTCGCGAGGCCATCGGCCTGGGTCTCAGGCTCCGGCGTAGCGTGGTGCGCTTGCCAAGCTGCTTTCGCAACTTCGACCAGCACCCCGACGATCTCGTCGCGCTGACAGCAGACTTCTGCGAGCGATGGCCCGATCGCGCTCGTCCGGTCGTCGTCGTGGGGGTGCGGACGTCAGGCAGCTACACCGGCCCGCTGCATGCGGCCATGCTGCGCTTGCGCGGCTGGACCGACGTGCAGTCGATCACGTTCCGCCCTGGTCAAAGATGGGACGCCGCCGATATGCGGAAGCTGGAGCAGGCCCGGACGGCCGGCGGCGTCGTCCTCATCAGCGACGACGCGCCCAAGTCGGGCGCGTCACTGGCCAGAACGGCAGCGGAGATCGAGCGCATCGGGGTTCCGCCGGCAAACGTAATCATCGCCGTTCAGACGATCGAGCGGCTGCCGGCGCTGCTCGATCGCTATCCCTCGATTGTGCTCGACGCCGAGCGTTGGTCTGTGCGGGGCCGCCTCGAGCCAGAGCAAGTACGGCTCGCGCTGGCGAACATGATCAGTGACGCCGATGTGTTGCGAGTCAGGCCCCTAGACCGTGCGTCACCAACGCTGAGGCGGGGCCACGTGCAAGCTGCCTATCACGTGCTGTTTCGCGGGCGCGAGCGCTCGGACACTTACGAACAGGAGGTGAACGTTCGTGGCGTCGGCCTGGGCTACTTTGGCGACCACAGCCTTGCCGTGTCCTCGGCGCTCGACTCGCACGTGCCGCACGTGCTTGGCCTGCGCGACGGCCTGATTTACGAGGAGCGGCTAGACGAGAAAAGACGTCTCAGTGCTCCCAACGACCGCCTCGCCAAGGCGATCGTTGACTACTCCATTGCGCGGTCGACGAGCCTTCGCGTGCCGGAGGATGTGAGCCTTCGCCTCGAGGAGCGTGGTGCGGTCTGGCAGCGGGCGGCAGACATCGCTGCGCGCAGCTTCGGCCGCGGCGCCCAACTCTTCCGGCCTGTCACATATCCGCTCATTCGCCGCATCCTCCGCGTCGAGCGTCCGTCGGTGATCGACGGCGGCATGGCGGCCGAGAACTGGTTCAGCTCGCCGGGTGGCTTCCGAAAGACTGGCGCTGACATGGCTGCGTTCTCGAGCCTCGACGTGTATTGCTACGACCACGTCTTCGATCTAGCGTGCAGTGATGAGGTGATCGCACCCGTGGTACGTCGCACCTATGAGCAAAGGACTGGCGAAATGATCAGTCCCGAACGGTGGCTTCTGTACCGGCTGGTGCATTCAGTGGAGCTCTTCCGCGACGCGCACCGCGATGATGTCTCAGCGGAACGCGTGCTATCCCGCGACCTGCAGGCCTACCTACGCGAAACCGTGTTTGCCGATGCAGCGCGGGTCGATGCCGGAGCGCTGTGCGCGTTGGATCTCGACTGGACACTCGAGAGCGCGGCGCTGGGATTTCCGGCGCTTACTCCATCGGGCGCGGTGGCCCTCCGCGCCCTGACGCTCCACGGCTACCGGCCCGTGATCGCCACTGGGCGCTCCCTTTCCGAGGTCAGAGAACGGTGTGAGGCGTATCGGCTTGCCGGCGGGGTCGCCGAATACGGCGCATACCTGTATGTCTCGGCGACGGCAGAGACGCGATGCCTGTTGTCGGAGACTGACCGCACAAAGCTCGACGAGGTACGCAAAGTGCTGGAGCGGATTCCCGACGTCGAGGTCGACCGGGCGTTCCGGGGGGCGGTGCGAGCCTACTGGTTCGACGCTCGTGGTCGCCGCCGCAACCTGCCGGCAGCCGCCGTGCGGGCGGCGTTGGGGGATGGAGGAATCCGGGCGATCCCGGGAGCGAAGCAGACCGATTTCATGGTCTTTTCGATCAACAAAGGGACGGGTCTCACTGCGCTGGGGGAAGCGCAGGGCATTGCTGGCGATCGAGTGCTCGAACTGGCGGTCGGCGACTCCGCCGAGGACCTTCCGATGCTCGCCCTGGCGCGCGAGGCGATCACCCCTCGAGGCTCAGAGCTTTCCACCAGCCACCCGCGAATACGGGTTGCAGCCAACGCGGCCGGCGCGGTCGCATCGCTTCTGGGACACCAACCGGGTGGCTGCCAGATTTGCAGGATGCATGGCGGATCCGTTGAGAATCGATTGCTGCTCGAACTGCTGCGGGCTCAAGACATTCTCGGCGCGCGCAAGCTCCTCCACGGCGCGCAGCTCGCTGCAGCACTCGTGTCTTCGGCATGGGACTCCGGACGGACCTCGAGCCGCATGTCCCGCTGACCTGAGTCATCCTGCCCAACGCACCGCGTGACCGTCCTCAAGAGCTCAGCGGACTTACCCATCCGCTTGTCCCCAGCGCTTCGGCGACGCCCATTGTCCGCGGCCAGTGCCTGGCCGAGACTGCAGTTCGAGATCAAATCACTGGCTTGAGTAGCCAAAACCTATGGGAGTCACGGATGCCAGTCGCACTGCAGGGTAGTAACGGTTCACACAGCAACGGCCACAAGGCCAACGCATGGGACGATGACAGGCGCACAAGGGTAGGCGTGATCGGATGCGGTTACTGGGGGCCGCAGCTGATCCGCAACATTCATGACATGCCGAATGTCATGCTCGTCGGTGTCGCCGACACACGGCCCGACAGACTGGATTTCGTGACCCGGCATTACCCGGCGGTCAACGTCTTCTCCAGCTATGCCCCGCTGCTCGAAACCGAGGTTGAGGCTGTCGTAATCGCCACGCCGATCCATACCCACCACAGGATCGCGATGGACGCCCTGGCGGCCGGCAAGCACATCCTCGTTGAGAAGCCACTGGCGGCTAGCGTGGCCGAGGCCGTGGAGCTCATCGACCTGGCCAAGCGCCTGAACCGTGTGGTCATGGTCGGCCACACCTTTCTCTACAACCCCGCGGTTCAGGAGTTGCGCAGACTGGTGGGCGACGGCGAACTCGGCCGGGTCTACTACGTCGATGCAGCCAGGCTCAACCTAGGGCTTTTCCAGCGACGCGCCAACGTGATTTGGGATCTGGCGCCGCACGACATCTCGATCCTCATGTACGTTCTTGGCACGACGCCGGTCGAGGTGAGCGCGAGAGGCAGCATGTGTGTCCAGGAAGACGTTCATGATGTCGCCTACATCGAGCTCGTGTTCGATACAGGAGTCAGCGCTCATGTCCATGTCAGCTGGTTGGATCCTGCGAAGGTCCGCCGGATTACCGTGGTCGGGGACAGGAAGATGGCGGTGTACAACGACGTGTCGCTGAACGAAAAGATCCGCGTTTACGACACCGGCGTCGGAACGCCGATCACCAACAGCTTCGGCGAATTCCAGATGTCGTACCGCCATGGCCAGGTGACGATCCCATACATCACGTGGCAAGAGCCGCTCCGCCTGGAGTGCGAGCACTTCGTCGAATGCGTCCGGTCGGGGACCGACCCTCGGACGGACGCCCTTCAAGGCCTCACCGTCGTGTCGGTCCTGGAGGCCGCCAATGAGTCGCTGCAGCAAGCCGGCAGGAGGGTGCCCGTACAAGTGCCGTCGTTGGTGCCGCAAGTCGCGGCCCCCCACGAGATCGTCAGGGCGTCTACCGCCCGCCTGGGCCTCGCGTCTGCCTCCTGACCGGTCGGAAATACAGAAGAGGCCCTTTCTCCCATCAGGTCGGGAGGGGGCCTCTTCCTTATCTATATATGTGTGAGGCCCGTTCGGCTAGGGTGTGAGCGCCACGGCAGCGACCAGGGCGTTGACCGCAGCGGCCACTTGTTCGCGGTCAGCATCAGTCACTGCGGGGTGCACGGGGATTGAGAGGATCTCTGCGCATGCGCGTTCGGCATTCGGGCAGGGCGGGTTCTCATGTTTCGCGTATGCCGGCTGCTTGTGTACCGGCACCGGGTAATACACTCCACTGCCAACGCCCGCGGCTTCGAGTTGGAGGCGCACGCTGTCTCGGTCCAGCTCGTCCATCCTTCTGACGCGCAGGGTGTACTGGTGATAGACGTGACGCGTCTCCGGCGCGATCACGGGCCGCCCAAAAAGGTCTGACTTGATGTGCCGGTCGTAATAGGCGGCCGTATCCCGGCGTCGCTCGGTGATCCGCTCCAGCTTGCCGAGCTGTACGAGGCCGATCGCGGCCTGCATCTCCGTCATTCGATAGTTGTAGCCGATGAGCTCATGGACGTATGGAGTGTTCGAGTAGGCCTGGTGGCGAAGACTCGCGCACCTGTCCGCAACTGCCGCGTCATTGGTCACGATCATGCCGCCTTCGCCGGTGGTGATGTTCTTCGTTGCATAGAGCGAATACGCGGCTGTGCTGAACGCGCCTAATGGAACTCCGTCGATCGCTGCGCCGATCGCCTGGCACGCGTCCTGGATCAGCACCAGGCCATGGGCGTCGGCGAGGCGCTGGAACGCCAGGACGTCAGCGGGGTTTCCGTGCAGATGGACGGGCATCAGCGCGCGTGTACGCGGTCCGATCAGTTCCTCGGCGGCCGCAGGGTCGAGGTTGAGCGAGTCGTCGACATCTGCAAGGACTGGACGTGCACCTGTTTGCGCGATGGCGTTCGCGGTCGCAATAAACGTGAGTGGAGTCGTTATGACCTCATCGCCGGGTCCAATGTCGTGGGCGATAAGAGTCAGGTAGAGAGCAGTCGTGCCGTTCGAGGTGGCGACCGCATAGCCAGCGCCGACGGCGGCCGCGAATGCCTCCTCGAACTCTTTTACACGCTTGCCCTGGGCGAGGACGCCGGAGCGCATAACCTCGAGCACGGCCGATTCTTCCTCTGGCCCAAGTTGGGGCCGCGCGATTGGGATCATGCACCTACCTCGGCCATCTGGCCAACTTGCGATTCATGGGCCCGGCCGCAAAGGCCGCAGAACCCTTGCCCATCGAGTTTGAAGCCGCACTCGCACACGTAACCGACCAGCCTTGCCGGGTTGCCGAAGACGAGGGCGTGGTCGGGAACGTCGCGCGTTACCACTGAGCCGGCGCCAACCATCGCGAATCTCCCGATCGAGACGCCCGGAAGGACAGTGCATCCGCCACCGATCGCGGCCCCCTCGCCTACCGCCACTCCGCTGACCGTCCAGTCGTCGAGGCCCTTCAGCGAGCCGTCGGGGTTGATCGCACGAGGGCGCTTGTCGTTGAGCAGACACGTATGAGGGCCGATGAAGACGCCGCTCGCAACTCGAGCACCCCGAAACACGGAAACGCGGTTCTCGAGCTTTACGCGATCCCCGATCACGACGTTCGCGTCGACATACACACCCTTTCCGAGAACGCATTCGCGGCCCACGACGGCGCCCGTCCTGACCTGGACCTCGTTCCAGACGTACGTCCCATTGCCCACGGAGGCGTCCGCCGAGACTTCTGCGGTGCGGTGGATTTTCGCTGAGTGCAACATGCCAAAAAAGCTACCTAGATACCGCCTCGACGGCCATAGGTTTCTTGTGCGCGGACGCCTCCCGGTATAGGCATTTGTCCTGTGACGTTTCGGTCAGGCAGTCGAGCGCTGCTCCGCCTCGACGGCGTGAACACAGTCCGCGGCGCGCGACGGCAATCCGATGGAACCGCGGCTCAGCACCACGCTGCAGACGCCGCCGCCGCTCACCGTAACCTCGACGCCCTTCCAGTCGCCAGCCGGCACGTCGTCGACGACAAAGAAGGATCCCTCCGGCATATGAGGCCGCGTCACAGAGTAGGTGCGCGGCCGTGGATCGGGGTTGTGGAGGCAGATTTCGTTCGCGGTCATCGCGACCCGCCACCCGCCTTCGGGGTCGCGTCGCTCAAGGTAGCTGTGACGCGCGATGTCCTCTAGGCCGCTCCAATGCACCTCGACGGCGTGGTTGATGTCGTCTGCGCGCTCGATAAACGCCCCAAAGTCCGATCCGATGCTCTTGGGGTGAGCGAACGTGATGGCCGGCCGGCCGAAGAAGAGATCGAGAAGGAACATCGGATCAGCAAGACCCCGTCGCCACATCAGAGGAAAGCCTGACCATGCGAGGTCGGCAGGACGCATGCCGAGGTCGAAATCGCTCGGCACGTCGGCGCCCAGCGGATAGCGATCGTCATAGTTGCAGGCGGCAAGAAAGCCCAGATCCTGGAGCGAACGGAGGACAGCGGACGATCCGACGCCGTACGGGAAGACCATCACCCGATCGAGGGCCAGCCCGGTCAGGCGCGCGAATTCCTCTCCTCGCGCCACAGCGCGTCGAAGGGACCGCTCCTGCGACTCGATCGAACGTGCGCGATAGCGCATGTGACCGCCGACCGGTAGGTAGAACTCGTAGCCGTTATGGTCGCTGCCGTGAAAGCATGCTGACAGCCATCGTCGCTGCTTCCGGAGGAGCCCGACCACTTCTTGGTCGGCGAGACCGAGCTCGCGAGGGATGGTTGCGACGGTGAGGTGGAAGCCGTGCTCTCTCGCCAGGGACAGCGCCGACCGATAGTCGAGACCAAGCCTGCCGTGCCGCAGCGCCGGGTCGTCGACCACGAAGTTTGCGTAACGGCGTGGCGCTCGCCACGCGACGTCACCGTAAGTTTGGCGGATCAGCATCATCGCGGGAAGAGCGCCAAGGGCGTCCAGAGGTTCCAGCGCTGCCGAAAGCGGTGCGGATCCGATGATGCCGGCACTGACCACGATCCGGCCAGAACCGAGCCTCGTTTCGGATGCCACGGGTCGTGAAGTGCCATTGCTGGCCGCAGTGGCAATGACGCTGGCGCTCTCGAGGCCACCCAGCGAGGCGGACGCGACTCGAGCAGCGACCGTCGCGCCGGCGAACTCTCGCGTCAACGACCGTTCTCGAGCGCTGAAACGGACACGTGCTGATGCGTCGACCGTCCCCGACCGTCGGGGCAGCGGGCGCCCGATCGCGGTTTCCAGCGCGACCACTCCGTCGTCGCCAGCGGTCACGGAATGCAGGAAGAGGCTTCCGCCCGCGCGGACGTACAGAGCGGCCGCCTTCGCCCATGCCGACCCCGATGCGGCTGCGATTGCGACGAGTGGTACGCGGTCGGCAAGCGCGCGATGCATAGATTCGTCAGCGGCGGCGGCGGGTACAGCCTCGACGTCCAGCCCGTACAGCCTGCCGACGTCCACGAGCAGCCTTTCGCCGCCGACAACCACGATCCGATCCGACCGCGGCGAGGTTACTGAAGGCTCCTCCAACGGGATGTCGACCTGCTCCAGCCTGGCTACGGCGCCGGTCGGGCGTGGGCGCAGATCGAAGCCGAGGCGGCGACCCCACACCATCCCTCGGACTCGATCCTCCATCGCCCACCACCGGCGCCACGCGACCGCGGCGGCGAGTTGAAGCGTCGCCCTCATCCGGCCCGCTCGGCCCGACGATGTCCTCATCCGGCCGCGGCGTGAATGTGCTCGGCGACCGCCTGCCACGAGAACGCCTCGGCGAGGTGACGGGTCTGGTGCGGTGCGGCCAGGAGCTGTTCCACGGCCAGAGCCAGCTCGTTGGGATCGTCGACGAGGGCCAGGCCAGGCTGGCCTCCGAAGCGCTCGGCTAGAGCGCCGAACCGGGTGGCCGCCACCGGGATGTTGCTTGCCAGCGCCTCCAACACCGAGAGCGGCAGAGCGATGGCATGGTCGCTTGACGCGGTGGGGAAAACGTAACAGTCGGCCGCCCGATAGATCTCGCCAACGTCGGGGAAGAACCCCTTCAGGACTATGAGGCCGCCATCCCTGAGTCTGCCCTCGAGGGCGGACGAGTCCACGTCGTGCTGGCTGCTGGCAACGAACACCACGCTCCAGCCCGGCCTCCGCGCGAGGGACAGCAGAGCATCGAGGTTTCGGCCGCCGGTCAAATGCCCGACGTGGAGGAGGATCTTGCCGTCGAGTGGAAGGCCCCACTTACGCCGAAGCTCGTCCTTCTCGCGTGGCGCCGGTGGCCTGAAACGCTCGAGGTCGACACCAGTGATCATCAGCTGTGCCCGCGCACCGAGGGCCCGCGCGTTGTCGACTTCCGCGTGCGTGCTGACGAGCAGCAGGTCTGGCCAGAGCACTCGCGCAAACAGCCGGCCGACACGTCCCAATGTGCGCGGCTGAAGGGCGACCATCACGACCCGCCGCCCGCTGATCGCCCGCAGCAGCCGTGACCGCACGAGGGCGGCCAGGGTCGCTGAGCTCCGTGACACATAGACGACGGTTTGCGGACGGGCGCGCCTGACCGCAGCCCACAGCCTCGGATCGACGAGCGCCGCCATCCGGCGGATTCCGCGGTGCGCGAGACGCATCACATGGTTCCGGCTGTAGTCCTGTGGGGGTGTCATGTGAGTGATGACCGCCGAGTGTGAGGTCAGCGCACGCGCCAGCTCGCGCACGAGCTTTGCGTATGCCTCGTCAGGTACCTCGCCGACCTCCTCGGCGATGAGGTAGATCTTCTCCACGGTCCGAGGCCCAAGCGTAGGCTCGGACTGCGCACGGTCAATGGGATAGACCTGCTCACGGGCTCCAAGGTCGGGCTTTGCTCTGGGACGATCGCCCACCGCTTCGTAGGACAATGGGCGTGGGCACCACCGACCCGGCCGATTTCCCTTTCGTGACGGTTCAGGTCAAATGGTCGCGGATGAAACTCGAAGAAGCCCTGGACCGGCTCGTCGAGCTCGGGGGTTCGGATCTCCTGCTGAGCGCCGGAAGCTTGCCACGGATCCGCAAAGACGGTTACCTCGAGGTCTTCGGCGAAGAGTCCGGCGTCTTGACGCCTGACGACACCAAGCGCATGGTCCGCGAGGTCCTCGACCTCAAGCAGCGAAAGGAACTCGAGAAGCGGCGCCATGTCGATTTTGCGATGACGTGGCGTGAACGGGCGCGCATCCGGGGCAACGCCTACTTCCAGCGCAACTCGATTTCGGGAGCGTTCCGCCTCCTGCCGCTTGCGATCCCGAGTTTCGAGATGCTCGGGATCCCTGAGTCGGTCTACCGGCTGCTGGAGCGGCAGCACGGCCTCATCCTCGTCACTGGGCCGACCGGCTCCGGGAAGTCGACGACGCAGGCCGCGATCATCGACCACATCAACACCACACGGCCGTACCACATCATCACCGTCGAAGATCCGATCGAGTACATCCACAGGCACAGGCTGTCGATCGTCGATCAGCGGCAGGTCGGGGAGGACACGCCATCCTTCGGCGAAGGCCTCAAGGCGGCATTCCGGGAGGACCCAGACGTGCTGCTGATCGGTGAGATGCGTGACCTGGAAACGATCAGCGCGGCCGTTTCCATAGCCGAGGCCGGACATCTCGTGCTTGCCACGCTCCACACAAACGACGCGCCACAAGCGCTTGATCGCATTATCGACAGCTACCTCGGCGCCCAGCAGCAGCAAGTGCGTATCCAGCTCGCCGGCTGTCTTGCCGGGGTCATCTACCAGCAGTTAATCCCCGCCGTCGGCGGCGGACGTGTGGCTGCGTTCGAGATCCTGATCGCCAACACCGCTGTGCGAGCGATGATCAAGGAGGGTCGCACCGACCAGATTCGATCGGTGCTCCAGACCGGAGTCCGCGACGGATCTCAGACGATCGAGCGGTCTCTGAACCAGCTGCTCCAGGCCGGACTGATCAGCGAGAATGACGCGCGCGTCAACTCGGCGCACGCGATGCCTGTCCGGCTCTAGGGCGGCTTCTCCGGAACGCCAGAGCCACCGTACCAACGCCGATCGCGGTGACAAGGGCGAGCCCGACCAAGGCTCCCCGCGGCGGCTCGAGCGCTTCCACCGCGACCAGAGTCGATGCGCCGCAGAGCGCCTCGATGATCGGCGCCGAGGGGCCGATGGGCGTTCGGCAGGTCGCGCAGCGGCCTCCGCGGATGACGTAACCGGCCACCGGAAGTAAGTCGATCACATTCAGCTGCCGCGAGCACCCGCGGCAATGTGAGCGTGGCCAGAAGAGCGACTCCCCTCTTGGCAGGCGGTCCGCCGCGAGGTTGATGAAGCTGCCCGCCACGAGGGCGATGAAGAATGCATAGGAGTTGACCGCCACCCAGATCGAACTCATTCAGAAAAGGATTGAGGGCGCCGCGCCGGGTGACGCCCTCCAGCCCCTCGTCTGAACGCTACTTCGGGGCGCAGCCGCCGACCGCGGCGCCACCCGAGTTCGAAGCGATGCCGTTGATGCGTCCGTACTGGTCCCACGTGTAGAAGAACTGGGTCGTTCCGTTGCGGGTGTAGTTCGGGCTCGTTGCGCTGGGGGTCAGGTTGAAGAGCGGCACGTTTCCGCCGTTGGCTCCGGTCATGTCGTTGGTGAAGGCCGTCTGGACCCCGTTTGGCAAAGTCGAATCGTTGTTGTTGGCCATGTACGAGTCGATTGCCGCCTGGACTGTCTTGTACTCCGAGTTGCACGCTTCTGAGTTGGCGTGCGTGGTCAGGCCGACCAGGCTGAGGGTCACGATTGCGGCCAAGATGCCGAGGATGGTGACCACGACGAGCAGTTCGATCAGGGTGAAGCCCTGCTGGCCCTTGCGCCCTCTGAGGTTCTTGTTGAACCAGCCGTAAAGACCCTGCGCCATGGCGTCGCCCCCTCTATGCGGCGGTGCGTCTGGGACGCCGCCGCGTGATACCTGAATGAACTGGCTCAATCTAGAGTTGGTGAACGCAAACCTGAATAGAGGGAGTGGCCCACGAGGTAGGCGGCTGTCCCTGTTCCGGCTGGGCTTAGCCGACCCTACGGGCCTGCGCCGGCCAGCGCCAGAGCAGAGGCGGCGACGAGGACCACGAAAGCGCCGAACAGCTGCCCGCAACCCCTCCGCCGAAGGTCGATGCGTTTCGGCTGATCGACGAGGTTTATCTCGACAAGGGGCCGGCGACGCTCCTCGGATGGGGGCTGCTTTCGCTTCATCCGACCCTCCTCCGCATCAGCAGGCCCAGGCACCCCAGATACGTCGTGTGGCGGATTTCGGGCGGCACCCGAGGGGGCGGCGGGAGTACTCGCACCGGCTGTCCCACCATGTCGGCTATCCCGGTCAACACCTTCTGTTTGAGATCCTGTTCAGCGGCCACGAAAACGGGCGCGAGCCTTCCCCATTCGCCGTCCGATGAGCGCCTGTAGAAGCGCAGCATAGATCTGATCGGCCGCGCCACCGCCGCCGCGGCATCGTCGGTGAGCGGCTCCGGCGCAACAAAGCTGTGCCAGACGTGCGGCAGATGACCATCCACGAGGATCAACTCGGCCAGCTGCCTGGAAAGGTCGACCACGATGCACGTGGCCGTGGGAACCAATCGCGTCACGCTGGCGGACTTGAGCTCCACCACCACGGGTTCGAGACTCGCCTGGCGGACGGCTTCGACGACGTTCTTGAGCAGAGCGCGATCCCACGCGACGGCATAAACCTTGCGTCCTCCGGATATTTGGCCCAGATCGAGCCATCGCGTTGCCGTGCGTTGTGGATCGAATTGCAGCTCGCGGGCGATCGTCGCGTCGATGTCCTTCGGAGTGGCGGCGGTTGGTACGTTCAGAATCCGGAAGGTGCCGAGCGTGTCGGCGGCCGCGACCATCGCACGCGTCTGGGTGATCTCATTGCGAGCCAGCAACGGCCTGAGCTCCCGCGCCACCGCGGCCGGGTCGTGGATCCGTCCGGCCTCCATGGCCCCGTCCGGAACAGCGGTCGCGCCGCATCGCATGGGTCCGCCCATCGCACCCTCGACGACCCGTATTGAGTTGGCAGACAGGTCAATGGCCAGGCGACGCATTGAGGGAGGCACGGGTCACGCGGAATAGTACGACCAGCCCTCGACGTGAACCGTTTGTGGACTTCCCGCAGCCCCGACTTCAACGCTGGCCCACAGTCTGGGGTTGGCGCCCGAACATGTTGGCGGCGCAGTGGTGATGCAGGCCGACACGATCGCATGCCGGGCGTCCAGTGGCACGAGGTAGATATGGGTGACAGCACCGGCGTAGATGCATATCCCGCTTGAACACCCTGCGACCTGCACCGCGCTCTCGACCTGACCCGTCGGCCCGAAGGTGTCGACCTGCGCTGCGGTGCCGCCGGCAACCTGCACTTCGTGGATGAGCCCATCGCGGCCGCCGAAGTACCAGTCACCTGCCGCATCGGGGGCAGGCGTGGTGTCAATCGCAGTGCCGCCCAGGTAGGTGGCGATGGGCTGGAGGGCCGCGTTGAAGATGTAGAGCCCGCCGTTCTGCGCGCCAACCGCGATCTCGTCGCCGCCCGGGCAGTGGCACCAGTACGGTGCATCGGCAACGCCCCCTGCAGCCGTGGCTGTAGCCCACAGCGACATGCTTCCGTTGGACGAGAGCTGGACCAGCGCCAGACCGCCGCCGGCGAAGCTGATCACGAGCGTGGCCGGGAGGGCGTTCGACGAGACGGCAAGACCCGTCGCGCCCGCCCAGGGCAGGTTGACGGACGTGCCGAAGCTGAGGCTGCCGTCGTAGCTGTAACGGACAAGTTGACTGCCCGACGAGTCGCCGACGACGGCGTAGACCCTATCGGGCGAGGTGCTGCAGCCGCTGTTGCAGGGGAATGCGACGATGCCACCGGTCACCTCATGGCCATTTGGCAGCGACGCCGAGGCTTCGAGGTCGCAAGTCTCACCATCCTGGGTCGATGCGTCGGTCGCCTCGAGCTGGGTCCCATCGCCGTAGTAGACGATGCCTGGCGTGGTGGGGCTCGGCGCGGGCTGAGTCGTGACGGCGCCGCTTGAAGTCGGCTGGATGCACATGGGTGATGGCGCGGCCGACGAACCGGCGGTGTCGAGGCGGACATCAAGGCAGTTGGCGGATGGGTTGCACACGCCGCCCGACAGGGGCACGACGTCGAGCACCTTGTTGGCGGTTCCCGGATTCGGAATAACCAGTGGAGTCGCCGTGACCTGACCGCCCAACGCAAGCGTCCAGCGTGGCCCGAAGGCGCCGAACGGGACGTCGTACACGTTCCCCCCCGCATCCCCAACGACGTAATCATTGAGACCGTTGGCCTGGGTGTGCGTACCGTCGACCTGGAAGGTCGCGCCCGAACCTCCGGCGGCGTAGACCTTGGTGGCTTCATGCACGGTCGGCCAACACTTCATGTAGGTCACCGCGGCCGTGATGCCGTTGAGGGTCGTGGGCATTAGCGCCGGGCACGTGGCGTTGAGAGGCGTGGCCTGAAGTTCGCTCAGCGAGACCTCAACCGCCGAGTTCTCGGTCGCCTGGGTCGCGATGCGGTTGACCAGGGTGTGCGAGATCAGCAGGTTGGTGCTCAGCTCGGTCATCAACGCTCCCGAGATGATCGCGATGAACGCGGTCATGATCAGGACCCCGCTCAAGACGCTGCCCCGCTGCCTGCGACCGCGGTCCCGCAGGAGCTCACCGATCTGCTTCATGGGTTGAGCTTGGGATAGAACCGGAACGTCTGCGATTCGCTGTACGCCTGGACAGTAACGGTCATGCTGACCACTACCGTCGCGTTGGTATCGACGTACCACTGGAAGCGGGTGACGTCCGTGGCCATGTGCTCTGTGGCACCCGTGCTTGAGATCGTCCGGTCGAGGTACTGAGAACCATCCCACGCATACGTGACAGAGAAAGAGGACGGCACCGGGACCGAGTTAGAGACCCGGTACCCGTGCAGAGCCAGCGGTGTGGTCGTGCAGGGCGAAGCCGGGATACACGAACCTGAGTTGGGGACGGCGCTGCGGGCGAAGTCGTCGTACGCGTAGTACTCGAAGTTGCGAACCTCGCTGCTCGCCTCGACCCGGCTCGAAGCGATGGTCGCGGCCCGCCACGAGGTCAAGACGACCGAGGTAAGCGCCGCCATCAGAAGGGCGCCGATCGCTGAGGCGATCAGGACCTCAACCAGCGTGAATCCGCCCTGGCTCTTCCAGTACGCGCCCGGCGGGCTCATCGGTTGCCCTTGTAGAACTGCACCGAGCTGCCCGTGCCGGCGTTGGAAGGCCAGGCAACTATCGTCACCTTCCAGAGCTGGACGGCACCGGTCTGCTGCCACTGCCAGCTCACGTCGGCGCGCAGGGTGTAGGGACCGCTCGGGCACGGACCCTGATAAGCGGTCGCGGGCATCGGGGCGGTGGGGCTTTCGGTAGCGAAGCAATCTGAGTAGGACGTCGCCGACGGGCTGAATGTCGAGGCGCCCACCGACTCCATCTCGAACTGAAGGATGCCCTGCTCGGCGGTGTTGCGCTTTGCGATCGTGGAGTCGAGGAGTCCCGTGCTAAGCGTCCCGACGATCAGCGCGAGGGCGAGGCTGGCGATGACGAGGCTGACCAGGAGTTCGACCAGAGTGGCGCCGGACTGGCTGCGTCGCCGGTCCTTGAGAAACCGCATCAGTGAACCGATTTGAGTAGCCCGTACATAGGCAGGATCACGGAGATGGCGACGAAGCCGACCGCCCCGCCCACCGCGATGATGAGGGAGGGCTCCATCAGCGCGATCATGTTGCGCACCTTGTAGTCCATCTCTTCGCTGAGGAAGTCGGCGATCTGCTCGAGGCTCGCGTCTAGCGTTCCGGTCTCTTCGCCGACGCGGATCATGCGGATCATCATCGGAGCGAACAGTCCTGTCGCATCGAGAGGCGCGGAAAATCCGTCGCCGGTCATCATCCTGTCCTTGACCGACTCCAGTCCCCGCCGATACCGCACATTTCCCGCGGATGCGATGGCCACCTCGAAGGTCTGGCTGATCGGAATGCCCGCCTTCAGCATGGTGGCCAACGTGCGCGTGAAGCGCTCGATCGTGCTGTATACGACGATGGTTCCAATGACGGGCAACCTCAGGACGGCGTAATCCCAGAAGACACGTCCGGGCGGGCTGCTCATCGCCGCGAGGGTTCCACTGATAACGACGAACAGCACCACGACGATCTGGATCCGCCACTCCTGTGCGAAGGTCCCGACGCCGAGCAGGATCTTGGTCGGCAGCGGGAGATCGGCATTGAACTCGCGGAACATCTGCACGAAATTGGGCAGTACAAACACGATCAACACGGTGCAGACTGCGATCGCCAGCAGCAGGATGATCGCCGGGTAGATCATCGCGCCACGCAGCTTCTTCATGGCCGCGTCCTGCCTCTGAAGGTAGGCCGCGACCTGAAGCAGCACACGGTCCAGCGTGCCGCTGTACTCGGCAGCTCGGATCATATCGACGTAGAGCTCGTCGAACACGCTGGGATGGAGCGCGATGGCAGCCGAGAAGGCCTCGCCGCTCTCGAGGTCGTGGTGGATGTCTTCCAGCGCGGCGCGAAACGCTCCAGATCCGGACGCTCCCTGAAGGAGCTTGATGGCGTCCGTGATAGGCACGCCGACCCTGATAAACGTCGCGAGCTGTCGCGAGAAAAGGATCAGGTCGGCTGTCTTGACTTTGAAGAACGTTGGAAACTGACGGTAGATCCAGCGCCAACCGCTTTTCGCCGGCCGGACCGACACGACGTGGTAGCCGCGATCCATAAGGTCGCGGTGCACCGCCGCTGCAGACTCGCCGTTGGCATCGCGTTCTTCGAGTCTGCCGCGGGGCGAATACGCACGGTACGTGAACTTGCCGACCATTCCCACCAGCCTCTAGATGATGTAAACGCTGCGCACGACTTCGGACACGGTGGTGACGCCGGCCTTGATCTTTGCCCACGCGTCCATGCGTAGGGGCGCCATGCCGCTCGCGACGGCTGCGGCCATGATTTCACCGTGGCTCGCCTTGGCGATCACGAGCCTTTTGACGTCATCCGTCATGGTCAGGACCTCGAACACCCCGATCCTGTCGAAGTACCCCGTCCCATTGCACCGGCTGCAGCCCTTGCCTCGGTAGAGGAGATCGGGCACCGTTTCGTCGATAGACGCCGCGAACTCGCGGTCCTCGTCCGTCGGAGCGTATGGGACACGACAGCCATCGCAAGTCTTGCGCACGAGTCGCTGGGCGACGATGGCGATGACCGAGGACGCGATCAAGAAGCCTTCGATCCCCATGTCCGTGAAGCGGAGCAATGCACCCACGGCGTCGGTCGCGTGCAGCGATGACAACACGAGGTGCCCGGTGAGCGCCGATTGGACCGCGATTTCGGCGGTTTCGCGGTCGCGGATCTCGCCAACCAGGATGATGTCAGGGTCCTGGCGGAGAATCGCGCGAAGTCCGTTGGCGAAGCTCATGTCGGCCAGCCTGTTGATCTGGCTCTGGTTGATGTTGTCGAACATGTACTCGACCGGGTCTTCGATCGTCATGATGTTGCGCACCTGGCGGTCTAGCTCGTGGATCGACGCATATAGCGTGGTCGTCTTCCCGCTTCCCGTCGGCCCGGACACGATCATCATTCCGTACGGCGAGTGCAGCAGCCGGTGGTACCCGCGGTAAGCGTCGTGAGCCAACCCGAGCTGCGGGAGGGTGATCAAGGAACGGCTTCGGTCCAGCAAGCGCATGACCAGCTTTTCGCCCCAGATGGTTTCCATGGTCGCAACGCGCACGTCGAGGTCGCGGCCGTCGACGTTGACGCTGATCTGGCCATCCTGCGCGCGACGCCGCTCGACGATGTTCATCCCGGCCATGATCTTGACCCGGGACGCTAGAGCAGCGCCCGTCGTGGTCGGCAGATGGGCTACATCCTGCAGCACGCCATCGACTCGGAACCTGACCCTAAGGAAGTCCTTTTGCGGCTCGATGTGGATATCCGAGGCACGGTCGCGTAGCCCCTGAGTGATGAGCAGGTTGACGATTTCAACCGCCGGCGAGTTGGTCGTGACCTTCGCCAGCTCGAGGGTCACGATCCGGTCAAAGTCCACTCCGGGTCGCGATTCCTTCAGCGTCTGCGCGGCAACGCTGAGCCTGGGGTGGATGTCGTGGATCCGGGTCAGGTTCAGCAGAATGTCCGAGGTCCCAGCGATGTAGGCGACCACCGGATGGCCGGTGATCAGCCGGATGTCATTGCGCAGAGCGAGGTTGCTCGGGTCCGCCATGGCTACGTCGACGTGACCGTTGTCGCGCCGAATTGGAAGGACATGATTCCTTCGCGCGAAGTCTTCGGGCAGCAGGCGGGCCACATCCGCGTCGACGTCGATGTGTTTGAGATCGGCAATCGGGGCTTCGAGGTGCTCGCTCAACACGAGCGTCAACTGGTCTTCTTGGAGCGCACCCTGATTGACGAGGATGCTTCCCAGAGGAGCTTGCACGACCCGCTGGGCAGTCAATGCACGGGTCAGTTGCTCCGCCGTGATCAACCCCTCGCTCAGGAGGACCTGGCCGATGGGAGCGTCGGTCGATTTGTTGGCGCGCGGCCGTGCGCTAGCCCCGACTGCCACGTCGCGATGTTCGCCGCTTCCTGGGCCGTTGGTAATGGGGAATTGCCGAACCCCACGGGCTCTTTGTCCTGGCTTCCTGCCGCGCTGATCCCGACGTTTGGCGGCGTGAGTGCTCGCAGGGTTGGGTTCGATACTCCCTTCGGAACTGGCCTCGACGGCTAGGTTTCCGTCAGTCCCATCCGAGCTGCCCATAGCATTGCCTCCGTCCGGCCGTGCAGATCCAGCTTGCGATAGATCTTTGCGAGGTGATTCCGCACGGTCTTGTGGCTGATTCCGCGACTGGCCGCGATCGCGGGAATGGACTGCGCCTGACCGAGCATGGCGAGAATCGCCAGCTCCGTCGGGGATAGGCGGGCGGCCGCGTGGTGGGGCTCCATCAGGTTTGGAGGGGTGCGCTCGAGCAACTTGCCCAGAAGGCCCGAACCGATCGCTCGGTGCCCGGAGACCACAGCGCGGACCCCGACCAGGAACTCCTCGAGCGCTGAGCTCTTGGTGAATATGCCCGCGACGTTCGTCGTCAGGGCCGCCGCGAGTAGTGATTCGTCGGCCTCTTCTCCGAGCAGGACCACTGGAACGTCGCAGCCGTGGCCAGCGAGCGCCTGAACCAACTCGATTCCCGTAAGCGGTTCTGCGCACACCTCGCAGAACACGATGTCGACGTTGCCCTCGAGGGCCATGTCAAGTCCGAGGTCAGATCTCGCGGATGTGACGACCCGAGCTGCAAGGGGAGGCGCCTCCAGGAGGTTTGCGAGAGCCGCCATGAACAGCGGCTGGCGATCGACGATCACAGCGTGGATCTGCTCCGCGGCCCGATCGCTCTTGGTCCGCAAGCTTGGCGCTGGAACGACGATCACGGGTACGAATCTATTGGCGACAGGCCTGAACGGTAATGGGATCGTAGTACTAGGCCCGAGACAAGCCGCATCGAAACGCTGGGACTCTGAAATCTCCAGAATTCCGGCGACGCTTGTTTCCCGCTGGGTTCCGGGACATTCTTGTGAAACTCAAGCCCGTTGGCCTGATCCGGAGGCAGATTCGCCTGTCGAACCTACCGAAAGGCTCTGTTTGTCGGTCGTTGGTCCAATCGGGTCGCCCAGCGATGGGCGACTCGGTCGAATTTCAGCCGGATGCCGGGACATCGGTCTCGCCGGTCGCTCGACCGGGACATTTGCCTCATTTGACAGAGCGTCCTCGCGTGGCACACTCGACGAGTGTCCGAAGGGGCGGCAGAATGAAGCCCGGTCACAGGCGGGAGGCCACAGTCCAGACGTTGTTCTACGGCCTCTTCCTGCCTCTGGGCGTTGTCGCAAACCTCGCCCTGGGGGTCGTCATCCTGACGGGCCTCAATCCCTACACCTGGTCGGACTGGCTCCTGATCGGCACAGGCGCTCTCTGCTGTGTCATAGCGGGGTGGCTCGCGTCAGCCGCATGGTCGAAGTTCTACTGGCATAGGAGCATGGCGCGTCAGGTCGCGACCTGGCGCCGGATCGCCGACGCCTTCTTCGAATGGCTCGAGCATGCGCCGGTCCCGGCGGAGTCACTGCGCTCCCTCAAGTCATCCCTCGAAGATGCGGTTCCGGCCTCCAAAATCCGTTAACCACAGGATCCGCTTACCCCGCGTGAGCATCAGCACGGCTCGATGGTTGACCCTGCCTCGAGCGCGGCGATCGCGATTTCCGGTGGACGTTCGGTTCCCCTTAGGACGTAGCCAGCATCAAAGACTCGTGATCGAACGGACGGTCGCGCCTGATCCACCTCGCCATCGTCGACGATCACCCGTCTTCAGGCAGGGCCTTATCCGCCTCCTCGAGCGCGGCGTGGGCGCTTCCGGACCTGATCGCGCTGTTCGGCAATCGACGCCATTCGGCGAAAAGTACGAGCTGGGGAAGGTGATCGTCGTTTCCCCTTGGCCCGACCGGAAGCGCGAATGGGGCTCGCCGTGCCGGAGTGAGCGGGAACCAGCAAGACCTTCAGGCGCCGAAATGCTGTCGACGACTCGACAGGCTCAACTTGCGCAACCGATCTCGGGCCATCGCCATGGTTACGGCCGAACAGTGGACGAAAGTTGTGAGCTCGGGACGCGCGTCGTAGAACAACGCGCGGGGACATGCCCAAGATATGGTCAATTCGTCCTATTGACCACTCGCCTAATGGGTCGTTAGCCTCATGCATTAGTTGAACGCCGGGCAAATCGGGGAGGTGGCCCAGGCGGTGTGCGGCTCCGTCCCATACCCGCACGAGGTCAGGTCACCGTGTCTGAGGTCAGGTCGCTGGGTCTTTGGAGGACGTTTGGGGTTGGCTTTGCCGCTTATGGTCGGAGAGGCCGATGCGGGGGTGGAGGAGGAAGTTAGGCGGCTCGTTGCCCGGGAGCTACACGACCGCGTGGCGCAGACGCTTACCGGCATGCTGGTCGAAGTTGAGAACTTCAAATCCGCTCAGGTCGGGTGGCAGGAAGTCGTCCAACAACTCGACGTGATCCAGGCTTCGACGCGCCAGGTGCTGGCCAGTATTCGTCAGCTACTTCATGACCTGCGCGGCGAAGACACGCTCCAAGGGCAGTTGGTCGACCTCGTCCGAGCTGCGGTCACGCGCTTCGAGATCCGGACGGGGATCGCCACAAAGGTCGAGGTGAGCGAGGGTTGGCCGCAGTCCATGAACAGCGCAGCGTCGCTGAACCTTTTCCGCATCATTGAGGAAGCGCTGGCAAACGTTCGCATGCATAGCGGCGCACAAAACGTCGGCGTTGTCCTGGAGGCGCACTCCGAGACCGAGGTCGCGTTGAGTGTTTCGGATGACGGCCGCGGGATCGACACCGACCCGCTTCGCCCCGCCGGACTTGGAACCATCGGGATGCGGGAACGGGCGTTGTTCCTGGGCGGCCGGCTCTGGATCGAGAACGAGAACGGGCGCGGGGCGACTGTCCGCGCTGTCTTTCCCAAGGCGTTGCTGGCCGCTGCGCCTTCTCCTTTACCCGAAACCATCACTCTGGAGGCCCAAAATCACAAATGACCGTCGTAACACAGGCAGTTCGCGTGCTCGTGGTCGATGACCAAACCCTGTTCCGGACTGGCCTGACCAGTCTCCTGGGTGCGGATGAGCGAGTCGTGGTCGTGGGCCAGGCGGTCGATGGCGCGGACGCCATCAAGCAGGTGACCAAGGTCAAGCCTGACGTGGTCCTCATGGACATCAAGATGCCTAACGTCGACGGCATCGAGGCGACCCGCCAGATCGTCGAGGCGACGCCAGACGTCAAGGTGCTCATGCTGACCACATTCGAGACCGACAGCCAGGTCATACAGGCTTTGAAAGCCGGCGCCAGGGGCTACGTGCTCAAGGACTCCTCGGCGGCAGCGATCGTCAGCAGCATCGTCGCGGTCATGTCGGGCGAGCGCGTGATGGCGAGCGCGGTCGCCAATCGCGTCCTCGAGATGCTCACCGGGACCGCTACCCCGAAGGAGTTCTACGACGGAATGACCAATCGGGAGATCGAAATCCTAAAGCTCCTGGCGAATGGAATGGCGAACAAACAGATCGCCTACCGCTTGAAGATCAGCGAGAAGACGGTGCGCAACCACGTCAGCAACATGTACGAAAAGCTCGGCATCTACGACCGCTCACAGGCGGTGCTCTACGCCGTGAAGAAGGGATTGGTCGACCTTTAGTCAGTACCCGTACGTCGCGGCGGGCGTTTGATTCTGACGTCAGGAATCTCGTCGGCGCTCATGACAGGTCTTACCGGTAGCCTCAGCGACGGGACAAACGCCCAGCAGGTTCGGCGAATTACACCGGTACCTCTCAACAGAACCATTGATTCGGTCTGCGGCCGCGGGTAGCTTGCTTGCCGTGGTCGTCGTCCCGCGAATCCATCCAACGGCTGAGGTTTCCCCTACAGCGGCGGCTGAAATCTAGGCGATGCTGAAGTGATCTCCGAGTTGCCGCTGCACGCCATATTGCGAGTGCTCTTCAGCCTTCCGGATCTCGAGCTTCGGCCCGAAACCGAGTTCACACAGATTCCCGGCTGGGATTCACTCTCGCAGATCAATCTGATATTCGCGGTTGAGCAAGAATTCCAGGTTCGATTTACAGACGACGAGCTGGAGCATCTGCGCCAGCTGACCACATTAGGCGAACTGCAGGCGGCGGTAGACGAGAAGCGCCTCCAGGCAGGATGACGCCGTGACCCTGATTGAACAGAGCGAAACCATCGCGGCGAGGTCGTTGGAAAGCGATCTGGACGCGGCGCTGGGCGTGGAGATTCCAGATGCCGGGCTCTGTCTGAGAATCGCCCAGCAATATACCAACAGGGGCGAGCCGCAGTTGGCCTTTCACTGGCTCGCGCGTGTCGTCGATGCATCAGATCGATTCGTGGACTGGCTCGGTGCAGCAACTCAACTTGACGTTCTCGCCAAGGACGAGCGCCCTGACACGCGCCGTCAGGCCCGAGTCGCGGTGACCGGCAGCTACACGCTCGGGCAATTCGCCGCTCTGTTTCGCCTGGCCGCCTTACGCGAGGGAATCGACGTCTTCATCCATCAAGGCGCATATGCGCAGTACCAGCAGGATCTGCTCGATCCGCACAGCCCGCTGTACGAATTTGGTCCGACGCACATCCTCGTCGCACCTCATGCGGGCGAGCTGCGATTGTCGAGTCTCAGCCCGAATCCCGAACCGGAGGTGGCGGCGGAGGTCCAGAGGTGGACTGATCTCTGGAAGCTGGCCCAGCAGCACAGCAACGCCACCGTCATTCAACATCTGTTCGCGCTACGCCCCGAAGAGCCGCTGGGTCATCTCACCTCGCGACTTCGTAACAGCCGGAGTTCGATGGCCAGGGAGGTCAACAAACGACTCGCTGAAAACGCTCCCCACGGCGTACTGGTCGTCGATGTTGACCGGATCGCCTCCGACTTCGGCAAGTTCCGATGGTTCGACGACCGCTATTGGCATATAGCCAAGCAGGCAACCGCTCTCGATGCGTTGCCGGTGCTGGCTCGACACACCGCATCGGTGCTGGCCGCATCGCTCGGCCTCAGCCGCAAGTGCCTCGTCCTCGACCTCGACGGCGTTTTGTGGGGCGGCGTCATTGGCGAGGATGGGATCGCCGGAATCCGGCTCGGCGCCGGGGCGGAAGGCGAATCGTTCGTTGCCTTTCAGGAATACCTTCTCGAGCTCAAAGCGCGCGGCGTGATCCTGGCGGTCTCTTCTAAGAATGACGACGCGCTGGCCCGACTACCGTTTGAGACGCATCCCGACATGCGCCTCAAGCTCGACGACATCGCCGTTTTCAGGGCGAACTGGGAGGACAAGGCGACGAACGTGAAGGCAATCGCCCAAAGCCTCGGGATCGGGCTCGATGCGCTGGCCTTCGCCGACGACAGCGTTCTCGAGCGGCAGCTGATCCGGAGGCTGCTCCCCGACGTCGACGTGATCGGTCTGCCGAAGGATCCGGCGAGCTATTTGCGAAAGATGGCCGATTACCTGCGGTTCGAGCCCGCCGGCGTCACCGATGAAGACCTGCATCGGACGGAGCAGTATCGCGCGCGAGAGGCGGTGGAGCAGCTGCGGCTCTCCGGCGGTGATCTCAATGAATTCCTCGCCGGCCTGGGAATGAAGGCGCTAGTGGCGCCATTTGACGAGTTCCATCTACCTCGAATCACGCAGCTTGTCGCGAAGACGAATCAGTTCAACCTCACGGGCCGCAGATACAGCGCCGACGAATTACGCGCCCTCATGGATGATCCAGAGGCGCTGCACTTCTACCTGCGCTTGAAGGATCGCTTCACCGATCACGGACTGGTTGGGGTTCTGATCGGTCGCCATGACGGCGCGACCATGGTGGTGCAGGACTGGCTGATGAGTTGTCGCGTGCTCGGGCGAACAGTCGAGAACCACATGTTCGAAGAGCTGTGTCGGCGGGCGATCGCGCTACCCTGCGAAAGGCTCATTGGCCAGTTTGTCGCCACGGGCCGGAACGATCTTGTGCGTGACCTCTACGCACGCCTCGGCTTCAGTCAGCGAGAGATCTCGCCGGACGTGACACGGTGGGAGTTCGATCTCAGTAGCTGGCAGCCGGCCAACCCACGGGTGATCGGCCTATGGGACGGACAGTAGGCATATTTCCAGCGGTCGAGCTTGCCAGACGGGCTCGCCTGTTCGAAGCGATCGGCGCCATCTTCGACTTGAGATTCGAAGGCCGCAACAGTGAGGTCATGGATGGCCTAGACGGCGCCATCCGATTTCCGGCCGCGAGTCCCATAGAGGCGGCTCAGATCCCGACGCTGAACATCAGCAGCGTCTCGAGAGCGGAGGTCTCCAGGAGTCTGCGGTTCACGACGGCTTCGACCCTCGACTACACAATCCGCGGTCGCACCCTGGTCGAAAATCGTGCGCCGGCCGTCTCGGTCCGGCCGCGCCCTGGGGATGCGATTCTCGCGACGTGCGAGGGCAAACCTGTCTGGACGACCTGCATTCGGAGCGGAGCGCCAAATCATCTTGTCGCGGTTGCGCCGGACGAGGTGGTGGCGGGCGAGACGCTGGGCGATCAGCTGGTACCCGGGCGTTTCCTCGCTCTCATGGCTCTGCTGGAATTCGCACGCTGCCTCGACGCCGGCTGGTCCAAGGTGCCGCTGGACGCTGCCTTCATATTCGACGATCCGAATCTGCATGCGCCCTCATACGGTCATATCGCTTTTCGGCGGCTGGCTGCGCACGCAAGGCGATTTGGCTATCACGCGGTGATGGCCAGTATCCCGCGCGACCTCGGGTATGCGTCACCTGCGGCGATCCACATCTTCCGAAGCCACAGTGATGTTCTCTCCCTCACCGTACATGGAAACAATCACCTGTCAAACGAACTGAATCGAGAGAGGTCGCCGGAAGAAGATCTTTCGCTCGCCGCCCAATCTCTGACCAGGACAATGCGTTTCGAGCAGCGGACCGGAATCGTTGTCTCCCACGTCATGTGCGCACCTCACGAGGTGTGCGGTCAGAGCATGATGCGGGCCCTGTTTAGAGTTGGCTTTGATGGCCTCGCAATTGAGCAGGTCTCCCTGCGGAGTGCGCTTGACGAGCCCTCTCCACATCTCGGCATTCTGCCTGCCGACCGGGTCTGTAACGGTCTCTCGGCTGTGCCTCGTCAACTCTTAGGGACATCTCAGGATGCGCTTGTGCTGACGGCATTCCTGCGCCAGCCCCTGTTGATTTACGGGCACCACTGGGATCTTGCCAGAGGATATGACCGGCTGGCTGCCATCGCTGATTTCATCCATGGACTCGGCGACGTGCACTGGGGCCCTCTCTCGCACGCGGTCAGGGACAAGTACTCATGGCGGTCGCGCGGCGACCGGCTCGAGGTTCGGCTCTACGGAAGAACTGCCTCCATCGCCTGCGACACGACGCCTGCCTCCCTCGAGTTGGTGATCCCAAGTTTGGCCTCGCGGGAGGGCCTGGAGGTTTCCATTGCGGGCGGAGCATGGCAAAGGATGTCGTCGGAGAGCCGGCAGCAGATTCCGCTTCCGAGAGGGCTGCACGCGAGCATCGACGTCGAGCTGCGGCCCATCGACGCTGCCGTCGCGGCTGGCGTGCCTTCACCGAACTGGGCGCCGTGGCCGGCGCTTCGCCGAACTGCGACCGAGATCAGGGACCGGATGGCGGTGCTGAGCGGGAATCGGCGGTGAGAATCGAGCGTCTCGACGTCGAGAACGCCTTCGGCGGGTACCTGGCAAGGCGCCGGCGCAAGAGCCCCATCGAGCTTGTCACTGCTGATCTGGATTTGTCGCCGGCTACGCTGGGCTCCCTCTCAGCCACGCTATCGGGAGATGAATGGGAGCGGGCGAGTCGGCTCGGCAGCACCCGTGACCGGCGGCGCTGGCTGGCCGCTCGAGGCTGGTTGCGTCACCTGCTGGCTGATCGGCTCGGCTGTAACGCGATTGATATCGCCTTCGCTCGGGGACCCTACGGAAAGCCCCGGATTGCCGCTCCCAGGCCGGCCGACCGCCTCACGTTCAGCGTCTCTCACTCGGATGGGTTGGCCCTGTTTGCTTTCGCCACCGACAGGCCGGTTGGTGTCGACATCGAGGCAGTAAACCGCGAACTGCCGTGGGAAGGTCTGGCGACCCGATTTTTTGCCGAGCCCGAGGGGCGCCACGTCCTCGAACTGCGCCCGGAGCAGCGCAGTCGCGGCTTTCTTGCTCTCTGGACAATGAAAGAGGCGTACGCGAAGGCCTGCGCCTGCAGCGTCGTTCCGGCCCTGAAGGGGCCCGCAATGATCCCTACAACTCGGGCGCGAGCGGCGAAAAGGGTGCGACTAGGCCGGTGGACAGTGACCAGCCTGCGTCCGGCCGCCGGATACGTGGGCGCGTTCGCGATCGAGAGCTAAGTCTCCAGCTCGGCCTTCAAACTTGGGTCGTGCGATGGTGAGGGGCGGAGCGGCTTGAGGCGACGGTAGAATTCCGAGGCCGACGACGTAGATCCGAGCGTTGTGCCGCAACGGGCCACCGGGCGGGCCGGGTTGCCCTGGACCATCACCATCTCCGGCACTGACCCGGACACGACGCTGCCTGCAGCGACTACAGCGCCGCGCCCCACCGTCACCCCCGGCAAGATGATGGCGCCGGGGCCGATCCAGGCGTCGTTCTCGATCGACACGGAATGGCGTCGTCTGGCGAGGATGCCCGGCGTCAGGTCGTTGAAGTGGGCAATGATTGTGCTGCGAATCCCCAAGACCACGTTGTCACCGATCGAGACGAGCTCCGGACGGGCGGTCTCGATGAGGACGTCGGTGCTAATGAAAACCCCGCTACCGATCTCGACTCCTCGCCACCGATGTAGGACGACCCGGACGCTCTGCGCACCTGGCGCCGAGCGTGCGACGGCCTGGAGAAGCCTGACCTTCAGATCATGCAGCAGCGCCACTGACCAAGGGTAGATTGGCCGTCTCATCGGGCGAAAGTGTCATATGCGGAAATGGCCGGGCGGATGTCCCAACTGGAAGGCGATTCCAGGACATCTTTCACTTTCCGCGGGAGTGGTCGGCCTTCGCTGTGGGTGATCACCGTCAGTCAACTTCCCGAGCCTGCTCGAGCCGCGGCGCCGGCATGAGCGGGCGCTGCTCTCGGTGGTCCAAGATCATCTCCAAGGACCAGGTCAGCCGCATCTGCAAAGAGCTCGACACAGGTCCATGCCTTCCGCACTCGGTGCCTGGACGGTGAGTATCCCTACCTCTTCTTGGACGCCACCTTCGAGAAGGTCAGGGAGAACGG
>Ga0070698_100000601_pt1 | contig 38712 bp, 49 predicted proteins | sample KBSK1502metaG_FD_65477 | JGI IMG/M metagenome (GOLD analysis project Ga0070698, IMG submission 65477) | Corn, switchgrass and miscanthus rhizosphere microbial communities from Kellogg Biological Station, Michigan, USA - KBS K1-50-2 metaG | ecosystem: Host-associated > Plants > Roots >...
CCATTGGACGGTCAATAGGACCGCTCCGAAACCGCGTCCGCGTTTGCCCTCGATTGCCACCTCCTGGATGGCGTCAGGATGGCGCTTGCCAGTCAGGTTGCCAGTCAGGTTGCCAGTCAGGTTGCCAGTCAGCTGGCCGGCGGAGCCACGACCCAGGGGTGAAATTCGAATACGGAGGGAGAGGGATTCGAACCCCCGAGGGCTTGCACCCTAGCGGTTTTCAACCATAGACCCCCCTCGTTCGCCAACGTCCGCTGCGTATTTCACGTTACCGCTTATCGTCCGCCAGCGTTCGCCAACGTTCGCCATAGTTCGCTGCGGTTGCCGTCACGGTTGCCGTCACGGTTGCCGTAAACACAGCAAGGCTGCCCGACGTCTAAGCCTACAAGCAACGCGAGGATCAGATGGTTGTCCGGTGCTAGCTCGCTGGCCTTCGCTCGGCTTGGGTGTGTGTGGCCGCATCGTCCAATGGTAGCCATCTAGTATTTGGAATTCATGGACACTGAAAGGGGGCCGGGCAACTGGCCCGTTGATGAGCGGCTGGCGTTTATGGAGTGCCGCGAAAAGCTGGACAAGGCCCGCAAGGAAGCCGCGCACTGGCGAGATAACCACAAGCGGGCTATGGCCGAGGTCGAGCGACTGCGCGTGGAAATCGAGCGGATCAAGACTAACCGTCCAGCGGACCGGCCGTCTACCTGATGCCTCAGCTATCGCGGAGGCATGAATCGAGCGAGTCGTTCGCGCACCGATGCCGAGACGTTCGACGAAAGGTGAACGTGTGCCAGCGCCGTGCGAAACTTTGGGACTCGTCTCGCGGACTCCTCGATTTGTCCCGCGAACTGGACGCCGTGCGAGTTAATTAGGTCTTCCAGCGGCCCGGCTCCTATATAGGCTAGCGCGTCGTCGTCGGCGGCCGATTCGACGAGAGCCATAAGCATTTCGAATGTATTCGCGGAGGGTTCCATAACTGCTCCCTCCACGTCGTCCCGTGCCCACGCCCATTTATCGGCGTCTAACCGCTCCTGCCGACTGCCTGTGCTCAGCCTGTAATGCTTCCAGTAGCCGTCGATCAACTCTTGCCGCCGAACGTCTTCATTCATGATTCTTGGCCGGAAACCGCCAGGCGTTAGTGCCCTCCATGATGGACCACGAGATTCATTGCGAAGGATGTCCAAATCAAGCCGATGACCAAGGCAAAAACGGAAGTGACGCTGCCATAAAAGACCCGAGCGAACTTAGTGTCCGGAAAGTCGCCAAGCCATCCGAGCCGCTTTACCCAGCGCCGAGCAAGTTCATACCGCACATTCAGGAAACTGAACGCGACCAACCCAATCCCCGCTTGAACAATGAGAACGTCCTCTGCCACGGAATGACCAAAGCCCCTGAGCAGTCAAACCGACCAGTCAGGGGTTTCTTGCCTTTGGGTCGATGGCGCCCGCTCGATGAGCCAGGTCGCACTAAATTTCGACTCCGGGCCGAGCAATCCGATGTTGAAATAGGGTACCGACCGGTTCTGATCAAGAGAGCACAAAACGGACAGCTTCGCCGTTACATGACCAGCATGGCGACAATGCCCGCCTCGCCGCAGTCAGGTGATCGTCGTCCCAATCCGGACGAGGATTTTGTGATCCGTCCTTCATGGCGAGCGGGTCGGACATGGGCCAGGCAACCTGTCTTCGTCAAATACCGAAAGGAGATGCTGGGATTTATCGTGGCCGTCCAGCTCTTTGTGCTACTTACCATGCCCTTCACCCATATTCCGCGATACCTGTTGGAGGTGAGCCTCGGGACCACTCTTCTGCTGGTCCTACTAAGCCCCTTGTGGCTCTGGTGGTACAAGAGCGCGGCGATTCGGGTAACGGCAGACTTGGTCGTCATCAATCACTTCCTCCGCCGGCCGGTCGTCATCAAGCGGCACGACATCGTTCGCGTGGTCCGCTGCGGGGTGGTGCAGTTAGATGTCTCGCCAACCCTCCCTCAACCGGTTGTCTTCATGTTCGGCGCCGACGGGCGCTGTTTGGTCTCGTTATGGATGACACGTTGGGATTGGAACGATCTCGAACGAATCTGGAAGCCGCTTGGGCTGACTGTCGAAGGCTCGTGGGACGATGCGGTACTACAGGCTCAATTAGCCTCCCGATTCCCTGGCGCGTTCTGACGCCATGTTCGATCGAATCGTGCGCACGCCTGCCGGCCACGACTGCTCGGAAGCTAGTGGAGCCACTTGAGCGCTGAAGGCATCGACGGGATCGACGAAGGAGTTGATCAGGCCCTTGCTGAGGCTTGGCTCGCGAACGAGCGGCTGTACCTCCGTCCGAATCCGGACAACCACTCCGTGCCCGACGGCTACGACATAGACATTCAAGGGCAGGTCCTCGAGCTCATGCAAACGGATCTGGATCCCCTTCGCGGAGCGCGGCTCGTGCTCAAGCTTCTCGAACTTGCCGAAGATGAGGGGGACCTGGGGTCGATTGGCCGTGGCCCACTTGAGACCCTCCTCCGCAATCACGGCGACCGCTTCGCGGCCTGGGCTGATCAGCTTGCGGAGAGCAACCCACGGTTTCGCGCCGCGCTCGGGCATTCGTATCCGCACGGGACTGTCACTCAAACGGTTGACCGGCTCGGCCTTCATAAGGGCCGGGCGCACGGCTACTGGACGATCGCGATCGAATTGGCTTGCGTCGATCGACCGCCAGTAGCCGCCCTCCTCGATGCCCGACTCCATGCGGGCGTGACCGGGGGTGCCGCGACGGCTGATCGGGACGCGTGGATCATCAATGTCGATTTCTGGGCACGGGATCTCGAGGATGCAACAGAATTGGGTAACAGGATTGCGGATGCCGTGGTCGCTCGGCTTGCTCCCTACGGCTGTACGGTCCGCCGTCGCGCTACCCCCGAGCCCGCATGGCGGCCAGGCGATAGGCCGGGCATCGACCCCAAGGAGAGGCTTTTGAGCAGCGGTCACCACCCGAGCACCGCCTTGACCTCGACGTAAACGTCGGGTGCGGTCCGATTGACCAATACGGTTGCCGTCACGCCAGCACGGGCAAGAGGACCGAACTGCAGCGGATAACGTCACCTAAACATGTCGCGCCAGCGAAAGGGCTCCTGCGGGTCTCGGAGCAGACGGGATGGATGGAGGAGCCCCGGCAGGAAAAGAAGGAACCCAATGACTACCCCGACGTTGAACGGACTGAAGGCATATCCCCAGGCGCCACGTTTAACGACGAGAATATTGGTGCTGGAGCCAAGCGCGACCCCTGTCACAGCCTCGCCAATTGCCCCTCCCAAGATGATGCCTAGCCCAAGCCACATGAAGGGTGGCGTAGGTTTGGATAGTGAGCTGCGAAGTAGCAGTGTCCAAAAGAGCAAAACTACCGCTAGTGCGGCCGAGGCGGCGACGCCAAGCCAGTCAGTATGGACGAAGGGCTTGGGCAATCCGGCATAAAGATAGGGTTTGAATAACCAGACAGCACGCCCACCGTCGAGGAGGCGGTGCGCTGCGATCTCTACGGCGACTCCGATCAATGCGGTGCTGAAGGCCGCCAACGGAACCACCCGAGAAAGTGCATTGAAGTTCACTGCCGCGGGATGGCCTGGCACCGTTAAGAGAGTAAATCCGCGGTGCTGGCATTCTTGTGCATCCCTCGGTCTCGGACAAAGGCCTAGCCAAAGGTCCCGGCAGTTGTGGGCCCGCCTCACTGACCTATGGCGCCAAGACTCAATCGACTTCTTTCAGCGACATCGCCCGGTAGCCAGGATCCTCGCGGAAGTCCAGGTCCGAGAACCGGCGGATGGCCGGGACCCGCCCTCGTCCCGGGTGGTCTCCCTACTTCGAGGAGCTCTTAACGACGATTGGCTCCTGACAGCCGGAGCCGAGCGTCTTCCGCGCCAATCCCACCCAACCAGTCCCAAGTTCGTTTTAAGTACCGGCTGGCGGCGAAAGTCTAGGGCGCCACGACATACGTCACAGGCCGGTGTCCCGACTGTGGTTTCGGTGTCACTAGCTATTTAGCAATTTAGCTAAAATAGAATGGACATGAGTGAGGCCGCCGTTTTTCGGGCGCTTGCCGATCCCACGCGCCGTCAGATCCTCCAGTACCTCAAGACGGGCGAGTTGGCGGCGGGCGAGATTGTAGACCGGCTCCCGATCAGCGGCCCCTCCGTCTCCCGGCATCTTGCCATCCTCAAATCGGCCGGACTCGTGACTGAGCGACGGGCCGGAAATCGCATCCTCTACCGTCTCGACGCCGACCGCCTTGCGCTCACGGTTACTGACTTCGTCAGCGCCGTGTGTCCGGCTCAGATCAGCCTGCGGCGCCGAGCGCGCGGGAGAACGGCCTGATGAAGGTTGTGATCACCGGCGGTACTGGTTTCGTCGGACGACACCTGGCCCGAGAGCTTGTTCGTGGCGGCCACGAGGTCCTCCTGATAGCCCGAGGCGCTGATCAGCGCGACCCGACCTTAGTCCAGCTCCCTGGCGTGCGCATGGTTAGGGCTGGGCTCACGGATATCGAGGCGCTGCGGGCTGGATTTGCTGGCTGCGACGCTGTGGCGCACTGTGCCGGCATCAATCGTCAGCTTGGCTCACAGACGTACGCCACCGTGCATGTGGCTGGGACAGCCAACGTCGTGAGTGCTGCTAAGGATGCTGGCATCCAGAAGATCGTGATGTTGAGTTTTCTGCGGGCCCGGCCGGCCTGCGGATCCCGTTACCACGAGTCGAAATGGGCGGCCGAGGAGCTCATTCGCAAGAGTGGCCTCGATTACACGGTCGTCAAGGCGAGCATGACCTTCGGGCGGGGCGATCACATGCTCGATCATCTCAGCCACCTACTCTACACACTGCCAATCTTCGTCACCGTAGGACTACGGGAGAAACTCGTTCGACCAATCGCCGTCCAGGATGTAGTGCAGGTGCTTACTGCGGCTTTGATTCAGAGGCGGCTGTCGCGCCAAACCGTAGCGGTGCTCGGTCCCGAGGCGCTTCAACTTAGCGAAGTGGCCCGTCGGGTCGGGCTACTCATCGGCAAGCGCCCACTGATCGTCCCGGCCCCTGCCCTTACCAATTACGCCGTGGCCCATGTCGCCGAGTGGTTCATGAAGATTCCGCTGGCGTCAGTCGCGCAAGTCCGGATGCTCAATGAAGGCTTAGTCCAACCGTGGGGGACCCTCGAGTCATTGCCGGAAGACCTCGTGCCTCGAACGCCACTATCAGACGATGTGCTGCGCGCTGGGCTTCCTTCAGCTGGACCATTCACGCGAGCCGATCTACGAGCACCGGGGGTGATCTAATGTCCGACTTGGTTTCCGTCGAGGCTGTGATTCGGCGTCGCCTGCTGGTCAACTTTCGGGTAAGACCTGACGCTCTTCATGAAACTCTGCCTCCGCCGTTCCGGCCACGATTGGTTCGCGGTTGGGGCATGGCGGGGATATGCCTCATCGGTCTCGACAATTTGAGGCCCAGAGGAGTTCCTGGCGCCCTCGGCCTACGGACGGAGAACGCGGCCCATCGAATCGCGGTCGAGTGGAACGACGACACCGGGCTGCGCCAGGGCGTCTTCATTCCCCGCCGCGACACGAATTCGGGGCTCGTGCGAGCCCTCGGGGGGCGATTGTTTCCTGGCGTGTATGGCCGAGGGACTTTTTCGATCACTGAGGACCAGGGATACGTGAGCGTTCGCATGGATTCCGCTGACGACCAGACCAGCGCCTTCGTTTGTGGACACCTCAGCGATCGCCTTGCCGAGGGCTCAATCTTTGAGTCTCTTGACGACGCCTCCAGGTTCTTCGAAGTGGGCAGCCTCGGTTTCTCGCCAAGCGCAGACCCCGACCGCCTGGACGGATTGGAACTGGTGTCGAAGTGGTGGCAAGTGCAATCCCTGCAGATCGATAGGGTGGAATCAAGCTTCTTCGGTAACCCTCGTCTATTCCCAATCGGCTCCATCGAGTTCGACTCGGCGCTGATCATGCGCGGAATACCTTGCCGATGGCGATCAAGGGGCCGCATCCAAGCAGAGCCCTACCAATCTCAGGGCGACTCGGTAGCGTAGCCACACCGGACGCCTGTATCCGGGTGAAAATCAACGGGAGACGAGGGTTTCCCACGGAGCAGACACGACCATCCGTTTGAGTTCGTGCACCCCTTCTGTGAGGAAGTTAGGGCGACGTTCGCCCCCGTTCACCATACTTCGAGGAGGCGGCTCTCACACGACTATTCGCCAACAGCCCTGCTGATACGCGCTATCATGGCACCTCGCAACAAGCCCTTCAACATGACCGCATACCTTCTCGACGTCCCCAATGAGTACGCCAACCATCCGCAACATGGTCCGCTCTTGAATCAGATCGATGAGGTTCTGGCCGACCAGGCGCCGAGCCAGTTATCACCGGCGGAGGTATTTATCACCGGCGAAAAGATCGATACGTGCATCGTCCTCCTACCCCATCATTGCCTCGGTGGAACGTCGCTCATCGTCACGTCGCGGGCGTCGATACCCGCCCGCACTGGAGTTGAAGACTCAGTCTGGATCTCGTCGGCGCAGGTCACGGAGCTTGAGACGCATGATGAGATCGATCTGGGAAAAAGAATTTCGATCATCCCATGGCGGCGGGGACAGACGCTTTCGCGAATCGCCTCGACCTTAATGGGCGAATTGGAACGCCCGATCAGCGTTCGGATCAAGCGTTCCAACGAGAACGACGTTATCCGTACCGACTACCTAATAAATCCTGAGGATCGTGAAAAGTCAATCGGATCTAATGTTTTTCGGACATGGCTACCCTGGCGGAAGACGCATATCACGCGGGAAGCAACAAGGTTAAAGGCGGAAACGCCGCCGTCAATTTGCATTCCAGTCCCGCTTACAGCCTGGCACCGGCTTGCGTGACGCACTGCCGAAACTGAAAGGAGTTACATGGGCTCTCTAGGGCGATGGTGCTGGCCCCCGAGCTGGAGAAGAGGACGTCACAATTGCCACGACGTTTTGAAGAATCCAAATTGAACGTGCCAGCCGAAGTGCGGCAACGACACTAAACAAGAGACAAAGATCGAGGGCACCAAGGTTTTGGGCTCCGTCCCGATCAACTACGAGAGCCGCTATGGCTCCGATTGTTGCGAGGGCCAACCACCGTGTGGTCGACAAAAGCGTCTGCCACAAAACCGGATATTTCGCGCTTCGACGTAGCACGCCCAGTCGCTCGGAATCGCCGAATCCGAGGACAATCGCAAGGGTCGCGATGACAAAGCCCAATAGCGAACCGAAGATAGCGGCCAGTGTGCCATAGAGCCCGATACGGGTTCCTGTCATCAGCTTGTCGACATAGACAGCTCCGCTAAAAACCGATGTCCATGAAGCAAAGACGACAACGAGGACCGCCCCTATTATCAGTTCGATGGTGAGGAAGCGGCTGCTCCACCAGGAGGGTAACCTCATCTCGATAGAGCCGCCGCCACCGCCAGTTCCTGTCGCAGATCCGCGTGCGCGTCCTCGATTGCGTCGTAGGCAGACGAATCGAGCAAGGCTCGCGTTCGCTTATTCTGCTTTAGGATCTGCTTCTTGGTTATTAACTGGTCCTTCAGAAGGTCGATCACTTCAACCTTCTGTGTAGCGGCCGCTAGCCCGCCGACGAAGAACTTGGTTGCATTCTCACGAAGATCGGATCGTTCGGCCAACTCGCGCGCTGTCCTCAGGAGATGCTGATCGAGGACGTCTTGACGATCGTATGGCTTGGTTTTCAGAGTGATCTCCAGCTCATGGTCGCCTCCTGCCCTAGCTTGGCCCCCTGCCTGACGGGCCGCCGTAAAGGCGTCGCCAAGAGACGTGTCTATGTCTCGCACGGTTTCGGAGAAAGCCGAGTGGATCTTTAGCTGGAACAGCCTAATGTCGCCAATTCGTTCTAGCTTTTGGCTGACATCGCGCCTGATTAGAGGCAAGAAGCTTACGCTTGGACAAATTCCTCGTGCCTTTCGAGCTAGGTAGTCCCCTAGCCGCGACACCCGTGGCCCGTAGAAGTTGAACTCTGCACCGACGATGTTGTTGGGAAATAGGATTATATGGATCTGCTCAACGAGGCCTTGGTTTGGGGCCATCGGCACGGCCGATAGTTGCCCCGCTTGCTCTCTGAGAGGCAATGACGACCGCCGACTAGTTCCCAGCCGAATTCGAGGTTGGGGGCGGAGGGCGTCAACCCAGCAACAAGACACGTTGTCTTCACCGAGGTCTAGATACCTGCCAGCGGAGGTCCATGCTAGTCGCTCGATGTGCTGCAATGCCGGGATAAGGTCGCCATCAACTGGCTCACCACTTTGCTTCACGCCGAAATCCATTCGGTAGAAGTAAATAGACCTTTCGACGGATGGCAGCGTGGGTTGCGTCCTTCTAGCCATGCCCCCACCTCCCTCGTATGTAGCACACAAGCTACCACCACGACTGGTGAGGTTAGCTGCGCTGGGCGACAGCTGTATGTCGGGCCAGGCATCGATCCCCCTCGGCGACGTTTTTGAGTAGCCGGGGAAACGTCCACCCAGGTTCGAAAAGTAGCGGCACGGGACACCCGGCGACCGGGTGTTATAACCGAGCTTCGGCAGGATCGGAGCGAGACCGTCCGTCGTGCGGCGGACCGAAACGCGGGCGCGCAGGGAGTTCCTTACGTGCGTCCGCTGTCATCATTCGGATTGCAGGATCCCCTCCGATGCTGAAGGTCCAGGAGTCGCCACCAAATGGAATCATTCGAGCTCGCCACGCTTCGCCACGGTTCGACGAGCGTGAGGGCGGCAGTATACGCCATCATCCGCCGCGCGGAGGGCCTGGATTTGTCGCGGTCAGGTAGTCCACCAATTCCTCCGTAAAGCGAAAGCGCTTGACGTTGGTGCGCGTGACATCTCGAATGAGCCCGAGATTCTGGAGAACTTGGAGCATTCCATCGAGTTGCGGGTGCTCGTCATAGAAGTAGGCGGTAACGTCCTCGCCACCCGAGTTGTACGCCCACGCCCGTTTCAACACGACAAATTCGCGGGTGAGCGGGTTCGTTGGTAGGTCGTTCCGCATCTCCTTGAGGAGCGCAGGCATGAGTTGCTCGGCTTTTACGAACTTCTGCATCCGATCCACCGTGAAGTCGCGCTGCTCCAATTCACCTCGGGCCATCGCCTCCGAGATCGACTTCCACCCCTTGAGGCTCGCGACTGTGTGCCTCGAATCGTCACTGTCCACGAGCTTGGCGTGGGTCTGGCAGAGCCAAATGCCGTTATCCGATGACTGCCGGTGCTCCGGCTTCAAGTCCGGGTCATAGCGCGGGCCGCCAGGGGAAGCCGCTGTGATGTGCGCCGCCACCCCTAAGTTGACTGCGCGAGCCGGATCGTCGTGAGGGCCACTCGTTAGCTGTCGGCAGGTGGGATTCGAACACCGATAGCCGACGCGCTTAGCGAGAACCTCTTTTGTCTGAACCGGAAAGTCATCGCGCATCGCGCCCCGGTGGGAATTATCCTGCGCTTGCCTCATGTGCGGCCTGTTGGATCCCGATCCATTCCAAGCGGATCAGCCTAGCTCATCATGCGCGGAGGTGTTACCGTGTTTGGCCCAGAGCGGCTCGGCGAGATGGACCGTCGACGCAGGCCTGGTGGAGTGGCTTATCCGCAAGGTTTCATAGCCCCCGGCGCAACCTCAACGTTGCTCGATACACTCTGGCCGGAAGGATGGACGAGAAACCCGCCCGCTCCGGCCCCCAGCCGGACGGAAGTCTATCGCTCGCGCCGCGGTCGGTGTGAGCGGTCGTGAGCGATGGCGCTCCTTGACCTGAGTAAGCTCTCCATCGCTGAACTCTTTGCCCTGTATGGCGGGATCCTACGCGAACTACGTGACCGGAAAATCGTTCGCACCAGTAACGCGCCGGCCGGCGACTATGCGGAGTACCTGATGGCTGCGGCCCTGGGTGGCGAGTTGGTCAGGAGCTCGGAAAAGAGCCAGGATGTCGTTGCGAACGGTCGCCAGATTCAGGTCAAGAGTCGCGTGATCGCTTCGCCCAAGAGCGTCGGGCAGCGCCAGCTTGGGGTCATCCGCACCTTTGATTTTGATGACTTGGCGATTGTCCTTTTCGCCGCAGACTACTCGGTGTGGAAGGCGGTTCTTTTGCCCGCGGAGATGGCGCGCCAGCGCTCGACCTATCGCAAGTATGTCAACGGCCACGTGTTGTTTGCGACCGACCCGCTCATGGGAGAACCAGGGGTCGAGGATCTGACCGAAAGACTGCGTGCCGCTAGTCAGCCACAGCATCCCGTCGTGGCCTCGACGTGAAGCGCCTCGTTCTCGTCGGGATTTCGTTCTATCTCACGGCATGCGGCACATCCTTGGAACCAGCCCGCCGCCATCTCTGTCGTCGAGACTTGACGGTGACGGCAACACGAAGGCCTCGGTTTCTTGCATTTCGTGGTCGATGATGCCGACAGCGCAATCGCGGCTTTGAAGCCAGCTGGGTGGAACGTGGTCCAGCTCCGCGAAGTGCTTGCGGTTTCCCTCGATGACCGCCCTGGCGAATTGGGGCGCTATGCGCGCCGGCTCGCCAATGCTGGGATCACCATCACCAGCCTCTACACGGCAGGCGGGCAAGCCGGTGACGTGGAGGTCATCGTTGCCGCTGAGAATCTGGAAGCGGCGCGACCACCGTCCGTTGAGGGGCTGGTAGTCACGGGTTGGGTCGATGGTCAGAGCGCGGAGGAGCTCGCCTGTTCGGTCACGATCCGGACCTGAGCGCCAGCCACGAAGTTGTGGACTGGTTTGTTCCGGTGAGCGGCTCCCACGCGGATGTGTCGGAGCCGCGGTCCACCGTGGTCTTCAACAGCTACCTCAAGGGCTTGCCGCTTAGTTAGGGAGCAGGCACCGCGGTGGACGCCGCCGACGAGTAGCGCGAATCGTGCACAAATATCGGTTGGTGAGCGATGTGGCCGACTCTCAGTAGTTCCTCGCACGTATTTGGATTGAAAGCAAGCTGGATAGCGGCAACCGGTAACTCTCTAGGAGATATCGAGAGGGAATTCTCCCAGTGGCACGTCCCGGCAACCCGCTGCGCAGTTTTCCTAACGAGTTTGGAATCTACAAACTGTCCGACCGCATTGTCCTGACCTGTGACCCGCACAGTACCTGGACCCATCGCGGCAACCTGTGCGTCAACCTCAGCATCGCTGTTACTGCAAGCGGCGAGGCACACGATAGCCGCCCCCGAGAGTGCGAGAAATACACGCCCCGTCATACGTGAAGACCCCGCCCGACAATAAAGGAAACCGTGAATGCCACCATGCATACAACGAATTCGGTAAGGAATCCTCTCTCTAGGGTGACCGTACCGAACAGCGCAAAAGAGAAAAGTCCGAATAACAAAATAGCAGCCAGCAGAGCCAACGCCTTGAATATCGCAGGCCTTTTGCGGCTGATAGCGAATGCCGTCAGCAACAAGGGTGCAAGAACAATGTAGCGACCGTAACTGAAACCGCTGATCCAGGAAAGGAGAAATCCGATCGCGACTAGGATCAGCATCCCGGCGTCGTTGCGGTTAGCCTGCATTCGTGGCGTGTTGGGGCTGGGAGCCGCATGCTCTGCAGCTCCCAGTCGACCGAGAGTTTTTGACGTCTAGCCCCAATCTATGTATGTTCCGTAAGAAAGCCAATTCGCCCTACAGCCGGAGTCCCACGTGTTTGTCCAGCCCCATGCTGTTCCGTCACTCTTTCCGTAGACGTTGTTCGAGCTGAAGTAAACATCAGTACCACCGCAAAAGGGTTGGTTGTAGAAGTTGTCATTCGTCGTATAGACCCGACACTGAGTGGAGTTATTTTCGTATGTGAGGTATGGCCCGGAATGGGAGGTTTCGGGCAGGACTGGAAAAGGCGAATGGTCGAAGCGGCAGGCATGCCGCAGCGGCTATGACCGCGGGAGGGAAGGAAGTTATGGACAGCCTTGCAGCCTTACCGGCGAAGCCTCGCGACGCTGCGAATCTATGTAGTCGACTATGCCTGGCCGGCTCTCGTGCTGGTGCCGCCAGTTCAGCACTCATTGGGGCGCAGGCTAGCCAAGCGGGCACCTACGCCGAGGCGGTGCTGAAAGCAGCTCATGAACTGAGCGTGCTGCGATCGTAGCTTGTAGGCGGTGGTAGCGGCCGAAGAACCCGGGAGACGCCGTCGCCCTGGTCGCGCCAGCGGCAGTCGATGTATTTGACCAAGGCTGGTGGTATTTGCGCCCCCGAACCCACTCCGACCACCTAGCCGTGCGGGCTCCTTGCGGAACGCGCGAAGCCTCGGCATTGTAGAAGAGGTATGGGACGGACGAGCGCTGGACTCCTCGCCGCTGGATTACTTCTGGCCGCCTGCCAGGCGCCTTCGGGTTCTTCCGCGTCACCGTCAAAGTCGTTACCCCCTTCGCCTAGTCCGACGACGCCAATCGCGGCAGGTCAGGTACTAGGGGCGCCAGGGTGCAACCCACCATCACCGGCCAAGCCCTGGCAGGGTCCAGGCGGGCCACCCGAGATGCGTGGCACAGTTAAGGGCGGGGAGTTGTGGGCGCTGTTAGACGGTGGCCAGCTGCCAGAGCCCAAAGGGTTGCAAGTCAAGATCATCTGGCGTATGACTGGCACGAGCGATTTGCGCTTATCGGCTACGGGCCCGGCAGGGCGGACACTTCAGCCGGACTGGGGTCCTCAGGCCCACTTCGGCTCGAATTGGGACCGTCCGGGTGACGAATGGGGGGCTGGATTCACGTTCCCGGTGGCGGGCTGCTGGGATGTCCACGCGGTCCGGGATGGCACTGCTGGAGACCTCTACATCATGGTCGCCTGATCGACGGGCGTTCCGCCGAGGGTCTACCGGTGAAAAGAGACGGCGCCATGGGGTGGTGAGGGCTCGAACGTATTTGGAAAGGGCTGGTGGTATCTTGCGCGCCCTTGAACCCAGTCCCACCACCTACCGGCTGGGGGTCATTGCGCGGCCCTGCTTTCCCTGCGCCTGTTCAGCTCCCTATCGGCACGACGGAACCCTCCAACCAGAGGGATCCCAGCCGGAAGCTCGCCCCTGCAACCGACTCGACTCGAAGGCGCACCAGCCCAGTGCCCGGTTGAAGCGTGGCGTCGGGAATTGGAGCAGCGCCACTGTTGACCAGTGTGATAGGTATCCAGGCCGAGCGCGACCAGTCCCAGATCGTAATGGCTGCGACCGGCCGACCCCCGGGACCCACCAGGCCCGTGGCCGGGAATGGACCGACGGGGAGCAGGTGGTGGATGCTCAACTGAGAGACCCCGGCCCCTGCCGGAAGCGGCAACGAGAACTCGTACGTGACGCTGCCGTTGTCGACGGCCGCGCCGTACTGGTCGAGGGCGACATGGCCAGTCGCATCGACAAGGCGAGGTGCGACGAAGCCTGCCGGAAGGGCGCCAGTGACCTGACTAATCGCGAGCGGCATGACGATAGCGTTCTGTGGCTTGAGCCGCGGCCGGCTGCTGTCGATCGTGATCGGCTCCACCTCATCCAGAGCCCACGCGAGCAAGGTCGGCGCGAATTGGGCGGACTGGGTGTCGTACTCACCGAGGATCAATTGGAGGAGGGAGATCCGGCCGTCCCCCTTCAGCGGGCCTGACGGACCCGTACCGCTGAAGGAATTGGGATAGATTTGCAGCGACGTCAGAGTGCCGCTGTTGGTTGCGGTGGTGGTAGCGAGCGGCGCCTCGATCGGCACGGTGCGGCCCGGCGGAAGGTCGCCCACCTGGATGATCGAGGTGCCAGCAAGTAGCACCGCGTCAATAAAGTGCTCGCTTGAGGAATTCTTTACGTGCCCCTTGAGGCTGCCGTTGAGCAGGGTCAATTGCGCGGTCAGACCCGGCGCTGGAACCGTTGTTTCGGTAGCGTACCCTCGCAGGCTGGAGCGGCTGACCTGGAGCAGATCCACCATGTGCGCCTTGGTGTCAACTCGGATGCCAACCCCAATGGCGTCCGCCGGTCCGTACCCCACCGCGAACGGAGCGATGACCCGCGACCTGGGCACAGCGACTCGGTAATTTCCCGTTCCGCTTGGCCGGATCGCCGTGAACGTCTCACGGTACGCCGTGGGCCAGCCCTCCGCAAGATACGTGACAGAGAACTGATTGATGGCCATGTTCAGCCCCCGGGCTGATCCGACCCAAAACACCCCCACTGGGAGCAATGCGACGACTGCCGCGGTCAACCACAGCCACGCCGGGCGGCGCGCCCGCCACAGAAGGAGAAAGCTCACCGACCCGATGAGCAGCGCGTAGCCTGCCACAAGCACGCCGAGCAGCCGCAGGGACGGCAGGTTGAGACCTGGCGCGCGTCCCAGGTCGGGCATGAGGAACCAGCTGCGCTTGGTAACCGAACCCTGGAATCCGAGTGGGCCCCAGATCGGTCCATAGCCCGCGGTGAGGCTGGCTGGCGCGGCGCCTGATTGCGGCCACCGGAGTGCGCTGCGGATCACGATTTGTCTCAGCAGTGCGCGCGTCCCCTTCCAGTCAGCGATCGGCGGTGCTGTAAAACTGAAGGCAGCAAAAGTCACCACCCCTCCCCCGACCGGCCACTCCACGAGCAGCGGCCGTGTGCTCTCCTCCACCCAAACGCGCCCCCCGCGTTGTGGTGTGCCGGTCACGATGTTCAGCTCGCTGACTCCAGGAAGTGCAGCAACGCGCGACAGCGTTGCCATCCCATGGATCTCCATCGGGAGCAATGACGATGGGAGTTCCTGCCAGGTGGCCGGCGACGCGGCGCCGGTGCCCAGCACGAGGCTTCCACCGGTACTGACGTAATCGGCCAGGGCAGTCTGCTGATCCTTCGTCAGGCTCCTCGCCGGAAAGTCGTCGATAACGATCAGGTCGAAGGCCCGCAGGAGCACGGCCGACTCGGGCAGATCGGCAGCACGTAGCGCGACGACTCGCGGGGTCAGGTTGCCCGGGAGATGCAAGGTCGCAAGGGCGTCGAACGCCGCGGGTCGTCGTGCGAGCACGCCGACCAATAGTCGGCTTGTCTGCGCGCCCGCCGTGGTCGGCCCCGCCACCGTCCGACCTGACTCAATGAGACGGACGGAAATCGTCGGGTTTTGAACATCGGTCAGCAGGAACGTCCGAAGGTGCGCGCTCGATCCTGGCGCCAGCTGGACGGGGAGGTCATACGCCGTCGTGTATGTCGGCCCAAAGGGATTCGGCTGAGACGTAAAGTGCTGGCGCTCAACATAGCCTTCCGAACTGTCCTGAACTGCCAGCTCCAGGATGCCATCGACTGGAGCGCCAGATGTGGCGACCTGGATGTCAACCGGCATCCATTCAGCAGCCCGTACGACGCCCTGATAGCCAAGCCGGACCGAAAGCGTCGGGGAGCTCAGCGCCTCCACTCTTATGATTCCCAGCGCCGGAATTACGAGGGTAAAAACAAGCAGCGCCTTGAGTCGGGCTCGGCGCACCTCGTATGTCCCTCGCGGCATCATACCGTAGAGCGGTCTGCCCCAATCACTTCTCCAGCTGGCTTCTGATCTGAGTTCGTGGGCATCCCGAAATGAATCGGGGGTCTTTGCCGGTGGCTCTGCGTTGTGTGGATGTGGGCCGACGGCTTTCCTCACCCGGATCGCTGCGTGCTTCTGCGGCTGCCCTCTCTATCAGAGACTAGGAGTCACGTATACCGGAAACGCCACTTGCCTAAGGCAGTGCGACTCAGTCGATGGTGCCGAGGGCTTCCCGAGCTGACCGTCCCGGAGAGCCGCGCCGACGCAAACGTATTTGAAAGGGCTGGTGATAATTTGCGCCCCAATCCGATAGACCACCTAGCACTTAGCCCCTTCTGAAACGCCTGATAGCCGGCCAGGTGATCCGGGCATAAATGCCAGCCAAAGGCCTCTGCGTTCGGGCGGACGTCGTTCCACACCACGTAGCAGCAGCGGTATGGATGCTTGATGCGGAATTCACGTCGGTTGGCTTGCTTCCGGTCAGGGAGGGAACGTGGGGTCTCAGGGCTCGTAGACGCCAGGCGTCTTGACGGAGGTCCAGTGCAGCCCTCCGTCAACCGTCCTAGAGATGCCACCGCGAACCGTGCCATACCCTACGAGCGGGTCACCGAAGACGAAGGTGCTGGGAACTCCGGCCGCGTTTTGATGGCCATTCGGATAGGAATGCCAGGTCTTTCCTCCATCGGTCGTCTCCCTCCCTGATCCGTCGTTCGAGAGCATGAGCCACCTCGAGAGCGCGACGAAGGTGACGTTACTGGGTCCGCTGCCGGCAATCGCAAGGTAATTCCAGGTGGCGCCACCGTCGACCGAACGAAAGACGTACTCGGTCTCTGCCTGGGCCCCCTCCTGCATTCCCCAGGCAGGGATGAGGAGCGTGCTGTCGAAGGCTCTCACCAATCCTGCTTGAAGAGCGAAGCCGCCGGGCTGGGTTGTAAAGCCTGGCGGATCGGGCAACGTGCTGGCGGCCCAGGTCAGCCCTCCGTCGGCAGTCCGATAGACCGTCGGCCGTGAATTGGGATCCCAGGCGGCAAGAAAACCGTGTGCCGGATCGACGAATGACAGCCCCTCCTTGCATTGGCGATACCCGATGGCTCCGGGTCCTACCGACGCCACGAGCGTCCACGTACTGCCTGCGTCCGACGTGCGCCAGATCTCCGTTCCGGCTCCATTGCACTGTGTTTCCGGAACGCCGCCGGTCGCAAACCAGCCATCGTGGTCATCGACAAAGGAGACTTCTGGATGGGGATAGTTGCCAGGCGGCATTGCACGCTGTTGCCAGGTCGAACCCCGGTCTGTTGAGCGATACAGGTACTGATTTTCGAGCAGGAGCCACACGACAGCACCCGACGGCGCACTCAACTGGACATCCGCTGGAAGATAATTTGCCGCTGGCGGTGCGACCAGTACACCGGGAACCGAGCGACCGACGGAAACTGTTCGAGCAGGGTTGGGGCTCGGCGTCTCGGCGACGATAGTTGGCATCACACTCTGGCCGTTTGCTGTTGCCGTCAAACCAGGCTTCGCCGCTGTCGAGCCACATGCGCTCCCCGCCAGCCCGACCGCCGCGACCCAGGCCAACCCTACGCACCTCCGCCAGGTCACTGCACACAGATAACGGACCGGCGCAGAGTAAGTTTCTCCGCGGACTATCTTCGGGTAAGTTCCCTAGGGTTCCGTCCCGTTATTGCCGCGAGGTAGGACGGGCTTTACCGAGGTCGGCGGTATGGCCGAGGAGACACAGGGTTGGTTTCTGGTTTACGTCGACCTCCCGCAGGCGGGTCCGCGTGGTCCAGTGATTGGTGCCAGCCTAGCGGTGGCCCCACGGCCATCAACGCGAGAGGTGATGGGTTCGCGACGGGTTGCGTGGACACCGGAGGAACTTTTCCTTACCGTATGCGTCTTATGGTCATGGCCTTGGGCCGGTGCGTCGCCGCGTGCCTTCTCCTGCCGCTGGCGTTGTCGGCCTGTGCCGCCTTCTCCCGGTCATCTACCGGCCAGACGGACTCGTCCACCGGAGCGCCTTCGCCCCGAGCCGGCGCCGCCATGGCGTTCGACCCTGCGACGAACCAGCTTGTGATGTTCGGCGGAGGCGCCTTCGTCTCGCTTGACGACACTTGGACGTGGGATGGTGCGGCTTGGTCCCTTCGGCGTCCGGCTCACCACCCGCTGGCACGCGAGCACGCAACGATGGCCTTCGACGCGGGCAGCGGTCAACTCCTCCTCTTCGGCGGCGACAGCGAAAACGGCATGGGCTCGCCGCAACTGCTTTCCGATACCTGGAATTGGGATGGGACCGATTGGCATCGACTGCCGTCGGGAAATACGCCTCCCGCCGCAGACAATCCGCACATGACGTATGACGTCGCCACCCGGCAGATTGTCCTGCTGATCCAATCCTGCGAGTGCTGACGGAAGCCACCATCTACCAATAATGTCTGTTCCGTAAAGCGTCGTCATCTTGGTCGGCCGCACCACCTCTCGCTGCGAAAGTACCTTTTCAATGCTATTCGGTTGGACTTTTGCCGCCCTTCACCTCCGACCGAAGGGAGGGTAGCGCTAGCCCAGAAGCTTCATCATGCGATTAACTACGTCGATGCACCGCCCGAACAAATCCTGTACCTCCTCGATGTCGTAGGTCTTTTCTGGATGCTGGGTGGGGTTTCGGAATTGTAGACGGATGTTGTCGAGATCGTTGGTCAGGACCGCTGGCGGCGGATTGCGGAGCTTCCTAAGGGCTTCGACCATTGGGCCCCACAGGAGCGTACTAATACGGTTGCGTCTAACCCGCTGGCGGTAGAACGTGCGCAGTACGTCCTCGGTTCCTCTCAGCAGGTGAAAGGCAGCAGCCGTAGGTCGCTCGAAGGCGATGCACCTTCCAGCCTCAGAAAAGTCATACTTGGCAACCTTTGGAAGAGAGTCGAACACGTAGGGTGAAAATAACGATCCGACATTGGTAAGAAGCCGATGCACGTCGTACCGCTTGTCGGAAACGATGTAGGCAATGTGGCCAGTCGCCTCGGCGTATAGCGTTTTCTGCACGACGTTGATGGCCTCGTGCAGCCGCGCGACCTGATCATCGTTCAGTTCAGCTGCCGGCCCGGTCGCCTCGAACTCTTTCTTCAGGGGAATCAGCTCGCCTTCTGCCACCCGCAGAGTGACCGTTAGCTTGTTCTTTTCCATTTGGTCCAGAAAATCGGTGATGCCTTTTAGGGCAAAATTGCCTCCGTGAATCCGATGTCCCTTACTCGTGCTATGTAAGTACCGGAGGATGGTGCCGATATGGATATAGCCGAGGATTGACCGTGAGTGCATTAGCGACGCCCGAAGCTAGCTGTCAGGCTGAACCAGCGACTCCTAGGTAACGTAAAGCTGCGGTGTCGCGGGTCGGATTTTTAGGGCGCCACTTTGAAGGACAAGGTAGATAACGATGGCCAGGGCTAGAACGGCGGCACCGACCAGAACCGCAGTCTCAACGGTGGACAAACGCTGCTCCGCTACGGTCGCACGCACCTCGGCGGCGGCTGCTCGCTGCTCAGCCTGAGCAACCCGTTGAGTCTCGCGCTCTAATCGTTGACGGTTCAGGTACGAGGTCAGTTTCTCGAAGGTTGGTTGTGGCATCTCCCGGTCGAACTCGACGTATTCCATGCCCACAGGAAATCCGGTCACCGCGAGACCTTTTCCACGAGAAGAATCATTGGTTTGTCGAGCGCATAGGCCGCTCCAATCTCTTGGTTCACCCATACTGAGTGCGATCCACCATCGGTCCAGAAGGCTACAAGGCAATCCGCCTCGGCAATTTCTTTGCGAACCTTCTCGGGCAAGGATTGTCCGGGCTGCCAGTCGCGCTCGGCAATGTAGCACTCGACATCGCTCTGAGACGCTTGCCGGGACGCCTCGTAGACGACCGAGAGATCGGCCTGCGTCATGCTATGACTGAAGAACACCTTGTAGTCCATCAAGCAGCTACGATTTTACGTCCACCGCCAAATGCGGCATCAGTCGGAGACCGTCACTCCCAGTGCAGTCTCACCAAGGGTAAGCATCAGGGGCAAGCCCTCGGCGCAATAGAGGTTGCGGGTCTCGGCGTACAGCCGGTCTCGCCGTACAGCCGGTCTCGGCCGGTTGCGGGGGTGCTCTCGACATCGCCCAGTGCGCCCAGTTCGTCGCCCCGCCGCTGCACGGCATGGTAGGCCAGCGTGCATACAGCGCAACCCGTGATATGGGCCATGGCGGCGCCGGTGGCAAGGTCAAGGGCTGCCGGGTCCACAAGGTGGTAGTGAGGCTGGTCGGCACCCTCGCGTCGGGCGGTCACGCCGTTACCCGGTACCTAACGCTGACTGGGTAGTTTTGGCGGCGTGGCAAGGGTCAAAAGATTGACCCGGCCTTTACCTCAGATCCGGGAATCATCCATCAGAACGACATTCATGCCTCGACTCGTCGCGCCGTTGCCGTCACGGTTGCCGTCAGAACACTTGTTCAGGCAATCCCTGGACCCAGAAAATGCAACATGGTCGTTGGGTGAATTGAATTCAAATATTGGCGGAGGGAGAGGGATTCGAACCCCCGAGGGCTTGCGCCCTAGCGGTTTTCAAGCCCCGACCGCCATCTGACGCCCGTTGCTGAATACGAAACCCGGGCCCCAGGGCCATTTCCGCAGTGGGGATTTCACCACTGGGTCTGCGCCTCCTTGCCCAAGTGGTGCAGCGGTCTTTCGATTGCATTAAACCGCCTGGTTTTCTCGCGCCGACCACGAGCAGGGTAGCACGTGGACCGCAAAGATGCCACCAAGAGTTGAGTGGTTTGAAAACCACGCGCCCATCTGAGCATGCGAATGCCACTCCAAGCCGGTCAAGCGGCTCGACACTCACATGTGTCAGCGGCCGAGGTGACTTCGTGGAAGACGGCATTGCGGAGAAAGTTGTATTGGACAAACACGCCATCACGTGAGCTCACGCGGCTCTTTACGAGCTCGGCCACTGCAAGAACGCCGGCCAAGAACGCGATGAAAGGGGCCGCAGCGGCAAAATCTCTATCGTTCTTCGCTCCGGCTTCGGCACCGGTCACAACGTTGCACATCCTCTGCCCGCGATTCTTGGCCTCTCGAAGCCGCGGACGCATTGCAGGTGGCGCGCCATTAATGTCTGCATCCGTGATTTCAGCCATGGGATCACGCAATCGATCGGCGCGCAACCCGGTTTGCTGCGACCAGACCTCTTCCTCCGCTGCTTCATTTCCTGGGTGAAATGCCTCGATGAGACAACGACCTCCTCCGGGATTGGTTCGCACCATGACCTGGCATTGGAGACCTCCGGTCGCCATGTCAATATGGAGAGGAGCCCACCACCGTTGGGCCTGATGCCGAGGGCGGGCCTTATCAAGACCACTGACGATTACTTCAGGGCGCGCAATATCGAATCCCCTGCGCCGCCAGGTAAAAGAGATCGGCTCCCGGAATGTAACCACTTGGAGGCGATCGGAATGGCGAGCATCCAATGCGGCTTTTGCGATCAGCACTTTCGGCTTACCGTAGTCTGCGGCGCCTATCAGGACGTGAGGGCCGAAGTTCTCGCGACGGGCCAACTGTGGATCGACAATCCAAACGATTCCGATCGGATCAAGGAGGGATAGGACCAAATCGAAGGCTCCACCGACAGTGCCGGCGCCAACCTGCAAAGCGCGAAGGCGCAATTCAGTAAGGAATGCTGGCCCCCTGGGTAGGCTCCCGATTGGCCCGGTCGCGTAGGCGAACAGGCTCCACTCGAACCCTGACGCCTCACGCGACACCTCCAGCATCCGGAGGAAGACTTCACCCATGCCCACCGCCGCAGCTCCTAAGGCGGCGATAAGGTTACCTTCCGCTGGCTTCTCACGGCTGAAACTCCCGATATCCGGAAGCACGCCTTCCGAAGACGCCGCAACCAGTCGGACCAACCAGCCGCTTGAGCTCACGGACACCACCCGCGGGTCTCGTGAAACCGTTTGTCCCACCGATAGCGCTGCAGCAAACTTGAGTCCCTCCAGCGATTTGGCCCGCCGGATCGTTCGGATGCTGCCGCGCAATGAGGCCGCTAGACGTTTGCATTGACCCCACAACTCATCGCCTCGTCCGGTTGGAAGGACAACGCTAACGGCTCCGGCAAACAGCAGCGCGAGACGGACCGCCGCGAGAAACGTCGCTTGGTCGTCATTCGATTCCGTCTCAAGACGAACGGCAATTCTGGCGTTTACCAACCGGCTTTTGGCCCCTCTCTCGTCCATGCCTGAGACCCTGCTGGCGGCGCGGGCGATTCGTGATCTCTCCGACCGGCTCATGACATCACCTGCAGGTTGTCGCTGTCGGCGTGAACCACCGCAATCTCGTCATCGGTCCACCGGACACGGTTAGCCACGATGCCGTCATCGAGGCGTTCAAAGGCTTTCCCGTTGAAGATGTGATAGCCCCACCTGTTCGGGTCGGCCACACGGCCGTAGCCACCCACAACGATCGAGAGGAAGTCGATGACATGAACCGTGGCAAACTGGTCGGTTGGCGAGAGCCAGACGTCCTTGGGACCCCGGTGCGAATGGACGAGCGCCAGCAGCACCTGGCCCTTCTCGGCGGCCCAAGTCCCGACCTGTCCATAGACCTCGGTTGAGAGCTGCCAGAATCCCGGCCGTTCTATCACCCCCTTCCCATGCGGTAGCACGACGGTCTTCACCACCGCCCCATCGGCTCGGGTTCCCAGCCAGAGCGCACCGCCTTCGCAGCCGCGGCGGCCAGCCAGGAGGAGTCCCTCAAGCATCGGCGCAACGGCCGCTTGAGGGACGTCCCACCTCTGGATCCGCTGATATTCCGTCTCAGCCCTCCTGGATCTGCTCGACCAGCTGGAAATGGGCCGCATGACGGTCGTTGCCTACCAGGGCGTCGAGCGTTGTCTGGAGGTTGTCGATCCGACGGCCTTCAAACGAGAGATAGTAGGTGTAGTTCTTGCGGCCTTCTGTGCGGTCCTGAACGTGGAAGAACTGCATGATCGACGTTCGAACCTCCGCCAGGACGGTCGACCGGGCGAAGTCCCCCCGGAATTGATTCGGCGATGGAAGGTAGTTCGCCGTTACCTGAACCTGAGTTGCGACGTGATTCGTCATCTAGCTAGACCTCCTGGCGCCTGTTTCTTTGTTGCAGCGCCGTTGCATAGATGATTATACCCCCGGCTGGCTCTCGGGCGAAACATGTTGCATAATTGAGCAGCCGCCAGCCAGTACACAAGGAGATACGAACGCCCAGTGGTCCCACTAATCGATCCAGCCAAGCTCGGCGCACGCCTTCGAGATCGACGCCTCGGCCTTCGGCTACCAGTTCGTCAAGCTGCCAAGGAGGCGGGCGTATCGCCGGCCACGTTCTCGAGAGTCGAACGCGGCCACCACACGCCGGACGGCGAGAACTTACTCAAACTGGCGGCTTGGGCGCGGGTTCGACTTGATGAGTTACAGCCGACCGGGGCTCGCCGCGAAAAGCCATTCCATCCGAACGAGCCGGCTTCGACCCCTGAGGCGGTGGCGATGCATTTACGCGCTGATCGGAAACTCAAGCCCGAGGATGCCGCGGTTCTTGCGGATATCTTCCGCAGCGCGTATGAAACCCTACGGCGTCAACGGGAACGTTAGTTGAGGCAGCAAGGTGCCCTACGACCGGAATCGCTACCAAGACAAATGGCGGATCGAGCGGTTGGCGCGCCGCGTCCGCGAACAAGTCGGGCTGGACCAGTTCGCGGTAGTCGACCCGTGGGCACTCGCTGAGGCGATCCCGGCGCATATTTTCTATCCCGAGGATTTGGTTCCTCCGACGTTAGCCCGGGCAGCACGGACCGTCGATTGGGATGGAGGAAGCTTCTGCGTACCTGGAGACAACGTCTTAATGGTTCTGCTGAACCCGACACGACCGAAGACCCGTCAAAGCGCGACCCTGATGGAGGAGTTCTCACACCACCTCCTTAATCACCAGCCGACACGGTTGTTCGTCGACCCTCAGACCGGCTTGCTCCGTCGCGAATTCAACCAGGCTCAGGAGCATGAGGCGTATGACCTGGGCGCTACGATCCTCCTTCCTAAAGAGCTAGTCCAGAAGGAGGTCAATCGCGGAGTCTCCTCTATCGACGTAGCCCGGCAGCACGGTTGCAGCCCGGATCTCGTGGCTTACCGGATCCGCCGTTGTCGTTTATGGAATCGCCATTTAATGCTTGGTGCTGGCTCGAGTCGAGAGATTAGTGCGTACTGACTCGACCTTTGCACGATCGAACTCACCAAGCGAGGAGCTCATCCTGTCGCGACTCACCTAAGCGTGCGGCTTGTCTTTATTCCTTTGACGTTCCGCCTCAACTACGCGATCCATGCCGCTTCGTCGAAGTGCCCAATCGGGCCAATGGCGCTGAAGCGAATTTACAGCAGCGCGTAGGCTATCTTCTAGGTTTTCAGAGCTCCCGACTGTTTCCTTCTCTTTTCCAAAGGCCATTGCTCATCTCCCTTCTTGAAGCTTTCGGTACGGTTCTGCGAAGTCGCTCATGACTACGTCTTCGCGTCTAAAGGCACTTATGTACTCGGACTGCTGAAAGGCTGTTCGAAGTCGGCGATCACCTCCCCAATAAGAAATTGGCTGTACGTTCGCATCTAATAGGTGTTCATGCCACTGGATCGCTCGACCCTCGGAATCTTTACGAAGCGCCATCTTGAACAGCTGCATGTAGCGCGTCGGGCCGACTCCAACAAACGTCTGAAAAGGCACGTGACCTGGAGCCGGATGCGACGTATCCAGAGAGATGGAGTCGTCAAACAGTTGACCCACCAAACTCTTGGGATAAGGCTCTATGAATACCACCTTTTGGATACCTGCAGCTACCAAATGCCTGGCGCAGTCGTGGCACGGAAACGTCGTCGTGTAGAGAACACAACCTTCTGTGGTAATTCCTTTGCGAGCGGCAGTCAAGAGTGCTGCCATTTCGGCGTGTACCTCACGATAAAACTCGAGAATGTCGTGTACCAGCAAGTCACGGTAAAACCTGTCTGGCGTGAGGCGTTGCAGCTCTCTCTGGACAATTCCATGCTCCCTGGCATCCGCCTCCGCCTTGGTTTCCTGGCCTGTTGCCGGCGGAGTATCGGGCGGTATCCACTTCATGTGGAGAAGGAATTTAAGTATGTCGCCAACCAAAATTTGGCGTCTTTTTGTGCTGGTGTCATAACCCCCTACGAAGTCTCTACCATCGGGTTGATCGCCCTCCCAATAGAGACCGCCACCTGCCCTGGGAACCTCGTTTGCTCCTACCGAAAGAATGTCACCATCACCGGTCGCTACCACAGCACCAACTTGACGTGACAATGAAGCAGAGCGGACGGCGGACGCGTGCGCGATGAACATGCAGTATTCATCGCGGGTCGGTGTGATGAAGGGAGACCCGAATAGAAGGTCGAAGAAGCGCGGAAGGTTAGTCTCGATGGAAGTTGGGGATTCGCTATCGACGAAGAGATCGGCAAGAGCGAAGGCGTCCGAGACATTCTGCCCCGATGGATCGGCTTGCTTTCCCCGCTCATCTCGATCAATAATCTCGGCAGCCTCTCCGAGATGCTTCTCTGACATATTTTCAAAATGGGACTCAGCTATTTCTTGAGTCAGGGTTTGTCGTCGGAATTCTCTTGGGGCATAAGCTGAAATCGCAATAAAACGCTGGCCATAAATGCCGCGAAGTAGCAGTAATTCTTCGGGAGTCTTTAGCGAGTCAATAATGAAAGCAACGCGTTCAGCCGGTTCGGGTTCGTCTATCGGTTTCCCCGTAATTTCAGCGCGTATACGACCCAGTCTTGAAAGTGTTGGAATCATCGCTGCATCGTTTCGCTTGAGCCGGCGCCGCAATTCATCACCTGCATCCATGTAGCGGCGGTATCGCTCTTCTCTAGGCCCTTGAGCGGGCAATGATTGCCACGGGTCAGCCTTTATCTCACGGAACTCAGCGCTTACCTTTATCACCCGGGTGATGTAGTCAAAGCGGGCAAGTTGCCTCTCAGCCTCCTGGACCACCGTCGCGAGCCCGCAGCCGACCGGCCCGATAAGACCGATGATGAGCTCAGGTCGGTACACATGGCCATCTTCTTTCTTGGACTCGGACCGTTGTTGACTCGACTGAATTTCGGCCGCCGGCCCATGGGCTTGCGGTATGCCATTCGCTCCAGCTGACGATTGCCCGACGGGCTCAGCACTCGAAATGGATTCCATCCCCCCTTATCGAACATATGTGCGATACTAGCCGATCCCGCTCAATCCTGCAAGGCTTGCCTCAAACGGTTGATCCGCACATTAGGAGGTGAGCCGCCAGCGGTCAAGCCCTGCTTGCTTGATGTTGGTGGCGAAGTCCGACGGAACCCCTAACTCCCATAGCCAGCTCGTCTCCCGGACTTACCGAAAGAGGGCGAAAAGCCGTCGCTGGATTGTCTCAAGTCTGTTCGCGCAGCTGAGACCGTATTGCTGGCGCGCGGGGTCTCGCTCTGGCGTTCCGGCAGGGTGCTCGGCACGGTTGCCGTCACGGTCAGCTTGCTGCTGGTCCCTTCTTCGCGTTCGCCCACACCTCGGGCGGGTAACCCGCCAGCCGGAGCCACTGGCCGATGTTGAAGTCGTGGATGTCGAGCACGATCTTTAGGATGGCCGTGAACAGCAACACGTTGAGATCCGTTGCGACGTCGGCAATGCCAGGTTCCGCCGACGGCTTCGCCCGACTTGCCTGCACGGTGACCCAGGGCTTCGAGTGGACGTAGCCGGACAGGAAGCTGAACGCTATCGAGCCGGCACCGCCCGGGAGGTACTGGGCGAACAGGTCGCGGTCGGTCTTCATCGGCTCACCGAACGCGTGGATGGCGCCGCCGCCCTTGCTGTAGAGGGGCGTGATCCCGTTCGCCTTCGCGCGCCGCTCGAGGTGATCGACCCGATCCTTGAAGTGCTTGTCGGCCTGTGGGTCGTCTACCTTCCGCTGTTCCTTGAGGTTGTCGAGTCGCTCGTTCAAGCCCCTGGCCAGACGCTCCGTCTCAGTGATCAGCGGCTCCAGGAGATGCCGACAACGGACGTCAGCGTCGGCTGCGGCGCGAATCAGTGTGAGGAGCGCAAAGCAGGGGAGGGGTCCGGTCTTCAGGATCATCAGGATCGTCCGGAGGTGGTCCTCCGCCGAGAACAGCAGTAGGTAGCTCATGTCGTACGCCTCGCGCAGGTCGGCCTTGTTCGCCTGCTCCATCGGTGAGCCCGGCACCGGCGGCTCGACGGACGGTCGGACGAATGCGTTCGATGCCTCCAGGATCCGGTCGAGCCGCGACGCCTCGTGCTGCAGAGCTTCGGCTTCCTCGCGAGTCATCTCCATCTGCTGCAGCTGATGGCTCATACTGATCGATTCCTCCTGTCGTGGTTGATTGGACCGCCGATTATAGGGGTTGGTCGGACGTCCGGAAGCTCGCAGTTCCGGGAGCCACTCGAGTAGCACAGACTCAGGGTCGGGCTGGCCTCGGCTGCGGCATCTTGCCGGACTCCGCTGTCGACCTGGCGTAGTCGTTGATGGCCGCTCCGAAGGCGCGCTCGATGTTTTGCGCGTTGGGGACGTTGAACGCCTTGAGAACCTTGGTCAACGGCTTGCAAGGCGGCCTCCGCGCTCGCCTTCATGACGTGAACTGGTAATGGGTCGCCGAACTTCGGGCCAATTCCGACGGATCCAAGGCAGCTGCCGGCTGTCACCTGGCCCGACGGTCAACGCTTTGCTCTAATGGCCAAATGGATTCCCGTGAATTCACGGCCGCGATCGAAGGCGATCGTGAGCAGGCCGAGGCTCTTACGGTTTTCCTTCAGATGCACCAGCGCGAGCGGCTAACCCTTTGGAACTCCTGGGGTCGCCTTGCTGAGGGTTCATCAGGCTCTACTTATAGCTGCCTCATTGCACCGGACAGGGTGTCGAAGGCGCTCGAGCAGCCAGGCTGGGACGTACGGATCGAAGGCCACCGGCCCGGTTTCTCCGAATCCTATGCCGACGGAAAGCGACAAGTCACCTACGAACCGATAGGCGCAGAAGGCGTCGAGCCCCTGGTGCACCTGCGGCTTCCTGTCGACCGCTACCCACGCGATTTCGTCTTTCCCGAGGAATTAGTGCTCTTGTTCGACTTGCACCGTGGCGAGAATGGAAATTGGTACCTGATCGATGAAGCGGGCGATGACCACCTAGCGATCGAAATCCGCCAGGAGGCTGTTCTTGCCCAAGCCGGTCTGGTGCGACGCTATCAGTCCGTCAAGCAAATGGCTCTGGAGCTCACGATTGATTCAGTTGTTAAGGATGACGGGCTTGAACGGCTTGGCGAGCTGGACGTCGAGCTGCAAGCCGCAGATTCCCACCTCGCATACTATCGCCGCCCCTTACATGGAAGCAGGGGCTGGTTCTCTCGGCTTTTCGGGAAGACGATCGTGGGTCCGTCGCCGATTGAAGACTGCGGCCTGTGGCCGTACGAGGCTCGCCAGCAGTATGAGAGCTTCGTGATTGCTGTTGATGACTTGGGGCGACCCATCGAACATTCTGCCGATCCCGACAGCCTTGCCAACTACTTCGGCAGGAATCCCGGAGCCCCTCACTACGTGACTCCGGTGACATTTCGCAAGGATGTCCTAGAAAAGTACTACCGTTCACCCGACAAGTACACGGTGGAGGACGGATACCTGCGCCGGGGCGGATTCTGGGGAATGCGTATGGACAACGAAGATCCCCAGTACGTGACCGTGATGCTCGGCGATCTCGGCCGCGACCTGCCGTTGGCCGAGCAGAAATATTGGAAGAGTTTCAACGTCCCACGTCGGGGCGCATTCAGTGACACAGCCTGGCGTCGCGGTTTTCTGGGAGAGTTCGCAGACGCGGCCGCCCCAGATCTTCAGTTTCGCCGTCTGTACCCAGAGGTAAACGCGACGTGGAAGTCGGCGTTCGGCTGGCAGCTCTTTCTGGACCTGCTTCCGGAGGACGCTCTTCTGATCGATCAGGTGCGTGTGTTGCCGAATGACCAGCAGGGCCTATTCGACGAACAGGTCCTTGGACTCACCAAGCTGCTCGTTGATTCACTGAACGAGCGCGAGTTGGTGGCTGCGGTAGGGCCGGGCCCTACGGACGAAAAGGGAATCTCAAAGCTGTCGCGATTCCTCCACTCGGCTGGTGTCCCAACAGCAGATTCGATTGTCGATTGCCTGCAGGAACTTCAGGCAATCCGGTCCTCGGGAGCTGCCCACCGAAAAGGCAAGCGGTTCGAGAAAGTCAGGGCCGCTGCCGTGTCATCCGACCGGCGGTTGTGGTGGGCAGACCTGCTCGAGCATTCGATAAAGGCGTTGGAAGACCTCAGGGCTTTTGCTCTCAGCCGCGAGCCCGGCAGCCCTTTAGGTGGCCTCGGGGCACCTGTGAGCCGCCAATCTGAGTAAGACCCCGCCTCTGGGCGGGGATTCTGGCCGCGGAGTCGGCAGACCCTGCGGCGGCTCCTACCGGTAGCTCTACGAATTTTCCCATCAGAAACTTGGTCGGGCTCATCGATGATGGTGGTGATGGCCTCGAGGCACAGTTGACTCAGTGCTCCCGATCGGTGGCTCGGTGGAACACTATCCAATCGACGGACGCCGTTCCAGCCCTATTAGTTGACCAAGGTTGTTCAATTACAGCTCGGAAAAGCTGAACAAACAACCACCTTCCTAGGCGGCAATCGCAGGGCGACTGACCTGGTCGCAATGGCCTTCGCCGAGCTGCCTCGCCTCGCGCCAGATCGCTGATCCGTCGAGCCCGATCAGATCCGCTAGATAAGCGCTCCATGCGCTTGCGAGGAATAAGCCAGCCTGTTCACTGTGTTGTGCTCGACGCGTCCGCCGTAACGGCCCCAAGCCATCGTGGCTGAAGGCGAGTCCGAGGTAGTCCGCCACCGCCAGCCGAAAGACGGCCAAGATCAGATCCCGGGCTCCCTCGATCGGCGGGTCCATGCTCAGCTTGCCTCCAGCAAGCCAGGCAACTCCGACGGCACGGACGCTTGGCTCAGCGCCCGTCCGATCTTCCACGCAGTCCGTGGGCGAACAGCCTGCCCACGAAGAAGCGCTGCAACGGTTGGGCGAGACACCTTCGCCTGACGTGCGAGCTCGGACAGGCTCCAGCCTCGAGCCACACAGGCTGCCCTCAGCCGATCCGGGTCGATCAGTACGACGAGGTCATTCCGGTCGGGGGTCAGACTCTGACCCCCATCGGTCAACGCTGGCAGGGGACTCATGCTCCCTGTCCACCGCCGGGACGGCGCTCCCACCAGCTCGGCTTCCCAATACAGTCCTCGACGCGCCGAGAGGATCGTGGTCGGCCGGCCATGAAGGGGAGGGCGATCCGAGAAGTCGAGCGCTCGACCCCTCGCCAGACGTTGCCCAGGGATCCGAATGTGCCAAGACGCGCGGTCGTTGTCGTCCACAGCCGGCAGCACTCCCGACCCCTGGGCAGCACGCTGAAGGCGACGCGAGCGACCTGCTCCTCCCGTTGGTCGGTCGGCGCGACCACTAGAACCTGGTTCTGCGAAGCACTCGGCCGGTCGACGAAGTACGAGATGTAGCCTCCGAGCTTGAGCCGAAGGCGTTTGGCCAATTCGCTGCCCCGGTCCCATTCCAGGTGAAGCAGGACTTCTCGATCGGCGGTCAGGAACCGACCCCAGCCGTCGGCAATGGGACCGCGCTCCTCCTCTTCGGCGTAGCCGCGACGTACGCCCAGCTCCCCGACCCAGTGGTAGAGACCCTGATCCGGCAGCTCTCGGGATGCCGCAGCCAGGTCGACGAAGAACTGACTCGCTTGCAGGTCGTGGACGAGGTGGTAGTGGCGGGTCAGCGCATGATCGGCCCGCTGGACGTAGGCCGATGGATCGTCATCGCGGGACTCTGCGAGGGCGCTGGCCCCGCGTGGTGAAAGGAAGTATATCGATGCACGACGAACGAACCCGGGTCGAATGGTCACTCGCCAGGTCCTAACGAGGCCTTGGCGGACGAGCCACTCGAGTCGGTACTGGCAGCTACGCGGGCCCGCGAAGAACAGAGCCTGGAGCTGGTGACGATCGAGGTAGCGGTACTGGTCCAGGGCGAGCAGGATCGCAAGGTCTCGAGGTGTGAGCGGTCTGCGGTCACGTGACGTCGGACGAGTCGCGAGTAGACGGAGCTCGAGATGGCCCGTGATTTGACGTGAATGGCAAGTCTGGGAAGACAGTCCCGGCAGAGAATTCGGTGCTTTCGAATCAGAAGAGTGGTTCACCTCGACAAATGAAGTGGTGCGCGAAGGGGCCACGAAATTCCCTTGCGAAGTGCCGCGCGAAGGCGACGTCGAAGCGTTCATGCCATCTCCTTGAAGCCGCCGCGGACTCCAACCGACACCAGACGTGCCTCGATCTCCGACTCCACCGCCTCCCGTGACCGGCCATAGATGGCGAGGCTCCCTCTGGCGATTGCCGCGCCATTGAGCTCGCCAAGGCTGGGCGCCGGAGCTTCCGTGATCCCGGTGAACGGCGCTTCAGTCCGGCCATCGACGCAGAGCCTCACTGCGACCTGGAAGCGTTCCAGCGAGAGAAGTTGGTGCTCAGTTAGAGGATTGAATTGCCGTGCCAGGCGGCGGGCGTCGTCCTGTCCGCACTGGAACACCACACGCGTGCGGGCGTTGCTCTCGAGTGCTTCCTGGGTCGACTCCCGTAGCTGCCCAAGATGCTGGTTAGCCAGGGCCAGGTTGAGCCTATAGGCACGGGACTCAGCAAGGATCTCGTCCAGTGACTGCGGCAGGTGGAGATAGTTATGGAACTCGTCGAGGTACAGATTGAAGTCGGGCCGGTCCCGCTTCAGCCGGTTGGCACGAGCCAGGGCTGCCTGCCACAAGCGGCTGACGATGAAGGAGCCGAGGAGCTGGCTGGTGTCTTCACCGAGCAATCCCTTGGACAGGGACACCAGGAGGATGTCGTTGTTGTCGATGATCCGCTGGAAATCAATCGTCGACGTGCTCTGGCCAAGGATGTTGCGCAGCGTCGGTCGGAGCAGGAAGCTACGGAGCTTGTTCAGGACCGGACCGACCACCTGCAGCTGCTGCCCTGGAGCCATCTGCTCGTACTCAGCCCAAAAAAGCTTGAGGCCCGCCGGGTCGTCCAGCTCCGCGGTGAGTTGCGCGCGTGCGGTGCGGTTCAGTAACAGCAGCGGCACCTCGCACAGCGTTGCCTGCGGGTCCCGCATCAGCGTCAGCAGCGCCGCACGGAGTACGTCATCGGTTCGCGGACCCCAGAATCGCTCGTAGGTCTTCTTGAAGATGGTCACGATGCCGTCGCAGACGACCTCACGCTGATTGGGATCGGGACAGGTGAGAACGTTCAGGCCGACCGGTTGCTCACGCTGCGAGGGATCGATCAGCACAACGCGGTCTCGATGGTTGCTTGGGATCCGCTCCACCAGGTCGCCTATCAGGTCACCTTTCGGGTCGAGGACGCCGACTCCGACCCCTGCCTCAATGTCCTGCAACGCCAGATTCAGCAGCAGTGTGCTTTTGCCGCTGCCGGTCGGTCCGAGGACATGCATGTGGTGTCGGCGGTCCGCCTGGGCGATTCGAGCAGATTCCCCGGAAGAGCCCTCCAAGCGGCAGAGAATGCTGCCGTCCGCAGACAGCGGACGATCTGGACCAAGCCGCACCCGGGCCGCATCCATCGGGACTGTGGAAATCGGCAGGTGGAAGAGTTGGGCCAGCTCTTCGGCAGCAAGATGCACCCGACCACCGGGCGCACCATGTTCAGCGACCGCGCGGTCGAACCTGCCGGCCCACCGCACGCGCTTGGGTCGGAGGCCATTCTCTCCATCCAATGCGCGATAGGCGGAGGCGACAGCGTGGACCGCGTATTTTGCTTCACCGGCCGTTTGCGCCCAGGCGCAGACCCGGATCTCCACGAGCCAGGCGGGACTTGTGGCCTTGCTCCTGGGCGGCAGAGGAAAGGCGACTCGCGTTTTCGGAACAGAAGTCCGCGCCGTGCTGGTTCGATTTGGGAGGACCAGTTCCACAAAGAAATCGAGCACCCCAAGCGCGACATCGGCGAGAAATCCTCGATTCGGTTGGTCTCCGGCGAGTTGCCGGAGTCGTCGGTCGGCCGCTCTCTCCCAGCCGACGTCAGGCTGCAAGGTGATCTGAACCAGGCCCTCGGGCGCCTCGGCCAGCGCGGCCGCAGTCGCCGCCAGCGCGCCGCGTTCATCCTGAGCCAACGGGTAGAGGGATTTACGCCAAAGCGTCATCCTCGATCGGCCCGCAGGACGCTTCGGAACTGTGGGGGTTGGCTCGGGAATTAGCTCGGCGTTCGGCAAAGCGGTCTTGAGAGCGGTCCGGACCAACCACTCGAGCTCGTGCGGATACCAGCAACGGGCCGTCAGGCGTCCGGAACGGCTGCGGTACTCAAGGCCGATCCAGGGCTGGCCGAAGAGCAGGCGCTTCCAGGCGGGCGCCGCCATTCCGTACAGCGCGCGATAGAAGCGGAGCCAGGCTGTCGGATCGTACCGGCCGTCAGCGCCGGGAACGATGCGGAGACCAGCCCATTGGACCGGCCGGATTCGCTGGCGTAGGTGTGGCGCGGCAACCTTCGCAACGACGAAGAGGATGGCGGCCAGGACTGCGAGCTTCAGCGTAGGGACGAAGGCGTGAACGAGAAAGGCCTGGGCGTGCCCAAGAAAGCTGTTGACGCCGGTGACCCACCGTTGCAGGCGTTCAACAGTTGGGTCGGTGTCGTTCGGCGTCGCGACAAGGACGGCGGAAACGGCCGGAAATCCAAGCGGGCGCGGCGAGGCGGAGCGTGTCTTTGGCGTGCTTTTGTTTTTCATGGCGCCCACGGTACTCACCGACCGTCCGCTGACCGTCCGTTGGAAGGTCGGCGGTTGAATACAAGGCGCGGAGCGGACCGTCCGTCGAGCGTCCGTCGACCGTCCGTTGAGCGTCCGTTGGCCTCTTTTTGGGTCGGATCGGCCCTTCAGCCGGGGATCGAGGCGGTTTTTCGGCCCGGAGGAGCGACTCCGTGTCTGATCCCGACGGGCTGCTGAAGAAGTGCTCGGCGCCTGGCCGGTCCCGTAGAAAATTGGGGTCGGTGGTTGGTTGGCTGAGTTGTCATGGCAGCCACCCTACGGGTCGGCAGTGCGCTGACCGTGCGGCGTGCCAGAGATCCCGCCCTGGACGCGGACACACAGCTGTCAAAGCGACGGGCTATGGTCGCGCCCATGGCTAACAACAGACCGCCCACTACTCACAGCCTGCTCACCGCCGCCTACTCCGGCTTCCCGAACGCGACGCCCGCCATGCCGATGACCAAGCTGGTGCCAGCGATCCGGCGCAGCCTCTACGACCTCAAGCGCGACGGTGTCGCGGAACACCGCATTGGGGGGAGCTACATGGAGATCGCCCAAGGCCTGGTCGCGAGGAGCGAGCCGTGGCCGATCCAAGCGGACTTTCAGCGCGCGATTGACCTCCTCGAAGCCCAGGGCGAGGTCGACGAGGTACAGACCGACCGGGGGATCTGCTACTCGCTTACCGGTACCGGCGAGCTTTCGGAGGAGGCGGCTCGCGTGCCCTGGTGGCGCGAGCAACTCCGGGCAGCCGCCAAGGATGCCGTAGACATCTTGCGGCAGCGCCTGGTGGCCGGGATCATCGGACTCGTCACCTTCCTCTTGGGCTTAGGTGCAGGCCACTTCCTTCTGCCCAAATAGGCAGGAACACCCACCCCGTAAGGCGAACGATCGTCGCGGCGCAACGGGAAACGCGTGATGCTGGCTTGCAACCTCGCCCGCCACAGGCCGGAGGTAGGGGAGGCCGCGGGATCATCAAGTTGGAACGCCGCGGTGAGGGGGGTGTCCAGCGCGACTGGCTCGTGGCGACCTCGCATCGGCGCGGCGGTAAGGGCTGACGATGTCCGTGAGGGGGTTACCGCTCCAAGTAATCGGCGATGGCCTTCAAGTCGGCATCCTTGCCCGTCGCCTCCTCGCGGATGATCTCGGCAGCACGTTTCCGCAGGTCAGCCGGTGGCGCCTGTTGACCGGGGAAAACCCACACCCCTTCAGCCGCGCGCCGATGCCTCTCGGCGTCGTGCTTGACTAGCTTGTCGGCCGCTTCTTGGCACAAATCGCCGATGAAGGTTTCCCGGCATTCACGGCAGCGGAGTTCGACCATCAGGCGCCGTCCGCGTCACGACGGACCGCGCGAGCGGCGTCGTAGATCGGCCGGACGGCAGCATCATAATCGGCATCCGTCCGGGCTCGCCGTACCTGCCGCTCCATTTCGGAGAAATCGATGGTTGCGATTGGTGGGTTTGCCTTGTTGCCCCATCGCCGGATGACCACCGTCTGATGACCGCCCTCCTTTGAGCGGACGCCGACGTACCGCCGCCCGTTGCGCATGGCGCGCATGCCAGTCAGTTGTAGCCGAATATCGAAACCCTCCTCCGTGAAGGCATCCAGAATTGTGGCGATGAACGCGGTCGCATCATCGAAGTGATGCAACGCCCGGAGATTCATCTTGGCCAGCGTGCGGGAGTCTGTCATTCCGTTCTTTCCTCCGAATTTCCGTGAACCGTGAACCTGCCGAAGCAGGTGTACCACGCCGGCGACCGCTCACGCAATAGACAGAAACGTCAGGTGCCTTTACCGCAGCAGCAAAGTCGTCTTGTCATTTTCGCCAGGCAACTACCTCGATGCCCGGCACGCTTACCGTGGGTAGGTCGGTCCCTACCGTCCTCTTTCACGTCCGCCGGCTATCGCGACTAACCTGCGCCAGAACACTAAATAGAAGCCCCGGTTGGAGTTATCCAGCCGGGGCTTTGATGTTTCTATGGGCTAGTGAACCGCTCGGGGGACGGGCACGGTGACCGGTTGCGTGTCAACGAGCACAGCGGGCATGGCCGCCTCACCGTGCTTCTCGACGATGCCACTGATCGTCTCGCGCAGCGTGATGATGTTCGATGTGATCTGCCGATGGAGCCCTTCGCGCTGCGTCCAGACTTTTTCGTGGTCGTCGCGCTCCTTGATGAGCCCGGTGTTCAACGCACTGCTGGCATCGGTGACGGCGTTGACTACTCGCCGGAAGTCATCACCGGACAGGTACGCATAGAGCTGCTCAGTCTTGGCCTTCTGCCCTTCACCGGTCAAGCCGAGCCGGGCCATTTCCACGAGCCCCTGCCGCAGTGCATGAGCGAGCACCGGCAGGCACCGGGCATCAGTGATGAAAACGTCGCCCTCACGCGCGATGCCCTTCTGCCGTCGTGGCAGCACCGGGCTCACGATCACCACATGGCTCGCGCGATGAAGTTCCTTCTCCCTCACGGCCTGCTGGACACTCTCGCGGCTCCACGTGAGCCGGTCCTTGCATTCGTAGATGATGCGACCGGCATCGACGTAGCCCACGCCGGTCTTGTAGCGAACGACGTGGATGATGTCGGTGCCCTTCGCGCCGCGCTTCTGCGGTTTGATGTCGTCCTCTTTGAACTCTCGCTGAAGGGCGAAGAGCAGGTCTTGCTGATTGAACTCGCCCCGATCAACGGACGAGAGCTTCTCAGCTTTGCGCTTGTGGTATTCGACCTGTTCCTTGAGGATGTCAACCTGTTGGTTCAGGTCTCGCTCGCGCTTCTCGTACTTCTTGTCGGCCTTAGCCTCTGCCTCCTTCATGATCGTCTCCCGCATCTCGGCGCGGATTGCCGTCCGCAGAGCCTTCTCAACGCGGTCGCGGACCGACTGCTCGTGCTTGGCGACGGCCTCGCGATAATGTTTCACCTTCGATGCATCAGCGATCACTTGACCGCAGAACTCGCAGATGATTTCTTTTGCCATCGTTGCCTCACTCCGTTTTGTTGCCTCGGTGAGTCCGGCTTCCATCGCCTTCATTGTTCTTTTCCAAGGAGCCGAACCGAGATCGTCGTAAGCCAGTCCTCTCGGAACTCGCCGAGCGATGTCCCGCACTTCGGGCACTTCGCCTCGATGTGGTCGGCGAACCCCCGGACGATGTTGGTCTCGAAGGCGTACCGCGCGTGGCACTTCGGGCACTCCCCAACATGCGTCTCCATCTCGCGGTCGGTCATCAACTCCTCGTCGAAGCCGAGGTAGAACATCTCCAGGACGTGATCCTTACCGTTAAGGCCCGTTGCGCGAATGTAAGGCTGCGCGCCGTCGCCCAGGGGGTGTGTTTCGTCGTGCTGACGCTCGGCTTCAGCTTTCAGCTTAGGCCAGCTTGGAAAACCGTACTCGCGAGCAATAGCAAGCTGAGCAGCTGATAGGTTGCGCCCTTTGGCAACGGCCTCCATGCGGGCGATGGCGGTAGCGTCGCCCTTCTTCGCGGCCCGCAGCAGCGCCTTGGCCTCACGGGCTAGATGATCGGGGTCGGGTCGAAGCGGAAACTGGCGCACGATTTACCTCCTTTCAGAGCCGTGGTCCACGCGACGAGCCCTGATCGGAAAATCGCGACCAGTAACTCTTTTTGCGACCGACGAAAGGAGGTGGACTGTGCCCTTCCCGTGGACCCGGAGGCGCCCTCTGCGCCACGATCATGATAGGTCGGTGCCGGTCAGGTCGTCAACCCAACCATGCGCCCACTAAGCCAAAGCCCAGCAGCGAGCCCAGTCCGGCCCCGAGAGGGGCTCAGCGACGGGCCGGGTTCAGCACTTTGGGCCAAGAGACCACGACGACATGCGCGTGCAGCGGCCAATTCTCGCGCAGGACGCGGCGCCGGAACACAGGATATTCGTTGGCCCGCTTCGACTGTGGCGGGCCCTTGCGTCCTTCGACGACGTAAGCCGAATTTCTGGGCAGCTGGCAGTACGTTGCGGCTTTTGTCGTCGCTGGCTTCTCACGAACCTCTCCCATCAGGACGCGATGGCAGGCAACTAGAAAGGTGATCGGAGATCAAAGTCGCGGTGAAGGTCGCCCTTGTCGAGGTGGACGTAGCGCATGACCATCACGTACGTCGTGTGGCCCAGGATGCGCCGCAGACGCTCGATCTCGCCGCCGTTGCGCAGGTACTCGGTAGCGAAGGTGTGGCGGAACTGGTGGGCGTGGACCCGGAAGCCGATCCGGCGGCGGGTGCGCTGGAAAAGGTCAGAGACGCACTCCACATCGACGGGGCGGCCGTCGCGGAGCAGCAGAAGATTCGGGCTGGCGCTGTCGGGCCGCATCCGGTTCACGTAGCGTAGGAGCTCGCGGCGCAGACGGTGGCTCGCGGGAACGCGTCGGAACTTCGCACCCTTCCCGCGTCGGATCTTGAGGAACATGGCCTCGCCGTCGTCCTCGACGTCCTCCAGCTCGAGGGCGCAGAGCTCGCCGAGGCGCATGCCGGTGCCGAGCAGAATCTGGACGGCAATAATCGACCAGCCGGCCGGGATCGCGTCGAAGATTGTCGTGATCTGCGCGGGCGTGTAGGTCTCCATCTCCTTGACGGCGACCCGAGGCGCCCGAACCCGGAGCAGCGCTGGGTCGACTGCGTATCCCTCGCGAACCGCCCAGTTGGCCAGCGCTTTAATCGTCTGGAATGCGCCATGCACGGTGTTCTCGGCGAGCCCACGCGCCTGGATCACGGCGAGGTAACCCTTCAACTCTGCAGCGGTCAGCTGATCGAGAGTCCTGACGGACCGTTCCTGGAAGTAGCCGTGGACGTGCTTCCGGTACCAGTCGATCGTCTTCGGGCTTCGACCGAGCACCTGCAGATCGAGCAGCCACTCGCGAACCAACGGCTCAAGCCTCGTGTCTCCATGGCCGTTCGCGGCCGCCGGGACAGCAGGAGCCACGGTCTCCTCTTCGGCGTCCGTCGCGATGGCGATGGGGCGGAGCAGTTTCTCCTGTACGGCACGAGGCCGCCCCGGCAAGCCCTTGGGCCGACCCACGGGCAAAAACCCAAGTGGTGCATCGAGTGGTCTGGCGTATTTCGGCGCCCCAGTGGTTTGCGAAAAACCGAGTGGTTTTGGACTTTTTCCCGACACCTTCACCTCTCCTTTTCGGCTGCCTGGCGCCTCCTTGTCAGCGCCCAGAAAACGCCGAAAACCGGCCCGAAGGACCGGCTTTCGTATTCAGCCTATCGCGAGAGGCGCGGTCGAAAAAGACCTCTGGCGGAGGGAGAGGGATTCGAACCCCCGAAGGCTTGCACCTTAGTGGTTTTCAAGACCACCGCCATCGACCACTCGGCCATCCCTCCGGCGATCATCAATGATACGTACGATCACC
>Ga0070698_100000603_pt1 | contig 38616 bp, 40 predicted proteins | sample KBSK1502metaG_FD_65477 | JGI IMG/M metagenome (GOLD analysis project Ga0070698, IMG submission 65477) | Corn, switchgrass and miscanthus rhizosphere microbial communities from Kellogg Biological Station, Michigan, USA - KBS K1-50-2 metaG | ecosystem: Host-associated > Plants > Roots >...
GCGCCCGCTGACAGCAAGACAGCAAGACGGTAGACCGGGACCAGCCAGGCGCCCGCTGACAGCAAGACAGCAAGACGGTAGACCGGGACCGGCCAGGCGCCCGCTGACAGCAAGACAGCAAGACGGTAGACCGGGACCAGCCAGGCGCCCGCTGACGGCAAGACGGCAAGACGGTAGGCCGGGACCAGCCGCGGGTACGACCACCCGCGTGAGCCGATCCCGGCCGAGGATATTCGCGCGGCGCGAGAATGCCGGCCGCGCCGCACCCGCTGCCCGCATACGGGCTGCCGAGCGGCTTGAGCATGCACGCGCACTGGACAGCGCCGCCAGCGCCCTGACAGATCTGGTTCGGCGCGCGCTGCCAGGCGGCGGGGTGGCAGACATCCTGCATGGAGTGCCATTCGGCCAGCCTGCGCACCCGGCCCTGACCGGGCTGCCGCTCGGCTTCTGGACATCCGCGACGGTACTGGACTTCATGCCTGGCTCGGAGCGCGCCGCCCGCACCCTGATCGCGCTTGGCCTGGCGACCACCGTCCCGACAGCCGCGGCCGGCTGGGCGGACTGGTCGGCGCTGCACCGCGAGCAGCAGCGGGTGGGCCTGGTGCACGCCGCTTCCGGGGCGTGCGCGTCGGCGCTCTTTGCGGCGTCGCTGCTGGCCAGGGGCATGGGGCGGACGGCAGCCGGGCGGGTACTCTCGATCGGCGGGCTGGCGGCTGCGACCACTGGCGGATATCTCGGCAGGCATCTTGCCTACCCGCTCGGCGCCGGCACCAGCCACGCCGAGCCGGTCGCCCATCTCGCGCCACTCGGCTGGCACGATCTCTGCAAGGCAAGCGAGCTGCCTGATGGGCGCGCGGTCCGCCGCCGGCTTGGCTACCTGACGCTGGTCGTGATCAGGCAGGGCACGGAGGTGAGCGCGCTCGCGGATCAGTGCGCCCATCTCGGCGGCCCGCTGCATCAGGGCCGGCTGGAAACCGGTGACGATGGCTCCTGCATCGTCTGCCCCTGGCATGGCAGCGCCTTCCGGGTCACCGACGGGTCAGTCGTGCACGGGCCTGCCACGGCGCGGCAGCCGGCCTTTGAGGTCAAGGTCAGCGAGACCGGGATGGTCCAGCTGCGGCCGCGCAAGCCGCGCCCCTATCCCGGCCAGGACCGCGCAAGCGACAGGCAGCCCGGATAGATGTCACGGCCGGTCCGGGAGACTGTCTCCGCGCCGTGGCGGCACCCCATCAGAAGAAGATCAGCTTCGCCGCGGAGATGACTCCGATCGCCACGATGAATATCCGCAGCGCGAGCGGCGGCAGCAGCCGGCCCGCGCGCGCGCCGAGCAGGCCGCCTGCCGTCGACCCGGCCGCGATCAGCAGCACGACGATCCAGTTGACGTGCGCGAACAGGATGAACACGGCCGCCGCGGTGGCGTTCACCACCGCGACGAGCACGTTCTTGGCGCCGTTCACGCGCTGCAAGTCATCGTCAAGGAAGCTGCCGAGCAGGCCGATGAGCAGGACGCCCTGGGCAGCGCCGAAATAGCCGCCATAGGCACCGGAAACCAGCACTCCGGCCGCCAGCACCGGGCCGCCGTTAGCCGCGCGGGTCTCCTGCCTGGCGGCCAGCCAGGCATTCAGCCGCGGCTGGATGATCACGAGCACGCAGGCGATCAGGATGAGCACAGGGACGATCAGCGTGAACGCGCCAGCCGGCAGCCAGAGCAGCAAGATCGCGCCAGCCAGCGACCCGGCCACGGCGAAGGCAATGAGCCTGATCAGTCGGCCGCGCTGGCCGGCCAGCTCGCGCCGGTAGCCGAGCACGCCAGCCAGATTGCCGGACACCAGCCCGACATTGTTGGACACGTTGGCGATGACCGCGGGGAAGCCGAAGGCGAGCAGCGTCGGGAAGGTGATCAGCGATCCCGAGCCGACCGCGGCGTTGATCCCGCCCGCCGCGACCGCAGCCGCGAAGATCGCGAGCGCCTCAGCAGCGCCCACGGGTTCCTCGCATGGTCATGATCGTAGGGTCAGGCGATGCCTGCGGGCCGTCCGCCACCTGCCGCGCCTGGCGGCAGCTCCATGATCACGGCGAGTTCTGGGGGTCCGGGGCGCTCATGCTGCCCGCAGTGTATGTCTTTGCGGCGCTCTGCCTCCGCAGGCGTTACCCGGCGGCGGGCTGCAGGCGTTACCCGGTGGCGGGCCGCAGGCGTTACCCGGCGGCGGGCCGGCGGGACCGCAGGGCTTCCTGCACCCGCAGCTGCCCGGCCAGCGCATCGGGCCCGTCCGCGTGCAGGAACGCCACGCATCCCGCTGCCAGGTCAGCGGCGGCGAGCGCGGCGCGGCGCGATGCCCACAGGCGGCCGGTGCCGCTGACCCATAACGTCCAGCCCGGGAATTCCTCGCTGAGCACGGCGGCGCCCGGATGCGGAACGGCTGGCATGGCTGGTGTCTCCGATCGGCTGGTCCATGGCGGTGAACGCGGGCCTTTCCTAGGAATTGGCGGCGGGCGCGCGCCGTGGCCTCGAGCCTGGAAGGCGCCGTCGTGCCGCACGCCGACTAGCCGCTGGCCACTCCCGGCTGGACTGTCCATTCGATGATCAATCGGCGGGCCTGGTCGGCGGGTCGGCCGCGACCATGATCACGGAAGATTCGCGCGTCTGAGCACCCCGGATCATCCGTGATCAAGAAACGCAGGGGCGGGCAGGGCCGGGCGGCGGGGCGAGTGAGACGGGCGGGATGAACGAGACAGGTGTGGCGCTGGGCTGGCAACCGGGGTCGGACAATTTCATGATCGTGGAGGGTCCCAGCACTGCAAACTCTCCGTGATCATGCGATGGGCCCTCGGGGGCGGGGCGGGGGTTCAGGGCAGCGCGGCGCGGGCGGTCCAGCGAGTGCCGGCCTGCTCGATGAGCAGCGGCAGCCCGAAGCACTTGGACAGGTGCCGGGCGGTGAAGACGTCATGCACCCGGCCCGCGGCGAGCACTGTGCCCTTGCGCATCAGCAGCGCGTGGGTGAAGCCGGGCGGTACTTCTTCCACATGGTGGGTGACCATCACCATCAGCGGCGCCTTCGGATCATGGGCGAGCGCAGCGATCCGCCGGAGCAGGTCCTCGCGGCCGCCGAGATCCAGCCCTGCGGCCGGCTCGTCGAGCAGCAGCAACTCGGGATCCGGCATCAGCGACCTGGCGATCTGCACGCGCTTGCGCTCTCCCTCGGAAAGCGTGGCGAACCTCCGCCTGATCAGGTGCGCGCAGCCAAGCTGGTCGAGCAGCTCGACCGCCCGGGTGACGTCACCGGAGTCATAGTCTTCGGTGTACCGGCCGAGTATCCCGTAGGAGGCGGTCAGCACTAGGTCGATGACCTTCTCGGCCGGCGGCACGCGGTCGGCCACCGCCGCGCTCGCCAGCCCGATCCTGGTCCGCAGGTCAAAGATGTCGGCCTCGGTCACGTTCTCGCCGAGAATCTCGGCCGTGCCCTCGGACGGAGGCAGCAGGACGGCCGCTACCTGCAGAAGCGTGGTCTTGCCTGCCCCGTTCGGGCCGATGACCACCCAGCTCTCGTCGCTGTGGACGGTCCAGTCGACATCGCGCAGCAGCATCGACCTATCCCGCCGGACGCCCACCCCGCGCAGCCGCAGCACCTCGTCCGACATGCGCCCCCCTTCTGGGCCCTGCAGCATCTCCAGCTCGAACCTACGGCATCCGGCGCGGCGAGGCGCGGCGGCTCCCGGTAGCGTTGACCACGATGTCCGGGCCGCAGATCAGTCTCCTGATCACCTTGACCGGCCGGGACCGGCCGGGAGTTACGTCACGGCTGTTCTCCGTGCTGGCGGCGCATGAGCTGACCGTCATCGACATCGAGCAGGTGGTGATCCGCGGGCGGCTGGTCCTTGGCGTCCTGCTGTGCTGCGACGACGTGCCCGACCTGACCGCGATTCACCGGCAGGTGACCGCCGTCGCCGCGGACCTTGACCTGGAGGCCGAGATCACCACGGGCTGCGGTGAGCCGCCCAGGCGGCGGGGCAGCCTGCACGTCACGGTGCTCGGCGGCCCGCTGGCGCCGGCGGCCATCGCGGCCATCGCCGGGCGGATAGCGGCCAGCGGCGCGAACATCGACCGGATCGGCAGGCTCGCGCACCGGCCGGTGACCTGCATCGAGTTCGAGGTATCCGGTGCCGACCCGGACGCGCTCCGGGCTGCTCTGGCGCGCGAGTCGCTCGACCAGCGGGCGGACGTGGCCGTGCAGCGCGGCGGGCTGCACCGGCGCGCGATGCGGCTGATCGTGATGGATGTGGATTCCACGCTGATCAGGGGAGAAGCCATTGACCTGCTCGCGGTGCGGGCGGGCTGCGCGGGGCAGGTCGCGGCGCTGACCGAGTCGGCGATGCGCGGGGAACTCGACTTCGCTGCCTCGCTGCGCCAGCGGGTAGCGCTGCTTGCCGGGCTCGATGTCGCGGCCGTGGATGACGTCCGTGCCGAGCTGCAACTGGCCCCTGGCGCGCGCACGCTGATCCGCACGCTGAAGCGGCTCGGCTACCGCTGCGGGATCGTGAGCGGCGGTTTCACGCAGTTCACTGACGGGCTGGCCGCCGAGCTCGGCATCGACTACGCGGCCGCCAACACGCTGGAGATCTCCGGCGGCAGGCTCACCGGGCGGGTAACCGGACCGGTGATCGACCGGGCAGGCAAGGCGCTCGCGCTGCGCCGCTTCGCGGCAGAGGCGGGCACCCCGCTCAGCCAGACCGTGGCGGTCGGCGACGGCGCGAATGACCTCGACATGATCGCGGCGGCCGGGCTGGGGATCGCCTTCAACGCCAAGCCGGCGGTCCGGGACGCGGCCGACGCCTCGGTCAGCGTCCCGCATCTGGACGTGATCCTCTACCTGCTCGGCATCTCCCGGGACGACGTGGAGGCCGCGGACGCCTCAGATGTCGCCGCTGCCGCGGGCGCGCCGGACGTCGCCGCTGCCGCGGGCGGGCGGCAGAACGCCTGAGCCTGCCTCCGGCGGGTGGTGATCAGGAGGCCAAGCGCGGGGTCCAGAGCGCGATGAGGTCACCGTCACCTGGTGCGACGGCGGCCCACGGCACCGCCAGGCCGATCACCGCGATGGCCGCGGACGGGAATCCTGCCATCTCACCGAGCAGCCCCGCCGCAAGATCCTGGGCGGCCGGGTTGTGGCCTACGTACATCAGCGTCATCACGTCCGGCGGCGCTTGCCTGATGATGTCGAGCAACTCGTCCGAACCCGCCTCGTAGAGTCGCGGATCCTCGCGCACGGTCACCGTGCTCGGCAGCCCGCCGGCGATCTGCTGCCAGGTCTGCCGGGCCCGCCTGGCGGTCGAGCACAGCACGAGGCCGGGAATGAAGCCGTGCCCGCGCAGCCAGTCGCCGGCCGCAGCCGCATCACGCCGGCCGCGCGGGTTCAGGGCCCGCTCGTTATCCGGACCGCCAGGCAGCTCGCCTGCCTTGGCGTGCCGCATCACGATCAGTCGCCGGGTGGCCTGCATGGGACCATCGTGCGGCATCGGCACGCCGGATTGCCGGCAGGCGCGCTGAGCGGGCGGCTCAGGCGGCGGCAGTTCCCGCTGACGTCTTGCCCTCCTCGCCAGCGGCAGCCGGGCCAGCGGACGAACCGGGCTTGTCGGTGCCGCCGGGGCCGGCGGACGCGATGCTCGTCGACCGGCGCTTGGAGACGACTACCGCGCCCACCACGATGGCGACCGCGACGATGGCGACACCGGCCCGCAGCCCTCCGTTATGGCTGTATCTCACTACGCTCGTGGCAATCAGTAGCGATACCAGGTTCATTACCTTGATCAGCGGGTTGATCGCCGGGCCGGCGGTGTCCTTGAACGGATCCCCGACCGTGTCGCCGATGATGGTGGCCTCGTGTGCATCCGAGCCCTTGCCGCCGTAGTTGCCGTCCTCGACCAGTTTCTTCGCGTTGTCCCAGGCGCCGCCGGAGTTGGCAAGGAACACCGCCATCAGCGCGCCGGCCGCGATGGCGCCGGCCAGGAACGAGCCGAGCGGCGCGTAGCCGAACGCGAAGCCGATCGCGATCGGCGTCAGCACGGCCAGCAGGCCGGGGGTGGCAAGCTCGCGCAGCGAGTCCCTGGTGCAGATGTCCACGACCCGGCCGTATTCGGGTTTCTCGGTGAAGTCCATGATCCCGGGGTGGTTGCGGAACTGCTCGCGGACCTCGTAAACCACCCGCCCGGCCGCGCGGCCGACGGCCATGATGGCCAGGCCAGAGAAGTAGAACACCACTGCCGCGCCGATCATCACGCCGACCAGCACGTTCGGCTTGTCCACCGACAGGCTGAAGGTGCCAGCCGCGCCGCCGAGCGCGGTCTGCACCGTGGTGCGGAACGAGCCGAACAGCGCGGTCGCCGCGAGCACCGCGGTCGCGATCGCGATGCCCTTGGTGATCGCCTTGGTGGTGTTGCCGACCGCGTCGAGGCGGGTCAGCACCTGCGCGCCGTCGCCGTCCACGTCGCCGGACATCTCGGCGATGCCCTGGGCGTTGTCGGACACCGGGCCGAAGGTGTCCATCGACACGATGACGCCGACCGTGGTCAGCAGGCCGGTGCCGGCCAGCGCCACCGCGAACAGCGCGATCGTGGCGTTGCCGGTGCCGAGCAGGAACGCGCCGTAAACGGCTGCACCGATCAGCAGTGCCGAGTACACGGCCGACTCCAGGCCGACCGAGATGCCGGACAGGATCACGGTGGCCGGCCCGGTGAGTGAGCTCTCGCCGATGTCGCGGACCGGTCGGCGGTTGGTCTCGGTGAAGTAGCCGGTGAGCAACTGGATGGCGCTGGCCAGGACGAGTCCGATGAGGACCGCGCCGATGGCCAGCAGCCGCGGGCTGCCGCCATGTGCCAGGATCGCCGCGCTGCCGGGCCCGGTGACGCCCTTGAGGTCGCTGAACTTGGCCGGCAGGTAGATGAACGCGGCGCCGATGACGAGCACAAGCGAGATGACCGCTGAGATGAAGAAGCCGCGGTTGATGGCGGTCATGCCGCTGCGGTCGTTGCGGCGCGGGGTCACCACGAAGATGCCGGCCACCGCGGTGATCACGCCGACCATCGGCACGATCAGGGGGAACACCAGGCCCTGCGAGCCGAACGCCTTGACGCCAAGGATCAGCGACGCGACCAGCATGACCGCGTAGGACTCGAACAGGTCGGCGGCCATCCCGGCGCAGTCCCCGACGTTGTCGCCCACGTTGTCGGCAATGGTCGCGGCGTTTCTCGGGTCGTCCTCCGGGATGCCCTTCTCGATCTTGCCCACCAGGTCGGCGCCGACGTCCGCGGCCTTGGTGAAGATGCCGCCGCCGACCCGCATGAACATCGCCAGCAGCGCGGCGCCGAAGCCGAAGCCCTCAAGCACGCTCGGCGCGTTCGCCTTGTACAGGATCACCACGACGGCGGCGCCGAGCAGGCCGAGCCCGACGGTGAACATGCCGGCCACCCCGCCAGTGCGGAACGCGATCCGCATCGCGGGGCGCTCGCCGTCTGCGCCAGCCCGCGCGGCAGCCGCCACCCGGACGTTCCCGCGGACCGCCAGCGACATGCCGGTAAACCCGGTGAGCGCCGAGAACAACGCCCCGACCAGGAAGAACCCGCTGCGGCCCCAGCGCACGGATGCGGTGTCCGCTGGCAGCAGCAGCAGCACGAAAAAGATCAGCACCACGAAGACGCTGAGCGTCCTGAACTGGCGCCGGAGGTATGCCGCCGCGCCCTCCTGCACGGCGAGCGCGATCTCCTGCATCTTCTCGGTGCCCTGGCCGGCCGCGAGCACCTGCCTGACCAGCACTCCGGCCACGCCCAGCGCGAGCAGCGCGATCACGGCCACGACGACGACCCAGATCAGGTTGGCGCCAGTTACGCCGGGCGCGCCACCCGCCAGAGCGAGGTTGAGCCTAGACATCTGTCCTCCTTGACAGGGAAACACGCGACGCGCGACGCTGCTGCTCAGTGCAGTGTCGTGGCATCCGGCGGAGACGCTTCAGCACGCAAGCCAGCGAGAGTGCCACCACCGGCAGTGCCGGGAGTCTACGCATGCGGGTCACTGGATGGTAATGCGGCCCCCGCATTCTGCGCGAAGTCGCGGCCCGTTCGCGCGGGCCAGCCAGCCAGCCGGCCCGGCGGCCGGCTAAGGATGTGCCCGGAAATGTCCTGTTAATGCGCAGGCCCGCCGGCTAGTGCTGCAGCCCCACCGCAGGCCAGCTCATCCTGATCCGGACGCCTCCTGCGGTCTCACTGATCTGGACATCATCGGCGAGGCCGGCGATCACCGCGAGGCCCAGGCCGTGATCGAGGCCCTGCGACCCGCCCGGCACCGGCCCGGCGGCCGCGCCGCCTGCCGCGGAACCAGCGAGATCACGCCCGCTGTCCTGCCCGGCGTCGTCCGCGGCACCGGCCAGGCCAGCGCCGCCAGCGGCGCCAGCGTCGGTCACCTCGACCTCGAATCTCCCGGCGGAATCGGTCAGCGCGATCCTGACCGGCTCGGCCGGGCAGTACAGGCGGTGCGCTTCCACCGCGCGCGAGCATGCCTCGCCGACCGCCAGCCTGACCTCGTCAAGCAACGCCTCATCGACGCCGCTGCGCCTGGCCACCGCGGTGGCGACGAGCCGGGCCGTGCGCACGTGCGCGGGCAGCGGCGTGAAGCTAACCTCAACCGTGGGCATCTCGGGGCATGCGCCGCGGGTTACTTCTCGGCTTTTCTTGCCGTTATGGCCTCGTCTACGGTGTCATGAATGCCGAAGACCTTGGTGAGGCCGGTAATCCTGAATATCTTCAGGATCCGTTCCTGCGTGCAGACCAGGTCGAGCGAGCCGTCGTGCGCGCGGACCCGCTTCAGCCCTCCGACCAGGACTCCCAGCCCGGTCGAGTCCAGGAACTCGACCTTCTCCATGTTCACCACGAGCTGGTAGAAGCCGTTGTTCACCAGCTCGATGAGCAACTCACGCAGTCGCGGCGCGGTGTAGACGTCGATCTCGCCCTCGACGTCGACGACCTCGATCCCGTCCTTGGTGTGGTGATCAAGCTTCAGATCCACAAATTCCTCCAGCGCCATGTGGCCATCGTCTGAGCATCGCGGCCCGGCTCAATCCCGGGCTTCCAGGGGGCAGCCTTGCTCCCGACGCGAATTCAATCACGCTCTGAGGTCATGTCTATACCAGATCACGCTTCGAGGCACCTTGCCGCTGGATGACACACTGAAACCCGATGCCAACGGTGACGCCGCTCGTCCCCGACGAGCAACCTATCCCCCGGATGCGCGCGAGCCCAACGGCCGGCCAGGCTGCCGGCTCCCCCGCCGGGGAGCCGCTGCGCGCCCCCGATCAGGACAAACGTGTCCCGGACACCGGCGATAGTGTCTCCGGGCGGGATAGCCGCAGCCAGGACCGAAGCGGCCGTAGCCAGGACAAAGGCGGCCGTAGCCAGGACGAGGGCGGCCGTAGCCAGGACGAGGGCGGCCGTAGCCAGGACGAGGGCGGCCGGGTCTGGGACGAAGGCGGCCGGGTCCAGGATGTCCAGGATGAAGGCGGCGATGTCCAGGATGAAGGCGGCGATGTCCGGGAGGAGGGCGGCCCTGCTGCTCGCCATGACGATGGCCGGGAAGCCGGCCAGCTAAGCGGTCCCGGGTCATCGCCGGACCCCATCCGGCTGCTGCGCCAGGGCTGGCGGTCTGGCCGGCTGACTCACGTTGAGCACATCCCCGCCAGAGCGGGGCGCAGCGCGGACTGGCCGGCCTGGGTTCCTGCCGAGCTGGCAGCGGCGTTCGCCGCGGCGGGGGTGCCGGCGCCATGGACACACCAGGCCGCGGCCGCGGAGCATGCCCGGGCCGGCCGGAACGTGATCATCTCGACACCGGCCGCGTCAGGGAAGTCGGTCGGCTACCTGCTGCCGGCGCTGACCGGGGTACTGGCCGGGCGAACGGCCCTTTACATCGCGCCGACCAGGGCACTTGCCGCCGATCAGCTGCGCGTGGTGCGCTCACTCGGCATCCCGGGCGTCCGCGCGGCGGTGGTCGACGGGGACACGCCCAGTGCCGAGCGGTCCTGGGCACGGTCGCACGCCAGCTACCTGCTCACCACGCCCGACCTGCTGCACCACACGCTGCTGCCCAGACATGCCTGGTGGGACGGCTTTCTCCGGCGGCTGCAGTACGTCATCGTCGATGAGTGCCACGGGTACCGCGGGGTCTTCGGCTCCCACGTGGCACACGTGCTGCGGCGGTTGCGGCGGGTCGCGGCGCACCATGGCGCGGCCGGCCCGGCTATCGGTCACGGCAGCCCCCGGACCACTGGGCGGAACGGAAGTAGCGGCGCTGGGCCCGTCTTCATCCTGGCGTCGGCGACGATCAGCGAACCCGGGCGGTGCGCGAAGCTGCTCACCGGGCTGGACGCTGAGGAAGTCACGACGGACGCTGCCCCGCACGGCCCCGTTACCTTCTGCCTCTGGGAGCCGCCGCTGACCGCACTGCGCGGCGAGGCGGGCGCGCCGCTGCGGCGGACGGCCACAGCGGAGGCGGCAGGCCTGCTCGCCGACCTGGTGATCGACGGTATCCCGGCGCTGGCCTTCGTCCGATCCCGCCGGGGCGCGGAGGCGGTGGCGCTGGGAGCCAGGCGGGCGCTGGCCGATGCAGGCGCGGCCGGCCAGGCAGAGCGGGTGGCCGCCTACCGGTCCGGCTACCTCCCCGAAGACCGGCGGAACCTAGAGGACGCGCTGCGGGCGGGCACCATAACCGGCCTGGCGACCACCACCGCGCTGGAGCTAGGCGTCAACATCACCGGGCTCGGCGCCGTGCTGATCGCCGGCTGGCCAGGGACCAGGGCGGCGCTCTGGCAGCAAGCCGGGCGGGCCGGGCGGGACGGGCGCAATGCTGTCGCCGTGCTGATCGCCCGGGATGATCCGCTGGACACCTACCTGGTGCATCACCCGGAGGCGATCCTCCGCCGGCCAGTCGAGGCGACGGTGCTCGATCCCGGCAATCCCTACGTGCTGGCACCGCATCTTTGCGCGGCCGCCGCCGAGCTGCCGCTGACCCAGGCCGACATCGACCTGTTCGGCCCGGGAGCTACAGCGGTCGCCGACCGGCTGACCCGCGAGGGAATGCTGCGCCCGCGCGGGCACTGGCGGTACTGGACGCGGCATGGCCGGGCCGCGGCGACCAGCCTCCGCGGCACCGGCGGCCTGCCGGTGCGGATCGTGGAGGAGTCCACGGGCCGGCTGGTCGGCACGATAGACGAGCCGTCCGCGCACGTCCTCGCCCACGCCGGCGCGGTCTACCCGCACCAGGGCGAGATGTACCTGGTCAACAGGCTCGACCTGGCGGAAGGCGTGGCCCTGGTGCAGGCCCGCGATCCCGGCTACGCCACCTCGGCCCGGGAGCTGACCAGGATCGAGGTCACTGCCGAGCTACGCCGCGCCGCCTGGGGCGCTGCCGGTGTGCACTTCGGCGACGTCGAGGTCACCCGGCAGGTGACTTCTTATGTGCGCCGCCAGCTGGAAACCGGGCAGCCGGCCGGCCAGACGCCGCTCGACCTGCCCCCCCGCACGCTGCGGACCAGGGCAGTCTGGTGGACGATCGACGCCTGCCAGCGGGCCGCACTCGCCAGCAGCGGGGTCGACCTGGCCGGTGCCGCGCACGCCGCGGAGCACGCGTCGATCGGGCTGCTGCCGCTGGTCGCCTCCTGCGACCGCTGGGATGTCGGCGGAGTCTCTGCTGACCTGCACCCGGCCACTGGCCGGCTTACCGTCTTCGTCTACGACGGGCATGACGGCGGTGCAGGCTTCGCCGAGCGCGGGTTCCAGGCGGCGGCAGACTGGCTGCTTGCGACCATGCAGGCCATCGAGTCTTGCGAGTGCGCCGCCGGATGCCCCTCCTGCATTCAGTCCCCCAAGTGCGGAAATGGCAACGAGCCATTGTCCAAGCAGGGCGCGGTCAGGCTGCTGGGATGCCTGCTAGCCGGCCGGGACGCCGTCCCGCCGCCGCGACGGCGGCGAGACGGCGCTGGAAGATGAGGCGACCCCCGCCGGGGGGGAGAGCGGGGGTCGCCGTACGGTCCGGCTCCGGGGGGGCAGAGCCGGGTCCGTCACCCAGGAAAGCCTATGCGTAACGAGCCAAAGTTACCAGCCGGTCAACCGGGACCGTCTCGGTAGTTGCGATCCGATCTCCTCCATGCTGCCGGACCGCGGCAAATCCGTCGAGAGCGAAAGCCCATCCATTACGGCTTTCTTTGATCTGGACAAGACCATCATCTCGCGGTCGAGCACGCTGGCATTCTGGCCGCCGTTATACCAGCCCGCCTGATCAGCAAGAGCGCCGTGATCCGCAGCGAGCACGCCGGGGCGGAGATGGCCGGTCCGATCGGACCGCGCCCGGCGCAACCGGGGTCATCGCCACCCGATGGCGGTCGCCGACGGCTGCTACACCGGGAGATGGAGCTTTACGCTTACGGCGAAGCGACAGCCGGCCGGGGCCGGCCCCGGACCACGCTGCTCGCCCGACCGCGCCGCGCCCCGGGACCGCGCTCCGTTTCCCCCGGCCGCCGCCCCCGGACCACGCCGCTCCCCCGACTACGCTGACCAGGCACGACCTGCCAGTTCAGCGCATGTGAACCTGCTAATCAATCGAGATCACGAATTGGTTAAGCTACGGGCTTTCCAACCGGCCGGATCCGTCGTACAAAGGTGTAACGGACCAACAGTCCGGGCACGGCAACCGGGTACCCACGCGCGACCAGCCGCGGGAGGCGTGCCGTGACAGGCGAGTCCAGCAGGACGGCGCGCCCGCGAACGGCGCACCGCGGGACAGCCTGCGCGGCAAAATTGAAGGTGCACGCTTGGTAACCCGGAGTGACGTGTCAGGCGACGGCGCCCCGACTTCGGGGCGCCGTTTGCCGTCTCCGGCCGCGTGCCGTCTAGGACCCGGCCGCGTGCCGTCTAGGACCCGGCCGCGTGCCGTCTAGGACCCGGCCGCGTGCCATCTAGGACACCGCACGGGTCAATACAGGGCTCCGGCCACATGCCGCGGTCACGGATGCGCGAGACTTGATCCCGACAGCACAAGAGGGGAGAGCACCGATGGCCGAGCCCGCGGTCCGGCAGCCGGCGGTTAGCGCGCGCGATCAGTCTCTTGGCGTCCTGATTTCGCTGGCCGTCAGGGACGTTACCCAGCTGATCAGGTGCGAGCTCGACCTGGCAAAGCTCGAGCTCAAAGCAGATGCGCGACGGCTCGGCATCGCCGGGGCGCTGCTGGTCATCGGAGCCTTCGTGGCCTGCCTCGTGCTCATGCTTGCCTGCTTCGCATTCGCCTACGGCCTGATCTCACTGGGCATCTGGCCGTGGGCCGCGTTCTTGATCGTGGCCGGGACCTGCGTCCTGCTGGCCGGCCTCGCCGTGGTCATCGGCGCGCTGAAATTCCGCGGGCTGAGCGGGCTGAAGAAGACCCGGCAGAGCGTCCAGGATGGCCTTTCCCTGCTGCGGCGCGATGGCGGCACTTCCGTGGCCAGCAAGCCGGCTGGAGTGGAGTGATCGGAGTGCCTTCGCGGAGCGACGAGCCGATCTACATCGACGGCCCCTGGTCGCACCGCAGCATCAGCGCTAACGGGACCCGCTTTCACGTCGCGGAGAGCGGCGAGGGGCCGCTGGTGCTGCTGCTGCACGGTTTTCCCCAGTTCTGGTGGACCTGGCGCGAGCAGCTGATCTCGCTGAGCGAGGCTGGATACCGCGTTGTCGCTGCTGACCTGCGCGGCTTCGGCGGCAGTGACAAGCCGCCGCGCGGCTATGACCTGGTGACCGCGGCGTCCGACGCCGCCGGGCTGGTCCGGTCGCTCGGCGAGGCGAACGCGGTGGTAATCGGGCACGACTGGGGCGGCCTGGTCGCCTGGACTATGGCGGCGTACTTCCGCAAGGTGGTCCGGCGGCTCGCGGTCGTCTCCGTCCCACATCCGCTGCTGCTGCGCGGGGCCGTGCTGTCCGATCCGCTCGGCCAGGGCCGAAGCAGCGGATATGCTCTCCGGTTCCAGCTTCCCGTGCTGCCGGAGCGCCAGCTAGTGCGGCATGACGCCGAGCGGGTCGGCCGGATGCTGCGCTCCTGGTCAGGTCCTGGGTGGCCGGACGCGCAGACCGAGCGGCGCTACCGGGCAGCGATGTGCCTGCCGTCCGTTGCCCACTCCGCGCTTGAGTATCACCGCTGGTTCGTCCGCTCCCGGCTGCGGCCGGACGGCCTGCGGTACGCGCGCAGCATGCGCGCGCCGATTCAGGCGCCGACCCTGCACCTGCACGGAGCCCTGGACAGCTGCGTGCTGCCGAGCACGGCGCGCGGCTCAGGCAAGCACGTCGACGCACCTTACCGGTGGCGGCTGCTGGACGGTGCCGGGCACTTCCCGCACGAGGAGCTGCCCGCCCGCTTCGACACCGAGCTCCGCTCGTGGCTAGCCGACCCGGAACCAGAACGATGACGCCATCGCCATCGCGCGCCGGCGGCACCGGCGCAGGCGGCGGTAAGGCCGCAGGCAAGTTCGCGGGCAAGGCCGCAGGCGGGGATGCCGGCGCAGGCCGGGACGATAACGGACGCAGACACGCCGACGAGGGCACAGGCACCACCCGGGAAGCAGGCACCACCCGGGAAGCAGGCACCACCCGGGAAGCAGGCGCCGCCCGGGAAGCAGGCGCCACCCGGGAAGCGGGCGGGCAGCTGGACGCAGCCGCGGGCAGGGACCGGGATGCGGCTGGCCGGCCACGAAATGCCCGGCCCCGCGACGAGCTAGGGCGGCCGCTGAGCCGCGATGCCGCCGGTGAGCTGCCCGTTGCCGATGAGACAGCGCTGCCTCCGGCCAGCGCGCTTGCGCTCGCGCAGCAGCTGATCGACGGCGGCAGGCCGTTTCGCGCCCACGAGGTACTTGAGGCCTCGTGGAAGGCGGCGCCGGCCGCCGAGCGTGAGCTGTGGCAGGGCCTGGCTCAGGTTGCCGTCGGCCTCACGCACGCCCAGCGCGGCAACGCCCGCGGCGCCGTCGCCCTGCTGCGCCGCGGCGCGGGCCGCGTCGGCGAGTATTCGGCTGCCTGTCCGCACGGGGTAGACGCGGCAGGAATCGCCAGGTCGGCCAGCGGCCTGGCGGACCTGATCGAGCGGGACGGGCTCAGTGCCATTCCGGCCGACGTGATGCATGTCCGCATGTCAGTCGGTGGTTAACATTTAGCCGCCTGGGGCCGGGCAGATCTTAACCACCATCCAGGACCGAACGGTGCGGGACGGCAGCTCACCGGCCTCTGGATGACTGGCCTAGTCGCAGCTCTGGGTGGAGACCGGCGCCGTGGCCGCCCCGCCCGCACGGGTATCGGGTGCCACTTCCGCCGCGGTCAGGGCATAGCCGGTGTCCTTCGCGGAGACCGCGGCGGCGAACACCACGCCGTAGACACGGCCGCCGGGCGAGAGCAGAGGACCGCCAGAGTTGCCGGGCTCGACCACCGCCCTTACCGAGTAGATCTCGCGGGTTACCGTGCTGTTCTGATAGATATCCGGGCTGGTTGCCGTCTCACTGCCGCCGATCCGGGCCGCCACCTTGGTGAACCTGGAGTTCAGCGGGTACCCGGCGACGACCGCCTTGTCGCCGCTCGATGCCTGCCCGGCGAAGTGCAGCGGGGCGGCGGCAAGCCCCGGTACGTACAGAATCGCGATGTCGCGCTGCGGGTCGTAGAGCACCACGCGGGCCCGCAGCCGGGGATCGCGCGCGGTGGTACTCACCACCGGCCCCCGCGTGACCCCGGCCACCACGTGCGCGTTGGTGATGACGTGATCATGGGCAAAGACGAAGCCCGAGCCCTCGATCCGGCGCGAGCAACTCGGCGCGGTGCCCTCGACCTTGACAATGCTGCCCTTGGCGCGGATGACTCCCTTGGCAGACAGGACCCTCTTGTCTGGCGGCGCGACCGACAGCGGGCCTTCCGCGCCGAGCGCGCCGAAGACCTGCGCGTACGGTCCGCGAGCCAGCAGCCTGCGGAAGTCAGAGAACATCACGCTGGCGGCGGGCGGCATGACCCGGTCGACGCCGCGGAGTACCGCGGAGTCATTGACCTGGCGCGATATCAGCGGGAAGGGAGCGTATGCCACCGCCGAGGCGATCAGCCAGGCGATCAGCAGCACCGAGATCACGCTGACGGCTGAGCCGCCGAACGCGTCAACGACCGTCGCAGGCCGCCAGGTCACCCTGGAGCGCATGGCCACGCCCACGCCGGACGCCAGCAGCTGGCCGATCATCGCGGCGACGAAGACGACGATGATGGCGACAAGGGCCTGCTGGGCAAGCCCGCTAACCAGCGACCTGGCGATGCGCGGGCCGAACACCGCGCCGGCCGCGCCGCCCCCGATGAACCCCAAGAAGCTCAGCACTCCGATGATGAAGCCCTGGCGGTACCCGGCAACGCCGAAGGAGACCACAAGCACGATAAGGATCAGGTCCAGCAAGTCACCCGGCACGTGCCCAACCGTATAGGGCCGTACCGGCAGGCCGGGCCGCGCACCGACACGCCGGGCGGCATCGGGCAGCCGGAGAAGCGGCGGAGGAGCCGGGCAGCGGGCATCAATCCCGGCGCAGTACGCCAGCCGGACGGCGCCAGCCCTCCGGGTAGCAGTTCAGGCAACAGGGCCGATGCCGCCGCCAGCCGCCATCAGCACGTCGGCCGGCAGGTCCTCGGCCCGGCTGGCGTCCCAGGGCACTTCCCAGCCGCCCAGTGCAAGCAGCCGGTCCACCAGCATGGCCGTGAAACCCCAGACCAGCATCCCGGCGACCCGGAAGGCCGGCCCCGCGGCGCCGGACGGCATGCGGATGCTCAGCCGGTGCGCCGGATCGGCGAGGTCCGCGACGGCGACCCGCGCGACCGCGGCGACTTCCACCGGATCGCCCGGCGCTACCGGGGCCGGCCGCTGCCACCAGGCAAGCACCGGGGTAACGGTGAACCCGCTCCGCCAGATGAACATGTCCGGCAGCACCCCGAGCACCCGGACGCCTGAGGGGTCTACCCCCGCTTCCTCGGCTGCCTCCCGCAAGGCCGCCTGCACCGGCCCCCCGTCGCTGTCGTCTATCACGCCGCCGGGAAAGGCCGGCTGGCCCGCATGCCGTCGCAGTCTCGGGCCCCGCTGGACAAGCAGCAGGTCGGGCCCATCGGCGCCGGGCCCGAACAAGATCAGCACGGCCGCTGGCCGTCCGCCTGGCCTGGGCTGCAAAGCGGCTGGCACCGGCATGCCGGCGGCGGCCTGGGCCAGCGCCGCCAGCCAGCCGGGAACGCCGGATTCCGGGCCGTCCCCGGTCACGAGAACGGCCCGGCCCGGACCAGCTTGCGCGCGATCTCCGGATCGGTGGGGCCGATCCCGAACGAGGGGCAGAGCCTGGCCAGCCCGCAGGCACCGCAGGCCGGCCTGCGGGCATGGCACACCCGGCGGCCATGCCAGATCAGCCGGTGCGAAAGGATCGTCCACTCCTTGCGCGGGAACAGCGATCCCACCTCGCGCTCGATCTTGACCGGGTCGTCCTGCACGGTCCAGCCGAGCCGGCGGCTCAGGCGGGCGAAGTGGGTATCGACGGTAATGCCCGGCACGCCGAAGGCGTTGCCGAGTACCACGTTCGCGGTCTTCCTGCCGACGCCGGGCAGCGTAACGAGATCGCGCAGCCTGCCAGGCACCTCGCCACCGAACCGCTCGCACAGGGCTTGCCCGAGGCCGATGAGGCTGGTCGTCTTGGCGCGGAAGAAGCCGGTTGACTGGATGATCTTCTCCATGTCGCCGCGGTCGGCCGCGGCATAGTCGGCCGCGCTGCGGTAGCGGGCGAAGAGCACCGGGGTGACCTGATTGACCCGCTTGTCGGTGGTTTGCGCGGACAGGATGGTCGCGACGAGCAGCTCAAGCGGCGAGGCGAAGTCGAGCTCGCAGTGCGCGTCCGGATACATGATGGCGAGCTCGCGGTTGATCCGGCGCGCACGCCGGACCAGGGCGGTCCTCGAAGGGGGTTCAGCAACCACGGGCCTAGCCTATTGACCGTTCTCGCCACCGCGTGCGTGCACCGCGCAGAGCCACCGCCGGAACGGCATGGCAGCAAGCGCGCGGCCGGCCACGGACGAGCCTGCCGCGGTGACATGCCGGCCGAGCACGATGACCGCCACCGACCGCGCTCCGGCTAGCCGCAGCGCCGCGCAGGCGGACTGCGCGCTGCAGCCCGTCGTCCAGGTGTCATCGAGCAGCACGACATCCGCGCCGTCGAGGGGCGCTGCCCTGAATCGGTCCGCGTCCAGCTCCCGGGTCCAGGGCTCATCGCGTAAGCGCAGCTCAATCGCCGCGCTGGGGAGCGAAAGGGACGGGCAGGCCAGGGCCCGCAGCGGGTGCGGGCCCGGCCGCCCCCGGCCGCTCGGCACCACCGCGAGATGCGTCGGCCTGATCATCCCGGCAGCCCGCCAGACGCACCGGCCGTGGTCGCGCAGGAAGACGACGAGCAGGGCGCGCAGGTCCGCAAGGGCGGCCGCGGCGCCAGGCCGCGCGGACTTGTAGAGCCAGAGACTCCTGGCGTGCTCGCCGCCCTTCACCGCATAGCAGATCGGTACCACTACGTCGGCGAGCAGCCCCGGCAAGGTTTCCGCATGCAGCGCGCAGAGGTAGCAGCGGGCATTTCCCGGCGGCACCGGGATCCGGCAGGCCGTGCAGAAGCCGCTGCTGGCCGGCGGCGGCGCGGTGAGCCTGGGCGCCTGCCTGCGCACCGAGCCGGCCAGGAACTCCCAGCCGGCTTCGGAGTCCATGGCCGTGACGCTACGGCGGGCCACCGACGATCCGGCGAGCGTGCATGCGGCGTGCCGGGTACCCGTAACCCGGCGGGAGATAAGCTGGCTGACGGCCTCGGCACCGCGCTCCGGTACGCTCGGCGGGGGCAGCTCCGGGTATCCGCAGGCTCCCGCAGCGAAAACGGACCGGCGAACAGCAAAACGAAGACGCGTCCTGGCCGCAGTCAGATGCTGGCCGGCCGGACGGCAGCGATCCACCAACGGGATGACCGCAATGCGAATGCCCTGGACAGCGGCCAGCCGCCGGTTCCGCGGCTGGCGCGCGGCCGCCGCGCAGGCACCGCGGCCGCCATGGCTGGCGACGGCCCTGCGACCGGGCTGGCCGGCCGCGGCACTGCGGCGGCACTGGCTGGCCGCGGCACTGCTGCTGATCGGGCTGATCCTGCGGATCCTCACCCAGCTCGCCTACCGGCCTGCGCTGCTCTACATCGACACGGTCAAGTACCTCTACAACGCGTGGCCGGGCACCGACCCGGTCGGATACAAGCTGCCGCTCAGGTTCATCCTTTTCTTCGGCGACCTTTCCACCGTGGCAGCCGTCCAGCACCTGCTCGGCCTGGCCATGGCGGTCACCTTGTACCTCGTGCTGCTACGCCGCGGCTGCCCGCGGCTGCTGGCGGCACTGGCCATCGCCCCGGTCCTGCTGGACGCCTACCAGCTCCAGATGGAACAGACGATCATGCCGGACGTATGGTTCGAGGCGCTGATCGTCGCCGGTCTCGCGGTGCTGCTGTGGCGGCCCAGGCCGGGCCTGCGCGCCGTGATCGCCGCCGGGCTGATCCTCGGCGCATCCGTGACGCTCCGGCAGGTCGGCGAGATCCTCGTGCTGCCCGCCGCCGTCTTCGCGGCGGTCATGGCCGGCGGCTGGCGGCTGAGAGCCGGCCACGCCGCGGCGCTGTGCGCCGCCTTCGCGCTGCCGATCGTTGCCTACAGCGGCATCTCCCTGGCGCAGAACGGGCATTTCCGGCTCTCGCACTCCGGCACCAGCGAGCTTTACGGGCGGATGGCCGCGTCCGCCGACTGCCGGGCGCTGCGGCTTGCTCCGGACGAGCGGGCGCTCTGCCCGACGCCGAGCCAGCGCGCGCTCGGCCCGGACGGCCTGGAGCACAGTTCCGCGTCGCCGCTGAAGAGCTTCGCCCCGCCCGCCGGGCTAGCCCGCAGCAAGGCTATCGCCGACTTCAACCACCAGGTGCTCTGGCAGCAGCCGCTGCGGGTGATCAGCGGGATCGGCCGGGACATGGCGAAGCTGTTCACGCTGACCCGGTTCACCAGCCCAGGGGACACCCCGATCTCCCGCTGGCAGTTCCAGTACCGCTACCCGACCTATGCGTCCACTATCGAGGTCAACCGGGAGCATGTCCTCGTGCTCGGCATACAGCTGACCGCAAGCGGCGGGATCGACAGCCTGCGGCCGCTGCCCGCCTCGATGGGCGGCAAGGCCGCGGTCGCCGAGCCGCTTGCCAGGTTCCTGCGCGACTACCAGCTGGATGGCGGCTTCACCCCCGGTCCGCTGCTCGCTATCGCCGCGGCGGCCGGGCTCGTCGGGTCGGCTAGCCTGGCCCGCCGCCGCCGCCGTAGGCAACCCGGCGCCGGCCCCGGCATCGGCGCTGGCGGCCGGCCGGCCGCCGTTGCCTGCTTCCTGTTCTGGACGACGGCCGTCGCGGTGCTCGTCACCTCGGACCTGTTCCAGTTCTCCTGGCGTTACCAGCTCCCGGCGCTGATCACGCTGCCGCCAGCCGGGGCACTCGGGATCGCGGTCATGATCGGCGCCGTCCGGCGCCGCAATGCCGCCGGGCGCGCGGACGGCGAGCGCGGCCGGCTGCCGCAGCTGGCCGCGCCGGCCAGGTGATCCCCGCGCTGAGGCGCCAGCGGCCGGCCCCGGCGGGCGGGCAAGGCAGCCTGCGTCCCGCGCTCCGGCCAGGACCGCTCGCGGGCATGCTAAGGCGGCACTGGCTGGCGGCGGTGCTGCTGCTGGCCGGGCTGGCCTTGCGCGCGCTGGCCCAGATCGCCTACCGGCCCGCGTTGTTCTACATCGACTCGACCAGGTACCTGTACCACGCCGACGGTAACGACCCAGTCGGATACCGCCTGCCGCTCAAGATCATATTGATCTTTAGTAGCATTAACGAGGTCGCCGTGGTGCAGCACTTGCTCGGGCTGGCGCTGGCGGTGGCACTTTACTGGATCCTGCTGCGGCGCGGCTGTCCGCGATGGCTCGCTGCGCTCGCTATCGCTCCGGTCCTGCTGGATGCCTATCAGCTGCAGATCGAGCAGACGATCATGCCGGACGTGTGGTTCGAGGCGCTGATCGTCGCCGGGATTGCGGTGCTACTCTGGCGGCCGCGGCCAGGCTGGCGGGCGGTGATCGCCGCGGGCATCCTGCTCGGCTCGTCCGCGACGATCCGGCAGGTGGGCGAGATCCTGCTGCTGCCCGCACTCGCCTATGTGCTGCTCACGGCCGGCGGCTGGCGGCGCCGGGCCGGGTACGCGGCCGCGGCGTGCGCGGCCTTCGTGGTCCCGATCCTCGGATACAGCAGCCTGTCCTACGCCCTTACCGGGCATTTCTGGCTGTCGCACTCGGGCGCCACCAGCACGTACGGGCGGATGGCGGCAGCCGCGGACTGCCGGCGATTGCGGCTGCCTGCCGACGAGCGGGGCCTATGCCCGACGCCGGCCCAGCAGGCCACCGGGCCGGACCAGCTTGAGCACAGCCCGCGCTCGCCGCTGCGGCCGTATTACGCGCACCTGCCATCCGGCGAGGCGTCCCGGCTGGTGGCCGACTTCAACCGCCAGGTCCTCACGCAGCAGCCGCTGAACGCGGCCCGCGGCGTCGGCCGGGACGCGCTGAAACTGTTCGCGCTGACCAGGACGACAAGCCCCGGGGACACGCCGATCTCCCGCTGGCAGTTCCAGGACAGTTACCCGACCTACCCGCCGCATGCCTCGCGGCAGGTCATCGCCGCGGCAGGCCGCAGCCTTGGCGGCGGCGGGCCCGCGGTGAACCGCCCGCTGGCGGCCTTCCTGCGCGGCTACCAGCTCCGCGGCGGCTATACCCCTGGACCGCTGCTGGCCGTCGCCGCGCTGGCCGGGCTCATCGGCTCGGCCAGCCTGGCCCGCCGCCGCAGGACAGCTCAGCCGAACCAGGACGCCCTGCCCGGACAGCCAGACCAGGACGCCCTGCCCGGACAGCCAGACCAGGACGCTCTGCCCGGACAGCCAGACCAGGACGCCCTTCCCGGCCAGCCAGACCAGGACGCCCTGCCCGGACGGCAGGCAGCCACCGCCTGCTTCGGGTTCTTCGCGACCTCCGTCGCGGTGCTCGTCACCTCGGACCTATTCCAGTTCTCCTGGCGTTACCAGCTTCCGGCGCTGGTCACGCTTCCGCCGGCCGGCGCACTCGGGATCGCCGTCATCATCCGGGCAGCCGGAGCCCGCCGGGCGGTCAGAACCAGCCGGGCCGGCCGAACAGCATGAAGAGTCCGGCGGCGGCGACCAGTTCGCGGGCGCTCTGCCGTCGGGCCGTCAGCGGTGACAGTCGTGCCGTCGAGGCTGACCAGGTATCCGTTCACCCGGCTCATCGTGCCAAACCAGCCAGCCCGCCGTCAGCGCAAGCGGGATCGGCCGCCATGGTGGCTGCGCGGATGGCCTCGTGCCAGGTATTGCCGCTTGGGCTTGGCTGACCGGGACTGGCTCGTAACTGCCCGTGGTAGTCCGGCTGGCGGCCTCAGGCGGCGCGCTGGCCCTGGCGGCTGGCCGTCCTGCCTGCGATCAGGCCCCGCACGCCGCTCGCCGTCTCGCCGAGGCTGCCGCTGGCCGCCCGCCGGACCGTGGCCTCGGCGAGGGTCACCCCGCCTCCGATGCGAGCTTGCGCACCTCCGGCGACGTCCTGATCGCGTGCCACGACGTGCGGAGCCGGTCAAGGCCCGCTCGTCCTTCCCGGCTGCCGGCCAGGTAACCGGCCACGAAACCGATGATCGTTTCCATTGTCCTGCCTCACCTTTCCGGGTCGGATTGACCGAACGCGGTCCACGGCGCTTACATCTCGCGGATTTCGAGGTAGCGCTTGATGTCGGGCAGCGACTGGACGATCATCGCGAGGACGGCCGCAATCACCGCCGCCTTGATCAGTCTCGAGATCATCTCGTTTCCTCCTCTGACCAGTGGTAGGGCGCGGTCCCGGCCTGGTTCAGCCGGATGTATCGACGGAGCCCGCGGGCTCGATGGGCTCCACCTCGTCGGGCCCGAAGTAGAGGAACCTGCCGTGGTTGCGCTGCAGCTCGGCGGCGGGATCGTCGTCCGGGCTTACGGCAAGGTGCAGCTCGCCGTCGACGTCATGCAGGACCGCCTGCACCGTCGCCTCGCGCCCGACCAGGAACAGGTCCTGGGCGTCGGCGCGGCGGGCACCCGGCCGCATGCGGACCCGGCTGCCCGCGGCGATCCGGACGCCGGCCACGATGACGTGGTCGGTTTCCGGCGATACCGAGCTGTCGGCACCGGGATCCCACCATGGCACGGCTGGCCGGTCCGTGCTGTCCGCGGACGGCTCCGGCAGGGGCAGCCCCGGCGGCGGGCCGAACGCGGGCACCGCGTCCGCGGACGGCTCCGGCAGGGGCAGCCCCGGCGGCGGGCCGAACGCGGGCACCGCGTCCGCGGACGGCTCCGGCAGGGGCAGCCCGGGCGACGGGCCGAACGCGGGCACGGCGCCGGTGGCCGGCCGGGCGTCGCCCTGGCGGCCGGCCGCCTGGGCGGGCGATGGGCGGCCGGCCGGGGAGAACGACGGGCCGCTGGCCGGCCGCAGGTAGCGGATGGCCCCGTGCATACGCTCCAGCATCTCTGGCGGCAGGTCGTCCAGCCGGTCCATCAGCTCGGCCGCGCGCGGATCCGTGGCACGGGCCTGGCGCTTCTCCGAGTCGGTCAGCGCGAGCGTGCGCAGGGTCAGGATCTCGTCGATCTCGGTGGCGTCGAAGAGATCACCGGAGCTCTCCGCGGCGATCTCGGCATGGTCGTACAGGATCACCGGGGATGACAGCACCAGGTCGGTGCAGTCGGCCGGGCCGGCGAGCACCGGCCAGGTCCCGACGTTGGCGCAGGCAGCGATCTCGGCGGCGGCCCACTCCGGCGGGTCGGTCATGGAAAGGAAGGTGCCGCCTGGGGCTCCGATCATCGAGTGCGCCGCGATGAAGGCGTGCCGCAGGGCATCTTCCCTGCCGCGCAGCGGCGCCGCCGGAACAGTGCGGTTGGCAGTCCCGACCCGCAACCGGAGCGCCTGGTAGGGCCCGGCGACGCGGTCAGCGTGCAATGTGATAATCCCGTCCAGCCCGGCCCAGTTGCGGACCAGGCGGCCGGCCTTCCGGCCCGTCGAGTTGGTGAGCTCCTCGGCTGACTCGCCGGCCCCGATATGGAATTCGATGTTCCTGTCCTCGGTCAGCAGCGAGCTGACGCTGACGGTCGCGTGCTGTTCCCGTTCGACGGCCTCGTCCCACTGGGTGAACTCGGATCCGTTCACGTAGAGGGTGTCGACCTTGTGCAGCTCGCCGGTGTCGGGTGAAACCCCGTACACGGTCCGGCGCTGCAGCTGCAGGAACCGGACCAGGATGCGCAGCTCCGCGTCGTCTGCGCATTCGAGCAGGCACTCGGTCTGGCTGGCGTTCGGCTCGCAGTCGTCGATGGCGGCGTAGGCGGGCGGCATCAGCACGCCGAACTGGAACCTGACCTGGTTCTTCTGCGCCGAGCGGTGATAGGGGTACAGCAGGTAGCCCTCGTACAGGATGGCGTCGGCCACCTTGCGGGCGTGGCCGAGATGGGCGGAATCGAGCCTCATGCCTGCCCCTCCGTGGTCTCGGCGTTCTCCGCGTTCTCCGCGTTCCCCGTGTTCTCCGCACTCTGCGCACTCTGCGCGGGCGCCGCGGGAGCCGCCGCCGCCGCGGCCGCCGGGGGCGTCGCGGCCGCCGGGGGCGTCGCGGCCGCCGGGGGCGTCGCGGCCGCCGGGGGCGTCGCGGCCGCCGGGGGCGTCGCGGCCGCCGGGGGCGTCGCGGCCGCCGCCGCCTCGGCGAGCAGGGCACGGAGCGTGCCATCCCACGTCGGCAGCGCCCGCCGGGTCTTGAACTGCTGCAGTTCGTCCAGCGTCTGGCGGGTCATCTTGATCCATGCGCTGTTCGGGAAGTGGGCGTCGATGGCCTCCCGCCAGGTGCTGATCGGCAGCCGGTAGGCGGTTTCCTTGCTCCACGGCACCTGCTGCGCCTGCAGCCTGCCGTCGGTCATCCCGAACACGGTGCCGCTGAACAGCAGCAGCAGCGGCACCGCACCGCCGTCCAGGCCGGCGAAGTACCTGGTCGAACCGATCTCCAGGTCGTAGCTGAGCATCACGGGCAGGTCGAGCTCGATGCTGCCGGTGAACCGCGGCACCATGATCGCCACGTTGGTGAACTGCATCGGCCGGAGGGTCTCAGCCCAGCGCTGGGTTTCGCCGAAGAGGTCATTGAGCCGCTCGGCCTCGGCGGCGGAGTAGCGCCGCCGGCTCGGCTCGATCCGGATCTGGCAGCGCAGGGCGATTGCCTCCACCCGCTGCCCGCTGGTCTCGCTGATGCGCAGCGAAAAGGCCATCGAGGGAGACACCGCGTAACGGTCGGCGCGGGCGCCGAGGCAGTCGAAGACAAGGTCGGCCATGTCAGGCTTCCGGGCTGAAGGCCCGCGACCGCGACCGGACCCGGCCGAGGAACTCGGCGATGCTCTGGCGTGCCTCGGTGCCGCCGTCAAACCCGCGCCAGTGCAGGCGCATCCGGCCGGCCAGCTCGTAGCAGGCATCGACCGGCACCAGATGGTACTCGACGCCCGGATCCGTACGGCAGATCAGGATGGCCTCGACGTCCGCGTCAGCGGCGGCGAGCAGCGGATGCGCCGCGGTCAGCCGGTCCCAGGCCTGCAGGTTGAGCGTGCTCTCGGTGGCGCCGGCCGGGCTCGGATAGAACGCGCAGACTTCGCCGCGCTGCGAGCTGCGCAGGAAGAACGCCAGCCCGACCGGGATCTCGAACTCCTCCCACTCGGCGACGGACAGCTGCCTGGCCGGGTCGTGCAGGTAGCGGTCCGGAACCGCGCGGTACCTGCCGCGGCCCGCCTGCGCGTGGGTGAAGAGCAGGTAACAGGCCCGGCAGGCGCAGCTGAGAGTGGACTGCTCGAGGTCAGCGACATGGCCGTGCCCGGCCGGGATCTCCGTCGCGCACAGCTCGCACTTTTCCTGCGGCGGAGCGCCGCCCGGCGGCGGGCCTGGCGCACCACTCGGTGCAGGGGAGGTTACGGCGTCCGTCGCGCCAGTTCCGGGCGCGGTCCCGGGCTGGGCGGCCCGGACAAACCGGCGCAGCCCGGCGTTGCCGGTCACGTGCGGACCGCCTGCGGCAGGGCCACCCGGACGCCCTGGCTGTCGGCGAGCAACGGCAGCGGGTCGAGATGCACGGCCGGATCGTCCAGGCTCTTCCCGGCCAGCCGCACGTTGTACCTGGTGGCGCAGCCTGGGCAGGTCAGCAGCTCGCGGTCAAGCGCCCCGTCGGCCAGCGACGAACCGCAATCCGCACAGACGTCACGGTAGGCATACAGCGTCCCGCGAACCGAGCAGACCAGGACGGACGTGCCGTCCGCCGCGGCCGTAACCGGCCTGGCGCTCGGCGGCCCGATGTCCGGCAGGGTGACCCAGCTTGCCTCGCTGCCTCCGCCGGCCCCGCTCCGGCCCGCCCCAGCGGCCCCGCCGCCTCCAGCGGCCCTACCGCTCCCCGGCATGAAGGCGGGACCGCCATCCGGTCCGGTTCCTGCTTCCGGCCGCCTGCCGATCTGCAGCAGCCCGGGGCCAGGCGGCTCGGTCATGCCCTCCACCACCACCTGCGTCACCTCGGGCGCGGCCTCCTCTACCGCGCCCTGGATCGCAAGCTGGACGGTCACCGTCGAGGACGGGCAGCCATGGCAGCTGCCCTCCAGCCGGAGCCTGGCCACGCCGTCGGTAACGCCCAGGTACTGCACTCCGCCCGCGTGCGAGCCGAGGTATGGCCGGATCCGGTCGAGTGCGCGCTGGATGCGCGCGTCGACGTCGAGCGGGTGCAGGCCGTGCACCAGCAGCAGGCTCTCGACCAGCGGATCTTCGATGAGCCTGGCGAGCGTCGCCGCGCCTGCCTCGCCGCGGTCGCGGAGCACGGCCACGATCTGGCCGAGGCCGTCGCCGTACAGGCCGACCAGCAGGCCGACGAGTTCCTCGGCTATCCCGGCCACCTTCCCGCCCGCGCTGGCCCGGAGCGCGGCGAGCAGTTCCTCCACCCGTGTCCCGACTTGCTGAACGCCGGTCATCCGTTTCGCCTCCGTCTGCCAGCGGTCCCAGGAACCCGCCCGGCGGCAGCGGCCGGGCGGGGGCGGACCTGCACCGGCTCGGGCGCGGGCCGCCACCCGGACCAGTCCAGGGCCGTCAGGTGGACAGGGTGACCGTCATAGGCGAGTGCACCTTGTCGAGCACCTTGCCATTGCCGAGGGCCATGTGCACGCCGCAGGGCAGGCACGGGTCGTAGCTCCGCACTGCACGCATGATGTCGATGCCCTTGAACGTGTCCGGCGGGTTCTCCTCGAAGATCGGCGTGTTCTGCACGGCGTCCTCGTAGGGTCCCGGCGTGCCGAAGGTGTCCCGGACGCTCGCATTCCATGGGGTCGGCGGGTACGGGTGGTAGTTCGCGATCTTCCCGCCGCGGATCACCATGTGGTGCGAGAGCACGCCGCGGACGGCCTCGGTGAACCCGACGCTGAACGCCTCGTCGGGCACGTTGAACGGCTCCCAGGTCTTCGTGCGGCCGGCCCTGATCTCGGCGAGGGCCTTCTCCACGAAGTGCAGCGCGGCCGCCGCCGAGTATGCCTGGAAGTAGGTGCGGGCGCGGTCGCGCTCGATGGCGTTCGACAGCGGCCGGCCGCCGGAATCCTGCGGCACCTTCCACTCGAACGTGACCTCGGGCCTGCTCATCGTGCGGGGCAGGTTGATCAGCACGCTGTGCCCGGTTGACTTGACGTAGCCGAAGTCGACCAGGCCGCCAAGCGCGGTCGCCCAGAGCCGGGCGATCGGCCCGCCGCCGGTATCCGCGGCCAGATGGTCCGTGCCGTCAAACCAGCGCGGCGACATGACCCAGCTGTACTTGTCCTGGAAGTTGCGCTTGCCGGGCCGCGGGATCGTGTGCTGGTTCCACGGATGCCGCCGGTCCACCGGGTTGCCCAGGGCGTCGCGGGTCACGAACATCTCCTGGTCTTCCCAGTCCTCGTAGTACGAGCTGCCGAGCAGGATCCGGATGCCGAGGTTGATCTCGACAAGGTCGTTGGTGAGCAGCTGCCCGTCCCTGATGACGCCGGGGCTGACGAACATCTTCCTGCCCCAGCTGGCCATGTTCTCGTACTTGAAGTCGCAGTGCTCCGGGTCGTTCAGGCTGCCCCAGCAGACCATGTCGGCACGGCGCCTGCCGACCTCCTCGTATCCGGGCAGCGCCTGGTAGAAGAAGTCGAAAAGGTCATCGTGCATCGGCACGACGCGCTTCATGAACTCGACGTAGCGCATCAGCCGGGTTAGGTAGTCGGTGAAGAGCTGGACGGTGGCCGTCGTCCCGACGCCGCCAGGGTAGAGGGTGGACGGGTGCACGTGGCGGCCCTCCATCAGGCAGAACATCTCCCTGGTGGACCGGCTGACTGCGAGCGCCTCTCGGTAGAACTCGCCTTCCAGCGGGTTCAGCGAGCGCATGATGTCGCCGATGTAGCGGTAGCCGTGCTCCGCGGCGTGCGGGCACTCGGTCCGGTTGGCCAGTTCGAGCACGCCTGGGTTGGTCTCGCCCACCATCCTCTCGCAGAAGTCGACCCCGACCAGGTTCTCCTGGAAGATGTTGTGGTCGAACATGTACTCGGCGGCCTCGCCCAGGTTGATGATCCACTCGGCGAGGTGCGGCGGCCGTACGCCGTAGGCCATGTTCTGGTTATAGACCGAGCAGGTCGCGTGGTTGTCACCGCAGATGCCGCAAATCCGGCTGGTGATGAAGTGCGCGTCCCTGGGGTCCTTGCCCTTCATGAAGATGCTGTAGCCGCGGAAGATCGACGATGTGCTGTGGCACTCGATGACCTTCTTCTGCTTGAAATCGATCTTGGTATAGATACCCAGGCTGCCCACGATCCTCGTGATCGGGTCCCAGTTCATCTCCACTACGCCGGCGTCATCGACCGTCGTCATCGTTCATCCCCTCTCCCTGTTCCCGGGCGGCGGCTTACGGGAAGCCGCGCCGGCCGACGTCACCAGGTCTTCTTGTAGCCGGTGAGCAGTTCGTCGCCCTTCACGCGCCACTTCGGCTCGTCATCAAGGGTCTTCGCGGTGAACCCGCGGAGGGTCTTGATGACCGTCCCGTAGAGGGTGCTCGCCGTCGTGGAGACCTTCGACCCTGGCGGCTCGTCCATGAACGGCATGAACTTGTCCGGGAAGCCCGGCATCGTGCAGGCGATGCAGATCCCGCCCACGTTCGGGCAGCCGCCGACGCCGTTGATCCAGCCTCGCTTGGGCACGTTGCACTTGACCACCGGCCCCCAGCAGCCGAGCTTGACCAGGCACTTGGGCGAGCCGTACTCGGCGGCGAAGTCGCCCTGCTCGTAGTAGCCTGCCCGGTCGCATCCCTCGTGCACGGTGGCGCCGAACAGCCAGGTCGGCCGCAGCGCCTCATCCAGCGGTATCATCGGCGCCTGCCCGGCCACCTGGTAGAGCAGGTAGAGGATGGTCTCGGACAGGTTGTCCGGGTGGGTCGGGCAGCCGGGGACGCAGACGATGGGCAGGCCTGCCTTCGACCGCCAGTCCCAGCCGAGGTAGTCAGGCACGCCCATCGCGCCGGTCGGGTTGCCGGCCATCGCGTGGATGCCGCCGTAGGTGGCGCAGGTCCCGGCGGCCAGGATCGCGGTCGCCTTGGGCGCCAGCCGGTCCAGCCACTCGTTGGTGGTCATCGGCTGGCCGGTCGCGGGATTGTTGCCGAAGCCGCACCAGTAGCCTTCCTCCTTGATCGCCTCATTCGGGATCGATCCCTCGACCACGAGCACGAACGGATCAAGCTCACCGCGGTCGGCCCTGTGCCACCACTCGATGAAGTTGTCGGCGCCCTGCTCAGGGCCGCACTCGAAGTCGATAAGCGGCCAGTGCACGGCAACCTTGGGCAAGCCGGGCAGGGCGCCGAGCGCGATCTCCTCGATGCTCGGCTGGGTCGCCGCCGTCAGGGCAACGGAGTCACCGTCGCAGCCCAGCCCGCCGTTCATCCAGAGAATGTGGACCACGGGTTCCGCGGCGGCGTCCGGCTGCGGGGTCTGGGTCGTCTGTGTGTCAGCGGCCATGCGGAGGCCACCTCCTCGCTTCTGGATCAGCTGGATACCGGTTGCGCCAGGTCTCCCCGCTACGGCGCGCGGCGCTGGCGGCTGGAGCACCGTGCCAGGGCAGCCCGGCAGGCAGCCCGGCAGGCAGGCCGCCGGATAGCAGGCGGCCAGGCAGCATATGCCGCCGGATGTCCCGCGGCCTCAGTGGATCGCGCGGCTGCTGCTGAAAGATGGGCACGCACCTCGCCTCTGGTGATGCGCGGACGCCCGTCATGCTAGACCTGTCACGATCTGGCTTCAAGGCACAGCAGGCAGTTCGCAGGACACAACTGTCTCGCAACCGGTCGGGGAGACTCAAGTGTCCGTGCCGATATGACCGGCATCCCCGGAGGGCAGCGACTTGCTCACCCGATGAGGGTTCCTGTTTCACCTTGTTGCACGTACCCTGGCATGTGCCCAGTCGCGCTGTGCTGGGATTTGTCTAAGGGAGAGACCGGTGGCAGAACCCCTGAGCGGTCCCGGGGGGGACTCGATCGAGGTCGTGCCGGTCGTCGTGCTTTCCCAGATCTTCCCCGCGCGGCCGTCGTCGATTCCCGACATCAGGGACTTCGTCCGCCGCTGCCTGGCCGAGTCGCCGCTGACCGAGCAGGGCACCCGCGAGGTCGGCGAGACGGTCTTCCGTGCCCTGCTTGACGCGGCAGGCCCGACCGGCTGCATCCAGGTGGCGTTCCGCATCTTCCCCGAGCACGTCGAGGTCGACGTGCTGCACTCGGAGATGCCGATCGCCGCGCCGCTCCAGCAGGTCCCGCCGGGCGGGTCCGCGGCAAGCTCGCCTGGCGGGTCCGCCGCAGGCTCGCCTGGCGCGGCCCCGCCCGGCCGGTTCGCCACCTATCCGGCGGCCGGCCCAGGCGACGCCGGGGCAGGTCAGCCTCCTGTGCGGGCGGACGTCAGCCCGGCCGGGGCGGGATCAGTCAGGCCGGCCGGCGCGCAGCCTGGCGACGGCCCAGCCGACGCTGCCCTGGCCGGGCCAGCCGCTGAGGGGGCAGCGCTGCTTGAGGCCGTGCCGCTTGGCCAGCCCGGGCATCCGGCCACCTTCGCCGAGTGGATGGCCAGCGCGCTGCGCCGCGAAGGGCTGACCCAGGAGGCCGCCGCCCGCCAGCTGGGCGTGTCCGTGAAGACAGTCAGCCGCTGGGTGGGCGGCGCGACCGAGCCGCGCATGCGTGACCTGCGCCGGATCCAGGAGGTATTCGGCGAGGTCCCGCTGCCTTAACCGGAGGTCCGCTAGCGGAGGTCCGCCGTGTCACCCGTACCGCCCGGATCGGTAAATAGCCAAACCTGTCTGCCCAGACCACTGGACGCCCCCCCACATGTGTCCTACGGTTCTGCCATGGCGGTTCAAGCAGGGCGCCACCATTTCAGCACGGACCGTGACCGAATAGTCCTACGGACATCCCGCGACGGAATGGTCGCGCAGGCTGGTCATGACCTGACGATCGAGGCGACCCGGTGGTCAGGCGAGCTGGCCGTCGGGGACGACCAGGTCCCGGCTTCGGTTGAGGTGCGCGTCGACCTGGATGCACTGATCGTTCGCACCGGAACCGGCGGCCTCAAGCCGCTCACCGACCGGGACCGGCGCGAGATCGGCGCCACGGCGCGCAAGCTGCTCGCGTCCGACCGCAATCGGGAGGCCGTCTTCACCGCGACGAAGTTCGAGCCGGATGCGGCCGGCGGCGGTCACGTCAGCGGGACGTTCACGCTGCGCGGCGTCGACCGCCCGCTCCAGCTGACGGTTAGCCAGGCCGGCCAGGACCGCTATCACGTCACCGGCTCCGTGCTGCAGTCCGCGTACGGAATCAAGCCGTATACCGCGTTCTTCGGGGCGCTGAAGGTACGCGACCGGGTCGACATAGAGGCCGATATCGACCTGTCCGGGCCGGCTGGGGCGCCGGCATGACCACGGCAGGCAATCGCGTTCCTGGTGCCCGCGCGGCGGCTGCGGCCGGGCCGGCCGGGACGCCGGCAGCCGCGGCATCCGGGCCAACGGCAGCCGTGGCGGCCGGCAGTGGCGGCGGCGTGGCCGACCTGATCGAGCGCCGGGCCGCCCCGATGCGGAACTTCGCCGACCAGGCCGCCGCCGTCGCGGCCGCGTGTCATGCCATGGCGGTCCGCTTCCACCAGGGCGGGAAGCTCCTGGTCTTCGGGACGGGCGGGTCGGCCACCGACGCGCAGCACGTGGCCGTTGAGTTCGTCCATCCGGTCATCGTGGGCAAGCGCGCGCTGCCAGCTATCTCGCTGACGTCGGATGTCGCCACCGTGACTGGGGTGGCAGCGCAGGAAGGCATGGCCGGGATCTTCGCCCACCAGCTCCGCTGCCTGGCCGAGCCCGCTGACATCGCGCTCGGCATCTCCGCCGACGGCAACTGCGCCGGCGTCCTGGCCGGGCTGCTCACCGCGCGGGATCTCGGGATGCTGACGATCGGGCTGGTGGGCGGTGACGGCGGTGCGATCGGGGCGAGCCCCGGCCTGGAACACGTGCTGGTCGCCAGGTCGGACGACCCGAGGATCGTCAAGGAGATGCACGTGACGGCGTACCACGTGCTGTGGGAACTCGTGCACGTGTTCTTCGAGCAGCCCGGCATCCTCGCCCCGGGGGTGGTGGCATGACCGCCAGGAGCGGCGGCACGACCGCCAAGGGTGATGACATGACCGCCAGGAGCGGCGGCATGACCGGCAAGGGTGATGACATGACCGCCAGGAGCGGCGGCATGACCGGCAAGGGTGATGACATGACCGCCAGGAGCGGCGGCGTTGCCGCCGGGGAGGACGGTGCCGGCGGGCCTGCCGCGGTGCCGGAGTGCCACGACGATGTCTGCATTACCTGCTCGGACACGGCCGTCGCCGTTACCGTGCTGCGGCTGCTCGCGGATGACCTGGCCATCGTGGACACCGGCGCGGGCCCGGAAGAAGTCAGCATCGCGCTGGTCACCGCCCGGGTCGGCGACACGATCCTGGTGCACGCCGGGGAAGCCATCGCCGTGGTGGGGGGCTGACCGGCATGCCGCAGCGCCGCAGCGAGGCGGGCCATCCCGCCGTCGAGTCGCTCTACCCGTTCCTCTACGCGAGCACCAGTGACCTGCCCGCCGTGCTCGCGGAGGTGCGCAGGTCCACCGTTGCCAAGGCAGCCGAGATCATGGAACTGCGCCGGGTGATCGGCGAGCGCGACGGAGCCCGGATGGCCGCCTGCGCGCAGGAAGCGGCCCGCCGGTTCGCCGCGGGCGGCCGCCTGTTCGCCTTCGGCAACGGCGGCAGCGCCACGGATGCCCAGCAGCTAGCCACGCTCTACCTCTACCCTGGCGGCGGCAGCACGCCGCTGGCCGCGTACAACCTGGCCAGTGATACCGCGGTCGTCACCGCGCTGAGCAATGACATCGGCGTCGAGGTCGTCTTCTCCCGGCAGATCGCGGCGTTCGGTCGCCAGGATGACATCGCGGTCGGCCTGTCCACCAGCGGCAACTCGGCGAACCTGCTGCGTGCCTTCGACGAGGCGAGCAGGCGCGGGCTGCTGACCATCGGCCTGTCCGGCTACGAGGGCGGGAAGATGGCCGAGCTGGACAGCATCGACTACCTGTTCGTGGCCCCGTCCTCGTCGGTGCACCGGATCCAGGAAGCGCAGACCACCGTCTACAACGTGCTGTGGGAGCTCACGCTCGCCGCGCTGGGCCGCCGGAAGGTGCGCGGATGACGAGCCGCATGCTGGTCGCAGGGGTCGGCAACATCTTCCTTGGCGACGACGGATTCGGGGTCGAGGTCGCCCGCCGGCTGGCCACCGAGGACCTGCCCGGGTGGGTCAGGGTGGCGGACTACGGGATCAGCGGCCTGCATCTGGCCTACGACCTGGCCGACGGGTGCGAGACCACGATCCTCGTCGACGCCACCTCGCGCGGCGATGATCCGGGCACGGTCTACGTGATCGAGCTTGACCACAGCCGGCCGCCTGGCGTGGCGGCGGATTCGCCCGGCGCCGGCCAGCTCTTTGACGCGCACGGCATGCAGCCCGATGTCATGTTCGGCGTGCTTGACATGCTCGGCGCCGAGGCCGGCCGGGTTCTGCTGGTCGGCTGCGAGCCTGCCAGCATCGACCACGGGATCGGGCTGAGCCCGCCGGTGACAGCGGCGGTCGGCGATGCGGTGCGGATCGTGAAGGACCTGATCGCGGCGGCCAGCCGCGACCAGCACCCGGCCAGCGGCGACCAGCACCGGGCCAGCGGCGACCAGCACCGGGCCAGCGGCGACCAGCACCGGGCCAGCGGCGACCAGCACCGTTCCGACGGCGACCAGCACCCGTCAGCGACGGTTCCCGAAGAGCCAGGGAAGGCGGCGGACACATGTGTCTAGGCATACCCGGTGAGGTGATTGGCTTCCTCCCCGATCAGCCCGACCTGGCCAGAGTGGACGTCAGCGGGGTACGGCGGGTCATCAACATCGGCCTGCTCGCCGATGAGCCGCCCAAGCCAGGCGAGTGGGTGCTCATCCACGTCGGCTTCGCGCTTTCGAAGATCGACGAGGACGAGGCTGCCGCGGCGCTGGCGTTCCTGGAGGGAATCGGGCAGGCCTACGAGGACGAGCTCGCGGCCTTGCAGGAATCACGGATCGAGTAGGGGCACGTCATGCGGTTCGTCGATGAGTTCCGTAACGCCGACCAGGCACATGCCCTCGCTGCGAAGATCGCCGGGCTGTGCGAGCCGGGACGGCAGTACAAGCTGATGGAGGTGTGCGGCGGGCACACTCACACGATCTACAAGCACGGGCTTGAGGACTACCTGCCCGAGTCGATCACGCTGGTGCACGGGCCCGGCTGCCCGGTGTGCGTCATCCCGATGGGCCGGGTCGACGACGCCATGCACCTAGCCTCGAATCCCGACGTGATCATGACATCGTTCGGCGACATGATGCGGGTGCCGGGCAGCAACGGCTCGTTCTTCGATGCCAAGGCCCAGGGCACCGACATCCGGATGGTGTATTCCCCCCTCGACTCGCTGAAGATCGCCCGGCAGAATCCGGACAAGCGGGTGGTGTTCATGGCGATCGGCTTCGAGACCACCGCCCCGTCCACCGCGATGACCGTGCTGCGCGCCGCCGCCGAGGAGCTGGAGAACTTCTCCGTCTTCTGTAATCACGTCACGATCGTCCCGGCCATCAAGGCGATACTCGACTCCCCCGACCTCCGGCTCGACGGCTTCATCGGCCCTGGTCACGTGTCCACCGTGATTGGCTGCCGGCCGTACGAGTTCATCGCGCGGGACTACGGCAAGCCGGTGGTGGTGGCCGGCTTCGAGCCGCTCGACATCCTGCAGTCCATCTACCTGCTGATGCTGCAGCTTGCCGAAGGCCGGGCCGCGGTGCAGAACCAGTACACCCGGGTGGTGCCGTGGGACGGCAACGTGGTGGCGCTGAAGGCGATCGGCCAGACCATGGAACTGCGCCCGTACTTCGAATGGCGCGGCCTTGGCTTCATCTCGCACTCCGCCCTGCGGATGCGCGCGGACTATGCCCGGTTCGACGCCGAACTGCTGTTCGATGTGCCGGGCGTGCGGGTGGCTGATCCCAAGGCGTGCCAGTGCGGGGAGGTGCTGAAGGGCGTGCTGAAGCCCTGGGAATGCAAGGTGTTCGGCACCGCATGCACGCCGGAGACGCCGATCGGCACCTGCATGGTGTCCCCGGAGGGTGCCTGCGCCGCGTACTACAACTTCGGCCGGCTCAACCGCCGGCGGGTAAAGGAAGTGAGCAGGTCATGACGGCCGGCCACGTGCACGCGGCCGGCCAGGACCATGGGGCCGGCTGGGTCGCCGACGCGCTGCGCGAGCATGACGCGCTGGTCGCGCAGGCGGAGGCACTGCCCAACCCGCGCGACGGGCGCACGAAGGGCTCGCCGCAGCCGCCGGCCGGGACTGTCCGCGAGGAGCAGGTGCTTGAGCGCATCGACCGCGCGCGCCGCAGCCGCCCGCGGGTCAAGGAACAGCGGATCAACATGTCGCACGGGGCAGGCGGGAAGGCAACAAGGACCCTGGTCGAGGCGATCTTCCTTGATGCCTTCCGCAACCCGCTGCTTGAGCCGCTTGAGGACGCGGCGCAGCTGCATTTCAACGGCTCGCGGTTGGCACTCAGCACTGATTCCTATGTCGTCTCGCCGCTGTTCTTCCCCGGCGGGAACATCGGCGACCTGGCTGTCAACGGGACCGTGAATGATCTCTCGGTGGCTGGCGCGGTCCCGCTGTATCTGTCGGCCGGCTTCATCCTCGAAGAGGGACTTCCCGTCGATGACCTGCGCCGGATCGTCACGGCCATGCACGACGCGGCCGCCGCGGCCGGTGTCCAGGTGGTCACCGGTGACACCAAGGTGGTAGAGAGGGGCAAAGCCGACGGCTGCTACATCAACACCGCCGGCGTCGGCGTCATCGAGCACCACGCGGCCCTGGGCGTGGCCCGGGCCAGGCCGGGTGACGTGGTGATCGTGTCCGGGCCGATCGGCGAACACGGCATCACGATCATGCTGGCCCGCGGCGAGCTCGACATCGAGGCCGACGTGACGTCGGACACCGCGCCGCTGAACGGGCTTGTCGCCGACCTGCTCGCCGCAGCCCCCGGCGTCCGGGCCATGCGCGACGCGACCCGCGGCGGCGTAGCCACCATCTTGAACGAGGTGGCCACCGATGCCGGGGTGTGCGTGGTGGTCAGCGAGGATGACATCCCGGTCCGCCCGGAGGTGCGCGGCGCCTCCGAGCTGCTCGGCATCGACCCCATGTACGTGGCCTGCGAAGGCCGCCTCGTCGCCGTCGTCGATGGCGCCGAGGCCGGCCGTGCGCTCGCCGCGATGCACGCGCATCCGCTGGGCGCCCGCGCCGCGATCATCGGGCATATCGCCGATGACCCGGCCGGCATCGTACTGCTGAAGACCTCCTTCGGCGGGACCCGAATCGTCGACCTGCTGGTCGGCGACCCGCTGCCGCGTATCTGCTGAGCCTAGGGAGAGCAGCATCGTGCACGAGCTGGCTATTACCGAAGATGTCATAGACGCCGTCACCGGACGGCTCCCCGGCGCCCGGATCACCTGCGTACGGCTGGAGATCGGCGCGCTGTCCGGAGTGGTGGCCGATTCGGTACGGTTCTGCTTCGACCTGGTTACCGAGGGCACCGACCTGCAAGGGGCCAGGCTGGAGATCAGTGAGCCGCCGGGCCTGTGCAAGTGCCGGGTTTGCGGCGGCGAGTTCGCGCCGGACGGCCCGGTGATCCTCTGCCCCTGCGGCAGCGCCGACATCGCGGTGCTCACCGGCCAGGATCTCAAGATCACATCGGTCATGGTGGCCTGAGATGTGCGGAACGTGCGGATGCTCGGGCGGCGCCGCGATACAGCTGCTCGCGGCCGGCCACGGCCGCCGCTCGAGCGCCCATGCCGCGGTGCACCGCCATGACCCCGGCCACGAGCACGACGGCGAGCATGACGGCGGGCCGGACGGCGAGCGTGACCACGGCCACGATCCTGGCCGCGACGACGCCGGCCACATCCACTTGCAGGGCCCGGTGCCGGGCGACCGCACGGTCATCCTGCAGCAGAAGGTGCTGGCCAAGAACGACGAGCTGGCCCAGCGCAGCCGCGAGTGGCTGCGCAGCCGTGGCGTGCTCGCCGTCAACCTGATGAGCTCACCAGGGGCTGGCAAGACAACATTGCTGGAACGCACGGCCCGGGAGCTGGCCGGGAAGCTCAGGCTCTCGGTCATCGAGGGTGACCAGGAAACCGCGCTGGACGGCCGGCGCATCCAGGCCGCTGGCGCTGCAGTGGTGCAGATCAACACCGGCGCTGGCTGCCACCTCGATGCCGCCATGGTCGCCGAGGGACTTCGCGCGCTCGATCCGCCGACCGGCTCCATCGTGGTGATCGAGAATGTCGGCAACCTGGTCTGCCCGGCCCTGTTCGACCTCGGCGAGGAAGCGAAGGTCGTCATCTCCTCGGTCGCCGAGGGCGCCGACAAGCCGGTGAAGTACCCGAACATGTTCCGCCAGGCCGACCTGGTGCTCGTCAGCAAGGTCGACCTGTTGCCCTATGTGGACTTCGATACCAAGAGTCACGCGGCTGACCTGCGGCGGGTCAGTCCAGGCGCGCTGATGATGCAGCTGTCGGCCACGACGGGGCAGGGCATGCAGGGCTGGTACGACTGGCTGCGCCGGCGTACCCCGGCCCCGCACGAGTAGCCCGCGCAGGTGACGGACTGCCGGAGCCGACAACCGCGGCTGGGGTCCGTCCTGGCGGGGTAAGGGCGGGTGCCGATTAGCCCGAAGTTGCCGTAACTCTGCGTAGAGATTCCTGTCTTGACCTGCATGCACGGTAGCCTGCGGACTGCGGAGCGTAGCCAGGAAAATCTTGGTTTTAAGCTGCGGCTCGCGACATTTACC
>Ga0070698_100000604_pt1 | contig 38578 bp, 27 predicted proteins | sample KBSK1502metaG_FD_65477 | JGI IMG/M metagenome (GOLD analysis project Ga0070698, IMG submission 65477) | Corn, switchgrass and miscanthus rhizosphere microbial communities from Kellogg Biological Station, Michigan, USA - KBS K1-50-2 metaG | ecosystem: Host-associated > Plants > Roots >...
GCACGTTCGCATCCGATGGCCCGATTCGCCCGATCAAGTCCAGCACCGGTCGCATCGCCGCCGATTCCGCAATCATCGTAGGTCGAGACTCCGCGCGAAGCAGCCGGTTCTCCGCCTCTAGCCGCGACGCTTGCCGCAACGCCTGTCGCAAATCGATCTGCGTGCGCACGATCGAAAGTAGCCGCTGGTTCTCCCATGGCTTGGGAATGAAGTCCCGCGCTCCTCGCCGCATCGCTTCCACCGCCACTTCCACGCTGCTCCATGCCGTCATCACAATCACCGGAAGCGTGCTGTCGATCATCTGAATCCGCGGCAGCATATCCAACCCTTCCTGGCCAGATGTCGTATCGCGCGCGTAGTTCAGGTCCATCAGCACCGCGTCGAATTCGCGTGCTTCGATGGCCGCAAGTGTTTCGTTCGGCGATGACGCCGCGTGCGTTTCATAGCCTTCGCGCCTCAGCAACAGTCGCAGCGCATCGCGGATATCAGCTTGGTCGTCGGCCACCAGGACTCTACGGGGATGTGCGTTCGTCGTTCTCATTCAATCATCGGACAGCTTGTAGCTCGCCCTTTGTAGCTCATCCCTTTAGGGATGAGGCTTTTTGCATTCTAACGGCTTTGTCCTTACCAATCGGCCCCCACAAGTCCTATTTTACCGCTCGCGTAATCCATTTGGGTCCGCCAGCCTCTTTGGAGTGCGGGAGCTCGCTCCCGCTTTTCGCTGCGTTCGCACGCCCGATCGGTCCCCTCAACCCCCGCGTGCTCGCGTCATCGCTCTAATCCAGTCGGCCAGCCCGCCCAGCCGTCATGTCCTCTCCCATGTAGGGGCGCGCTTTAGCGCGTCCCGGTTTGCGTCCGCACTGGAGTGCTCGCTCCCGCTTCTCGTGTGTCCGCACGCTCGATCCGTCCCCTCACCCCGCCTTCGCCGCCACGCTCCCATCATTCACAATCCATCCGTCTTTCAGCCGAATGATCCGGTTCCCAAACGTCGCGTTATATTCCGAATGCGTCACCTGAATGATTGTGGTCCCCGCCTCATTCAGCCGTTTGAATAGCTGCATAATCTCTTCCCCTTGTTCCGAGTGCAGATTTCCCGTCGGCTCATCCGCCAAGATCAATTTGGGGTTTTGAATCACTGCCCGGGCCACGCCCACAAGCTGCTGTTGCCCGCCCGAGAGTTGATTGGGAAACAGGTCCTTCTTGCCCACGATGTTGAACCGGTCTAGCGCATCGCAAACCAGGCTCACGCGCTCTTTGTGCGGCACGTTCTTGTAGGAAAGTGGTATCTCCAGGTTCTCGAATACCGTCAGGTTGTCGATCAGGTGATAGCTCTGGAACACAAACCCGATATTCGCCTTGTGCAGCTCGTTTCGCTTCTTAACATTCAACTTGTGAACGGGTTGGCCTAGAAAGTAGTATTCGCCGCTCCACGCGCTGTCCAGCATTCCAATAATGCTTAGCAGCGTTGACTTTCCCGCCCCAGACGGCCCCATAATCGTGACGAACTCGCCTGGCTGTACTCCCAACTCAATTCGCCGGAGCAGAAAAAACCTGTTCGGTCCCGCCTCCACCGACTTCTCCAGATTGCGCATCTGAATCAAAGGTTCCACACGATCTCCCTTAGCTGCCTTCACTCCCGACTCTAGCAGCCCTTCCGCCTCGTTGTCCTACGGATCTCTTCGACCCTGCCTGCCCTGGCAGGCTTTTCCACTCACCCACCCGCTTGGAGTATGGGAGCTTGCTCTCGCTTTTCGCTCAGTCGCACCGCTCCAGCCTCAGCTCCCGCTGCTTTCGCAGTGGCGCCGCTATCCCATTATCATCCCTGGGCGTTCCCCTGAACTCAACCTGACTGCGCGGGCCCCATTTGTGTGCTGTTGAGCATCGCTGAAAACGTGCCCCTTCCGACATTTCAACGAGACTTGACAGCTCCCATTTTTCTCTTGACTTCAAGGCATGTTCTGTGGTCTAAGCAACCTTGTAAAAAACTACGTCCAGCGCGCCGGTCAATTCGGCGCATTTTTTTTGCTCAATCGCATTCAAGTCCTTCTCACACAACCGTTTACGCACTCCTTCGCCGGATCTTGAAAATCCAGGTTGCCCGTACTCAGGTATGCATTCACTTTCTTGGACGCTGGACTTCAAACCCCTAGAGCCGAATTTAGGGCGTAAAATCAAGTCGCGCTCGCGGAACCATCTATGGTTTTCCGTAGAATTGAATGAACGTTCATTCAGTTCTTGCTTTTTCTTAGCGAAGACAGTGAGCCGCTTTGGCGTGGTCCGATCCCCTATCCTTGCCGCAGTGTCCTAACTGGGTCGAGCCGCGCCGCCCTCCGCGCCGGCAGATAGCACGCCAGCGCCGCTACCACTGCCAGTAGCAACGGCAGTCCGATAAATGACGCCGGATCAGCAGCTTCGACACCAAAAAGCAGCGCGGACAAAGCCCGAGCCATTAGAAATGCAACCGGCAGCCCGATTCCGAGCCCCAGCGCCGTCAGCAGCATGCCGCTGCCAAGCACCAGACGCAATATGTCGCCGGCTTGCGCGCCCATGGACATCCGAATCCCGATTTCCTGCGCCCGTTCGCTCACCGAATACGACATCACGCCAAATACACCGACCGATGCCAACACCAGCGCGATCACGCCCAGCATCGCCATCATCGCCGCTACATAGGCGATGCCCACGATCGACTCCGTGATCACCTTATCCATCGGCTTGATGTTGTACAGCGGCAGGTCCGGATCAACTGCCGCAATCTGCGCTCGCGCCGCCGAAACAAATTTCATCGGGTCGCCTGACGTGCGCAGCACCACCGTCGTGTAGTACGGCGCCGCCTGCCGGAACGAGCGGTAAATCGTAGGCACATTGTCCTTTACGATCCAACTGTAGTGGATGTCATTCACCACCCCGACTACGGTCATCCAAGGATTCTCAGAGTCCGGTTTGCCGACCTTGATATGTTTTCCCAGCGGGTTCTCCCCGGGGAAATAGCGCCGCGCCAGGCTCTCGCTGATCACCGCCACGCGCGGCATATCGGCGCCGTCGGTATCGCCCAGCACTCGGCCATCACGCAAGGCAATGTTCAGCGCCGCAAAGTAACTTGGTGTGGTCGTTTCCACGATCGCGCTGATGACCTCGCCTCGTTGCCTCGGCGGGCGTCCCTCGATGGAAAATTCGATGCCGTTGAAGCCACCGCCATCCGCATAGGGAACATGCGTCACCAAAGAAGCAGACTGCACTCCCGAAACCGAACGGAACCCTTGCAGCACCTGCTCGAAGAACGTAACCCGCGCCGGCGCGTTCGCATACTGCGTCGGGGGCAGATTCACGTTGAGCGTCAACAGAGTTTGCGGCGAGTAACTCTCATTCACGGCCAGCAATCCTTGAAAATTTTTCACCAGGAGGCCCGCGCCCACCAGCAACACCAGGGCAAGGGAAACTTCCGCAACGATCAGCGCGCCGCGCAACCGGTGCCGCGCGCGTCCCAACGACGAACTGCGCCCGCCCTCCTTCAATGTGTCGCTGACACCAGCGCGCGAGGTTAGCAGCGAAGGCGCGATGCCGGATAGCACTCCGCTCGCCACCGCGGCAGCCAGCGTGAACAGAAACGCGCCGGAATCCAAGCGGATGGTTTTCCATCCGGCGACAAACCGCGCCACATCCGGCGGCATGTGCGCCAAGATGATCTGGAGGCTCCACTGCGCGAACACCAACCCAATGATCGCTCCGCCCAAGGCAAGTAGGACGTTTTCCACCAGCAGTTGCCGCACCACACGCCAGCGCGTGCCGCCGAGCGCTGTGCGCACGGCAAACTCATGCGTCCGTCCAGTGACGCGCGCGAATTGCACGTTGGCCACGTCCGCGCAAGCGATCAGCAGCACAAAAGCCACGGCGCCCATCAGCAGCAAGGTGTATTGCCGCGTCAGCGCCCCAGTAACGAACTGGCGCAGCGGCTGCGGATCAAGCCGCCAGGCCTTGTTGGTGTCGGGATACGCTTCCGCTTGCCGTTGCGAAATGGACTGCATTTCGGCCGCGCCCTCAGAGAAAGAAACACCGGCCTTGAGCTGCCCGAGTACAAACAGCCACCTCCTTTCACGGCTCAACCGCAGCTTCGCATCCAGAGAAAGCGGAATCCAGGCTTCCGCAGGCATCGGGAAATCCCACCCTTTCGCCATAACTCCAACGACGCTGAAGCTCTTACCATCCACCTTGATGATCTTGTCGAGAATCTTTGGATCAGAGGCGTAACGCTGCTCCCATAGCCCATAACTCAAAATGATTTCCTGGTCCTTGCCGGGCTCCTCCTCTTCGGCAAGAAAAGTACGCCCAAGGAAAGGTCTTACGCCGATCATCGGAAAGAAATTGGCGGATACCTTGAAGTCTTGCACTTTCTGCGGCTCGCGATCGCCAGTCAGGTTTACTTCATCCCAGGCGTATGCTGCGAACTGCTCGAACGAGCGCGCCTCCTTCTTCCAATCAAAATAGGTGGCCGGCGCCACAGGATTCAGGCCTTGAAAACCAAATCCGGCGCCACCGTCTTGGTTGTCACCTTGAGCTTCGACCAGCGCCACTATTCGGTCCGCATGGTCGAAGGGCACCGGATGCAGCAGGAACGCTTCCGCAAGGCTGAACATCGCCGTGTTCGCCCCGATGCCCAAGGCCAGCGCCACCATGCACACCAGCGTCGCCACGCGATGCTTGATCAACATGCGCAAGCCGAACCGAACGTCCTGCCACAATGAGCCCATCAGAATGTCCTATCGTGATGCTTGGGGGCCGTGATGTTCGCGTCTTTGCTGCCGATTCTTATGCGCCGACGCGGGCTTCCTGCGTTTCTTCGACGATGCGGCCGTCGAACAAGTGAATGGTGCGTTCCGCGAAATTCGCGTAGCGCTGGTCGTGCGTAACCATGCAGATCGTTGCGCCATTCCGATGTAAGTCGCGCAGCAGCTCCATCACCGCTTCGCCGTTTTTGGAGTCCAGGTTTCCCGTTGGCTCGTCAGCCATCAGGATCAGCGGATCGCCGACCAGCGCACGCGCCACCGCCACGCGCTGCTGCTGACCGCCCGAGAGTTGCGAAGGATAGTGCCGCAACCGGTGTGCCATCCCTACGCGTTCCAGCGCATTCTGCACTTTCTGCTTCCTCTCACTCGCGCTGGTGCCGCGATAGGTCAGCGGCAGCTCCACATTCTCGTACACGGTCAGATCGCCGATCAGGTTGAATGCCTGAAAAATGAAGCCGATCTCCCGGTTGCGGATCCGCGTGCGCTCGCTAATGCTCAGATTCGCCACCGGCTGGTTATTCAGCCAGTAATTTCCTTCCGTAGGGGAATCAAGCAGCCCGAGAATCGACAGCAATGTCGATTTGCCGCAGCCCGAAGGCCCGGCAATCGAAACGTACTGTCCTTTCTTGATCTCCAGATGTATTTCCTCGAGAGCATGCGTCTCCACTTCATCGGTCAAGAACACCTTCTTTACGCCTTCCATTTTGATGAGCGTTCCGTTTGCGTCTACCATTGCATCTCCTTCGACTCGTTTTTCGTTTGAAATCCAAACTCTTTACGCCCTCGCGAGTGGCTTCACTCATAACGCAACGCCACCAGCGGATCGACCCGCGTTGCCCGCCGCGCGGGCAGATACGCCGCGCCCAATGCAACCGCAGCTAAAATCACAAGTGCGATGGTGATAGTAAGTGGCTCGATAGCGTTGACGCCGTAAAGGAGTGAGTTGATGAGCCCGCTCAGTCCGTACGCCAAAGGCAAGCCGATCAAGATGCCTGTTCCCATCAGCAAGGCGACGTCTTTCAGGATCATGCCGCCAACTCTCCGGGCGTTGGCACCAAGAGCCATGCGCACGCCAATCTCTCGGGTACGCAGGGTAACCGTATACGCCAGCAAGCCGTAGATTCCTACCGCAGCAAGCAGCGCCGCCAGAGCACCAAATATCCCGGCCAGCGAAGCGATCAGCAGATCGCTCGCAAGCCGGCTATTGATCTGCTCCTCGAAAGAGCGCATGCCATCGATTGGTAGGCTGGAATCCAGGTCGGCGAAGATATTGCGAACCGTGGCGGCCAGCGCCATGGGTTCCTCCGCTGTGCGCACGTAGTAGCTGAGCGCGCCAACGTCCTTCTCCTGGGCATAGGGGATGTAAACAAAGGGCGCGGCTCCTTCTTTTACGTCGCTGTGATGACTGTCCTTCACTACACCGACAATTTCCATGCCCAGAGGATCGGACCCGGAGCCAAATTTCATGTGGTGGCCCAGCGCATCGGCAGCCGGAAAAAAGGTTTTGGCAAAGGTCTCATTCACGATAGCTACCTTGGGGCTTTGTGTTCCGTCCGCGCGCGTGAATTCGCGCCCCTTCAGCAACGGAATTCCAAGATTGGAGAAATGTCCGGGACCTATCGCGTTGCGCAGGACGTGGCGAGTACCGGCGAGCGCGGGCGGTTCGCCTTCGACAGTGACATTGGAGCCTCGATCGCTATCAGCGATCAATGCCTCTGTTGCCCCGCTGAGGGAAAGCACTCCCGGCAGCGCGGCGATTCTGTCCTCCAGCCTCTGGAAAAAAGCAAGGCTGCGAGCCTGATCGTAGCCACTGAGCTGCGGCGCCACGTGGAACTGCAGCACATGGGAAGGGCGCAAGCCCAGGTCGATGTGCTTCACGTTGTAGAGGCTGTGCGCGAAAGCCGCCGCACTCAACACAAGCAACAACGTCAGGGCCACCTGGCAGACCACCAATGCTTTGCGCAGACGAGTGTGCGCCAAGCCCGATGACAGCCCGCTGGCTTGCTCTTTGAGCGAGAAGAGCAGGTCGGCGCGAGTGGCGCGGAGCGACGGAGCAATTCCGAACATCACGCCACACACAGCCCCTAGCACGCCTGTGAACGCCAGCACGGGAGCGTTGAGAGTGCTGGAAAGACCTTGGGCAAGTCCGTTCTGTGACGTGAAGCGCACCAGAGTGGCACTGGTCCCCTTCGCGATCGCGAGGCCTAAAATTGCGCTACTGGTGGAAAGCAGCAAAGATTCGATAACCAATTGCCGAATCAGGCGGCCGCGGCTCGCACCCAGCGCGAGCCGAACGCCGATTTCGCGCCGGCGCGCGGCACCGCGCGCGGTTAGTAGCCCGGCGACGTTGGCGCAAGCGATGAACAGGACGACGCCAACCAAGCTCATGAGGGCAATGAGCTCAGGTCCCGTTCGGTCCCGCAGAATCGGGCGTCCGCGGGTCCCGTCGCGCAGGATAAGGTTCCTCGCCAGGAATTCCGCCTTTTGCGCCTCATTCCAGCCGCTCATGAGGGGCAGCTCATCGCGAAGAAGTGCGCTATACAGCGGAGCAAGTCCTGCGGCGGCACGCTCCCGTGACACATCGGGCTTAAGCCGGCCAACGATCCTGACCCAATGATCCTTGTGGTTGTCGAGCGCCGTGGGCCGCGGACTGAGTGACGTAATCATGCTAATCGGAATATAGATTTGCGGCAGGAAGCCAGGCTCAATGCCATCAAATCCGGGTTGAACAACGCCGACGACAGTCATCGGCCGGTTGTTGACCAACACACCCTGATTGAGCACGCTGGGATCACTGTCAAAGCGATTCTTCCAGTAACCGTAGGACAGTATGACAACAGGATTGCCGCCGGGTGTGGCCGAGTCGGCTGGCTCCAGGGTTCGTCCGATCATTGCGTTCACACCGAGAGTCTTGAAATAGTTTCCAGTCACGAGCCACGCCGCTGAGCGTTCGGTATGACCGCGGAAAGCCAGGGTAACGGACAAGCGTTCCTGTCCGGCCAGCCCGGCGAAGACCGCATTGTGGTCGCGCAAATTCAGATACATCGGGTACGAAAAGGACTCAGCGCCTTGTCTTCCAGGCTGACCGGCTTCGTCGGAGCTAACATGGCCCTGCTGGATGCCGGGACTGTACAAAAGAACCAGTTCTTCGGGATGGGGGACCGGAAGCCTCTGCAACAACACTTGCTGGAGAATGGAGAAAATTCCCGTGTTCGCGCCGATGCCGAGCGCCAGCGTCAGCACAGCCACGGCCGTGAAGCCCGGATTCTTCCCGAGCATGCGCAGACCGTAGCAAATGTCTTGCCAGAAACTGTTCACCGCTTCTCCGTCACAGGCAAACTTTGCCTCAACACCAGGACTCTTCGAGCCACCAACAACATCATTCGTACCGCAACGCCACCAGCGGATCGACCCGCGTTGCGCGCCGCGCCGGAACGTAACACGCCGCCAGCGCGACAACCGTCAGCAACACCGCAACTCCTAGAAATGTGACCGGGTCCGCCGCGCTGATTCCGTACAGCACCTTGTTCATCAACCGACTCAGAGCTAACGCTCCGGCCAGGCCTATCGCTACGCCAAGAAAGGTCATCCGCAAGCCTTCGTTCAAGATCAATCGCAGCACATCGCCGCGTTGCGCGCCGAGCGCCAACCGCACCCCAATTTCCGGAATGCGCTGGCCCACGAGGTACGAAAGCACACCATAAATGCCCACGCTGCCCAACAAAAGAGCCAGGGCCGCGAAAACGACGAGTAGATCCATCAAGAACCGGCGATTCGCAAGAGATGCAGATATGACATCGTTCATCGTGCGGACGTCGAATATGATCGGCTGCCCGTTCAAGCGTGTGACCGCCGCGCGAACCGATCCCATCACATCAGCGGGCGAACCCTGAGAGCGCAGCACTACGCCAACGCCCTTCGCCAGATCGGGCATGGCCTCGTCGCGAATTTGCGCAAGTGGAAAATACATTTGCGCATGCAGCGTCGATTTGTCGTCCAATCCCCAGTGCTTCACGTGACCGACGATGCCCACAATTTCTGCTGTGCCAACATAGTCGTCAACAATTCGCCTGCCGATGGGATTTTCGTCGGGAAAATATTTAGTCGCAAAGCTTTCGTCAATTACAGCGACGCGCGGAGCACGGGCAGTATCCTCGGCGGTGAAGAATCGCCCCCGACGAAGCGGTATTCCCATGGCCTTTAAGTAGGTCGGGTCCACCTGGTACCAAAGCGCCCACGGCTTATCCGTATCCGCCAGTGGTTTGGGCCGGCCTTCAATCCAGAAAGGATCATCGGAGTCCCCGCGCATTGGCAAGGAGCCGGCCAAAAGGGACACGCTCTCGACGCCCGGCACCGAAGCTATCGTTTCGGAAGCTTGACGGAACGTCGCCTGAACGGCTTCAGGGCTGGCCTTATACGTTGACGGATCGAGGGACAAGTAAAATGTCACTGCACGATCCGCCTCGAAACCTGGGTGAACGCTCCAGAGACGGAGCAAGCTTCGAATCATCAGTCCGGCGCCGACAAGCAACACCAGCGCCATGGCGAATTCCGCTACCACTAGCGCGTGTTGCGCCCGCGAGCGTGTCGCGGTCATGCCGCGCGCGCCTTCCTTCAGTGTCCCCTGCAGGTTCAGACTCCGAGCCTTCAGAGCCGGCGCTAGCCCAAACAGGATGCCGACCAAAATCGTGATTCCCGTTGTGAACGCCAGGACACGCCAATCGAGCGCAATCTGCTCGGAGAGAGGAATCCCCCCGGGGCGGAGGGTCAGGGCTAACTGGATCGCGGCCTGCACTCCGAACGAAGCCAGTAGCAACCCCAATATGCTGCCGGCCATCGCCAGCAGCGTGCTCTCAGTGATGAGCTGACGAATCAGCCGACCCCAAGTGGCGCCAAGCGCGTTACGAATTCCAAATTCGCGCGCGCGCCCCGTCGAGCGCGCCAGAACCAGGTTCGCGACATTCACGCAGGCGATCAAGAGGACCAGTCCGACTGCACCGAGGAGAAGCAGCAACGGGGTCTGCACGTCGCGAACGATGTTCTCCTTCAGCGGTATCAGGTTTGCGCTGAGTCCCTTGTCTTCCTTGGGATAGAGTGCCGCCAGCCTGCCCGTGAGACCGTCGAAATCCGCACGGGCCTGCTCCAGCGTCACGCCCGGCTTCAGGCGCCCGATCGCGTCCATTCCCATCGCGGTGTCTCGATGACGGAACAGATCATAGGTCCACTGACCAATCGGCGTGTACACATCGGACGGTCGGAACAGCCACATCTCCAAACGAAAACTCGCCGGTATGATTCCGACAATCAAATGACTAACGCCGTCCAGAGTGATGGTCCGGCCCACAGTGTCGGCTGCAGTGCCGAATTTTCGCCGCCAAAACCCTTCGCTGATCAGTGCAACAGGGGACGCGCCTAGGCGATCTTCGTCGGCAGTGAACAAACGCCCGGCGAGCGGCGCAACTCCCAACGTGGGAAAGAACTCCGAAGAGGTCATCTCTGCTGTAAGGCGTTCTGGTTCGCCAACGCCGCTCAAGGTGAACTCGATGGGACGGTACGCAGCCATCGATGCAAACGAAGTATTGTCTTTCTGCCAATCGAGGAAATTCGGATAGCTGATCGATCCATTTTCAAAATGAATTTTCTTTTCGTAAAACACGACCAGCCGGTCCGCATCCGTGTAGGGAAGCGGTTTCAGAAGCACGCCGTGCACGACGGAAAACATTGCGGTGTTCGCGCCGATTCCCAGCGCCAGCGTCAACACAGCGACGGCAGTGAAGCCCGGGTTCTTCCCAAGCATGCGCAGGCCGTAGCGAATGTCCTGCCAAAAACTATTCACGGTTTCTCCGTCTGAAGAAATCCCGCTGGAACAAAAACTCTTCGAGCCACCGCAACATCACTCGTAACGCAACGCCACCATCGGATCGATATTCGTTGCCCGCCGCGCCGGAACATAGCATGCGGCCAACGACACCAAGCACATCATCGCGACCACGCCGATATACGTAAGCGGATCGTGCGCGGTCACCCCGTAAAGCAGGCTGGCCATCAGGCGCGTTGCGACGAAGGCGCCAGCCAGACCGATGGCGGCGCCGGCCACGGTCAGCTTCATGCCTTCCGCAATCGTGGTGGCCAGAACCGTACCGCGACGCGCGCCCAGCGCCATGCGGATGCCAATCTCTTGCGTGCGCTGCGTGACCGAGTACGACAGCACCCCGTACACTCCCACCGCCGCCAAGAAGACCGCTAGGCCTGCAAAGACGCCTAGCAAGAGCAAATCAAAGCGTTGTGGGGCAAGCGATTCGCGAACGTTGGATTCCATCGTCTTCACGTCGGCAACGGCTAGCTGCGGATCAAGCGAAGCGACGACACCGCGCGCCGCGGATGCGATCGCACTGGGATCGCCCGGAGTGCGGATGGCCAGAAACAGAGTGCGAATCTCGCCAAACGTGGGCCTTTCCAGCCACTCATCCGTGACCTGCAAATACGGGATGTAGGTGTGCGGGCCTGCCGGATTCTGCATCGCAGTGTCTTTGACATCGGCGGCAACGCCGATAACCGTGTACCACTGATCCGGGAACGTTTTGATGCGCTTTCCGATAGGATCCTGATTGGGCCAGTACACCCGTGCGGCGGTTTCACTGACGATGACGACACCCGGTTTGCCCACGCGCTCGTCCGGCCGAAACGTCCGGCCGCGCTTCAGAGTAATGCCCATGGCGCCGAAGTAATCGCCCATGACCCAACTTTGCGCCACGTCCGGCAGATTGCCGCCGGACTCTTCGCGACCTTCGATTTTTGCGGAATCGCGTTCTTGCACGTTCAACGGCAAATCAGTGGAGAACCCCACTGCGCTAGCGCCGGGAAGGGAAGAAGTTCTGCGCTGGAGTTCCTCGAAAAAGTTGCGAATGTCGTTGGCGTGCGAATACGCGCGAAGAGGCAGCGGAACCGTCATGGTCAAAACGTGTTCCTGGCGAAAACCCGAATCGGTTTGCAGCAGGCGCGCGAAACTTCGCACCAGAAGTCCCGCGCTGATCAACAGTATGACGGCAAGGGCCGTTTGCGACACGATCAAGGCATTCTGCAAGCGGCGGCGGCCCCGCGACGGTCCCATGCCGCGTCCGCCTTCTTTCAAAGATTCGTGCGGGTCGACGTTAGAAGCTTCCAGGGCGGGAATGATTCCGAACAACACCGCCGTAGCGATGGATAGCAGGAACGCGAACGCTAGCACACGCCCATCCATTTGTATTTCCTGCATGCGGGGAAGTTTCTCGGGCGCCAGGGACAGCAGCACGCCGATTCCCCAGTAGCCGATAGCCAGAGCTCCGGCTCCAGACACGAGCCCGAGCAAGAGGCTCTCGGAGAGCATTTGCCGCACGAGACGCCAGCGTCCCGCGCCGAGCGCTGCACGAACCGCGACCTCCCGTTGCCTGCCCGTGGCCCGCGCGAGCAACAGGTTGGCCACGTTGGCACACGCAATCAGCAACACCACTCCGACCGCAACCAGCAGAACCAAAAGCGGAGTACGGACTTCCCCGGTGACCACCTGTCGGAACGGCACGATCACTGCTTTGACCCGAGTGTTTTGAAGGGAAGTGATGTCGGGGGGATACAGCTTCTTGACCTCAGCAAACGTCGAATCCGCGTCGCTTTGTGCTTGCGCTAGAGTGACTCCAGGCTTCAATCGGGCCAGCACACTGTGATTGAAATTGCCGCCCCAGTTCTGCATCTCGTAAGGAGTAAATGCCATAGGGACCCACAGCTCGGCTGGATCGGAGTTCCAACCAATTGCCTCGCGCCGGCTGCCCTTCATGGGAAATTGAAAATCAGCGGGCATCACGCCAATCACCGTGTAAGGAACGCGATCGAGAGAAATGCTGCGGCCGAGGATATTGGGGTCCGCACCGTAGCGCCGTTTCCACAAGCCGGAACTGAGAATCACGACGTTGTGGGCAGGCTGGTCCTCGTCTTGTGTAAACGTGCGGCCTAAGGCCCGCTCGACGCCCAGCAGAGGAAACAAAGTGGCGGAAGCTCTTGCTCCTTCGACACGCTCGGGGTCACCTTCAAGGCCCGAAACGTCGTAATACTCGTTGCTGTAGATGGCCATTGTCTCGAAGCTGCGCTGCCGTTCGACAAAAGCCTCATAATTCGGCGCGTTGATCGGCAAGTCTTCGGCAAAGTTCGGCAACTGCGTAAAAATCGAAACCAGTCGCTCGGAATGCGCGAAAGGCAGCGGCCGCAACAGGACAGCATTAACCACGGAGAAGATCGCGGTATTCGCTCCGATACCAAGAGCAAGCGTGGCAATGGCGATCGCGGTGAAGCCCGGCGACTTCGCCAACAGGCGCAGGCCGTAGCGGATGTCCTGTAACAAACTGTTCATCTGGAGGGCCACCCTACGGATAAGACGTTGCCCGGGACGCACATGTCTTGAAAGCTGATACGCCATTGCCGCCAGAAAAGTTCGACGCGACGCCTTCGACTTGAACTTGGGTCGCCTATTTCAGCCGGATGCGATCTACGTTGTCCCATTGCGACATGTCCGAGAGGATCACTTTGTCGCCGACTTGAAGGCCCTGCAGTATTTCCACGGTGTTCACGGAGCTGCGGCCTAGCTTGACGTTGACCCGGGTGGCTTCCGACTCGTCGCCGGTCAACTTGAAGAGGCTGATGGTGCTGTCGGATTGCCCGTGCACCGGGCGCCCAACGAAGAGCACGTCCTTCAAGTTTTCCAGCTCGATGGTGCCGTCGACGCTCAGGTCCGATCGAGCTCCAAGCGGCAAAGGCTCATCGAAAACTACGTCCACGGTCACTGTGCCGTTCTGCACCGAGGGATCGATTCGCGAAACGTGCCCTTTGGCGAGACCGTTGCGTGTGTCCACCGTCGCGCTTTGCCCGATGGTAATGTCCTTGGCTTGCGTCTCGGCGATTTTGATTTCCGCTTTCAACTTTTTCGGATCGGCGACGCGCGCAATGTTGGTACCGACAGCAACGTTCTGCCCTTCTTCCACGGGAACCAACTGCAACACGCCGGTAATGCCCGCTCGAACGCGGAGGGACTGCGACTGGCTGATTCGCAAGTCATACAGCGCCTTTTGCTGGTCGACACGCGACTTTTGCGCTTGCAATCTGGCCTTGGCGGAGTCTACGGCAATCTTAGTGCGTTCGGCTTCCAAACCGACGCGGATGCCAAGTTGTTCTTCGCGTACCTTCGAGAGCTTCTCGGTCACGTCCGCGGCGATGCCTTCCGCGTGCAGCTTGTAATCCACCTCGTGTTGCAGCTTGGCTTGCTCCCAGTCGCTGCGCACCGCGGCTTCCACAGCTTTTTGGTTCATCAGCTCGCTGTCGACTTGCACCTTGAGATTCGCGTAGTCCGCTTCCGCCGCCTTGAGTTGGTATTCGGCATCGAGCACGTCGCGCTGCAACTCCGGATTGCTCATTTCCAGGATGACGGTATCCGGCTTCACCAGGTGGCCGGGCCGAATCACGATCTTGTCAATTCGAGCAGCGGTCAGCGCCGGAATCCAGTGAATGTCTTCGGGAACCAGCGTGCCCAGGCCGCGTACTTCGCGCAGCATAGGTCCGCGCTTCACGGCGTCCGTCCAGACGGTGCCGCGGTCGACGGAAGGTGCGGCGGGGCGGAGCCGCGACAATCCAAGCGTGATCGCCGCAATCACCAGCACGGCCCCGCTGACGTACGCAATGCGCTTGATTTTCTTCGCGCGCGCGTTTGATGGTCGTTGAATGTCCATAGTTTGACTAGACTCCAAAATCGCACGCGGCTTGCCCGCATTCCCGCGTCGCTAAACCCGTATGGTTCAGTAATTTACACCCAAACTGGAGCACAACAAACTACTCCGATTGACCGAAAATGGGAATGTCCGTCCCACGACCGAACAAGGTTCCAACCGCCGCTAGGGAACTTCGACCTACGTTCTTAGGAAGTAAGAGAGAGGTGCTGGGGCAGGCTGTGGCATCGGGTCTTTTTCAATGAGGTCACACCGGCCCGAAGTAGTGTTCACATGGATGTAATGCTTTTCTGATTTTGCTCGTGCGTTTCGAGACGTTTCGCGCCAGTCGTAGAAGAAACCCTATAAGCACAGGCCGCGTCCATTAGTAAACAATCGGGCCAGAAAGACCGGACCATGAGGTTGATCTACTTGCCGTCGAGGATCGCAACTTCTCGCCGAACAGTCGGGCTGGGAGTACTCGCCCTGGTTATCGCATTTTTCCAGGCGTCACCACCCGTTTGCGCGACAGTTGCGCAGGAACCGGGAGGGGCACCCGGGCAAGTTCCCGGCGAAAACGAGCGCATGCCCCTGTTCGGCAAAATCACCGCCGTCCACGACAAGACTCTCGAGCTCTCCAACCTGAATGGCGAAACTGTGACCGTCAAGATCACCGATAAGACCGAGTTCCGGAAAGATCGCCAGCCCGCCAAGCGTAGTGATTTCAAGGTGGGAGATGTGGTGGTCGTTCGCGGCGAAGAGAACGCCGACCACAGTTGGACCGCGCAAATCGTCGGCGCCCGCTCGATGAACGGCCCAAATGGGCCTGCCGGCGGCTTCGTCGTGAAAGGGCAGAATGGGACTTATGGGTCTGCGGGTACGCTGGGCAAGGATTTCGTGACCGGCGAGATAAAATCGATCGACGCGCCGAAGCTCACCGTGCTCCGACCCGACAACGTGACGCAGACATTCGAGCTGAACGAAGACACTTCGCTGCGCAAGGGCCGCGAGAGCGTCACCATGGCTGACATTCAGGTCGGCGACCACGTTTTCGCTCGCGGCGCGCTGCAAAATGACGCCTTTGTCCCCAAGATGGTTGTTGTGATAGGTCCCGAGCAGTGGAAGCGCATGCAAGAAATGGGAGGCCAACCCGGAGGTCCGCGTCGACTGACGGCCCCTTCGCCTAATGCGGATCCGCAGACGCAAAAATCACCGGAGCCGCAACATTGAATTTTTGTTGTAGCTGTGTTCTGGGCCTCCTTCTGGTGTTTCTGGCGGATGGCGCGTGCGCGCAAGACTCCAATCCGCCGCGAGACGGGAATCCGGCTGCGCGACTCCCCAGCATTAGCCCTACGGTACAGCCCACCTCTTTCGAGATCAGCGGAACCGTCCGCGCCGGCAAGACTCCGCTCCCGGGCGTCACGGTAACGGCGACGAACACGCTCACCGGAAAGAAATTTTCCGTGGCCACAGCCTCGAACGGCGCCTACACCCTTACGGGTCTTCCACGAGGCCGCTACGTTGTGCGTGTTGAGTTCATGGGTTTCGCCCCGCAGACGCAAGAGATTGTCCTGAAACCTGAAACGCCAACGGGAAAATTTGACGCGGAATTGCTGCTAGCATCGCGGCAGCAGGAGCAAACCGCCGGCAATGCCGCTGCGCTGGTCGCGGCCGGGCGTGGCTTCCAAAGCTTGGCGATCGAGAATTCACTCGCGGCGCTTGCCGGCGGATCACCCGGGGGTGCGTCCGGTGGCCTTGGCCCATCGGGCGGCGGTGCGAACGACATCTCGGCCCTGCCGTTGAATGGAGCCGGCGCGGAAGGCCCCACGGAATCGGTGAGCATCAGCGGCGCGCAAGGCCGCACACAAGACTTTGGCAACGGCAATCAGCAAGACATTGAGGATCGCATCCAGGAATTCCGCGATCGCATGCAGCGGGAAGGCGGTGGGCTTCAGGGAGGCGGACCCGGAGGTCCGGGTGGCGGTGGTCCTGGCGGCGGAGGTCCGGGTGGGGGCGGCGGTGGCGGGCCCATGGTCATGATGATGAGCCTGCCGAAGGGCTTCAATATCAATCAACCGCACGGCTTTTTGTACCTTTCCGATGACAATGCGACCTTCGATGCAAGGCCGTATTCGATCAAAGGGATCCCGTCACCCAAGGCCAGTTACAACTTTGCGCGGTTCGGCGCAAACATCGGCGGACCGCTCAACATCCCCAAGATTTTCAATGGCGGCACCAAATGGTTTTTCTTCGCTGGATGGAACGGAACGCGGGGAAGCATCCCCTATGACGCGTTCTCGACCGTTCCGACCGCCGCCGAACGCGCCGGAGACTTCAGCGGCGCTGCGTACAAAGACGGGAACCCGGTGCGGATTGTTGTGCCCAATCTCAATAACGCCATTAATCCGGCGGTGTGCCAGCCCGGCGGCTCAACAAATTCCATTGCAGCTGCCTGCATCAGCTCTTCCGCACGCGCGCTGCTGAATTTTATTCCGCTGCCGAACCTAAACACCACCACGCAAAACTTTCATTACGTGACCTCGGATAACAGCAATTCGGATTCGGTGAATTTTCGGCTGATTCACAATTTCGGCTCCAGCAGCGGTCCGGGTGGCCCGGGCAACATCATGATTGGTCCTGGCGGCGGTGGGCCGATAGGTGGCGGTGGACGCCGGAGAGCACAGAACAACCTGAATTTCGGCCTCAACTGGACGCGCAACTCCACGGACATTGTCAATCCGTTCCCATCACTCCTAGGCGGGAACAGCACGCAAGGCTTGAACACGAACGCCGCTTGGGTCTACGGCAATGGCCGGCGCACCAACATGCTGCGCTTCAATTACAATCACAACCACATCGCCACGACAAATTTGTACTCCAATTTTCAGGACGTTGCGGGCGCCGCGGGCATTGGGGGAGTTTCCACCAATCCCTTTGACTTCGGGCTTCCAGGCATCAATTTCACGTCTTTCGGCGGCCTGAATAATCCGATTCCACGCCGCGAGCTCGATCAAACTTTTACAATTTCCGATACTCTCACCTGGTACCGCGGCAAGCACAACTGGCGATTCGGTGGAGACTATCGCCGGATCCTCCAGAGTTTTCGCTCCGCAAAGAACGCGGAAGGCACCTTTGTTTTTACCGGCTTCGCAACATCTGGATCGACGACGGGCGGCGCTTTGCCGGCGTCCGACACCGGCTACGACTTCGCGGATTTCCTTCTGGGTTTGCCGCAACAAACTTCGCTGCAATCCGGCAACGATTCCTATGATTTTCGCGCCAACGCATGGGATGTGTACGCGCAAGATGATTGGCGCATGCGCTCGAACCTCTCTCTCAATCTAGGCCTGCGGTACGAATACAATGGCCCCTACACGGAAGCGCACAATCGCATCGCCAACCTGGATGTAGCTTCGGGTTTCAACGGCGCGACGCCTGTGCTGCCCGGCCAAACGGGCACATTCAACGGCACGTTTCCCGCATCCCTGATTCGTCCCGACCGCAATAACTTCGCTCCACGTCTAGGTCTCGCTTGGAGGCCGCTGAAAAACACCGTGGTTCGAGCCGGTTACGGAGTTAATTACAACCTGGCGCAGTACGGCACGCTGATCCAGAACTTTGCTTTCCAGCCGCCCTTCGCCATCACGGCCACCAACGTCAGCTCACCGACGAATTTGCTCACTCTGCAGAACGGCTTCCCGCCAATCGCGCCGGGCTCGGTGACCAATAATTTCTCGGTGGATCCCAACTATCGCCTCGGCTACGTACAAATCTGGAATCTTGATCTGCAGCGCCAACTTCCCGGCGGCTTCCAGCTGAATGTGGGCTACAACGGCTCGAAAGGCACGCGATTGGACATTCAGCGCGCCATTACCGTGGCCGGAATTCAGCCTTTTATCTACGAATCGTCGGCAGGAAACTCTGTGTTCCACGCGGGTTCGGTGCGTGTGCGAAAGCGGCTTGCCCATGGCCTGGGGTTCAGCGCGACGTACATCTACTCCAAATCGATTGACGACGCTTCATCGATCGGCGGCGGCGCCACGGTTGTCTCGCAAAATCCGTTGGACATTGCTGCCGATCGCGGACTCTCCACTTTCGATCAACGGCATAAATTTACGGGAAATTGGATTTACGAATTGCCCTTCGGCGAAAACAAAACGTTCGCGCGCAAGGGTGCATGGTCCCACATTCTAGACAGTTGGCAGTGGAGCGGAAGCTTCACCGTGGCGAGTGGCTTGTATTTCACGCCGCGGGTCTTGGGCAATTCGGTGGACATCAGCCGGGGCGTAAGCGGCTCGCTCCGCGCAAACGTAACCGGCGCACCGATCTCTTTGGCCGACCCGACCACCGCGCAATGGTTCAATACCGCGGCTTTTTGTTCGCCGGCATCTCGCGGCGGGTCGACTCCAACCTCGATCGCCACTTGCGCGAACCCCGACGGTAGCTCGTTTGGCGACGCCGCGCGGAACATTATCGAGGGGCCGGGTCAGGTCAGCCTCGATATGTCGCTGAGCAAGACCATCACCATCAAGGAATCTCGCGCGCTGGAATTGCGCGTCCAGGCGGCCAACGTGTTCAACATCGTTCAATTCACGGGCATCAATACCGTGGTGAACTCGCTCACTTTCGGGCAGGTAACTTCAGCGGCGGCGACGCGACGCATCACCTTTATTTCGCGATTCCGTTTTTAGGGAGGCGCATGCTCGGTCTCAGAAAAACGCTTGCTTTGAGCGCCGTCGCCGTTTTGCTGTTGGGCACCGTTGCCGCGCGCTCTCAAGACGCCACGCAATCGGCGCAACCGCAAGCGCCGCAACAGCCACAGTATCGTGTGCGCGTCACCTCGGAGCTGGTCCTTGTAAACGTGGTTGTGCGCGATAAAAAAGGAAACTTGGTTCGCGGACTGAAAAAGGAAGACTTCACGCTTCTGGAAGACGGTAAGCGCCAGGACATCTCGACCTTCGATTTCGAGGATGTGGAACAGCCGATCGTACCTGGCGCCGGCGAGCCCACTGCTACCGGCACCGCGGGTCTGGCCAATTTGCTGCGTCCCACGAATCAGCCGGCCATCGACGTACGCGACCGCCGCTTGATGCTTCTCTTTTTCGACTTCTCGGCTATGGATCCCGAGCAGATCGAACGCTGTGTCGATTCCGCCAAGAAATTCGTGCAGACGCGCATGCAACCCGCCGATTTGATTGCTTTGGTTTCGCTGGCCACCAATATGCGGGTCGATCTCGATTTCACGGACAACAAAGACAAAGTCCTAAGCGCGCTGTCGGCGTACACCTCCAGCCAGGGACAGGGCTTCGACAGTGGCAGCACGGGTTCCTCCGAAGGATCCGCGGAGACCAGTGGGGCATTTACCGCAGATGACACCGACTACAACACCTTTTCGGCCGATCGCAAACTCCTGGCCTTGCAATCGATCATGCAGGGGCTCGGCAAGATCAATCAGAAGAAATCGATCATTTACTTCAGCAATGGCATCAGCCAATCCGGAGTAGATAATCAATCCGCTCTGCGCGCGGCGACCGCGGCCGCGGTCAAGGCCAACGTCTCGATTTATCCATTGGATGTCCGCGGCCTGGAAGCGTTCCCGCCGGGCGGCCAAGCGCAAAATGCCAGCTTGCACGGGCAATCCGCGTACAACGGCGGCGCTGTGCTCAACGATCTCAACAACAATGCCGCCACGCAGGAAACGCTTTCGACGCTTGCGGCCGATACCGGAGGCAAGGCGTTTTTCGATTCCAATGATTTCGGCGGCGTCTTCTCGCAGGTGCAGAAAGACACGTCCGCATACTACGTGCTGGGCTTCACCAGCAACAATCCACTCAAAGACGGACGCTTTCGCCATCTTCACGGGCAACTGAATCGGCAGGATGTGAAACTCGAATACCGCTCCGGTTACTACGCCGGGCGCGATTTCCAGCATCTGAATCGCGCCGATCGCGAACAGCAGATCGCCGAAGAACTGGCAGCCGAGCTCCCGCAGACCGATGTGGCCGTTTACGCCGGCGCCTCCTATTTCCGGCAGGACGACTCTCATTACCATCTCGCGGTGTCTCTAGTGATTCCTGGTTCGCAGATTCCCTTCGTGCAGGCGAAAGACAAAGACAACGCCACGATCGACATCGCCGGCGAGGTTCGCGCGCAGGGGAAAGTGCCGGTGGGCAATCTCCGCGATACCGTCAAACTCGCGCTCGACAGCTCACAGCAAGTGCGACGCAAGAACGTGCAGTACAACACTGGGTTTGTTCTCGCGCCCGGCAGTTATCACTTGAAGTTCGTCGTGCGCGAGAACCAAACCGGCCGCATAGGTTCGTTCGAAACGGATGTGCAAGTGCCCGACTTGCGCAAAGCGCCGCTACGAATGAGCTCCGTCGTTCTGAGCAGCCAGCGCGTTCCCGCAACCCGCAAGAAGACCGGTGCCGACCCGCTGATCCAGGATCAAACGGAGCTGGTCCCAAACGTCACGCACGTTTTTACACAGGACCAGCATCTTTATCTTCAATATGAAGTGTACGACCCTGCGCGCGGCAAGAATTCTGTAGCCACGGCGTCCAGCGGGAGTGGCGGCGCGCCTACGAACGGAAATGGAGTGGCGTCGGCAAGCGCACCCATGCCGGCGGGGTCAAACGCCGCAGTCCCCGCGGGCGGGACCGCAAATGCGCCGCAATCTAAATCGCACGACTCTGTGCGCGTTCTTACCAGCATCGAGTTTTTGCAAGGAGATGTGAAGGTCTACGAATCAAAGCCGGTCGTCGCCAACCAAATCACCGCGCCGGACCGCAAAGCGGTGATCTTCCAAATCGATCTGCCGCTGCAATCACTCAAGCCGGGCTTTTACACGTGCCAGGTGAACATCATCGACGATGTGGCCGGCAATTTCGCGTTTCCCCGCTGGCCGATTCTTGTGAAGGAAACGCCGCCCGCCGCAAAGTCGGCGCCCGCCGGATTGTAGGGCGTGTTGCTATCTCTCCGCTAAAACTTCCTCCGCTGCGTGGAACGCCGAATTTGCCGCTGGCACTCCACAATAAATCGCGGTCTGCAAGAGCACTTCTTTGATCTCGTCTCGCGTGACGCGCGTTTCTTACTGCCGCTCGCACATGCATGCGAAATTCTTCGCCGCGATTCAAGGCCACCATCATGGCGAGCGTGATCATGCTGCGCGTCTGCCGCGGAAGACCGGGCCGGTTCCAAATCTCGCCCCATGCGTATCGCATGATCAAATCCTGAAACGCCTCGTTGAATTCGCTACGATTCTTCAGCGAGCCGTCGACGTGCGCGTCTCCGAGCACTTCGCGCCGTGTCTTCATCCCCTGCTCGTACCGCTGGCGTTCGTCCATCGGATAGCTCTCCTCAAGCACCTAGAAAGCTGCGCAGCTCCGCCGTGAAGCGATCGCGCTGCTCGATATTCGACAAATGCGCGGCGTCGAGTTCGACATAGCGCGCTTGCGAAATATTTTCCGCCAGAAAGCGGCCATCCGCAGGCGGAGTGGCCAGGTCGCGCGTGCCCGAGATCACCAGCGTCGGCGTGCGGATCCCAGACAAACACGCGCGAAGATCACTGTCTCGCAATGCACCGCAGCATGCTGCGTATCCCTCCACGCTGGTCGCCTCGATCATGCGTTTTGTTTGCTCGACGACGGCAGGGGACTGCTCGCGAAATCGCGCGGTAAACCAGCGTTCGACGACCGCCGCGGAAATCGATTTCATCCCGAGCCTTCGCACCGCGTCGATTCTTGCGTTCCACGTTTCAGCGGTGCCGATTTTTGCGCCCGTGCTACACAGCACCAATTTACTCACGCGTTCGGGCGCATGCGTTCCTAGCCACTGCCCGGTCATGCCGCCCATCGAAAGTCCGCAGAAAAAGACGCGATCGAGATGCAATGCGTCGAGCAGACCAAGAATGTCGCCGCCTAGCTGATCGAAATTGTAGGGTTCAGGCGGCACCGAAGACTCTCCGTGACCGCGCGTGTCGTACCGCAGCACGCGCATGTTGCCGCTGAAATCCGCGAGCTGCATGTCCCACATGGAGAGATTGGCCCCGAGCGAATTGGAAAAGACAAGCACCGGCGCATTCGCTGGTCCGGTCAGGTCGTAATGAATCCGCACATCTTGCAATTCTGCAAATGGCATGGTCGTTTCTACTCATCACCAACAGCTCTGCTGCTCTTGGAGCCGAACGCAATTGTCGAGCTTTGGTTAAGCATCAAGGCTTAGCTCCAGCGCCTCGTTCACTGCTTGCGACTCTCTCATCCTTGGTGGCCGCCACCACGCGATCGACAAACGCCTCGGCAGCTCCCAAGTATTGTCGTGGATCGAACAGGTCCTGCAAATTTGCCCTTGATAGAGCATTAATTTGCGGGTCTTCTGCAAGCACTTTTGCAAGTACTTCGCGCAAGTGTTTCTTTTGCTGCTGCGCTTGTTTGCAGGCCGTCTCGAGCACCTGGTGCGCCTCCGAGCGGCCGATTTTTTCGCTCAGCGCCACGGCCACAGCTTCCGCATAGATGAGACCTTGCGTGACCTCGAGATTCTGCCGCATGCGCTCGGCATCAATCTCCAGCTTGGGTACGGTTTCTGCCATGACGTGCGCCGCTCCCGCAGCGAGCCTCACGATTTCGGGCAGCGTCTCCCATTCCGCGTGCCATCCGCCCAGCCCGCGTTCTTCTTCCTGGACCATGGCAGTCAGCATTGTGCTGACCAGGCCAGGAATGCGCGCCGCCGCCGACAGCACGGCCGCACACATAACAGGGTTTCGTTTGTGCGGCATGGTCGAGGATCCGCCGCGCCCTTCTCCGGCAGGCTCGAAGACTTCCGCGATTTCCGTTTGGGTGTGTAACGCGATGTCTCGCGCTATTTTTCCTAATGTGCCCGCGGCGAGCCCCAGCGTAGTAGCCACTTCTGCGATGCGATCGCGATGGCTGTGCCATGGAGCGGCCGGTAACGATAGACGGAGCTCTTCGGCCAAGAACTTCGCGACCTCTTGGCCTTGCGAGCCGAGCGCAGCCAGAGTGCCCACCGCGCCACCAAATTGCAGTACAGCGATGCGGTCGCGCGTTTCGCGAAGTCTAGCGCGATGGCGGTTCATCGCGTCCAGCCAACCGGCCACGATGCAGCCAAATGTAGTGGGCAGCGCTTGCTGCATCCACGTGCGGCCTACAACAACAGTCGAGCGATGCTTGGTGGCCAGTTCGGCGAGCGCGCTCGCCAAACGATCGAAGTCTCGGGCGACCAGAGCCAGCGCCTCTCTTAGTTGCAAGACGGTGCCTGTGTCGATCGCGTCTTGGCTCGTGGCGCCCCAATGCACGTAGCGCGAGGCTTCCTTATCGCTTTGTGCTACCAGGCTGGTCAGCGCCTTGACCAGCGGAATCGCGATATTTCCAGCCAGCTTTGCGCCGCCCGCTAATGCGGCAGCGTCGAACAACTCCGACTTGCATTTCGCGGTGATCGCCCCAGCAGCGGAGGAGGGAATTACGCCCGCGCGCGCTTCCGAGCGGGCCAGCGCTGCCTCGAAGTCAAGCATCGCCTGCAGGCACGCGCCGTTCGAAAAAATTCTCTCGACTTCCTCGGAGCGGAACAACGAATCGAGCAGTCGCATGCGCTGAGTCTGACCTTACACTCGCTCCAATATCACGACGATACCTTGACCCACGCCAATGCACATCGTGCACAAAGCATATCGCGCTTTGGTTCGTTGCAATTGATACGTCGCTGTGGTGACCAGCCGCGCGCCGCTCGCTCCCAGCGGATGCCCGATGGCGATCGCGCCGCCGTTTGGGTTCACGCACGGCGAATCGTCCGGGATCCCCAAGTCTCGAAGAACTGCGAGAGCTTGCGAGGCAAATGCCTCGTTCAACTCAATCACGTTCATCTGATTCAGCGTCAAATTCGCCTTTGCTAGAACTTTGCGCGTGGCTGGCGCAGGTCCCATACCCATGATTCGCGGCGCCACTCCAGCCGCCGCGGCGGCCACCACTCTGGCCTTCGGCGTCAGCCCATATCGCCGAACTGCCGCTTCCGAGGCCAGCAGCAGCGCGCACGCGCCGTCGTTCACGCCCGAAGCATTCCCGGCGGTGACCGTTCCTCCCGGCCTCACCACGCCTTTTAATTTCGCAAGCGCTTCGAGCGTCGTGTCCGGCCGGGGGTGTTCGTCCTCAGAAAACAAAACGGGCTCGCCCTTTTTCTGGGGAATCGGAACTCCTACAATTTCTTCCGCCAGGCGGCCGTTTCGCATGGCCTGTGCGGCTCGCTGCTGACTCCTTAGCGCAAACGCATCCTGATCCTCTCGCGAAATGTGAAACTCTTCTGCGACGATCTCGCCGGTTTCCGGCATCGAATCCGTTCCGTACTTCGCCTTCATCAAGGGATTCACGAACCGCCACCCGATGGTTGTGTCTTCCACGTTCACCGATCGCGAAAATGCCGAATCCGCTTTGGGCATAACAAATGGCGCGCGGGACATGCTCTCCACGCCGCCCGCAATCACTAAATCCGCTTCGCCACTCTTGATCGCTCGCGCCGCCGTGGCCACCGCATCCATGCTCGAGCCGCACAAGCGGTTCACCGTCGAGCCCGGCACTTCCTTCGGAAGTCCCGCGAGCAGCAACGCCATTCGGCCTACGTTGCGGTTGTCTTCGCCGGCCTGATTCGCGCATCCGTAGATCACGTCGTCAAGCGCATTCCAATCGACTCCAATATTCCTCTGCACCAAAGCGGCCATTGGAATGGCTGCTAAATCGTCGGTCCGCACGAGCGCAAGCGCGCCGCCGTATCGGCCAAAGGGCGTGCGGATCGCATCGCAGATGTACGCTGCTTCCATGTCGTTTTTTCGATCAGCCCTCATTCGTATAGTAACATCCCGGACAGGAGGGCTTCAGAGGTAGGACTCACCTGTGCCCGCTTAGCCGTGCGATTAGCGATCGGCGATTTATTCGTAACGCAACGCTTCCACGGGGTTCAATCGTGCGGCGCGTCCTGCAGGATAGAGTCCCGCGATTAAACTGACGACAACAGCGAACGCGACAGCGCTCAATGCCAGCCACCACGGCACATAGGAAATCTTCACGCCCGGCAGATCCTGTCGTCGCAGATACAGCGTGGTTCCCCAGGTTAGCGCCTGTCCAATCAACCAGCCCAGGGCGACTCCAAACACGCCTCCGAGCAAACCCATCGCGCCCGCTTCGGCGAAGAACAAGCTGCGCACGTCTCCATCCGTGGCGCCCAATGCTTTCAGCACACCGATTTCGCGTCTCCGCTCCAGAATTGCCATCACTAAGGTATTGATGATCCCGAGCGACGCTACGGTAAGAGCGAGGCTCCCGAACAATCCCAGGAACAAATCGAACACGGTGAAGACCAACCGCAAGCTGCGCGTCGCATCCAGCAGCGAAAATGTCATGAATCCCATATTCTTGATCGCGTCTTCGATTTTTAGGACATCTTTCGGAGACTTGGCCCGCACCGTCAGTGCCGCATAAGCCGCCTTCGACGAACCACCTGCGCGGACGAACTCCTGCACGTCATTCGGCTGTGCGGGATGAAGCTCTTCCGCCACGCGCAGAGGAAGAAAAACGCGCCCGCCGCCGAATCCTGCGATTCCTGCGGATGGATCGGACTCAATGATTCCGGCGATGCGCAACTTCTTCTCGCGAGAAACGATCGAGATGCCTCCCGACATCATGTCATCCAACTGTTTGTCGATGTCTTTCTCCGCTGCGATGTCCTGCGTGGATTTCTGTTGCCGTGCGGCGTAGCGCAGAACCAAATCCTTGCCAACTAGCGTCGCCACCTGCGGCGAGAGCTCCTTCGCAAAATCCGCGTGCAGAATGGCCTCATCGGCAGTCGGGGAGGAGAAATATTTTCCGGTGATGCCGTCAAAGGCGCCCGTCGAACGCGACGACTCCGGCAAACCAAGGACATTCGCCGAATAACTGTTTCCCGCGTAGCGCACTTCGGTCAAAAACCGCACCTGCGGATAAACTTCGGTCACATTCGGCAACTTTTCAAATTCCTGCTTGGCTGTCTGATCCAACGGCTTTGCACCCTCCACCTTCGCAGGCTTCGGCTGTTGTTGCGGCGGCCCGCCTATGCCGCGCATTCCACGTCTCGATGTCACAAAGACGGCGTCAAACAGTCCCGATTTGTTCAGCCGCTGCGAAGCCAGCGTCTGCAGTCCCACTCCAAGCGACAGCATCGCGACCAGCGAAGCGACGCCCACCGCCACGCCGAGCGTCGTCAGCGAATTTCGCAGGATGGCCTCGCGTAAATTTCGCGCCGCTAGCTCCGTCAGGTCCCGCCCTTTCATTGCTTGCCTCGGATCTCGCTCAGTTCTTTTGCGCTGTCCCGCACCACGCGCCCGTCCGATAGCACGACAATCCGATTCGTGAAGCGCTCCGCCAAGGGACGTTCATGCGTCACCATGATTACCGTCATTCCCAGCGTGCTCTGAATCTCCTGCAGCAACAAAAGAATCTGCTCCCCGTTGACGCTGTCGAGATTTCCCGTCGGCTCGTCTGCAAACAGAATCTTTGGCCGGTTCACCAGCGCTCGTGCTAATGCGCCGCGCTGTTGCTCGCCCCCTGATAGCTCGCTGGGACGGTGGCGCTTCCGCCCGCCCAGCCGGACACGCTCGAGCGCTTCGGCCACTCGCGCCTCGCGTTCGCGGTGGTCCACTTCCGCCAGGCGCAGCGGCAGCTCGACATTTTCTTCCAGGGTCATTCGCGGCAGCAGATTGAAAGATTGGAACACCATGCCGACAGTGTCCCGGCGGTAGCGTGCTAATTCTTCTGCGTCCAGCGCCCCCAAATTGCGACCTCCGACATGAATTGCGCCGGAAGTTGGCCGGTCCAAGCCAGCTAGCAAATTCAGCAGCGTGGATTTGCCTGAGCCGGAACTTCCCAGTAAAGCAAGAAACTCACCGGCGGTAACTTCGAGCGAAATTTCGTTCACCGCATGAATGAGAGTTTCTCCCAGGCGGTACTGGCGTGAAATCTTCTCTGCCCGGATCAGGTTCTGGTCGGCTGCCATCATTGGGGTCCGCACATTCTATTACGCGCACTACGAGACGTCTGTTTCAAAAAGGTTTATCCTCTGCGAGGCTTGGTCATTTGCTCGGAAGGAACACATGCAGCAGAACGACAATGTCGGACAAACGCGAAGTTGGCTGAACACTGTGCTGACGGACGTTCATTTCTGGGTTCCCGTCGGTGTACTAATTGCCGGCCTCGTCCTTCTGAAAGCGATTCATTAGCCCATGGACGCTATGCCTTCGCTCTCCCCTCCCCAAAGCGAGCCAGCGCAACAAGACGCTTCGCGCTTCCGAAAACTGCAGTCGCTCGGCATTCTCTCGGGATTCACGGCGGGCGCATGGCTCGGCGCGGCGGAGGCGCCAACCAAACTGGTCTCCATCGGCGTTTCGCCGATCGTCATTTCCCTGATCATGGTCATTGGCGTTTTCCTGGCCCGCTGGGGACTTCCCGCGCTCATCCTCGGGACTTCTTCGATCCGCGACGACGTTCGGCGTGCGCCTCACCTGGTGATTTGGGCGATTCTCGCGGGATGTCTCTGGGCCGTGGCGAACACTTTGACCATCTTCGCTATCCGTGATATCGGCCTGAGCATCGCGTTTCCTCTCTGGAATTCCAATAGCATCCTCGGCATTTTCTGGGGCGTGCTCTTCTTCAATGAATTGCGGCAGGCAGGTTGGCGCCGCTGGGCCGGCGTGATTGGTGGCGCGCTGGTCATGTGTGCGGGTGCCACGCTGCTGGCCGTTGCTTCGTCGAGTCAGGCACCCGCCGCCCATCCGCTGCGCGGCGTTGCCGCTGCCCTCGGCGCAGGAGTGCTCTGGGGCACGATGTACATTCCTTATCGCAAGGCGTACCTCACAGGAATGAATCCTCTCTGCTTTGTCACCTTCTTCACCTTCGGGGAGCTCGGCATGATGGCCGCTTTGGCGCTAAGCTACACAGGTGCTGCGCGTCTCTGGCAGGAATTGCTTACCGCACGCGACGTCCTCTTCTGGCTGATGCTAGGCGGCCTGATTTGGGTGATTGGCGATTTATTCCAGCAATATGCGGCCAAGTACGTTGGCATTAGCCGCGGGATCCCGCTCTCCAACACCAACCAACTCTGGGGTTTGCTTTGGGGCATTTTCGTCTTCGGCGAATTGCATGGCCGCGGCATTTCGCTTTTTGCGCAAGTCATTGGCGGTTCGTTACTGATGCTGCTCGGCGTGGCTGCTATTGCCTCGTCGTCTGCCACCGGCTCAGAACAAGCGCTTTGGAGACAGGCCGCGCAGCGCGAAGCGTCTCGCTATGGCATCGCTGCTGACTACGTGGACGCCCGCATGCACGGCCGCTCGCTCGCTGGCGAACAAAAGCCTCCCCGCAGCGGCCTAGACTGGGTGCTCGTCATCGGTGCGACAAGCATTCTCGTGATTTTTGCCACGATGGCTCGTGTCCCGCAAGTTCCGGCCAATTGGGCTCCCGCAATCGGCCTCTCGGCCGCCTCCCTGGCGCTGTTTGTCGTTTGCGGCCTCAAGCTCTATCGCACTACTGGGTTCCACTGACCCACGCAGTCGCTCTGCGGTAGCTTTGAAAATGCTTGCGCTTGATTTACAGTGGCGCCGCCTACCGAGCGCTACCAAAATCGGTCTTGATGTAACCGGACCGCGCCACTGCTGCACTCGCTTATGACCAACTCCGCAATCGTCGACGTTGTTGGCGTCGGTCTGAACGCTACCGATACGCTGATCCCGTTACCGGAATATCCCTCGCGCGGATCCAAGGTCGCGTTTAGTTCCGCGAACGTGCTTCCAGGTGGCCAGGTCGCCACAGCTTTGGCCGCTTGCCAGCAATGGGGCATGCGCACGCGGTACGTCGGGAAAGTTGGCGACGACTCCGCTGCGGCGCTTCACCGCGCGGAATTCTCTCGGCTCGGCATTGAAGCGCATCTCCTGACCGCACCAGACTGCACCAGCCAGCAAGCCTTCATCCTCGTCGACGACATGGGCGAGCGCACCGTGCTGTGGAAGCGTGACCCGCGCCTGACCCTTCGGCCCGAAGAGTTGCAGCGCGAATGGATCGTCGCCGCTCGCGCCCTTCACCTCGATGGTCACGACACCGCTGCTGCCGCCTTGGCCGCACAGTGGGCGCGTTCTGCCGGAATTCCAGTTATCGCTGATCTCGACGAACTCTATCCAGGCATCGAGGCATTGCTTCCCCATATCGACTACTTCATCGCCAGCCGCGACATCCCAGGTCGCCTCGCGCTCGAGGCCGATCTGCGCAAATCGCTGCCCGCGATACACAAACGCTTCGGCTATCGCCTCAGCGCCGCAACTCTGGGTCAAGGAGGAGTGCTCGCGTGGGATGGGGCAGAATTCCACTATGCGGCTGCCTATCGTGTCGCGGTTGCGGACACCACTGGAGCGGGCGACGTCTTCCACGCTGGTTTTATCTATGGTCTTCTGCAAGGTTGGACGCGGCAGCGCCAGCTCGAATTCGCTTGCGCTGCCGCGGCGCTCAACTGCACAGGCACAGGTGCTCGTGGCGGCATTCAGGCAGTTGATGCGGTCGAACGCTTGATGGCAACTGCCGATCATCACCCGAAACCGGCCATTTTCTGATATCCAGGAGAGCGATCTCGAGGGATCCCGACCGTTGCAACCTGCGAAACCATCGCGCCACATTCACTGGTCCATCGCCTTATAATGACCACCGGGGTCGTCCATGTTACCGATCAAGGCGCATTATTATCGTCCGCCTGCAATCATTCATTGCCCAGTCGACCATTTGCGCATGACGTTTAGCCCTCCCATCAATGCCTATCGGTGTAATCTGCCGCGCTGCCCCGTGGCGTACGCCCCGGACAAGGGCTACTACCGCATCTTTGAAGAAGACGCGCGATCGCGAGAACTCTTTTACGCCCAAGCCGCCATTTGTCTCTGCGAAAACGACGATTCGCATTCCCTTTACGTCGAAGATTACGTGATCGGTCGAAAAGTTCGCTTCTGGGTTTGCCCCGTTCGCGCCTGTGGCTACGAAGTTTCCCAACGCGTGGAGAAAACTCCCGAAGGTTGGCGCACCTGCGGCTCGTTCGAGCACACCAAGGCTGTCAAACTGCGCCGCTAAATCAGGAGCCACTAAATGAGGAAATGATTGCGGGAAATATGGGCCAAATCCAGAATATGAGTATGGACTAGCCGGCGATCAAACCAACTGCTGAACCGTTCGGTCGCTCTCTAACGCTTCCTTGATCTTCTGGATCAAAGTGTCACGCGAAAACGGCTTCTGAAGGAAGAAGCTGCCGTCCAGGAACTCTCCGCTTTCTCGGCTGTACTCCAGGTAACCGGACATATAGACAATTTTCAGATCGGCAGAACGTTTCTTCAGCCGCTTCGCAAGGTCCGGACCCCTCATGTTCGGCATCACCACGTCCGTCACCAAGACATGAATCTGCGCTTTGGAGCGCTCCACCATGGCCAGCGCTTCCTTACCGTCGCTCGCCGTGAGGACGGAATAGCCCGCCGACTTCAGGAACTCGCATGCTAGTTCCCGAACTCCTTCTTCGTCTTCGACGATAAATACAACCTCGGAGCGCTGCGTCCGTATCGGCATTTTTTCCTCCTGCTTCGGGCCCTCCTCCGGTTCGTTCACTACCGGAAGATAGACTTCGAACCGTGCACCTTTTCCTGGTTCGGACTCCACCCAAACGAACCCACCGCTCTGCTTCACCACGCCGTACACGGTCGCCAGGCCCAATCCGGTCCCTTTGCCTTGCTCTTTGGTGGTGAAAAAAGGCTCAAAAATTCGCGCTTTCGTCTGGGCATCCATGCCATGACCGCTGTCCACAACCGCCAGCAAAACGTAGCGGCCCGCCGCCATCGGCGGCCGCGACCTGGCTTGCTCTTCATCCACGGTGACCGTGCTGGTTTCAATGATCAAGCTTCCGCCTTGTGGCATGGCGTCGCAGGCATTCACGGTCAGGTTCATGATCACCTGCTCGATTTGCCCTGGATCGGCCTTCACGCGGCCCAGCGAATCCCCCGCGCGAAAAGTGAACGAGGTGTCTTCGCGGACCAGCCGTTTCAGCAAGCTGCACATCTCGGAAACCAGCTTGTTCAAATCCAACACCTTAGGTTGCAGCACCTGCATCCGGCAGAACGCCAGCAGTTGGCGCGTCAGCGATGCGGCGCGATCAGCCGCCTTCTGGATCTGGATTGCGCTCCCGCGCAGTGAGTTTCCCGGCTCCAGCCGGTCGACCATCAAGTCCGTGTGCCCCTTGATCACCGTCAATAAATTATTGAAATCATGTGCCACACCGCCCGCGAGGCGTCCCACGGCTTCCATCTTGTGAGCCTGCCGAAGCTCGTGCTCCAGTTGCCGCTTCTGCGATTCGTTTGTTTTCAGTGTGCTGCGCATGCGGTCAAAGGCGCGAGTCACTTGCGCCACTTCGTCTTCGCCGCGCGGCTCGAGAGGATAAGCGAAATCGCCCTGCTCCAATGCCTGGACGCCTTCCACCAACGTGCCCAGCGGCCGCGTGAACCTGTCCGAAATCATGAATACGAGCGCTCCGCCGGCCAGCACTGCCAGCAGACCCAATCCGCAAAGGAGCCGGTTCAACTTTTGCAGAAATTTCAATGCGTCGTCGTAAGACTTCAGTACGATCAAGCCAACCGTGGGGCCTGGTCCGGAAGTAAGCTCTACAGGGCGCGCGAGGAATCTCTCTCCGTCGATTTGGACCAATTGCTCCTGCGAGTCTTCTGTCCGAAGCTGGCTCATCAGCCCCGCCTGACGCGACGCAGAAAACGTGCTGGCGACGATCTCACTGCCGTACCGAAACGCGATCTGACTGGAAGAAGCCTTGCTGAGCTCCTCTGCCGCGGGCTCAACGCCTCTGCCCACAATCACCGTGCCCAGCAGATTGCTCTTCGTCGGGGCACCATCGTAGAACGGTTGCAACACGACCTGATACAGACGGTTCCCGCTGTACCACCAATCGCCGGTTTTGCCATTTTTCAAGGACCTAGCCAGCGTCTCCTCTGCCGTCCCGATGGGAAAAGCCGGAATGGTCGAATGCAGCGCCACGATTTTGCCGCGGCTGTCTGCCAGCACAAACAGGTCGCAATCGTCGGAGTGCCAGGGGTCTTCGCTTACGTCATTGATGGTTGTCGCGTCGCCGTTCCTCATGAACGCCATCGAGGCCAGCAAATCAGCCTTGCGGCTCAGCGCCACCTCATGCTGGTGCTGCATGATTTGGAACGTCAGGATCGCATTGCTTGCGTTCTCCCGGATTTCGCGCTGCACCTGCACTTGCGCCGTGTGACGCACCACCAGCAGCGTGGCGCAGGTCAGCCCGCCGCTGATCAACACGAGCGAGAGCAGAAATTTCGTGCGTAGCCGCAGGTTGAGCAGATCGCTCCGTAAGGTGCGGAGGAACTCCGACAACACTGTCATCGGACTTGGGGGCACGATCCAACCTAACAGCTGCTTTGGAGAGCAGGGAATGGGCCAACAGTACCAATGTGCTACATCGCACTGTCCCGACGGCCAGTTCTCGAATCGCTACTCTTTGAACCGGCCAGGGCGAGAAATGATCTGGAGGGTTGTGCACGGGACAAGTTCTTTTTACTTCGCTGCCCTTACGACGGAGCTTTCGGCGCAGCGTTGGCGAATCTGATCCAAAAATTGCGCTCTGTCCTGCCGCATCAGCCGTACGAGCGCCTGATTGCCGGTCTCTTCGTGTGCCGCTGCCCACAGGACCATTTCCGTCAGGACCGGCGCGAGGTCGATTCCTTTTGATGTGAGCAGGTAAATCAGCTTTCGCCCGTCCGATGGGTCTCGTTGCGTGGTGATGATTCCGTGAGCTTCCAGCCTGCGCAGCCGATTCGCCAGTATATTGGTTGCAATTCCTTCGTCGGATTCCAAGAATTGCTTATAGCTGCGAACTCCGCGCAGCATCATGTCGCGGATGATCAGCAATGACCACTGATCACCCAATATCTCGACTGACGCATTCAGGGGACACCCCGAGCGTCGCTTCGTTCGGGGTTTCTTGCTAGGCACACCGGCATACTACATTTTTTAACTTGCAATGTGCAAGTGATATCGGCCATACTCTTCCCGAAGCCGCCGTTCCCCGGCGAACACCATGGAGGTCTCGATCATGCCAATGGAAGCTCACGAGAGTGGGGTTTCCACGAAGAAGCTTTGGATTGGGCGTATTCTCAGCGCCCTTGCGGTTTTGTTCCTGCTGTTCGACGCAGTGATAAAACTAGTGAAGATACCGGCGGTCGCACAGTCATTCAGTCAACTCGGATATCCCATAAACCTGGCCGTAACTATCGCCACATTGGAGCTTGTTTGCGTGGCTGTCTATGTGATTCCAAGCACTTCTGTTCTGGGAGCAATTTTGCTGACGGGCTACTTGGGTGGTGCAATCGCCAGCCACGTGCGTGTAGGTAACCCACTGTTCAGCCATGTCCTTTTCCCGGTCTAGATTGGCGCGCTTCTGTGGGGAGGGCTCTTCTTGCGCGAAGGACGCCTAGGCTCCCTTGTTCCTCTGCGACGTTGATCTGCGCCGTCTGGAACACGCCCCACGATCGGCCTTGAGAGGCCATGAGGCAAACAACGAAAGAGTCAGGGCAGAGACTACCCTGACGCCGGCATCCAAGAAAGAGATTCCGCCTTGTCGATCTTGCTCCCCCTCGTTCGACGTCTAAGTGGAGGCTAGTTATAAGCGACCAAAAACCCGCCGGACGCCGGCTCCAAAACGCGAGACCAATTGGGAGATAAGACCATGCGATTCATGATGATAGTCAAGGCGAGCAAAGAATCCGAGGCTGGCGTTATGCCCAGCGAGAAGCTGCTTTCGGCCATGGGTAAGTACAACGAGGAGCTCATGAAAGCCGGTGTCCTTCTCGATCTTTCCGGACTCCAGCCGAGCTCGAAAGGCGTCCGCGTCAAGTTCTCCGGCGGCAAGCGCACGGTGATCGATGGCCCCTTTACGGAGACCAAAGAACTTATCGCCGGGTACTGGATCATTCAGGTGAAGTCGCGCGAAGAGGCCATCGAGTGGGCCAAGCGCGTCCCGTTCGATCCTGAAGTTCAGCCCGGCGACGCCGAAATCGAGATTCGTCAATTCTTTGAGCTCGAGGATTTCACTCCCAGCGACGCAATCGACCGGCATCGCGAGTTGGGCAAAGAGCTCAAAAAAAAGAAAGAGTAGTCTTGGCCTCCATGATTTGGAAGGCGATGCAATTTACATTGCAATTCACGTGGAGAAGGGAGGCCAAATCCGTGAAAAGAGCACTGAATACCCGCGCTACTCATTTTTTCGTAAAGGGTGGATTCGAGCGAGGGCTCTCTACCGCGAGCGAAAAAAAATCTCCACCTTGTCGATTTCGCCGAGCCTCATTCGACGTGAGAGTGGAGCCTGAATTCAAGTGGTCGCTACGGTTGGCCCGGCTCGCAACTGGAAATCAAAAGGAGATAGGACGATGCGATTTATGATCTTGGTCAAGTCCAGCGAGCAAGCTGGGCCACCGCCTAAAGCGCTGATGGACGCTGTGGCCAAGGCAGGCGAGGAGGCAGCTAAATCCGGCAAAATGCTGCACTCCGGTGGGCTTGCGCCAACGGCGACGAGCTCGCGGGTCCGCGTCTCTGGCGGAAAGGTTTCCATCATCGACGGACCCTTCACCGAGGCGAAAGAGGTCGTAGGCGGATACGCGATGTTTGAGTTTGAGTCTAAAAAAGAAGCCATTGAGGCGGCCCGAGAGTTCATGGAGCTTCACCGGCAACACTGGCCTGGCTGGGAGGGCGAGAGCGAGATTCGGCAGGTATGTGGACCCGAAGATTTTCGGCGGGCATAGGAAGCTCGCCAGCAAAGCGGAAGGAAGCCACTGAAACAACAAAGGCCCTGTCTTGCACTCTTATACTCTTACAGCCTTAACTCTTTAACTTTTTGCGGAAAAAACCGAAACAAATAAACAAAAGGAGAGAAACGCATGCGGTTCCTGAGCGTCTACAAAGCAGTCGAAAGAAATACTCCTCCCTCCCAGGAGGAGATGACCAGGATGGGGAAACTAATCGAGGAGTCCATGAAGGCCGGTACGCTGCTCGCCACGGAGGGCTGTCTTCCCACGGCTCTGGGCGCGCGCGCTCGCATCTCCAACGGCCAGGTTACGGTCACGGACGGGCCCTTCACGGAGTCCAAGGAAGTCATCGGTGGCTTCGCCATCCTTAACGCCAATTCGAAGGAGCACGCCATCGAATTAACCAAACAATTCCTAAATGTGGTGGGCCAGGGCGAGTGCGAGCTCCGCCAGATTTACGAGGCGCCCCAAGCCCAGGTTGCCGGAAAATCCTAATGGCTTTGCGCGGCCTCGTTGCATCGGTGGAAGAAAAGATGAATTGAGCGCGTTCCTGACACGCGGGGTGCCCCACTCTCGGTTTTTAGGGTGGGTTTCTCCCCCGGGAGATCGTACTGGCACGGTGGGAAAGACGGTCCGAACGAATTGAGCATGACGGTTTCTGACACGCATCGCGCGATCGACGCAGTCTGGAGGATCGAGTCGGCCAAGCTCATTGCTGGTCTTACTCGCATTGTGCGCGACGTAGGCCTCGCCGAAGAGCTCGCGCAAGACGCGCTTGTCGCCGCGCTCCAGCAGTGGCCGGAATCGGGTGTCCCGGACAATCCCGGCGCCTGGCTCATGGCCGCCGCGAAGCATCGGGCCATCGATCTCTTTCGCCGCAACAAGCTGCTGGAGCGCAAGCACGAGGAACTCAGCCGCGAGCTCAAGACCCAGCAGGAAACAGCCATGGCGGATTTCGAAATCGCGAACGATGACGACATAGGCGACGATCTCCTTCGCTTGGTCTTCATCTCCTGCCATCCGGTCCTGTCCACCGACGCACGCGTCGCCCTCACATTGCGCTTGCTCGGCGGCCTGGCCACCGACGAGATTGCCCGCGCCTTCCTCGTCCCAGAGCCAACCATCGCTCAGCGCATCGTGCGGGCCAAGCGAACCCTTATCGAGGCGCGCGTTCCCTTCGAGGTTCCGCGCGCGGCGGAACTCGCTGCTCGCCTTTCATCAGTGCTCGAAGTCATCTATCTCATCTTCAACGAAGGCTACTCAGCCACTGCTGGCGACCACTGGATGCGGCCGGCGCTTTGCGAAGAGGCACTGCGCCTCGGCCGCATCCTGGGCGGGCTCGCTCCCAACGAACCGGAAGTCCACGGCCTCGTCGCACTCATGGAAATTCAAGCCTCGCGTGCGCATGCGCGTACCGGCCCGTCCGGCGAGCCGATTCTGTTGCTCGACCAAGACCGCACGCGATGGGATCACGTTCTGATTCGTCACGGTCTCGCCGCCCTTGAGCGTGCCGAGCAACTTGGCGCTCTCGGCCCGTACGGGTTGCAGGCGGCCATCGCCGCATGCCACGCTCGCGCGCACACCGCTGCGGAAACAGACTGGCCCCGCATCGTGGCACTCTACGACGCGCTTGCACAGCTTGCGCCCTCGCCCGTCGTTGAGCTGAATCGCGCCGTAGCCATCTCCATGGCCTTCGGTCCGGCGGCGGGCCTTGAGCTGATTGATCGCCTCGCGTCAGACCCTTCCCTGAAGGCTTATCACTTCTTGCCCAGCGTTCGCGGCGACTTTCTTTTCAAACTCGGCCGCTTCCATGAGGCACGTCCGGAGTTCGAGCGCGCGGCCTCGCTCACGCGCAACGCGCGCGAGCGCGACTTGCTCCTCGATCGTGCGGCCGCATGCGCGCATGGATTGACATCGACGCAGCAATCATGATTTAAGGAGAAGATGATGCCAAAACCCGAATTATTCCTCCGAGATCTCAGAGTCGCCCTTCGCTCCTTGGCGCGCACCAAGGGGCTCGCGATCACTGTAATTCTCACTCTGGCGCTCGGTATCGGTGCTAACGCCGCCATCTTCACCTTGGTGCGCGGCGTGCTCCTGCGACCCCTCGTCAACCGTGACGAGGACCGGCTGATCTACATTCGTCAGAGCGCGCCCGGAATCGGCGTGGAGAACGCCACTTTCTCCGTGCCAGAGATACAAGATTTGCGCGCGAATGTGAAGTCCCTCAGCGCCTTCGGCGACTTCTCCACTATCGGCTTCACCGTGGTCGGCCTCGGCGATCCCCGCGAGGTCCGCGCTGGCGTTGTTGGCGGATCATATTTCGAGGTGATGGGCCTGCATCCCGTCCTCGGCCGCCTTTTGGATATGCGTGACGACGGCCCCAACGCCGCGGGCGCCGCTGTGCTTACCTATCGCTTCTGGACCTCGGAGCTCAAGAGCGATCCTTCCGTGCTCGGCAAACAGATCCGCCTCGGCGACCGCACAGCAACCATCGTCGGCGTGCTCGAGCCTTGCGTTCCCTACCCGGCGGAAACCGAAATCATCGCCAACGTGGTCACTAGCCCGCATCATCTCTCCGCCACGATGGTCACTGGGCGCGTCCATCGCATGACGGAGCTCTTCGGCCGCCTTGCTCCTGGCGCTACCGTAGAGTCCGCCAACGCCGAATTGCGAACCGTCTATGCCGCCATGCTTCGCGAGCATCCCGAAGCCTACTCGCAGCAGGGCGACAATCGCGTTCACGCCGTGCTCTTGCGCGACCAAATCACCTCCCGTGCCAGGACCGTGCTCCTCGTGCTGCTCGCCGCCTCCGCTCTCGTCTTCATCATTGCCGTGTCCAACGTCGCCAATCTGATTCTCGCCCGCACCGTTCGCCGCGAAGGCGAGCTCTCGATCCGGGCTGCCCTTGGCGCGACCGCTGGCGCGCTGAGACGTACACTTCTCGCGGAGAGCCTGCTACTCTGCGTCGCGGGCGCGACTCTTGGTGTGCTCAGCGCTCGACCGATGGTCGCCATCCTTGCTCGCTACGCCTCTCGCTTCTCCCTTCGCGCGCTCGATCTCACTGTCGACTCCAGCATGCTTTGGGTGGGCGCCGGCCTCGCCGTGATCGCCGCCGTGCTCTTGGCATTTGTGCCGCGCTTGCCCTCCGCCGACAATTCCAATGGCATTGGGCTTTCCAGCGGAAGCGTTCG
>Ga0070698_100000605_pt1 | contig 38553 bp, 37 predicted proteins | sample KBSK1502metaG_FD_65477 | JGI IMG/M metagenome (GOLD analysis project Ga0070698, IMG submission 65477) | Corn, switchgrass and miscanthus rhizosphere microbial communities from Kellogg Biological Station, Michigan, USA - KBS K1-50-2 metaG | ecosystem: Host-associated > Plants > Roots >...
CTTGGCCATGTTGGCCTCCGCGCCGCACGGCAGGCCCGCCTCGTAGAGCGCCGCCGCCTTGCGCACCATCAGGTCGGCCGCCTCGGTCTGGGCATAGGCGCGGGCAATCGGGAACTGCACGCCCTGGTTCTGGCCGATCGGCCGGCCGAACAGCTTGCGCTCCTTGGCGTAGTCGGTGGCCCGCTCGATGAACCACCGCGAATCGCCGATGCATTCGGCGGCGATCAGCACGCGCTCGGCGTTCATGCCGCCCAGGATGTAGCGGAAGCCCTGCCCTTCCTCGCCGATCAGGTTCTCGGCCGGCACCGTCATGTTGTCGAAGAACACTTCGGTGGTGTTGTGATTCATCATGGTGCGGATCGGCCGGATGGTGAGCCCCTTGCCGAGCGCCTCGCGCATGTCGACCAGGAACACCGACAGGCCCTCGGTGCGCTTCCTGGTCTGCTCCCTGGGCGTGGTGCGGGCCAGCAGCAGCATCAGGTCGGAATGCTCGGCGCGGCTGGTCCACACCTTCTGGCCGTTGACGATGTAGGTGCTGTTGTCCTTCTTCACCGCCGTCGTGCGTAGCGCCAGGGTGTCGGTCCCGCTGCTGGGCTCGGTGACGCCGAACGCCTGCAGGCGCAGCTCGCCGCTGGCGATCTTCGGCAGGTAGCGCGCCTTCTGCTCGGCGCTGCCGTGCCGCAGCACGGTCCCCATGATGTACATCTGGGCATGGCATGCCGCGCCATTGCAGCCGGCCCGCTGCACCTCCTCCAGCACCGCCGCCGCGGCCGAGAGGCCGAGCCCCGCCCCGCCATACTCTTCCGGGATCAAGGTCGCGAGCCAGCCCGCGTCGGTCAGCGCCTTCACGAACGCCGTCGGATAGGCGCGCTCGCGGTCGAGCGCCCGCCAATAGGCGCCGTCGAATTTCAGGCAGAGCTGGCGGACCGCATCGCGGATTTCAGGATGCGTCGGAGCATAGGGATTTTCCATGGCGGGAACCTATCTTGCCGGACCGCGGGCCTCCAGGCCCGCTTCTTCGTCTTTGCTGGGAGCGCGCCACTCCGTGGCGCTCATGTGCTGAGGGATCGACAAAAACGCGCCACGGAGTGGCGCGCTCCCAGCCATGAGGCGGGCCTGGAGGCCCTCAGGCGCATGTGAATGCGCCGAGTCCGGCAAGAACTCTAGTCCTCCACGGCAATGCGGCGGAGGTCGTCGATCACGGCGGCGTGGATCTCCGGGCCGAAGCCGTCGACGGTGGGTTCGCGGCGCGCCGTGACGCCGTCGACGGCGCCCGCCTTGTCGACGATCGCCTGCGTCGCCGCGAGGTCGCGTTCCGCCGTCAGGAATTTGCCGATCGTGGCTTTCCAGTCGGCGCGCAGCACGGCAAGCGCCGCCATCAATCCATAGGCCCCCCAGTTCGAAACCCCGGCGACGACCAGGTGATCGCACGACGTCGTGCAGGCGATCTCCAACCCATTGGGCACGGTGCGCGCGATCAGGCCCGCCGGCAGGCGGCCCATGCCGATCTCGTTGCCGCCGTCGCCGACCGCAAGCTTCGCCCACGGACCGCCCACGAAGAGGTCGTCGAGCGGCGCGGTCCACGGCGAGACGTCGACGCCGCGCATGTTGCGCGGCCGGCCGTCGCTGCTGCGGCCGCAGCGTTCGATGGCGACGACGTGGCTGATGCCGGCGCCGCGCCACGCATCGATCAGACGGTCGATGCCGGCGCGATCGTCGACGCCCACTTCGTCGACGGCGACTCCTGCTCCCGCCGCCTCGACCGCCATCCGCACCGCGACGGCGCAGGGCGTGTCGACGGCGATGCGCGCGGGCAGCCCGCAAGCGGCAAGTGCGGCCGCCAGCAACGCCGCGCCGACCGGGCCGTCGGTCTCCGGCGCAGCAACCTCGCCGCGCGGCACGAAGAAGCCGGTGATCAGGCCGACGGCGCTGGCGCCGGCCAGCGCCTCGGCCGCCGCGCGGAGACCACCGGCGCTGGCGGCGATCATCGCCTGGGTACTGCGACCGACATCGCGGCAGACGATCGCCTCGATGGCGGCGATGCGCCGGTCGGCCTCACTTCTCCTTGGCGACATACACTCCCGTCCAGTCGCGCGGCGAATCGTCTATAAGGCCGTCGACCCGCAGGCGCATCATGTCGTAGTAGCCCTGCTGCCAGCCGACGGCAGCCGCTGCCGCCTGCAAGCCATCTATCATCTCCAGCGCCTCGGCGAAGCCGCCGGTCCTGTATTGCGCCAGGAAGTCCGCCTGCAGGCGCACCAGCTCGTGATAGGCCGGCGTCTGCGCCAGGCTGGGGCTGCCGAGCAGCGCGTAGGCATGTTCGGGTTCGGTCTTGCCCTTGACCATGATCAGGTCGAGCTCGAGGGCGGCATAGCCGGGCACCTGCTGGCGCGTCTTGTCGCCGATGACGACGCCGACGGCGTAGGTCTTGCACTGGCCTTCGAGGCGGGCGGCAAGGTTCACGGCGTCGCTCAGGCACGAGTAGGTGAAACGCTGCATCGATCCGAAATTGCCGACCGAGGCCTGCCCGGTATTGAGGCCGATGCCGATATTCACCGGAATGTAACTGCGGTTGGCGGCTTGCGCCTCGGCCTTCCACTCCTCATTCAGCTCCTGCAGGCGGGCCTGCATGGCAAGCGCGGTATCGCAGGCGCGTGCGGCGTGGCCATCGACCTGCAGCGGGGCGTTCCAGAAGGCCATGATCGCGTCGCCCATGTATTTATCGATGGTGCCGCGGTGGCTCAGGATGAGGTCCGTCATCGGCGTGAGAAACCGGTTCATGAACCGGGTCAGGCCGTGCGGGTCGAATTGCTCGGAGATGCGCGTGAAGCCGCGCACGTCGGTGAACATCACGGTGATCTCGCGCAGTTCGCCGCCGAGCTGCAGCAGCTCGGGATTGCGTGCGAGCTGCTCGACCACGTCGGGTGACAGGTAGAGGCCGAAGGCGCCGCGGATCGCCGCGCGCTCGCGCTCGGTCCGCATGAAGGCGAGCGCCGTGCCGCTCACGTAGATCGCCGCCAGGGTGAGCGGCGGGTAGATCGGGTCGAACAGCAGGTCGTACTGCGAGAAGGCGATCCATGGCACGACCAGGCCGACGCCGACGAAGATCGCCGCGACGATCGCCATCCGGCCGGCCCGCAGCCGCGGCAGCAACAACACCAACAGCAGGCCGATGACGCCGAGATAGAGGAACTCCGCGCCATCGGCAAAATCCGGGCGGGCCAGGAAGTCCTGGTCGATCATCTGCTCGGCGAGCTGGGCATGGATCTCGACCCCGGGAACGGCGTCTTCCACCGGGGTGCTGCGCGTGTCCTTCAGCCCGATGGCGCTGGTGCCGATGAACACGATATGGCCGTCGAGTTTTCCCGGCGGCACCTTGTCGTCGAGGACGTCGCGCGCCGAGACGAAGCGTTCCTCGCGGTGACCGCTGTCATAGAGTACCAACCGGCCTCTTGAATCGGTGCGAACCTCGACGTCGCCGGTCTTGATGGCGACGATCCCCGTCTTTTCGCCGAACGACATCTCGCTGCTGGCGCCCGACGATTTGACGAGGTAGCTGCTGGCGCCCTGGGCGACCCGCAGCGCCTCGATCGACAAGGCGGGGAACAGGCCTTCCTGGCCGGTCAGGCGAAACAACAGCGGGGCCCGGCGAATCACCGCGCTGTCGAGGTCGGTATTGACGCTGCCGTTGCCCTTGGCGGCGGCCTCGAGCAGCGGGATCGACTTCACCGCTCCGCGCTGCACCGGCAGGAACTGGGCCGGATCGTCGCCGGCGAAGGCGACGCCGTGAAAGCGACGCGGCGGCTGGGAGGCTCCCTTGAGGTCGAAGCCGAAGCCCAGCACGACGCGCGAGTGCGCCATCGCGTCGGCCAAGACCTGGTCGTTGTCCTGCACCGCCGCCGCGAGTTTCTTGACAGTGTCAGGATCGGTAAAGGCCACCAGGTCGCGGACCATGCGGCTGATCGACGACCGGTCGGGCTCGGCGAACACCACGTCGAAGGCGATGACGGCGGCGCCCTTTTCGGTGAGCTTGTCGACCAGGCGGGCCACGATGGTGCGCGGCCACGGCCACTGGCCGTATTCGGCCAGCGCCGCCTCGTCGATGTCGACGATGCGCACCGGTGTGGCCGGATGATAGACGCGGGGTTTCAGGCGCTGGTAGCTGTCGAAGGCGAAATCGCGCGCGCGGCCAAGTTCGCTGGGATCGAGCGCGCGCAGCAGCAGCGCGTTGATCAGCACGAGCATAGCCACGATCCACGGCGCACGCACGTTGTTGCGGCCGAACAACCAACCCATGCGCATTCGTCGCCTGCCCCTCCTGCGCCCACTCTCCCATGAAGGGCACTTTACGGAAGGATGCGCGCCAAGCCAAATAGCGCACCTTGTCGACCGCGCCTGCCTCTTCCGCTCTTCTCGGCATCTATGCCCGGGTCACCGCACTCGTCCTGTTCTCGACGATGGACGCCATGGTGAAGGCGCTGGGCGAATCCTACGGACCGTTCCAGATGATGCTGTTTCGCAGCACCATTGCGCTGGTGCCGCTTTATTTCCTGTTCCGCAACGCCGGCGGCCTTCGCCTGGTTCGCAGCAACCGGCCGGTCCTGCAGGTGCTGCGCATCGCCACCGGCTTTGGCAGCCTGTTGGGCTTCTTCTACATCTTTCCGCGCATGCCCCTGGTCGACGCCTACGCGATCTCCTACGCCGCACCCCTGTTCATGGTCGGGCTTGCCGCTCCGATCCTGGGCGAAACAGCGGGTTGGCGACGCTGGAGCGCCGTCGCCGTCGGCTTCGCGGGCGTGCTGGTCATGCTCGAGCCGTGGAACATATCGGTCCACTGGCTCTCGCTGGTCGTGCTGGCGGCGACCTTCTGCTATTCGCTGTCGGCCGTGCTCACGCGCCTGATCAGCCGCTACGACCACGATGCCGCGACGATCTTCTGGTTCTGCCTGTTCGCCAGCGTGGTTTCGTTGATCGGCGCCATCCCCGAGTGGAAGTGGCCAACACCCGCCGACTGGTTTTGGCTGAGCTCGCTCGGTCTCATCGGCGGCGTCGCCCAGATCCTGGCCACGCGCGCGCTGCGCCTCGCGCCGGCGTCGATCCTGGCGCCCTTCGACTACAGTTCGATCGGGCTCGCCGTCCTCTATGGCTATCTGTGGTTCAAGGAGGAGCCCTCGCCGGCGGTCTGGTATGGCCTGCCGCTGGTCATCGGCTCGGGGCTCTACATTCTCCACCGCGAGCGGGGTCACGCCCGGCAGCGCAGCGTGACGGCCTTGACGTGACTCCGCGGCAGGCCGTCGAAGACTTCTACAACCGCATCTGGAACCGCCTCGACAGGACGGCGATCGCCGAGCTGCTCCATCCGGAGGTCACTTTCCGCGGCTCGCTCGGCGAGGCCATGACAGGCCACGCGGCCTTTGCCGCTTACCTCGACAGGGTGACCGGCGCCTTGGCCGACTACCGTTGCACGATCCTCGACCTGGTCAGCGAGGGCGATCGCGCCTTTGCCCGTATGCGCTTTGAGGGCATTCATCGCGGCCCCTTCCTGGGCTTCGCCCCGACCGGCCGGCGGGTCGATTGGGCGGGCGCCGCGCTGTTCACCCTGAAAAGTGATAAAATTGCCGATGTGTGGGTCTTGGGCGACCTGTACGGTCTTCGCCAACAGCTTCAACGCAATGCGGAGCATTGACGAACCGGCCTTCCAACCACATGTTGTGGACATGAGCGAAACCCCGTTTTCCGTCTCCGAGAGCGCCGCCAGGCGCATCGCCTTCCTGGCCGCCAAGGAAGCCAGGCCCGTGATGATGCGGGTGGCCGTGCTGGGCGGCGGCTGTTCGGGCTTCCAGTACAACTTCTCGTTCGAGGACGAGCGCCACGAGGATGACCTGGTGATCGAGCGCAACGGCGCCGCGGTGCTGGTCGACAGCACCTCGCTGGAGCTCCTGAAGGGCAGCCAGCTCGACTATGTCGAGGAAATGGTCGGCTCGTCGTTCCAGGTCAAGAACCCGAACGCCACCTCGTCCTGCGGTTGCGGCAACTCCTTCAGCGTGTGATCCGGCCGCGGCTCTTAAGTCAGGGCCGCCTTGAAATCAGAATACAGGGCCGCGATTTGCTCCGCGCAGTCCATCGCGTTCACGAGCCGGCGGGCGTGCAGCGGGTCCTCGTTTTGGTCACTGAAGTAATGCGCGATGCCGCCGCCGCCGAAGTCGCCGTGCTCCATGCCGACGAATAGGACCTGGGCGGCGATGTCCGGCCTCATCGCGACGTCGGGATTGGTCACCAGGTCTATCCCGGTCCGGTCTGGCTGGCTTTCGCGGCGGTAGTTGTTCTGCCAGGTGAGCTGAACGTAGCCGCGGCCATAGAAGGGGTAATAGCGGAGGTTCCGGCGGCGCCAATCCTCGGAAAGCCAATAGGCTTCTCGGACCGGCTGAATGGTGCCGTTGGTTTCCCACTTGGCGGTGGCCAGGTAATAAGCCAGCCAGCGCACGTCGCCGGCGGGATATCGCTTTTCAAAGCCGTCGAGAATGGCATTCAGGCCCTCGACCTGGCCCGGTGTGAGAGTGCCACCGAACGGTTCCGCGCGGACCTTGTCGAAGAACGATTTGCGGTCTACGGCCATGATCGCCTCCAGCGTGCTGGTCGCTCTGCCAATACTACCATGGGTGGAAGACGGGGCAACCGGGTTTTCACCAATTCCTCGCCAGCGTCGAGTTCTCTAGACTGGCGGGACTCTGTGACAACAAGAACGGCTCATGAAGATCGCAACCTGGAACGTCAATTCGATCCGCAAGCGGACGGGCAATCTGGTGGCCTGGCTGCAGCGCACCCGGCCCGACGTGGTGGTGCTGCAGGAAATCAAGGCGCAGGAGCCGCAGTTCCCGCGCCTCGAGGTCGAGGCGGCCGGCTACAAGACCGAGATCGTCGGCCAGAAGGGTTTCAACGGCGTCGCCCTGCTGTCGCTTCATCCCGTCGAAATCACCGCGCGCGCCCTGCCCGATGCCGTGGCTGACGAACCCGCCCGCTATATCGAAGGCCGAATCGCCTCGCCGCACGGGCCGGTCACCGTGGGCGGCATCTATCTGCCCAACGGCAATCCCATCGGCACCGAGAAGTTCGCCTACAAGATCGCCTGGATGGATCGGCTCAATCAGCGCGTCAAGGAGTTGCTCGGGCGCGACGAGATGTTCGTGCTGGGCGGCGATTACAACGTCTGCCCGACCGAAATGGACGTCTACGATCCCAAGGCCTTCGCCAACGATGCGCTCTGCCAGCCGCAGTCGCGGGCGGCGCTGCGCACCCTGCTCAACCTCGGCCTGACCGATGCCGTGCGCGCCTTCAATGTCGACGGCCCGTGCTACACTTTCTGGGACTACCAGGCCGGCGCGTGGGCCAAGAACTGGGGGCTCAGGATCGATCACCTGCTGCTGTCGCCGCTGGCCGCGGACCGGCTGACCGCCGTCGGCATCGACAAGGCCGAGCGCGGCCTGCCCGAGCCGTCGGACCACGTGCCCGTGTGGTGCGAGCTCAATCTTTAATCTTGCCGGACCGCGGGCCTCCAGGCCCGCTTCTTCGTCTTTGCTGGGAGCGCGCCACTCTGTGGCGCGTCTTTGTCGATCACATAGCCCATGAGCGCCACGGAGTGGCGCGCTCCCAGCCATGAGCGGACCTGGAGGTCCGCGCTCCTCATTCAGCGCCCGAGCCGATCACGCCGCCGTCGGCGATGATGCACTGGCCGCAGACGAAGGCGCCGGCTTTCGAGGCGAGGAACACCGCCACGCCGCCGATGTCGTCGGGCTGGCCGATGCGCTTGAGCGCCGCCTTGTTTTCCTGTGCCGAGCGGATCTGCGGATTGTCCCACAGCGCTTTGGCGAAGTCGGTCTGGATCAGGCCGGGCGCGATGGCGTTGATGCGGATGTTGTGCTTGCCCCATTCCATGGCGAGCGACTTCACCAGCGACAGGTCGGCCGCCTTGCTCATGTTGTAGGCCGCGATGTGCGCCGAGCCCACGAGCGCGCCGATCGACGACACGATGATGAAGGCGCCGTCCTTGCGCTCGGCCATCTCCGGCCCCACCATGTTCATCAGCCACAGGTTCGACATGACGTTGTTCTGCATGATCTTCTGGAAGACGTCTTCCTTCAGGCCGGTGAGCGGGCCGAAATAAGGGTTCGACGCGGCGTTGCAGACCATGATGTCGATCCGCCCGTAGGCCTTGCGCGCCTGGGCGACCAGGTTCTCGAGCTGGGCCTTGTCGGAGATGCTGGCGGCGACCGCCGTCGCCTCGCCGCCCTTGGCCTTGATGCCCTTCACGACCTCCTCGCAGCCCGGCAGCTTGCGGCTGGAGACGACGACCTTGGCGCCGTGCGCGGCCATCTGCTCGCAGATCGAACGACCGATGCCGCGGCTGCCGCCGGTCACCACCGCCACCTTGCCTGTCAGGTCGAACATCATCTTGCGTCTCCCGAATTCATGATCGCGTCGACCTTAGCGGCGCGCGGGCGAACAGGGCAATCAACTCGACATGCGCCGACCACAGGAACTGGTCGATCGGCAGCAGTTTCTCCAACCGGTATCCGCCCTCCTGCAGGGTCCGCGCATCGCGCGCAAAACTGCCGGGATCGCACGACGCATAGATCACCCGCGCCACCTTCGATTGGGCGAGCTCGGCCGACTGCGCCGCCGCGCCGGCGCGCGGCGGATCGAGCAGCACCGCGTCGAAGGCATCGAGTTGGGCGGTTGTCAGCGGATTGCGGAAGAGATCGCGGCGCTCGGCCGTCACCTTGCCGCCGGCCAGCCGGCGTGCCGCCGCCTCGACGGCGGCGATCACTGGCCTGTCGTTCTCGAACAAGGCGAGCCCGCCGGCGCGGCCCAACGACAGCGCCCCCAGGCCGGCGAACAGATCGGCGAGCCGCGGGGCGTCGCCGGTCCATGCCGTGACCGCCGCGCGCATCGCCTGCTCGGCGCGCTTGGTCGCCTGCAGGAAGGCGCCGGGCGGCGGCTCGACCCGGACTTCGCCGAACACCAGGAGGGGTGGCCGGCGCACGACGATGGGCTCGGCGGCGGCGCGATCGCCCCAGCTCAGCCGGGCGAGGTCCGCCTGTTCGGCGAGGGCGACCAACGCTTCGCGCCGTTCGAGCGAGAGCTCGAGGCGGCGGTGCGGGCGGATCAGCAGATCAACACCGCTGTCGGTTTCGTTCACGATCGCATCCGCCGCGCCGCCCGCCGGCAGCACCGCGGCGAGGCTTTTGCGCAGCGGCTCCAGCAAGGCCCCGAGGCCGGGTCGCACCACCACGCAGATGCCGACATCGACGATCTTGGGACTCGCCCGTTCGTGGAAGCCCGCCAGCACGCGCCTGCCCTGCCGGCGCAGCACGAAATCGGCGCGACGGCGCTCGCCCGGCGCGCCGACCAGCGGCGGCTCGAAGCGCGGCGCGGCGACGCCGCGTTGCGCCAGCGCGCGGGCGATCAGCTCGCTCTTCCAGGCGGTGTAGGCGTCGCGCCGCCAGTGCTGCAAGGCGCAGCCACCGCAGACCTTGAAGTGCGCGCACGGCGGCGTTTCGCGATGGCGCGACGGCGCCAGCACTTCGACAAGGTCGGCGGCGATCCCCTCGCCCCGCCCAGGTCGGCGCTCGCCGCGCGGCTCGGCCTCGACCCTTTCGCCGGGCAGGGTAAAAGGCACGAAGTAGCGCCGGCCCTGGTCCTCGGCGATGCCGTCCCCGCGGGCGCCGATGTCCAGGATGTCGAGCGTGACGGTCAATCCCGACCAAGGCCCGAAGGGCAGCGTGGAGGGACCTTCTCAGTGCAACGTAGGTCATTCAAGCCGAGAGAAGATCCCTCGGCTACGCCGCCCTGCGGGCGGCTCCGCTCGGGATGACGGCAAGCCGTCACCCCAGCCAGCTTTTGGCCGGGCGCATCTCGCCGACCAGCAGGCCAACCACATTCCTGACCGGCGGATGAAGGATCTCGTCGCGCTGTTCGGCCGGCAGCACGCCAAGATGGTTGAGCAGCGCTGCCATGGCGACTTCGGAGGCCCGGCCGGCGCCGTCCCACATCTTGAGCGCCACGCCCAGCCCGAGGCCCGGCAGCATGCCGCAGAACACGCCTTCCGCTCCGCCTTTGACCTCGGCCACGCCCGGCAGCGCGGCGTTGATGCGCGTGCCGAAGGCGCCGGTCCCGGCCATCATGAAGGGCTCGGCGTTCATGGCGGCGCGAATGCGCGTTGCCGCTTCGGCATGCTTGTTCGACAGCCGAGAGGGGTCGGCCATGCTCGCCATCGCGCGCGCCAGGCTTTTGAGCGGGGTGGCGAGCGTGGGAATGCCGCAGCCGTCGGTGGCGTAGGGAAAGGCGTTGGCATCGAGGCCGCACAGGTCGCTCATGACCTCGCGCAGCCGGCGCTGCACCGGATGGTCGTACCTGATGTAGCCGCGCGTCGGCTCGCCGTACTGCACGGCCGTCGTGAGAAAGCCGCTGTGCTTGCCCGAACAGTTATTGTGGGCCGCGGTGGCTGTCTTGCCCTGGCGCAGCAGGTCCTCGAGGCTCGCCTGCAGGCGCGGCATGTGGGCACCGCATTCGAGATCGTCTTCGCCGACCCCGACCTTGGCCAGCCACGCCCGTACCGTGTCGACGTGGCGCTTCTCGCCGTAGTGCGAAGCGCAGGCCAAGGCGATGTGCTCGTTGCCGAGGCCGAAGCGCTCGATCGCGCCGCTTTCGACGAAGGCCATGGCCTGGATCGGCTTGTTGGCCGATCGCGGCAGGATCGCCGCGTCTATGTCGCCCCACGCGGCGGCGACCGTGCCGTCGGGCTTGACGACCGCGGCGATGCCCTCGTGCCGGCTCTCGACCAGCGGGCCGCGCGTCACTTCGATGACCACCGGGTTGTTCATCGCGCGCGCTCCAGTTTCACCACCGTGATGTTGTCCTGATGCTCATCGGCCGCCGCCAGCACGGCATCGATCAGCCCCTGCACCGGCTTCAGGGCGCCGGCTTCGATGTCCTTCGCGCTCAGCGTCTGCACGCCGTCGCTGCACAACAGCAACTTGGCGTCGGGCCCAAGCCGGCGGCTGCCCTTGTCGATCAGCGTCAGCGGCTCGCCCATCACCGCCTCGCGCAGGGTGTGCCGGGCCGGATGATGGACGGCTTCGTCTTCCGTCAACAGGCCGCGCTTCAGCATCGCGTCGATCTGCGGCGCCATCGAATGGTCGGCATTCAGTCGCTCGAGCCTGCCCGCCGACACCAGGAAGAACGGCGAATCGCCGACGCTGATCCAGCGCACCTCGTCGCCGCGCACCTGGGCCGCGACCAGGGTGGCGCCCATGCCGGCCAGGTCGGGCTGGCCCACCGCACCTTTGCCGACCGCTTCGTTGGCCTCCTGCAGGCCGTCGGCCAGGCCGCCGCCCTGTTCCAGGGCGTGGACGAAGGCCTCGACCGCGAGCTTGCTGGCGGTAGCGCCGCCAGCATGGCCGCCCATGCCGTCGGCGACCACGGCCAGCAGCGAGCCGTCGCCCAGCGTGCGCAGCGCCCAACTGTCTTCTTGATAAGGGCGGGCGCCCTGATGTTGGCCGCCCTCGCCCCGCCAGCCTGCAGCCATCGTCAACGCCACACTGCTAGTGCCACACCGCCGGCAGCTTGCTCAGCCCACGCAAGGTGAAGCTCCGCCGCCACGCCGGCGTATCCTTCTCCGGCAGCTCGAGGTTGGGCAGGCGCTCGACCAGGGCGGTGAAGACCAGCTCGCCTTCGAGCCGCGCCAGCTGGGCGCCCAGGCAATGGTGGATGCCGCCGCCGAACGACAGCGGCCGCACGTTGGGCCGGCCGATATCGAGCCGGTCGGGATCGGGGTAGTGCGCCGGGTCGCGGTTAGCCGCGCCGAGCAGGGTGATGACATTCTCGGTCGCCGCCAGCCGGACGCCGCCGATCTCGACGTCGGCGTTGGTGACGCGACCGGTTAGCTGCACCGAGGAGTCGTAGCGCAGCAGCTCCTCGACGGCATTGGCGGCGAGCGACGGGTCGGCCTTCAGGCGCTCCCACTGGTCGGGCTGGCGGTGCAGCGCCAACAGCCCGTTGCCGATCAGGTTGGTGGTGGTCTCGTGGCCGGCGCCGAACAGCAGGCCGATATTGGCCTGCAGCTCCTCGGCCGTGAGCTTGTCGCCCGCCTCCTCGGCGCGCACCAGTTCGGTCGTGAGGTCGTCCTTGGGCTCGCGGCGGCGCAGCTCGCAGAGCTGGTCGAAATAGACGCCGGCCATCTGGGTGTTGAGGTTGGCCTGGTCGAGCTCCTCGCGGGTCATCGGCACCGGCTCGAGGATGCGGCCGTTGACGTTGCTGCCGGCCAGGAAGGGCGCGCGATGCTCCTCGGGGATGCCCAGCATGTCGCAGATCACGATCACCGGCAGGCGGTGGGCGAGGTCGCGCATGACGTCCATTTCGCCCTTGTCGATCACCCGGTCGAGCTGCTCGTCGACCAGCGCCTTGATGCGCGGCCGCATGTCGGCGACCCGGCGGGCGGTGAAGGCCTTGGTGACCAGGCTGCGCAGGCGCGTATGGTCGGGCGGGTCGAGCACCAGCATGGTGCGGGCGAGGCTGGCGATGGCCGGCTCGTTCATGCCGGCCGAGCCGCCGTAGCGGCGCTCCATGTTGCCCACGAAATCCTTGCCGAAGCGCTTGTCGCGCAGCACGAAGGCGGTGTCGTCGTAGCGCGTGATCAGCCAGAAACCCTGCGGCGTCTTGAACACCGGCGCCTGCTCGCGCAGCCGGCGATAGAACGGATAGGGATCGGCGATGAAGGCCGGATCGAGCGGGTTGAAGTCGAGCGGCGCGCGCTCGGCCGCGGGAGGGCTCATGTCGTTCATGGCCTTTCCTTAGCACGAACCCACTTGCGGTGCGAACAAGCGTGCCCCTAGCATCACGGCATGTTCGCACTGACCCAGGGTCTGCGCCGCGCCGTCCAGACCAAGCCCGACGGCATCGCCACCCACTTCTCGGGACGCCGCCGCACCTGGCGGGAAAGTCTGGAACGGGTCAGCCGCGTCGCCGGGGCGCTTTCCGCACTGGGGGTGCGTCGCGGCGATCGGGTCGCCATCCTGGCTCTGAACAGCGACCGCTATCTCGAGCTGATGTACGCCATCCCGTGGATCGGCGCCGCCATGGTGCCGCTCAACACGCGGCTGGCCGCGCCCGAGATCGAATACATATTGTCGGACTCGGGCGCCGTGGCGCTGTTCATCGACACCGCACTGTCGCATCACCTGACCACGCTCGAGGACAGGACGCCCGGCGTGCGCGAGGTCGTGTGGATGGACGACACGCCGGCGCCCGAGGGCATGCTGCGCTTCGAGGACCTCGCCAACTACGAGGCGGCCGACGATGTCGGCGCGGCCAACGACGATCTCGCCGGCCTGTTCTATACCGGCGGCACGACCGGCCAATCCAAGGGCGTCATGCTCACCCACACCAACCTGGTGGTGAACGCGCTGAACGGCGTGGCCGGCATCGGCTTCAATGGCGACACGACCTACATCCATTCCGGCCCGATGTTTCATCTCGCCGACGGCGCCTCGAGCTTCGGCGTCACCCTGTCGGGCGGCCGCCACGCCTTCGTGCCGCGCTTCGAGCCGGTCGAGGTGCTGCAGACCATCCAGACCGAGAAGGTGACGCACGCGCAGTTCGTGCCGACCATGATCAACATGCTGGTCAACCATCCGCGCTTTACCGAGTTCGACATCGCGAGCCTTTCCTTCATCCTCTACGGCGCCTCGCCGATGCCCGAGGGCGTGCTGCGCAAAGCCATGCAACTGATGCCGCGCGTAAAACTGATGCATGCCTACGGCATGACCGAGGCGGCGCCGATCGTGACCCTGCTCGACCCGCGCTACACCACGCTCGATGGCCCGTTCGCCGGCCGGCTGAAATCCTGCGGCCAGGTCGCGCTCGCCTGCGAGGTCAAGGTGGTCGACGCCGAGCGCAAGGAGGTCGCGCGCGGCACGGCGGGCGAGCTCGCGATCCGCGGCGCCAACATCATGAAAGGCTACTGGAACAAGCCCGAGCAGACCGCCGCCGTGCTCGAGGACGGCTGGTACTATTCCGGCGACGGCGCCACCATGGACGAGCAGGGCTTCGTCTACATCGTCGACCGGCTGAAAGACATGATCATCTCGGGCGGCGAGAACGTCTATTCGGCCGAGGTCGAGAACGCGATCTCCCTGCTGCCGGACGTGGCCGAAGTGGCGGTGATCGGCGTGCCCGACGAGCAGTGGGGCGAGCGGGTGCACGCCATCATCGTGCCCAAGCGCGGCACCATCTTGACGCCTGAGCAGGTCATGGAGCACTGCCGCGATCAGATCGCCGGCTACAAGTGCCCGCGCAGCGTCGATTTCCGCAACGTGCCGCTGCCGCTCTCAGGCGCCGGCAAGGTCCTGAAGCGCGAGCTGCGCGAACCTTATTGGAAAGGTTTTACCAAGGCGGTGAACTAGGTGCGCGCTGGCGACGGCCAATTCGTCGGCTCGGACAAGCCGGCGATCAGCTAGACCAGCGGCACGTAGTCGTATTCGCCGACGCCTTGCAGGATGAGGAAGGTGAGCGACGTCTTGCCGGCGTTCGTCACCAGGTGCGGGCGGCCGGCGACGGCGACGTAGCTCTGCCCCACGCCCAGCCGCACCTCCTCTTTCGGCTTTTGCAGGAACAAGCGCATCTCGCCTTCCAGCACATAGAAGGTGTCGCTGATGTTGGTGTGGAAGTGCCACGGCACGGTCTGCGTCGGCGAGAGCTGCAGCTCGCTGATGCGAAAGCCCGGCCGCTCGGCATGGCGGGCGCGGCGCTCGACCTCGTAGAGGTGGCTGGCGTCTTTCACGGGCTGAAGGATGCGTTCGGCTTTCATCGTCATCATCCTTTCCCAAGCAGCGGCGAGGCATTATGAACCAGCCCGAACCCATCAGGAAGAACGATGCTCACGATCTACGGCGTCTACCGCTCGCGCGCCTCGCGCAACATCTGGCTGGCCCACGAGCTTGGCCTCGCCTTCAAGCACGTGCCGGTGATCCAGCACGATCGCCTAACCGACGCCGAGGCGCCCGGCGCGCCAATCAACACCCGCTCGCCCGCGTTTCTCAAGATCAACCCCAACGGTCGCATCCCGTCGATCGACGACGACGGGCTGGTGTTGCATGAATCGCTCGCCATCAACCTCTATCTCGCCAAGAAGCATGGCGGCCCGCTCGCGCCCAGGAACGTCGCCGAGGATGGTGAAATGGGCGCATGGTCGCTATGGGCGGCGACCGGGGTCGAGCCGCATTCGATCAACATCGTCTACCATCGCATCCACAATCCGAAGGGCGCTAAGGATCCCCGCATCGCCGATGCCGCGATCGAGGCTTTGAAGGGCCCCTTTGCCGTGCTCGAGCAGGCGCTGGCCAAGAACGGCCATCTCGTAGGCGGCCGTTTCACCGTGGCCGACATCAACGTGGCCGAGATCGTGCGCTACGCCGAGGCGGCGCCGGAATTGTTCGAGGCGGTGCCCAAGGTGAAGGCTTGGCTCGCCGCCTGCCAGGCGCGCCCGGCCTTCAGGAAGATGTGGGAGGCGCGCACGAAGGAACCGGCTTGAGGTCCTGCGATGACTACCAGCCGAGCTCCCTGCGCAACCGCGCCGCGGTCTCGAGATGGCGTTCATGGTCGCCGGCGAAGCGCAGCACGAGATGGTTGGCGCCGGCATCGACATAGGACTTGATCCAGGCGGCAGCGCCCGCTGCCGGGCCGGCGAAACTCTTCTGCTGCTGGCGTGTCTGCAGCGGGTCGACGCCGTAGTACCGCTCGAGATAGGCGTTGAGCCGGGCATCGGCACGGGCCGCGTCGTCGTCGATCGCGAGCGTCAGGTACATCGCCGCCGTAAGTGTGGCTGGATCGCGCCCTGCGGCGCGCGCCGCCGCCTGCACCTCCGCCCATTGCGCGGCATACTCGGTCGCCAGCGGGGTGCTGGGGAACCAGCCGTCGAACAGCTTGCCCGCGCGCTCGCGCGATGCCGCGACGGCGCCCGCGATCCAGATCGGCGGCCCGCCCGGCCGATGCGGGGTTGGTCCGAGCACGCCTGATTTGACCTTCCAGCGCCCCTCGGCAGCCCTCGGCCAATCGATCGGCTTGCCGGTCCACAGGGCGCGGGCGAGCGCCAGGCCCTCGACCAGCCGGCCGACCCGCTTGTCGAACGGCACGCCCGCCGCCTCGAAGTCGGCCCGCACGTTCGGCACGTCGGGGGCGATGCCGACGCCCAGGATCAGCCTTCCTTCGGAAAGGCGATCGAGTGTGGAGACTTGCTGGGCGAGCACGACGGGATTGCGCAAGGCCGGCAACAGCACCGCCGTGCCCAGTTCAACCGTGCGCGTGCGTGCCGCGACGGCGGCCAGCAGGGTCAGCGGATCGTGCCGTGGCCGGGCCAGCAGCGAATCGCCGACCCAGATCGAATCGAATCCCAGCCCCTCGGCACGCTCGGCCAGGGCCAGCAACGACGCGGTTTCGGGATGACCCTCCATGACCCGCTCGCGGGTCGGCAGCAGGTATCCCAATCGCGGCATCGGTTCACCCTGGTTCGATGGTTCAGTCGCCCTTGAGGCCCGCCGCCTTGATCAGCGGCGCCCACTTGCTCCGTTCCTGTTGCTCGAACTTTGCCAGATTTCCGGGCGTGCCGCCCGCGGCTTCGAAGCCCAGTCCCAGCAGGCGTTGCCGCGCCTCGGGCTGCGCCAGGATCTTCGCCACTTCGGCGTTCAGCAGATCGACGACCGGCTGGGGCGTGCCGCGCGGCGCATAAAAGGCGTTCCACCCCGTCATTTCGAAACCCGGCACGCCCTGCTCGGCGACCGGCTTCACGCCAGGCAGCAGCTCGCTCGACTTCAGGGTCGTGATGCCAAGCGCCTTCAGCTTGCCGGACGCGACATGGCCGCGGGTCGCCGTCACCGTATCGATGATGAGCTGGACCTGACCGCCCATGACCTCCGTCATGGCCGTGGCGGAACCCTTGTAGGGAACGCCGAACAGCGGGGCTCCGGCGCGCTCCTTGAGGAGCTCGAAGACCAGCCGGGCGCTGTTGCTGGGCAGGGCGACATCGACCTTGTCCGGCTTGGCCTTGGCCGCCGCGATCAGCTCTGCCATCGAATTCGCCGGAAAGGACGGATTGGCCGCGATCACCATGGGCAGCATGCCGACCAGGATGATGGGGGCGAAGTCCTTGCCCGGATCGAAGCCCGTCGACGCGTACATGAATTCGTTCATGGTCTGCGTGGCGTTCGTTCCCATCAGGAGGGTGTAGCCGTCGGCCGCGGCATGCGCCGCCGCTTCGGCGCCGATATTGCCGCCGGCGCCGGGCTTGTTGTCGACATAGAAATTCTGCCCCAGCGCCTTCGACAACCGTTCGGCAAAGTATCGGGCGGCGACGTCGGTGCCCTGCCCCGCCTGGTAGGGCACGATGATGCGCACCGGCTTGGCCGGATAGGTCTCGGCCGTCGCCGTGCCGGCCGTCACGCCGGCCAGCACGGCCAGGGCGCAGGCCATGGCTTTCAGGGTCATTGTTTCCTCTCCTTGCGATCGCCTTGTTGTTGGATCGATGCGGCGAGGACGCCCGACGCGAACAGCCTCTCGATGGCGTTGTCATCGAACCCGGCCTCGGCCAGGACCTCGCGCGCGTGCTCGCCCAAGCGCGGCGGACGCCGCCCCGGCCGACCCGGCGTCCGGGCAAGCTTCACGGGAAGGCCGGGCGCGCGATGCCCGTCCTCTTCCATCAGCATCTGCCGATGGGCGACGTGGGGTTGCGCGAAAGCCTGCGGCACGCTGTTGACGGCGCCGGCCGGCACGCCGTTGCGCATCAGCTCCTGACAGAGTTCCTCGACCTTGAACCCGGCCAGCGTGCGTTCGATCTCGGCCCGCAGCGCCTCGACATGCTGCAGCCGCGCGGCGTTGCTGCGAAAGCGCGGATCGTCCAGCAGGTCCTCGCGCTTGACCTGCCGGCAGAAGCGCCGGAACTGTCCGTCATTGACGATGCCCAGGAAGACCTCGCCGTCGCCGGCCGAGAACTTGTCGTAGGGAGCGATATTGGGATGGGCGCTGCCGAGACGACCCGGCGTGCGGCCGGAACACAGCCAGTTCGCCGCATGCGGCACCAGAAGGCTGAGCGCGGTATCGAACAGCGCGACCTCGACCTTCTGGCCTTTGCCGGTTTCACGGCGCGCCGACAAAGCGAGAAGAATGCCGGTGAGCGCGTTGTAGCCGGTCACATAGTCGACGATGGGAATGCCGATCCGCACGGCGCCCGACTCCGGCGTGCCGTTGATGCTCATCAGCCCGCACATCGCCTGTAATACGGCGTCATAGCCGGGCAGGCCGCCCAACGGTCCGTCGGCGCCGAAACCCGAGATGGCGCAGTACACCAGGCGCGGATAGCGCGCCGAAAGGACGCCCTCGTAGCCGAGGTTCCAGCGCTCCATCGTGCCCGGCAGGAAGTTCTCGATCAGGACGTCGGCATCCGCCAGCAGCGTCTCGAGAACGGTCCGTCCCTCCGGCCGCGACAGATCGAGGCCGAAGGCGCGCTTGCCGCGATTGACCGCGCCGAAGTAGGCGGCGTCGCCGGCGGCATCGAACGGCGGGCCGAGGAGCCGCGTCTCGTCGCCCGACGGCGGCTCGATCTTGACGACGTCAGCCCCGTGATCGGCCAGTATCTGGGCGCAGAGCGGCCCGGCCAGCACGCGCGAGAGGTCGACGACACGAAGGCCGGTGAGCGCGCCACGGGAGAAATCGGTTGCGGGCATGCGGGCGTCAGGAGCGGTTCGGCAGTTCCACCACGCCCGATCCCAGGACCGACAGCTCATCGTCCTGGTTGCGCGCTTCCTGTTCGATCTCGACCAGGTGCCGGCCGTCCTCGACGTATTTGCACTTCACCTTGCCCTTGATGAACAGCATGTCCCCCGCCGGATTGTGCCGGCGGATCTTGCAGCTCGCGCTGCGCAGCAAACCGTCGTCGCCCATCCAGTTGGTGAGGTGATGCGTCAGCCAAGAAGCGCGCTCGGGGCCATAGTCGTAAGCGCCGGGCGCGCCAACCTCGTGGGCGAACTCCTCCTCCCAATGCACGCGCTCGGGGCAGTCGGGGATGCCGAAGCGGTTGGCGATCCCCAAACCGGGATGGGCGTCGACCAGCTTCCAGGCAATCTTGTTGGCGCGGATATAGAGGCCGCCCCAGCCCTGGGCATAGGCGATGAAGCCCGTCACTGTCATCGGGCCCTTCAGCATGGTGGGCAATTCCTCGCCTTCGGCGACGTCCTGCCAGTAGCGCTTCTCGGCACCGCGGATCTTCTCTTCGGCATAGAGCCGGTAGGCGTCGGCCAACTCCTTTTCGGTGTAGCGGCGCGGCGGGCGGGCCTTCACCTCCTTGTACTTGGTGCCCTGCTCACGGGCGTGATCGCGCTCGGTGCGGAAGCACCAGCTGTCGGCATCGGCCACCAGCTCGCCCTTCTGATTGAAGAAATCGACATGATAGATCTGTTGCACGGCGCGGCCGGCAAACTTGGTCTCGTGCACGATCAAGTCTTTTAGCCAGGCCTCGGTCCTGATCTCGTCGTTGCGATACACGGTCTTGTGCCAGCTCCAGTCCGAGCCCGACCACATGGCATGGATGCCGGGCAGGCCGCCGACATAGCCCGAGACGATGCGGCTTGTGGCGAACAGGAAGCTCGGCAGCGCGATCACGTCGCCGAACTTCGTTTTGCGGGCGTATTCGGGCACGCACCACAGCGGATTGTCGTCACCGATGCCGTGCGCGTAGTGGCGGATGTTGTCGCGCGTCGCCTCGTGGCACCACGGCTCGGCGGTCACGCCGATCTTCACACCGATGCGCTGGCGCAGTTCGTCCATCCCCTTCTCGGTGATCTTCGGAAAGCTGCGTTCCATGGTCTTAGTCGACATGAGCGTGTTCCCTCGTGCGTAGGATCTTGCGGTTGACCTTGCCGGCCGGCGTCTTGGGCAGCTCGGCGGCGAATTCGATGAGGCGCGGATATTCGTGCTGGCTGAGGCGCCGGCGGACGAGATCCTGGATCTCGCGCACAAAGGCTTCATCGCCCGCGCGATCGGCGACGACGAACGCCTTAACGACTTGGCCGCGCAGGTCATCGGCGACGCCGACCGCGGCGGCTTCGCGCACGTCGGGATGCTTCAGGATCGCATCCTCGATCTCGACGGCGCTCATCGTCCAGCCGGCCGAGATGATGACGTCGTCGGCGCGGCCGCCGTGATAGAAGTAGCCATCCTGGTCGGTGCGCCCGAGGTCCTTGGTCGCGATCCAGCCATTGCGCCGCCAGACTTTCAGCTCCCCGGTCACGCCAGGCGCGCAGGGATGCCCCGATGCGTCATGGACCTCGACGCGGCCGCCCGGGATCGGCTTTCCCAGAGAGCCCGGCTTGACGACGAAATCCTCGGCGCCCGGATAGCTGACCAGGATCACGCCGATCTCGGTGGTCCCGTACATGCTGCAGGGAGGACCGCCGAAGGTCGCCTCGGCGAAGGCCGCCGTCTCGCTGTCGATCGGCTCGCCGGTGAAGGACAGTTTCTTGAGCGAATAGCGGTAGCGCGCCGCCGCGCCCGAATTGCGCATCATCCGATAGTGGGTCGCCGCCGCCGAGATGTTGGTGAAGCCGTGGTCCTGCAGCGCTTTCAAGAGCCGCTCGGCATCGAACCGGCCGGCATAGGCGCCGACGGTGATCCCCAAAGCGAGCGGCGCCAGCGTGCCGTGCCACAGGCCGTGCCCCCATGCCGGCGACGACGGACAGATATAGCGATCGCCGGGCCGCAAGCCGGTGCCATAGAGGGCAGCCACCATGAGGGTGACGATCGAGCGGTGGCTGTGCTTGACGGCTTCGGGAAGCTCGCGCGTCGTTCCGGACGTGTATTGGAAGATCGCCAGCGCATCGGCCGCGGTGTCGGCCACGAAGTGCGGCTCGAACCGCTCGAGGCTCGCGATGAAGTCCGCGTCGGCGACCACGACACGTGGGCCCGTCGTCGCGAGAAGCGGCGCCTTCTCGGTGTTGGTCACGATCAGACGGGGCGAGCAGTCGTCGACCCTGAGCTTCACGCCGTCGGGGCCGAACAGCGTGAACAGCGGAACCGCGATGGCGCCGAGCTTCATGGTGCCGAATACCGCCATGTAGAAGGCGCGTGACGGCTCGAGCATGATCGCGACACGATCGCCCGGCTTCACGCCCTGGCCGGCGAGGTAATGGGCGAAGCGGGCAGAATCCTCGGCGATCCGGCGAAAACCCAGAATCTCGTCGCGACCATCGGCATGAACGACGATGACGGCGGGGTGCGCCTGGCCGGCATGACGGTCGATGCACTCGTGCGCGATGTTCAGGCGCTGGCGGTCGCCGTCGAAGAGCTCCCACAGCTTGGCCGCGGAAAAATGCGCCTGGGCATCCGCGTAGCTCGTGTACTCCGTCAGCCTGGTCATGGCGGCACTATGAGCAAGATCGGCCGGTTGTACAATAGGCTCATTAGTTGTATATATACAATTATGAAAGCCCAGCCCGCAGCCCCCCGCATTCGCGCCGTCCCGGCGGTCACGCGCGCCGTCGCCATCCTTCGCCTGCTCGGCCGCAACCGGGCGCCGATGGGGGTCAAGTCGATCGCTCAGGCGCTCGACCTCGTGCCCAGCACGAGCCTGCACATCCTGCGCGCCCTCGTCGTCGAGCAGCTGGTGAAGGTCGATCCGCTCACCAAGCAGTACAGCCTGGGCGCCGGCATGCTGCCGCTGGCGCGCGCCGTGCTCGAGAACAGCGACTTCACGAGCCTGGTGCGGCCCCGGCTCGACGAGCTGTCAAAGCGCCATGGCGTGACCGCGATCGGTGTGGAAGTCCCCAATCTCGACCACATGATCGTGATCGCGCTGTCGCGCGCCCAGGCGCCAATGCGCATCCATGTCGACGTCGGCAGCCGCTTTCCGGCGCTGATCAGCGCGACCGGCCGCTGCCTCGCCGCCTTCGGCGAACATCCGTGGAGCGAGGTCGAGAGGCGTTTCCGGTCGCTGCGTTGGCACAATGCGCCGTCGTACGAAACCTGGCGCAAGGAAATCGAGACCGTGCGCCGCCAGGGTTTCAGCGTCGATCGCGGCAACTACATCGCCGGCGTCACCATCGTCGCGGTGCCGGTGTTGGGCGCGCGCGGCACGCTCTCGCACACCATCGCCGCCGTCGGGCTCGGCAGCCAGCTCGATCGCGCGGCCGCGATTGCGCTGGCCCGCGACATGCGGACGGCGGCGGCAGCGCTGGCCTCGCAGCTGATGCCTCAATCCTGAGGCCACACCGGACGATGATAGCCGAGGGGAACCGACGGCCGCGCCCAGTGCGCCGGCGTTTCCGACATCTGCACGACGGGCCGGAGATGGCGCAGCCGGCCGGACGGCGTTTCGCTGGTCGTCGACCAGCTTGAAAGCTCGGCCTCGCTGAACTCTTCCGGCACACCCTTGAGCGACGCCGCCGCCACCTCGCCGAGATCGACCATCCACTTGCCGACCTGGGCCAGCGAGATACGCACCAGCCAGCTTCCGCCCTCCCGCGCGCGGCGCGCCAGAGCGACCATGGCGCCGAACGCCATCAGGTAACCGGTGCAATAGTCGATCGCCGACACCGGATAGAATTGCGGCCCCGCCGTCTTGCCCGGCACGATCTCGGCCTGGCGGGATGTCATGCCGCTCACCGTTTGCACCACGGTGTCGAAGCCGCGCCGCGAGGCCCACGGGCCGGTGTGGCCGAACGCCGAGAGCGAGACATAGACCAGCCCCGGCCGGATCGCGGCCAATTCCGCGGGCGACAGGCCCCGGCCGCCCAGGGCGCCGGGACGATAGCCCTGCGAAAACACATGCGCCTCGCGCACCAGTCCGCGCAGGGTCTCGACATCTCCCGGAACGCGCAGATCGAGCTGGGCCGAGAGCTTGCCATGCCCGGTGTCCCATTCCTGGTAACCGAGGTTGGGCAGGTGCGCGGCCGTGATCTTCATCACGTCGGCGCCATGCTCGGCGAGCGTGCGCGCGCCGGTCGGCCCGGCCAGCACGCGCGTGAGGTCGAGCACACGGATGCCATGCAGCGGGCGGTCGCCGGCTGGCAGCTTCTCGGGTGGGCTGTCGCCGATGCGAACGATCTCCATCAGCGGCAAGGCGGCGATGGCGGCGGCCTGCGGATGGCTCGCCCATTCAGCGTGCGTGCGCACCATGCCGCCGGCGCCCTTGGCGGCGACGATCGCCTCCTCGAGATCGGCGGCGTTCCACGTGGCAACCGCACGCGCCACCGCCTCGCGATCCTCCGCCACGCCGAGCACGCCCAGGGCCGCCACGCGATGGTTGGGGAAATTGCAGTGCAGGTAGCTCCAGCGCCCGTCCTTGGTGGGATAGCAGCCCATGATGGCGTGGCGCCGATGCGGCAGCTCGCCGTCGCCGAGCTTCATGTAGGTCCCGCTGCGCAGCGAGGCTGTGGCCTGGCGCAGATCGACGCTCACCCGCTGACGTCGCCCGGTCCGCGCCTCCCACAAAGCGGCGGCGGCGAGGCCCGCGGCGGCCACGGTCGCCGCACCGGCGACGCCGATGCGGAACGGCGTCGGCAGCACCGGGTCGGTGCCGCCGGTGAAGGTGACGGCCGCAGCGCGGTCGTCAGACCATCCGGCGATCGGTAGGATCGTGCGCAGGGCTTTATGCGGCATGGGAGGAACGGTGGACCGCCCACGGACCGCTTGTCCAGCCCGAGCTGCCTTCGCGTGCCGCTGATCCCTAGACCTTGGCTCGGCGAAACGTCATGTATTGCGCATATGTCGGTGCCGTAATACACTCGTGACATGAAGACGTTGACGGTTCGATTGCCCGAGGCCCTGGTCGCCCAAATTGAAGCCGAGTCGCGCCGGCGCAAGCTGTCGAAATCCGATGTGGTGCGCGAACGACTGGCGGCGACAGAGAGGCCGCGCCGGCGCCGCCCGTCCTCGCTCGACGCCATCGCCGATGTCGTCGGCTCGGTCGACGGTCTGCCGAGCGATTTGAGCGCACGGACGAAAAAGTACCTGAAGTCGATGGGCTATGGCGGCAAGCATACTGGTTGATGCCGGCTTCCTCATAGCGCTCCTCAGCCGCCGCGACGGCAATCATCGCTGGGCCGGCGAGCAAGCGTCCCGTCTGCCGCCTACCTGGATTACCTGCGAGGCCGTCATATCCGAGGCGTCTCATCTGCTTGGAGCGCGCGGGACGCCAAGCCTCGTCTCGCTGCTTCGTCGCGGAGCCATCGTCTGCAGCTACCGTTTCGCCGACGACATGAACGCCGTGCTGGGGTTGCTGGAGAAATACAGCGATGTGCCAATGAGTTTCGCCGACGCCTGCCTTGTTCGCATGACCGAGACGCTGAACGACCCTGTCTTGTTGACCACGGACCACGATTTCCGCATCTACCGACGCCATGGTCGGCAGACCATCCCGTGCGTGCTGCCGGACTGAAGCCCCGGCCGAACCCGCTGTCCTCTACTTGTCCAACCAGACGTCTTCCATGCGCAGGCCGTTGTAGATGCTGTTGATCATCGGCACGTAGTTCTTGACGTACGGCTGCCAGCAAGTTCCCGAGCGGCTGTGATAGAGGACTGGACGCGCGACATCTTCGGCCAGGCGGCGTTCAATGTCCCAGACCATCTTCTTGCGCTTTTCCTGGTCGATCTCCATCGACTGCTGGTCGAATAGTTCGTCGATCTTGGGGTTGCAGTAGCCGTCGTAGTTGCTTTCCGAATTGCAGGCATAGTTTTCGTAAAACGTCTGATCGGGGTCGTCGATGCCGTTGCCGGTCAGGTTGGCGCCAATCGAGTAGTCGCGGCGCCTCACCTTGGGATACCACGCCGTGGTGTCGAGCAGTTCGAGCTCGGCATCGATATAGATCCTCTTGAGCTGGTCGAGCAGGATCACCGCGGGGTCCCGGTAGGGCGCAATGTTGCGCGTCGACACTTTGAGCTTCAGCCGGTTGCCCGGCCCATAGCCCGCCTCCTCCATGATCTTGCGCGCTTCCGCCCGGTTCTTTGCAACGTCGGGGTCGTAGCCCGGCAGCTTCTGCATCAGGTCGGCCGGCATGCCCCAGACGCCCTCGGGCGGGGCGAGCAGCACGCCGCCGATACTGCCCTTGCCCTGGGTCAGAGTGTCGATGAAGGCAGGGCGATCGAGAGTCATCGCCACCGCCCGGCGCAGTTCGGGTTTGTTGAACGGCACTGCCTCGCGATTGATCATGACGTTGCGCTGCACGTTCGTCGACACCAGGACGCAGGTCGCCTGCGGCGCCTGAGCCTTGACATCGGCGAGCATCGGGACCTGGAGGAAATAGGGCGAGGTCATGTCGACGGTGCCGGCGACGAAGCTAAGCACTCCGGTCGACGGGTTCTTGATGATGGTGTACTCGATGCCATCGAGATAGGGTCGTCCCGGCTTCCAGTAGTTGGGGTTGCGGGCGACCCTGATCAGCTCGTTGGGCTTGAATTCGACGAACTTGAACGGGCCGGTGCCGATCGGCCGTCGCCGCATCTCGGCGGCCGGCACGTGGCACGGATAGACCGGCGAGAAGCCCGAGGCGAGCAGCGCCACGAAGGCGGGCTGCCGACGTTTCAGCTTGAACGTCACCTCGTCGTCGGCCTTGACGAGCACCGTGTCGAGGTTGCGGTACCACTCCTTGCGCGGGTTGACGCGCAGCGTCTCGCTGGCCTTGCCCTGCAGCAGATCCCAGGTGCATTTGACGTCGCGGGCGGTGAACGGCTTGCCGTCGTGCCATTTGACGCCGCGGCGCAATTTAAACGTCAGTTCGGTCCCGGCCTCGTCCCACGACCACGCGCTGGCGAGATCGGGAACGACCGACTTCATGCCGCTTTGCGGCACGCTCTGGTCGTACATCACGAGGTTGTTGAAGACCCCCATCATCGGCCCCTGTCCGGCGATGGTGGATTCCTCGTGGATCGACATGCTGGCCGGGCTGTCGAAGAAGTAGACCTTCAGGACGCCGCCCGCCTTCTGCGCCGCCGCCGGACGGATCGGCGCCAGCGCCAGCAACAGGGCGATGCCGGCGAGAATGGCCGTTGGGATGCGCGCCATGGGTCCCCCTGTTCAAGTCATCAGGTGCAGGCAGGCTTTACGCTGGTTGGTACGCTTACCGGGTCACTGAAGCGGACGCGACGGATCGGCTCATGTTGGGCGATGGCGATGCGCGCCCGTTTGGTCATCCTAGCAATCGCCTCAGCCGGCGGCCAGCACCAGCCGGTCGATCGACGGGGCGAAACCAAAATTCTCGTAGAAGCGCTTGGCATCCTGGTTGAAGGCGTGCACGGCCACCTCGACATGGGTGGCGCCGCACTGCCGCGACCAGTCGACGACGGCCGCCAGCAGATGCCGACCGATGCGCCGGCCGCGCTGGTCGGCACGCACGACGAGATTGTCGAGTTCGATCACCTTGCGCGGCACGGCGCCGGCGAAGGAAGCGGTTGGCCGCGTCAACACGACGGCAAGACCGATCACGCCCTCGCCGCTTTCCGCCACCAGCACCGTCGACGCCGGCTCGGTCAGCCACTGCTCGATCTGCGCGCGCGTGCGCGCCGGCCCGTCGAAGGGCTGGAAAAAATCCGGCCGCGCCTGGCGATGCAACTCGTCGAGCTCGTCGAACAGCGCGACCAGAGCGTCGTAGTCGGCGAGGCTCGCCGTGCGCACCCGGATCGCGGGAAAGGCAGGAGCCGAGGTCACCCCGCCAGAACCAACCGGTCGTTCGCGATGGCAAAGCCGAAGCTCTCGTAGAAGCGCTTGGCGTCGCCTTCGCCGACCACGGCCTCGACCTGCACGGCGCGGCGCTGGCGCGACCATTCGACGACGGCGGCCAGCAGGCGCCGTCCGATGCGCCGGCCGCGCTGGTCGGCGCGCACCACGAGGTTGTCGACCTCGACGACCTTGTGGGTCAGCCCGCCCGCCTGCGGCACGATCCGCATCACCAGCACGGCGACGCCCAGCACCCCCAGCTCGCTTTGCGCCACCAGCAGCGTGGTGCCCGGGCTTTCCAGCCAGGTCAGCACCTGCTCGCGCGCATGCGCCGGATCATCCAGCAAGGCGGCAAGCGCCTCGCAATCGCGCGGCCCGGCCAGCCGCACGCGGATCGACAGCGGCAGCACCGCCCCCGTATCCTCAGCTTCAACGATCGACATCTCGTCCTCCGTCTGCGGTCCCGCCGCGGCCCGGAGGCCCGTTCCAGAAACACAGAAGCCGCCGGGATGCGGCGGCTTTGTCAGGTCATGACCTTTCGCGCCGCCTATGTCAGCAGCGTAAAGTACCAACCCTTCTGGAGCAGGTTCGTGGTCATGGGCATTCTATAAGGCCCGCACGGCTGTTTTGTCAATCGAACAACCCGCCCTAACAGCCCTTGGCCTTCGACAGCCGATCGATGCGGTCGGCCTTCGCCTGCAGCTCGTCGAGGTTTTTCTTGGCTTCGTCGTCGTTGCGCGAGGCCAACAACAGCGGCGGGAACAGCACGGCGCCGGCGTAGCCCACCGCCTGGTTGTGTCCCCTGTTCGCGGCGATCACGCCCTCATGTTGCTGAACCGCCGCGCGATTGCGCGTCGCTTCCTGCTTCAACGCCGCACAATCCATCTTGGCCTCGGGACTGTCGGCATCGCCGGCGAGCAGCCGCTGCTCGGGAGGCAAGTGACTGAGATCCGGCGGAAGCGCCGGCGAATTTCGCGCGCAGGCCGCCGTGACCAACAATGCCGCGAGCACGGCTGCCTTACGGCTGGTCGTAGGCAATGGCGCGCCCCTTGCCGTCGAGCGAGCCCCAGCTCACCATCGACATGCCAACCGTGCCGTAGCGGACCTGGACCACGGCATCGGCGCCGAGTTTGGCCGCCTCGGTCCTCAGTCTCTGATCGACCATCTGCCGCGTCGGATCGGCATTGAAGATCATCACCTTGTTGACCGTCACCGAGACGTCGCCCAGCGACTTGTACGGCTTGTCGGTGACGTCGCCTTCGATGATTTGAATCTTTTCGACGGGCGTCGGCGCCCGGCCGGCCGCGGCTGCCTGTGGCGCTACGTTCGACGTCGACCATCCGTCGGCGCACGCGCTCAGCGCAGCCAGAAGTCCGACACCGATCACGACACGAAAACAGGCTGTTAGCCCCATGGTCCCCCCCCGTGTTTGTTCATTCTCGTTGTCCGGCAAGTTAGTGAAGCGGCGCAGGGTACTCCAGCGAAAGTTGCAACCGGTGATTGGCGCCGCTTGCACGCTGCGGGCTGCGAGGACGCGTGGCAATCATTGTCAATAGAGGCCAGGGAGCAGGCGCCACGTCCGCGCGTGGTAGGCCTCGTACTCCGTGCCGAACTGCGAGCGCAGCAGCTCCTCTTCAGCGCGAATGCGCGCGACAAGTGGCACGATGTTGAGCGCCGTAAGCAGCACGCCTACGACGGAGCGGAAAGCGAGCGCCCAGCCCAGCGACAGCACAAGCAGGCCGAGATAACTGGGATTGCGAACGACGCTGTAGATGCCGTCGGTCACCAGCGTGTGCCCGGGCTGGATGGCAACCAGACCGCTGAAGCGGCGGCCGAGCGCGAAGATCGGCCAGAGCCGCAGCGCCCCGCCGGCGGCGTACAGGACAACGCCGATCCAACGCACGGCATCGCCGTCGAGGGTCCAGAATTCCTTTCGATCGGTGTAGGCCGGCAGCCAGGCGGACAGCAGTCCGATCAAGCCCAGCGCACCAATGATCCAGCGGTTGGAGCGATCCTCGCGCTCGCCGACGCTCAGGTTTGCGGAGCTGAACAAGGCGGCGACGACCATCGCTGCGGTCGCGATCGCCAGTGCGGTGCGCGCTGGATTGGCGAAGAACGCGTCGAACCCGCCCCAGCCCAATATGGCGAGGCCAAGATAGACAAGGACGCCTCCTACGGAGGCAAGTGCCAGTGTGGGCTTGGACATGACGCCCATGTGGGTACAGAGCGCGTGAAGTCAAATCGCTCCCATGTGACGGACCCATGGTTTCACTGCAAACCAGACCAATGCTAGTGTTCGGCCCGTTCCGCGGTTCATCTGGAAAATGTCGATTGATGCATCGGCTTTCGAACGCGCTTCTCACGATCCTGCTCGCGACGGCCGCGATCCTGTCCTCGCCGCTCGCAACGGCGCAGGACAAGACCCACCCCTGGCCCACCAGGGAATGGTCGACCTCCTCGCCCGAGGAGCAAGGCATGAGTTCCGAGCGGCTCGCCCGCCTGGTCGATTTCGGCAGCATCAACAACATGGACAGTGTGCTGGTGACGCGCCACGGCCGGATCGTGCTGGAGGCGACCTACGTGCCGTTCCGCGCCGGGCTGAAGCACCGCGTCTACTCGGTGACCAAGTCCGTCGTCAGCACCCTGGTCGGCATGGCGCTGGCCGACGGCCTGCTCGACAGCACCGACCGGCGGGTCGTGGATTTCTTCGCCGACCGCACGATCGCCAACCTCGACGATGCCAAGAAGGCGATCACGGTCCGCCAGCTGCTCGACATGACATCGGGCCTCACCTGGCAGGAGGGCCTGAGCGGCGCCGCCGAATCCTACATCGCCATGGAGCGCAGCCCCGACTGGCAGCAGTTCATCCTCGACCATCCCATGGCGGCGGCGCCGGGCACGCGCTTCTACTACAGTAGCGGCAACAGCCATCTGCTGTCGGCCATCCTGAGCAAGGTCACGGGCAAGAGCGCGCACGACTATGCGCGGGAAAAGCTGTTCGGGCCGCTCGGCATCGACGACGTGCTGTGGCGGGCCGACCCGCAGGGCATCTCGGGCGGCGGCGCCGGCCTCTACCTGCAGCCGCGCGACATGGCGAAGATCGGCTATCTCTGGCTGCGCTGCGGCGTGTGGGAAGGAAAGCAGATCCTGCCGGCGGCGTGGATCGAGGGCGTGCGCCAAGCCGATGTCGACATGCGCGAGAGCTGGGCGAGCGACCTGCGCTACGGCCGCCAGTTCTGGGTCATGCCGCTCCGCGACGCCTATATGGCGGTCGGCTACCACCGCCAGCTCATCGTCGTGATGCCGAAGCTCGACATCGTGGCGGTGGTGACCGGCTCGTCGCGCTTTGCCAGCCCGAGCGGCATGGCCAGCACGCCGCGCTACGGCTTCGAGACACTGATGCGCCACCTCACCGCCGCCGTGACCTCCGACGGAGCCGTCGCGGCCGATCCCCCGGCGATGGCTGAGCTCGCCGAGCGGGTGAGGGTTGCCGCCATCGAGCAGCCGGCGCCGGCCAGCCCCGCCGGCCCACCGGCGTTGATCAAAGCGGTGTCGGGCAAGACCTGGCGGTTCACCGGCAGCCCGATGCGGCTGAAGTCGTTCACCCTGAAGCTCGACGATCCCCAGCCATCCTACGAATTCGAGATCGAGCTCGGCCCGCCCATGGCGCCGCCGGGCCCGTTCGGCGGCCCGATCGGCTTCGACGGCCACTTCCGCGTGGGCGGGCGCACGCCCTCGGGGCTGAGCGCCGCGCGCGGCACCTGGTCGGCCGACGGCACCAGCCTCGTGCTCGAGCTGCAGTCGCTGGGCAACGACGACGCCGCGCGGGTGACGCTGGTGTTCGGCGACAGGACCGTCGACGTGAGCGTCGACTATGCCGGCGGGTTCAAGGCGAAGCTGCAGGGACGGGCCGACGACTGAACGCGCCTGCACGGCCAACCCATAGGCGCGCGTCGCTCATGTTCCTCTCCCCCTTGGGGGAGAGGTTAGGTGAGGGGGTTCAACGCGAAGGTGTCCCGGCATTATGTCGTATCTACTGGCGGTTACGAGGCATTGCGCGAATGCCCTGCATTGACCGTTCAAGTTTGGCTAGTCCCGGCTGCAGCGCTCGAAGCATCTTCGAATCGATCTGTATATGTCGAGACGGGCCGCTTGTTCCTTCGAAAACCAGTATCGCGTTCCGCCCATCTTCGCTCGCCTGAAAGACAATCGATTGGGCCTCGTAAGGCTTCTCGCCGCCAATAGCCGGCCCGCCAAGACCACGAACCTTTGACGCGCCAGCCAGCGCGGACTGTGTGGCGAAGATCACCTTCTCAGCCTTCTCAGTCGGCATCGCGAAAGTGACAAGGTCTCCTCTCACGGTTTTGAGCGTAAGCATTATCTGCGCCCCATCGAACGTCCATCCGGAATGCGGCACATCCACAATTGGAATTGCTGGTCCCTCAGTCGCGGTCACCTTCGGTTCTTCGTTTGCCATCCCCGCCTCCTCGTTTCTGGCGCCAGTCTGGGCCAGATTCAGGGGGGTCGGAAAGGCCAGCACGGCCGGCTATTGTGGCGGAGAGGGCAGCACGATGATTCGACGAATTGTAAGAGCGATCATTTTCGGGGCGGCGGCGACCATGGCGGTAATGACGATTGCGCCCGTCACCAAGAGCCCTGAGTACGCACTCACTCAAGTATGGTGGGCTCTTGGCGTCGGTGCGTTGGTGGCACTGGGGGTCGGCCTCTCAAGTTAGGGCCTGTCGCCATCGTCATCTCCGCTGGAAACGGGGGCCAGCTTACGATTGTGTCCGGAGATGAGGCCGATAAACGGGAATCTCCAGTAATAGTACGAGGTGTGATGTTTTCAATGCAGGACCTGTCCAACGACCTATGTCGGCGCGCCAAAATGGGAGAAGCCCGGACTTTGGCCCGCGCAACCGAGGCCGATCTTTCCGGCGTTATTGTTGAACTAAATCGCTGCCACGAGAACGTTCGCCATTGGCTCGCCGTCCATCCCGAACACCGTCATGTCTGGGGCTGGCTCATTACCGAAGTTTGGGGTGGCGGCTATTTCTTCGACAAACATTCAGTCGTTAGGATCGGCGCAACCCTTCTCGACGTTACTCCGCGTAGGGATACCGTCGAACGACGGTTCCTGGTCCAGGAAGGAGCCTCAGAGGAATTCGAAGGGCCGCCGTGGCAGGTGCCTGGCTAAGGTCGGTTCAATACCTTCGGCTGCGACAGTTCTCCGACTAGGTGCGTTTGCTACCTAATGCCAAGGTTTCCTCCTGCATCACCCCCTCACCCAGCCTCTCCCCCAAGGGGGAGAGGAGCATGATTTGTGTGAGCGGGGAGGAAGTCAGATCACTCTGCCGCCACCGCCATCGCCTGCTTCAGCCCCGGCATGGTGAAACCGAGCTTGTCGAGCTTGGCGATCATGTCCTTGCCGGCCTTCTCGTCGGCCTCGACCAGCGGCGGCCGCACCGGCGTCCACGACGCATCGCTGCCGTAGTGGGCGATGCAGTATTTCAGCGCCGGGATCATGACGTAGCCCTGCATGACGCCGCGCACGTCGTTGATCCAGCCCTGCAGCTTCTCGCCCTCGGGCGTTGCGTACTTCTTGTAGGTCTCGGCGATCTTGCCGGGATTGATGTTGGCGGTGGCGCTGATGCAGCCCGCGCCGCCCGACTTGATGTTATCGATCAAGGGCTTCTCGTTGCCCGAGAAGACGTCGAAGCCGTCCTTGGCGAAGGCGTCGATCATGCTCTTGGTGTGCGGCCAGTCGTCGGAGCTGTCCTTCATGCCGGCGATCTGCTTGGGGTACGCCTTGAGCAGCCGCTCGACCAGCTTGTGCGTGATCGGCACCGCCGACACCGGCGGGATGTGATAGAGATAGACGCGCAGCCGGTCGTCGCCGACCCGCTGCACGACCTCCGAGAAGAAGCGGAACAGCCCCTCCTCCGGCACGCCCTTGTAGTAGAAGGGCGGCAGCATGAGCACGCCGCTGACGCCCAGTCGGGTGGCGTGCGCGCTCACCTTGGCGGCCTCGTTGATCGAGCAGGCGCCGGTGCCGGGCATCATGCGCTGGGTCGGCACGCCGGCGGCGACAATGGCCTCCAAGAGGCCCATGCGCTCCTCGGCCGACATCGAGTTGGCCTCGGAGTTGGTGCCGAACACTGCCAGCCCGCAATCCTGGCTTAAAAGCCATTTGCAGTGCGCGATGAAGCGGCCGACGTCGGGCGAGAGGTCGCGCTTGAAGGGTGTGACGACCGGCGAAAGAACGCCTTTGATCCGCGCTGCGGCCATGATCTTATTTCTCCCGGGAATGGCGCGCCTGTTCTGCAACGAAGCGCCGGAGACGTCCAGTGCCAGCTTCGACCAGCGACATTCTTCCGGACGACGGCACCGCCGGCACCCTGGTCGGGCGGGTCTGGCGGAGGGGAAAGCCGTCCGGCCCCAGCGTCGTCGCGGTGCGTGCCGACGGGCTGTTCGACATCACGGCAACCACACCCACGGTGGCCGATCTCTGCAACGCACCCGATCCGGCGGCCCTGGTCCGCGGTACCACGGGCGACCGGCTGGGCGCGCTAAAAGATCACTTAGGCGACCTGCTGGCGCCGATCGACCTGCAGGCGATCAAGGCGGCCGGCGTCACCTTCGCCGTCAGCCTGCTGGAGCGCCTGATCGAGGAACACGCCAAGGGCGATCCCGGCCGCGCCGAGCAGGTGCGCAAGGAACTGAACCAGATCATCGGCGCCGACGTCACCGCCATCAAGCCGGGCTCGCCGGAGGCCGAAGCGCTGAAGCGGACGCTTCTGGCGCGCGGCGCCTGGTCGCCCTATCTCGAGGTCGGCATCGGCCCCTATGCCGAGATCTTCACCAAGGCACCGCCGATGGCCGCGGTAGGCTATGGCGCGGAGATCGGCATCCGAGCCGATTCGGACTGGAACAATCCCGAACCCGAGGTGACCTTGATCGTCAACGCCCGCGCCGAGATCGTCGGCGCCACCCTGGGCAACGACGTCAATCTGCGCGACATCGAGGGGCGCAGCGCGTTGCTGCTGGGCCAGGCCAAGGACAACAACGCCTCCTGCGCCATCGGCCCGTTCGTCCGGCTGTTCGATGCGACGTTCACCCTCGACGACGTGCGCAAGGCAAAGGTCGCATTGGAGGTGAGCGGCCCCGACCAGTTTCGGTTGCAGGGGGCGAGCGATCTCTCCAAGATCAGCCGCGATCCCATCGAGCTGGTGGCCCACGCCATGGGCAGCACGCATCAATATCCCGACGGCATGGCGCTGATGACCGGCACCTTGTTCGCGCCGACCGAGCCGCGCCGGCCGGGCGGCACCGGCTTCACCCATATGGTGGGCGACCAGGTCTCGATCCGCTCGCCCAAGCTCGGCACGCTCACCAACCGGGTCAATCACTGCGACAAGGTCCCACCGTGGACCTTTGGCGTGGCGGCGCTGATGCGCAATCTGGCGGCGCGAGGGTTGCTGGGATGAGCGACGACCTTTGCCGCCTGCCCGCTTCGGTGCTGCGCGAGAAGATCGCGGCAAAGGAAGTCTCGCCGGTCGAGCTGACCGGGTCGGTGCTGGCGCGCGCGGCGAAGCTGCAGCCGGTGCTGAACTGCTTCATCACCCTCGTGGCCGACCAGGCGATGGCGGCGGCCCGGCAGGCCGAGGATGCCGTCATGCAGGGCAAGCCGCTCGGCCTGCTGCACGGCATTCCCTTTGCCGCCAAGGACCTGGTGAACACCGCGGGCGTGCGCACGACGTTCGGCTCGCTGCACCACGACGAGAACGTGCCCCAGGAAGACGCCGTCTCCGCCGCGCGCATGAAGGCCGCCGGCGCCATCCTGTTCGGCAAGACCACGACGCCGGAGTTCGGCCACAAGGCGCTGACCGACTCGCCGTTGTTCGGCCAAACGCGCAACGCCTGGAGCGCCGAGCACACGTCTGGCGGCTCGAGCGGCGGCGCCGCGGTCGCGGTGGCGGCCGGCATCGGACCGATCGGCATCGCCACCGACGGCGGCGGCTCGACGCGCATTCCCGCCGCAGCCAACGGCGTGGTCGGACTGAAGCAAAGCAACGGCGTGATCCCGCACAGCCAGGTGGCCGACGCTTTCGGCAACTACACCTGCGTCACGCCGATGACGCGCACGGTGATGGACACCGCGCTCATGCTGCAGGCCATGGCCGGCCCGCATCCCTCCGACCCGTGGTCGATCGGCATCGTGCCGCAGGATTATGTTTCCGCGGCGCGCCCCGAGGGCGATCTTTCAGGCAAGCGAATCCTCTACAGCGCGACCCTGGGCAACAAGGTCGTGGCCAAGGACGTGGCGCTCGCGTTCGAACGCGCGTTGGGCAAGCTGCGCGAGCTCGGCGCCGAGCTGATCGAGCTCGACGGCGCGCTGCCCGACATGGAGCCGATCTGGAAGGTGATCAACCACACGACGTGGCGGGCGCGCTTCGAGGATCTGTTCCGGCGCGACGACAATCGTCTTACGCCTTCGCTGGTGCGCCAGATAGCGATGGCGTCGGAATGGACCGGCGTCGACTATCAGCGCGCCATGTTCCAGCGCACCGACCTCTTCCGCATGGTGCAGCGCTGGTTCGAGACGGCCGACTACCTGGTGACGCCGACGCTCTCGCGCACCGCGCTGCCGATCGACCAGGATCTGTTCGAGCCGATCAGGATCGACGGCATCGAGGTGGGCGAGCTCAGGCGCAACTGGTTCCCCTACACCATGCCGTTCAACATCACCGGCCACCCGGCGCTGACGGTGTGCTGTGGCTACGGTTCGGAGAGCCTGCCGATCGGCCTGCAGTTCGTCGGCCATTTCCGCGACGAGGCCTCGGTTCTGCGGGCGGCGGCGCGTTACGAGGCCAGCGAGGACTGGCTCAGCCGATGGCCCGACCTCTGACGCTTGTGTTCTTGCCGGACCGCGGGCCTCCAGGCCCGCATCATGGTTCATGAGCGGGCCTGGAGGCCCGCGGTCCGGCAAGAGCAACACAAGACCACCGCCGCTGTCTCCCTCGGAAATCCAGGCGCGGGTTCTCTATCGCGACGGGCTGATCCTGGTGATCGACAAGCCGGCCGGACTCGCGGTCCATGCCGGCCCGAGCAAGGCTGCCAACCTCGAGGAGTGCTTCGACGCGCTGCGCTTCGGCCTGCCGCGCCCGCCCGCGCTCGCGCACCGGCTCGATGCCGACACGTCGGGCGTGCTGGTGCTGGGCCGCCATCCCAAGGCGCTCGCCAAGCTCGGCCGCCTCTTTTCCGGCCGCGATACGGAGAAGACCTACTGGGCTGTCGTGCAGGGCGCGCCGCCCGCCGAGCAAGGCGTATTCGACCAGAAGCTCCTCAAGGTGAACACCCGGAGCGGCTGGTCGGTGAAAGTGTCGGATAAAGGCCAGACCGCGATCACCGATTACAAAGTGCTGGGACGTGGTCCCGGCATCACGTGGCTGGAACTGAAGCCGCGAACCGGCCGCACCCACCAGATCCGCGTGCATTGCGCCGCGGCCGGCTGCCCGGTAATCGCCGATCGGCTCTATGGACGGGCCGAGCCCGGCACGCTCCTGCATTTGCAGTCGCGCGGCATCGTGCTGCCGCTGTCCAAGACCAAGGCGGCGATCGTCGTGACGGCCCCGCCGCCACGGCACATGATCGCGGCATTGAAAGCCTGCGGCTTCAGTCCCGCGCCTTGACCCAGATCCGCAGCGGATCGCCGATCTCGAAGCCGGCGTCGAGCGCGGCTAGAAGCTCGCTGCCCGATTCGTAACCGACCAGCGGCATACGGGGGAACATCCTGGTGGCCAGCAGGCTGAGCGACCGCCACACGGCGACGGCATCCGCCGCATCGGCCACCACATTGGACAGTCCCACGACGCCATCGGCGCGGTAGAGCATGCCGCCCGCCACGACAGCGAAACCGCGCCGGCCGGTGAACATCGCGAAGTTCGGGTCGTCGAACGGCAGCACCGCCTTGCCCTCCGTCTCGCGTTGCCAAACAATGTCCGACGACGGCCCGTCGGTGGGCATCACGCTGCGGATCCACGACGCTTCCAGCAGCACGTCGAACCCCTGGCGAGACAGATCGAGCGTCTTAAAGCTGTCCTTCACCGACCAGCGGCCGGGCAGGTTCGATTTCATCAGGATGGCGACCGTGTCGCGCTGCTCGGCAATCGCCGCTTCGTCATGCGCCAGGGTCACGACATTGGGATAGAAGCGCGGCACCGATTGGGCATTGACCCACAGGTGCGGCAGGAATGTCCCCGCCCGGCCGTGCGCGCGGCACACCGCGTCGCACCAGTGCGCGTTGTTGCGGGCGGCCGGGAGGGTGAAATCCTTCAGGCCCTGACTTCCTGGCGCTGGAAGACCACATAGGCGGCGGCGAACAGCACGATCATGCTGGCGATCAGGCCGGTGACCTGCGGCCAGATCAACAGCAGGCTCTGGTCGAAGCCAAGCGGCGCGCCGGGGATGGCGCCGCGCATCTGCATCGGCAGCACGAAGCCCAGCGAGCGCGTTTCCGGGTTGAGCAGGGCCAGCACGGCTTCGGTGAACAGCGTGCCGGGCGACAGGCGCATCAGCAGCAGCCCCATCTCCTGCACCCCGACATACTGGTCGAGATTCCTGATCTCAGACGGCGCGAGGCCGATGGCGATCGCCGGCCCGAGCTGCGGCCAGATGATGAAGAAGAACAACCAGAGTCCCAGGGCACAGAGCGCCGATGTCGCCGTCGAGCGGAAAATCACCGAGAACAGCATCGCCACGGAGAGCCAGACGCCGCCATAGGCAATAGCCACGACCAGGAAGCCCAGGGCACGCGCCACTTCGGAGCCGGTCGGCGGTATGCCGAGCAGCACCAGGCCCGAGCCGAGCACGATCAGCCACAGCGCCACCAGCGCCACCGCCAATGTCGTCAGTCCGCCCAGGAATTTCCCCAGCAGCAGGGCGTCGCGATAGATCGGCTGCGACAGCACGCGGCTCAGCGTTCGGCGATTGAACTCGCTGTTCACCGAATCGAAGCCCAGGCCGATCGCCATCAGCGGAATGATGAAATTCAGCGCGGCGAAGAACGGGATCGCCACCTGCTCCGGCTCGATGGTGAAGATGCGCAGGAACAGGAAGACTTCGGAGGGGCCGAGGGTCGACACCGCCGACGCGGCCGACTTCAGCTGCTGCAGCGAGGAGGCGACCGGAAAGGCGCCGAACACGATCACGAACAGGGTCAGCACCATCATGCGGATGCTGCTGAGGTGATCGGCCAATTCCTTCATGAACACCGGCGCCAGGCCGGTGAAGGGCGAGCCCGCACGCACGGCGCTACGCGGCCTCACGTTACGCGGCATGGCGCACGTCCTGGAAGTAGCGCGTATAGACCTCCTCGAGGCTGGGCTGCAGGTCGGCGAGCCGGGTCAGCGATCCGCCTGACGACACGATGCGCTGGGCTGCCGCGGCGCGCACGTCGCGGTCGGCGAAGACCCGCCAGGCCCGTTCGCCGTCCGGCATCACCCTGTGCACGCCCTCGATGCCGCGCAGCGCGGCCGCCACGTCGATGCCCGACGCTTCGACCAGCAGCGGATGTCCCGCCCCCAGGACCTGGTTGGCGAGCTCGACCACAGTCCCCATGAGCGCGATCCGGCCCTTGTTGAACAGCGCCACGCGATCGCAAACGCTCTGCACGCGGTCGAGCAGATGCGAGGACAGCAGCACGGCGACACCCAGCCGCTTCAAGCCGCGGATCATCTCCAGGAGCTCGACGGTGGCGTGCGGGTCGAGGCCGGAAGTCGGCTCGTCGAGGATGGCGACCTCGG
>Ga0070698_100000606_pt1 | contig 38432 bp, 46 predicted proteins | sample KBSK1502metaG_FD_65477 | JGI IMG/M metagenome (GOLD analysis project Ga0070698, IMG submission 65477) | Corn, switchgrass and miscanthus rhizosphere microbial communities from Kellogg Biological Station, Michigan, USA - KBS K1-50-2 metaG | ecosystem: Host-associated > Plants > Roots >...
TTCGACTTCCCCGGAAAACTCGCTGCCGAGGATTCGCCGCCTCGGTCGGCGGAGGCCAGAAAAGAGGCGACTGAGAATCGAGACGAAGAGGCCGGAGCTCGCGTTGGCTGCGCGTATCCCGCAGTCCGACCGAGTGACGGTCGTCGCGTGGATCTTGATGAGCACTTCGTCTTCCTTCGGGACAGGCCGCTCGACTTCCTCGAGCCGCAAAACATCCGGGGGTCCGTACCTGTCGTAGACGACTGCTCTCACATGCGCGGCGGTGCGGACTCCCCTGTCGCGAGCCAACGCTCGACCTTGGGGATGTAGCGTTTCGGGTCCCTTGCGAATCTTTCGAGACATCCGGCGCTACAGAACGCGTATTCGCGTTCGGGTCGCTCGACGGTGAGGCCCTGCTCGCGCTGCTCCGCGATGTTCACGATCATGTCGCAGACCGGGTCGAGCAGCGTTCCTGCGTTCGCCATCGACCAAAAGTAGCCGAATCCGCGCGAGTCCCCCGGTCGGGGTAGCCGAAATCTCTCACTCCGTACGGTGTTCTCAACGGGCGCCGCACGGCGCAAAGTGCGGAGCGTGGAGCAGATGGCAGACGGACCCTGGAACCGAGCCGGCGTGGACCGTGAAACCTGGTACGCCGTCCGCATGATGGCCGTGGCGATCCGCGAGACCGCGCGACTCCCGATAGACCCGACGGAGAAGGACGAGGCCTTGCCTTCGGACCACGAGCGCCTCGGCGAATACGCCGACCAGCTCGTGTCAGCGGTTGAAGACGGAGATCCCGAGACCATCGCGATGCTTTTGCGGCGGCAGGCGCGCCCGGCGAGCTAGAGCACCTCTTCTAGGGCCGGCGGCGCCGGCCACCGCTCTGCGGGGTGCTCGTCGCATCCGTCCGCGCGACCGTGAAGCTGGATCCGTCGCTCGACAGCGTCGAGGGTTGCGCGATCGCCTGGCCTTGTGCGTTGATCATCGTGATCGCCTTCGCGCCGAGTGCCGATAGCGACATCGTCTTCCCATCGCGCACGGCGCTCGCTCCGCTGAACTGGACAACCCCGAACTGGTCGAGGGACACAAGGCCGCGGCCCACGCTCGGCGCCTCCTGCACCCATTCGGCCGACGAGTTCGACGATGCGTACTGAACGGTCACGCTGTAGGTGCCTTTCGTCGTGTTGTTCTTCATCGCGATCAGCCAATCGTTCCCACTCTGCTGTGTGACCGTGACGGTCACCGAGTCACCCGCGCTGACCGAGAGTGGCACGTTGCGCGAGGACTGCGGGAGCACCTCGATCCACGTGGAGTACTCGACCGTCCCGCTGCCGTCGACCATGGCTTGCGTGCCGGCCTGGATAAGATCGTTGCTGGTGAGCCCGCCGATCCCGACCCAGGTGGCGTCCGCTCCGCCTGACGTCGCCGCGACCGTCGGCACCGTCCAGGTCGCGGTGACCGAAGTGAACGTCCCTCCGCTCGCCGCGTAGCCGGACCAGTTGCTCGAGCTGCTCGTGAGGCTCGCCGGTGTACCCCGTTGCGTCACCCCTGGCGCGGTGCCGGCGCCCGGGGTGAGGACCTGCGTCGTGGGCTGGACGTCCGCCGAGATCTTCCACGCGCCCGCCTGAAGGACGAGGCTGTACTCGTTCCGGTCCGTGCTGTCGGTGACCGAGCCATCGGTATACGTCGTCCGCCACGTCTCGTTGGTCACCGCGCTCGCGGTCGTGCCGCTCACGGTCACGTCGACCCACTCAAGCTTGACCAGCGCGATGGACTGCGCCCCGCTCGATTGCAGGGCCTGGTTGGTCTGAACGAGCTCTTGGTAATACGCGGAGGTCGCGGTCGCGCGCATCACCGTCGGGTCATTGCGGACGAATGCCTGGACCTGCGCCTCGTTGGCGCGCTGGACCACGTCCTTGACCGCGGCGGCGGCCGCCGTGTCGCTCGACGTCGTGTTCGTCTGCACGGCGGGGGCGACTCGGTCGATGTAGGTCCGCGCGGTCGAGACAAGGGAGCTGAGGTCGATGCGTCCGCTGAACGCGGCGAGCACGAACCCGAGCAGCCCGAGTGCGACAAGGCGCCCCGCCGGGACGCCACCGCTCCTGCGAACCGGGGGCGGCGGGGGCGCGATCGGACTCACCGGCGTGGTGGCGGTCGGATCACCTTCGAACATGCCTATAGCCTCTCTCGCGCGCCTAAGCCCGGCCTAAGAGCGCCGTGAAATGACCATATGAATCGCTTTTCCGGTGCGGCGACCCTGCCGTTCGGGCTAGGACTGTGCCGCTTTCGGAGCCTGCATCGCGCGCACTCCCAGTGACAGGAGCGCGCCGACGGCCATGAGCGCGAGCCAGGCGGGCAGGAGCCAATCCGGATACGAGAGGCCGAGCAGTCGGTCCAGTGACCATGCGCCGTTGCCCGCGAGCGCGATCGCGAGGCCACCGGCGGCGAGAGGGAGCGGGAACTCCCAGCCGACCTTGCCGCCGCCCGCCCAGAAGCCTTGCGGCCAGTGCGCCACGACGGTCACCACAGTGAGATCGGCCGCGAGGAGCCCGGGACCGATCGGTCCACCGAGCCCGAGGACAGTGAGGAGGCCTCCGCCGGCCTCGGCGAGCGTCGCCATATACGCCCAGAAGACACCGGGGCGAAGCCCGAGCGAGTTGAACCATCCGGCGACGCCGGCGATCGATCCGCCCTGGCCGACCATCCCGAGCTTCAGGAGTCCATGCGGGATCACGATGCCACCGATGACGACCCGAAGGAGGAGAAGGGCGAGGTCCGGGTACATGGACCTGACGGATTTTAGTCCCCACACTGATATGCGTGCGGCTCGCGCTTCGGATCCTCGCTGTGCTCGCGATGCTCGCGGGGGTCGTGTTCTTCTTCCAGGGCATTGGTGTGATTCCGGGTTCGTTCATGACGGGACGCAGCGAGTGGGCCGTCATCGGGGCCGCGCTGGTTGCCGGCGCCGCCGCTCTGCTCGTCCTTACAGGGCTCGTCGGCACGACCGGGAAGCGTTAGCGGCGCCGGTCGTCTAGCGCGCGGGCAGGAGATCGGTGAGCGGACGCGCGTCTTTGGCCGCGCCGAGACGCGGCAACCCGAAGTGGTCTTCGATCGTGGCGAGCAGCGAGTAGTGATCGTAGACACCATCGACGCGACGGCTTTCAAGACCCGGCGTCGCAACGATCAACGGCACGACGCTCGACCGGCCGTCGCCTTCGTCCCACACGATGAAGAGCACGCCACGATCGCGCCACGCGGGCGTTGCGACGATCCGCGCCACGAGATCCTCGAGCCATGGTCCCGCCTCCGTCATCGCGCAATCGTGCCCGTCGTGGCAGAGACCTGGAGTGATCCAAACGAAGCTCGGAGTGTTCCCGGCAAGGTCGGCGTCAAGGGCGTCGAACGGAACCACGTTCGCGGGACACGAGCCGCCGTAATAGGCGAACGGGTTGTGCTTGAGGGCGTACGGATACGGGCTGCCCACGCAGCCCGCGGACGTCAGGCCCTCCATGTATGCGCGCCAGCTCACGCCCGCCGCGGTGAGCTGCGCACCGAGCCCGCCGGCCGGCAGGAGGTGATAGCCATCGTCGGTGACGCCCCACGTGCTCCCGGAAGTCATGGCCAGATAGTTCGGGAGGCTCGGCGACGAGACCGCGCTGTAGCTCGTCGCGAGCCCATATTTGGCCGCGAGGCGTTGAAGAGTGGGCGACCGGAGGGCTACCGCGAGCGACGTGTTCTCCATGACGATGACGAAGACGTTGGAGGTCCTGGGGGCCGGCGTTTTGCTTGGGACCGGCGAGGCCGTCGCGGATTCGGTCGGCGATGGTGACGGCGACGCCGTGCTGGCGGCGGGCGATGCGGTGCACGACACCGCCACGGCGATAACGAATGCCAGGTGAAGGAAACGCATGCGGACATAGTCGCATCCGGTCACGCGCTGACCGCCCTGCGGCATGCGCGAGAACGTGTGCACGCACACGGTGTGGGAGATCACGTGCGGCCGGTGACAGCCCGCACCCCGAGTAACCGGCCGCGACCCTAGACCGCTCCAGCACGCCTCCCACAGATGGATCCGTGCAGGAGGAAGACAGGATGCGCAAGCTCATTCTCGCGGCGACCCTCGCGCTTAGCGTCGTGTTCTCGTTCGGCGAGTCCACCGCACTCGCGGCCCCTGCGGCATCGCAGACCATCGACGTTACCGGCTACGCCAGCTTCTCGAGCATCCTCGGCGGCAGCATCAGCGGACCGGTCGCTCTCTCGGGTTCGGTCTCCGACGGTCAGCTCGGAGCGTTCCGCGGATCGGCGAACTTCCCGCTCCGCGACGAGAAAATCACCATCGCGGCGACCAGTTCGATCGCTGTGGCCACCGAGCAGATGAACGTCGGCTGGTACCGCTTCACCTGCGGCCAGTTCGGCTGCATCTTCGAGAACGGTGTCTCCGTGTTCGAGCGCTCGTTCGGAAGCGGACCTGTCGACATCCGCTTCGGTTCGCTCAAGGGCAACGGCACGCTCTCGCTTGGGACGACCGCTACCTGCGTCGCGACGTGCCCTCCCCCGGGCGCGTACTGGTTCGCCCCGACGGGCTACTGGCAGCTCCAGGGCGCGGTCCTCAGCTCGCAGGACGCCGGTAATCTCTACATGAACGGACCCGCACCGACGATCCACTAGAGCGGCAGGCTCGCACATCAGAATCGCCCCGGGCGTAGGCGCCCGGGGCGATTCGTTTGGGTCGAACGTAACGGGATCAGGCCTCGAACACGACCTCGTGGCGGGTCGTCGCGCGCCAGGGTCGACCGCGCCAGCGCTCGGGCGGAAGGGCAGCGCCCCCGCGACTGCGGACGCAGCGACGCACGAGGATCTCGAGGTCGGCGAGCGTCACGCGGCCGTGCTTCTGCTCCCAGATCGCACGAAGCGCGAGGATCGCATCGAGGGCGGCGTTCGCATCCATGGCTAGATGAAGCTCTTTCGGGCCACGCAGCAACACTCTCGCCGCAACGATGGGAGTGACGTGTCGGATACGTTTCGTTCCATCCGTCCGGCGAACGCACGGCGCGTGCCAGCCAAGCTGCGACTCCGGTGATATCCGATTCGGTAGCACTCGGGCGTCAGACGGCGCGAGCGGCCTCCGCCGCGAGCTGCGGAAGCAGGTCGGCGCGGACGCGCGCCACATCCTCTTCGTACTTGAGAACGACCCCCAGCGTTCCCTCGATGGCCGCTTCGTCGAGCTCGACGTAGCCAAGCGCCGAGAGCGCCATCGCCCAGTCCAGCGTCTCCGCGACGCCCGGCCGCTTGAAGAGATCGTCGCGGCGCAGGGCCTGGACCACCGCGACGACGCTCCGCGCCAGACGAACGGGAACGTCGGGCAGCCGCCGAGCGACGATCGCGAGCTCGCGTTCGACACTCGGGTAGTCGATCCACTGATAGAGGCAGCGACGTTTGAGCGCGTCGTGGATCTCGCGTGTCCGGTTCGATGTGATTATGACCGGCGGCGGCGCTGCGGCGCGGAACGTGCCGAGCTCCGGTACGGTGATCTGAAAGTCCGAGAGGAGCTCGAGCAGGTACGCCTCGAATTCCTCATCGGCCCGGTCGATCTCGTCGATCAGCAACACCGGCGGCGGACCATCGCCGGCGATCGCCTCGAGTAGCGGACGCTTGATGAGAAAGCGCTCGCCGTAGATCCGTTCGCGGGCTTCGGCGGCGCGACCCTCGCCCTCGGCCAGGCGGATCTCGAGGATCTGCCGGGGGTAGTCCCAGTCGTACACCGCGGTCGCGACGTCCAGACCCTCGTAGCACTGGAGCCGGATCAGCTTCCGGCCCAGCGCTGAAGCGAGGGCCTTCGCGATCTCGGTCTTGCCGACACCGGCCTCACCCTCGACGAAGAGCGGCTTTCCCAAACGAAGCGCGAGGAAGAGCGTCACCGCGAGGGACCGATCGGCGACGTAGCGCTCCCGCTCGAGCGCGCCGGCGACATCTTCGACAGACGACAAGATCGGTGGACTCACGATTGCCGATGCTACGAGCGCGGAAGATGGAGTGCGCCGGCGCCCTCGCGGCGCCGGCGCACGTGTGAGCTCGCCTCGCTCAGGCCTTCGCCCGGCTCAGGGCGCGCTCGATCGCTCGTTTCGCGAAGACCGTGACGAGGTGTTTGCGATAGTCGGACGAGGCGGCGAGATCGGAGAGCGCGGTGATCCCGTCCGCGGCCTTGGCCGCCGCGGCCGCGATCGCCTTCGCGTTGCCGTTCGTCCCGGCGAGCGCCTTTTCGGCGGCGGTCGCCCGATATGCCGCGGCAGCCGCTCCGGTCACGCCGATGGCCGCACGTTCCACGATGCCCTCGGACGTTAGGGTCACGACGGCCGCGACGCCGGTGATCGCGAATCCCGAGGCGGGGTGGGCGAATTTCGCGTACGCGCTGCCGGTGCGGGCGGCCGCCGCAGGGAATCGGATCTCGGCGATGATCTCGTTCTCGGCGAGTGCCGTCTCGAACGTTCCCTTGAAGTAATCGCCCACCTTGATGTCGCGGCGGCCTTTCGGCCCGATGGCGCGGATGGTGGCGCCGTACGCGAGCGTCGGTGCGGGCTCGTCGGCGGCCGGGTCGGCGTGCGCGAGGCTTCCGCCGATGGTGCCGCGTGCCCTTACTTGGAGATCGCCGACGGCCCCGGCGGCCTCGGCGAGCGCGGGGAGCTTCGCACGCACGGTCGGGTCAGCGGCGATGTCGCGATGAGTCGTGAGCGCGCCGACGGCGATCGTGCCGTCGTCCTCGGTCCGGATCTCGCGCAGCGAGGCGATGCGACGGAGATCGATGAGCGCCTCGGGCTGTGCGAGCCCGAGCTTCATGAGAGGCAGGAGGCTGTGGCCACCGGCGATCACCTTCGCTTCGCCGTTCCGGCCCAGCTCTCGGACGGCTTCCTCGATCGTCGACGGCGCCTGATAGGTGAACGGGTGCGTGATCATCGCCGTCCCTCCCCGGCGGCGCGGATCGCCCGCCAGATCTTCTCCGAAGTGAGCGGCATGTCGATGTGCTTGATCCCGAGCGGCGAGAGCGCGTCGATAACCGCATTCGCGGCCGCGGGGGTCGAGCCGATCGTGCCCGCTTCGCCGATGCCCTTGACGCCGAGCGGGTTGGTGTTCGTGAGCGTGACGGTGCTGTCGAGCTCGAACGCCGGGACATCCTCGGCGGACGGAACGTGGTACTCCATCATGCTTCCCGAGAGAAGCTGCCCGTCGTTGTCGTAGACGGCGGCCTCGTAGAGCGCTTGCCCGATGCCCTGGGTGATGCCGCCGTGGAGCTGACCTTCGACGATCATCGGATTGATCTGCCGGCCGCAGTCGTCGCAGGCCGAGTACCTGACGATCTGGACGGCGCCGGTCTCGCCGTCGATCTCGACCTCCGCGATATGGGTGCCGAAGGGGAACGTGAAGTTCGGTGGGTCGTAGTACACCGTCGCCTCGAGCCCCGGCTCCATGCCCTCGGGCAGGTTGTTCGCGAGGTATGCCGCCATGGAGATGTCGCCGAAGTTCTTGGCCTTCTCGGGCACGCCTTTCACGAAGACCTTCCCGCCTTCGACGACGACGTCCGCGGGTGACGCTTCGAGCAGGTGCGCGCCGATCTGCACGACCTTCTCGCGGACCTTTTCGGCGGCCTTATGGACGGCGATCCCGCCAACGGCGAGGCTTCGGCTCCCGAAGGTTCCGACGCCCATGCCCGGCGATTCGGACGTGTCCCCGTGGCGTACCTCGATGTCGTTCGGGCTGATGCCGAGCGCGTCCGCGGCGATCTGTGCCCATGAGGTCTCGTGGCTCTGGCCGTGCGGAGAGGTCCCCGTGAATACCTGCACGGCGCCGGTCGCGTGCACGCGAATGCGCGCGCTCTCGTAGCCGCCCCAGCCTACGCCGAGCGCGGCGTTTGCCTTCGATGGCGCGAGCCCGCATATCTCGACGTAGCTCGAGATGCCGATGCCGCGGTAGTTGCCGCGCGCTTTCGCTTCGGCGCGGCGCTTTTCGAAGCCTTTGTAATCGGCCATCGCGAGCGCGCGGTCGAGCGCTGGCGCGTAATCGCCGCTGTCGTACGTGAGGCCGCTGATCGTGTTGAAGGGAAACGCGTCCGCGGGGATGAAATTCTTGCGCCGCAGCTCGGCAGGGTCCATGCCGATCTCGTCGGCGAGCCGATCCATGATCCGCTCGGTCAGGAGTGCCGCCTCGGGCCGGCCCGCGCCGCGGTACGCGTCCACCGGCGTGGTGTTGGTGTAGGCGCCACGCATCTCGTAGTCGAATGCCGGAATGCGGTACGGACCAGGAACGATGAAGACGTGAAGGATCGTCGGGATCCCCGGCGCGAAGGCCTGCAGGTACGCACCGACGTTCGCGACGGTCCGTACGCGAAGTCCCAGGATCGTGCCGTCCTTCTTCGCGGCGAGCTCGACGTCCGAAACGTGGTCGCGGCCGTGGATCGTCGCGAGGTACCCCTCGCGCCGCTCCTCCGTCCACTTGACGGGACGCCTGAGCGTCCTCGCGAGGTGCCCGACGAGAAGCTCCTCGGCGTAAACCTGGAGCTTGCTGCCGAATCCGCCGCCGACCTCCGGCGCGATCACGCGCACCTTGTTCTGCCCGAGGCCGAGGTTCAGCGCGACGATGAGCTGCACGAAGTGCGGAATCTGGGTGGTGCTCCAGAGGGTCAGCTCGCCCGCCTCGAACTTGGCCGTGACGGCGCGCGGCTCCATCGCGTTCGGAATGAGACGCTGGTTGACGATCCGCTGGCTGACCTTGACCTCGGCGTCCTTGAATGCCTTGTCGATGTCGCCGCCTTTGACCGGGTAGGTGAACATGAGATTCGACCCGAGCTCTTCATGGACGATCGGCGCGCCCGGTTCGAGCGCTTTGGACGCGTCGACCACGACCGGAAGCGGCTCGTAGTCCACCGCGATGAGGTCCGCCGCGCGTTTCGCCGCGTCGCGCGAGTCGGCGACGACCGCCGCGACCGCGTCGCCGGCATACCGCGCTTTGTCCGTCGCGATCGGCATGTGCTTCGACCCGCTCATGCTCGGCACGGTGATGAAGACCGGTAGCATGCCGGTCGCCTCGAGGTCCTTCCCGGTGAGCACAGCGACGACGCCCGGCTCCTTCTTGGCAGCAGCCGTGTCGATCCGCCGAATGCGCGCGTGTGCGTGCGGGCTGCGCACCAGGGTCAGGTACGCCATGCCCTGAAGCACCACGTCATCGGTGAAGGTGCCCTCGCCGGTGATGAGTCGCGGGTCCTCTTTGCGCGCCACGCGCTCGCCGATGTAGGTGGGGTTGGCTGTGGCGGTCATCGGTTCACCTCCGCGGCGACCTGCGGCCGGACGCCGGCCGCCTGGCGCATCTCAGCAGAGGCGGAGCGGATCGCGTTCACGATGTTGTGGTACCCGGTGCACCGGCAGAGGTTGCCTTCGATCGCGTGACGGATCTCCGCGTCGGTCGGCGAGGCGGTCCGTTCGAGAAAATCGACGGCCGTGATCATCAGGCCGGGGGTGCAGAACCCGCATTGCAGCGCGTGCTCTTTGGCGAAGGCGCGCTGGATCGGGTGCATCTCGCCGTTCTTCGCAAGGCCTTCGACCGTGACCACGGTCGCGCCGTCGGCCTGGACCGCGAGCATCGTGCATGCCTTCGTCGCGCGACCGTCGACCAGAACAGTGCACGCGCCGCACTGGCTCGTGTCACACCCGACGTGCGTGCCGGTCAGGCTGAGCGTTTCGCGCAGGAGCTCGACGAGCAGCAACGTTGGTTCGATCTCGCGGGTGTAACTCGTCCCGTTGACGGTGAGCGTGACCGCCTGGCCCATTGACGCCTCCCCGATAGCGGCGCCGTACGCGGACAGCGCCGCGACAAAACTCCCCGCCCCGAAAGGCGGCGTAAGGCTAGTTCCGGGCTACAGGTCGGTCAACCTCGCGAGCGCTTGCTCCGCGAGGCCGTGCTCTTTTTCGTCGTCGCCCGCTTTCGTGTCGCCGCGCGCTTCGGTGAAGCCTTGGCGGATGTGGACTTCGCGCGAGCTTTTGGCGTGCCGTTTCCGTTCGAGCGCGATCGGCCACGCTGCTCCGCCTGCCGCTGCTCCTCTTGCCGCTGGGCCGGCGCCATCTTCGCGAGCCCGATGACATTGCCTTCCGGATCGGCGAAGAGCGCGTAAATGAGCCCCTGGCCCGCGTCCATCGGCTCCATGACCCGGCGGCCGCCGAGGCGCTCGGCCTTGGCGAGCATGGAGTGCGGATCGTCGGTCTCGACATAGAAGGTCACGAAGCTTCGCCCGTCCTGGCTTGCTCCGATGCCGCCGTTGATGCCTGTGCCCTTGGCCTTGGTGTCGATCATCCCGTAGCTCTGCGGGTTGTTCGTGTCGATGCCCCACCCGAAGAGGTCCTTGTAGAACTTCTGTGTCGCAGGAGCGTCCTGCGCGTTGATCTCGAAATGCGTAACTGGATATGCCACGTCCGACTCCCCCTTTGTCTACGCTCTTCCTTGGCATGGACTCTACTCTCGACGTAGCGCGGTCGTTCGTTCAGGCGGTGCAGGATCGCAACGCCGATGCGGCCGCCGCGCTCTGCGCCGACGATGTCGAGGTGACCCTGCCCGGCCTGCCTGAGCCCTTCCATGGCAAGGAGGGGGTTCGCCAGATGATCCGGATGGCCCCCGGCGAGCTCGTGCAGACGCCGCGCGACGAGCAGGTCGATGGAAAGAACGTGAGGATCACGACGCTGACGAGGGCGCCGGGAATCTTCGCGAACTACACGACCTGGAACTTCGAGATCGACGGCTCACTCGTCCACCGTCTGGATTTCGAGCTCCGGGCGGCGAACTGAGCCCTACGGCTTCGTAAGGACGATCGCGTTCGGGAGCAAGCGGCCCGGACCGACCTTGTACGAGCCGCCGATCCACATGGCGGCGGTGCCGCCGCCGTCGAGGTTGAGGGCGTCGCGCGCGCCGAGCGCCTGCATCACGTAGGCGGCGTCGGTGACGGTGGCGTTCGTGACGATGACGAGGTAGACGTAGGTGCCGTCCACTCCGATCGCTCCCTTCGTGCCTTTCAGGAGCTGCGAGCCGTTCTGCTCCGCGGTCGAATCGATCACGGACCCGTTCTGGACGAGCAGCGGGAAGTTCGTGATCGCGGCGGTGATCGGCGTCTGATTCTGGAAGTACACGTACGTCCGTCGGTAGACGCTCGTGCTCGCGCCACTCCAGAAGAGCCCGCCATTCTGCGCGTTCAAGGCGTTGTAGTTGATCCACCGGCGCAGGTTGCTGTTGTAGACCGCGTAGTCATACGAGTTCACCTTGCCGGCGCACTGGGCGTAGTCGGGCGGGCAGAGGTACGTCCCGTTCATTCCCGCGTACGCGGCGTTCTCGCTGACATACTGGTCGAGCGGCTTCGCGGGACAGTTGCTCGGGCAGTCCGAGACGTTCGCGGTGAGCGTTTTCACCGTGACCTGCGAGAGCCGTTCCTTGATCACGTGCGCGTTGAAGGACCCGCGGACCGTCGACACGCTCTGATACCCGTAGCCAAGTCCAGTCTCCGGCGGCACCGGTCGCGTGCCGTCGGGGTTGAGGACCGTGACGAGCCAGAAGACCCCGAAGTCCTCGAGCCACGTCGCGCCTTCGATGAGCGGACGAAGATAGAGGCGGTAGTAGCCAGCCGTGGTCGGCGCCTGGATGGTGAACTGGAACCAGGAGACCATGCCCGGGCCGACGTAGTCGGCCGGCTGCATCGCTATGCGGTTGAAGCGAGGCCATCCCGTGGCCGGTGAGCCCGCGCCACCGTCTCCGCCGAGTGGCGTGGCGCGGTCCTGTCCGGGCTCAGGTCCCCACGTGCCGAGGTACGCGACCTCGCCCATGCGCCCGCGGACCCAGCCGAGCGAGCCCGAGTTGTAGAACGCGACCGTCGCCGTCGAGAAGTCGCCGGGGCAGAGCGTCGGGTACCCGCTCTGTCCATACCACTGCGCGTGGAATCCCTGGACACCGGCGGGAAGATTCGCGGGGTGCGGGATCCCAGGACCGACACTGCTCGCGCACGTCGCCGCGCCGGGCGCCGCCGATGTCGGCGCCGCATAGGCGCGCGACGCCGGCCACGCGGCCAGCGAGCTGAAAACGATCGCCGCGACAACAAGCGGCGCCGAAATACGCGATCCCACTCGTCGAAGCTAACGGGGCGAAGCGCTCCGCCAATACCGCCGCCCTCCTGACGACACCTTTCGGTATCCGGCGGTACGCCAAGTTGATACCTCGAGGTCCATAACCGAGCTAGGTCCGGCGGCGGATCTAGCCCTTTGGTCCCGTTGCGACGATATCGATGGTCGCGCGGATCTCATCGGTCACGCTGACCACGCGAAGCGGGACCGCCGGCGCGCTCATGCCGAACTCACCGAACTTCCAGCTCGGGTTCGCGGTCGCGGTCGCGGTCAGATCGCTTCCGTCGCGCTTCGCAGTCACGGCAAACGTGACCTCATGGGTCTTTCCCTTGATCGTCATGTTCCCGGTCAGCGTGAACGAGAACGTTCCGCTCGTCGCGAGCGGCATCGTGAGGCCGCTCGTTTTTGTTGGCACGAACTCCGCGGTCGGGAACTGGCTGACCCCGAGCGTGTCGCGTTTGATGAAGTTGTCGCGGGCAGACTCGTCGCTCGCAAGGGTCCTGAGATCGAAGGTGATCTTCGATCCAGGCGCGAACGTCCCGTCGGAGTTCAGCGTGAAGGAGCCGTTCGCCCCGGTCGCGGTCAGGACCGCATCGGATGGCAGGCTCACACCGACGAGCTGCTCGCGCACGCGGATCGTCGCCGACGACTTGTCCGTGACCGTCCACGCCGCCCCCGACGCGGTCGCGGCCGTCGGCGAATCCGGAGGGGTCGGGGTGGGTGTCGCGGTGTCGACCGAGAGCGTTGCCGTTCCGCCGCACGCCGCAGCCAGCATCGCGGCCCCGATGACGAGGTGACAAGCGCGTGCGGGCATGATCACCACCTGTGCTCCTCCGGGTTTGGTCGTGTCGACTCTACGAGGAATGTCTGAGACGGCGGCAAGGGTCGCCTAACAGTTCGCTAAGAAGCTCGGGGCCGCTCTCTCTCTATCGTTGCGCCATGGCACCCTCCCCCACGGAGCTCCTCCGCTTCGAGCTGCAGGAGGCCTACGAGGCTCTTCGCGCCCGCGTCGATGGTCTCTCCGATGACGAGTTCTTCTGGGAGCCCGTGCCGGGCTGCTGGTCCGTTCGCCGCCGCGATGATGGCCGCTGGGCAGTCGACTATCCCGAGCCCCCGCATCCCGATCCCGCGCCGATGACGACGATCGGCTGGCGCCTGGTGCACGTCGCCGAATGCAAAGTCATGTACCACGAGTACGCGTTCGGCGCCGCAACGCTGACTTTCCCCCAGATCGACTCGGCGCACACCTCCGCGGGTGCGATCGCCGAGCTCGAGGCGGGCCACGCGATGCTCGTCTCGGACCTTGCCGGCCTCGACGACGCCGACCTCGACCGCGAGGTACTGACCAACTGGGGCGAGCGCTGGCCGGCGCGGCAGATCTTCTGGACCTTGATCAGCCACGACCTGCACCACGGAGGCGAGATCGGAGCCCTGCGCGATCTCTATCGTGACCGAGGGGTCCGGGCCCAGTCCTCCGCGTTCAGCGGACGGTCACCACCGTAAACATCCCCATATCGTCCATCCACGCAGCGCCGTCGACGACTCCGCGGAGCGGGACGACGAATCTTCCGGGCACCGCGCCCTTTACAAGAAAGGAGAACGTGGCGGTCGCGCCGGGTGGAACGATGTCCTCTTGCTGCACGGCCGGGCGCTCGGGCGCCGGCCAGTCATCGGCGAGGAACGCGAGTGCGCCCGAGTTGCCGGGGATCCCGAGGCGCGCCTCCTGATCCGTGCCCTTGCGCCAGGCGGTGGAGCCGGTATTGCGGAGCACTACCGATACGAGCGCGTTGTCGTCGGCGCTGATCTCGGGATACGGCGACTCCGAGACGAAGCTCGCGTGTACGGTCGCGCTCGTCGGTGGCGCGCAGAGGCTCGCGAGCCACATGAAGTGCGGCCAATCCCACGTCGGCCCGGGATCGGTGTGCGTGCTGCCGGGTACCTCGTTGTGTCCGATGACGTGCTCGCGGTCGAGCGGTATGCCTTCGCGACCCGAGATCGCGCACGCCAATGCCGCTCCCGCGTAGTACTGCTCGGCCGTGAAGGCGGGATTCGTCACGTGGTCGAGCTCGAACTCGATGCCGATCGAATGCCGGTTGTACCAAACGTTGCCGGAGTGCCAGGCGGTGTCGCCCTCGGCGACGATCTGCGCGATGTGCCCATCGCCGCGAATGACGTAATGCGCGCTGACATCAGAAGCGAGACTGTTGAAGGCGCGCAGCGTGTGCGCGTAGCTGATGTCCGTGTAATGGATGACGATGTAGTCGATCGAAGCGCCGTCGCGGCCGGCCCAGTAGTTCGTTGGACTCGTGATGTATTCGGGCTGGGGCACGTACGGGAAACGAATCGTGCTGCGGGAACGCGACGTCGTCGCCGCTCGGGCCACGGGGATCGCGGACTCGGGCATCGCCGCCAGGTCGAGCAGCGGCACCACCGCGTTTTCTGGCTCGTCGGTGGCGCGTGGCGTGGCGGTGCCCTCTTCGCTGGCGCTGATGAGGAGGATCACCAGAACGAGAACCGAGCGGCGAAGCAACCGCTGCATCTTCCCATCGCCGATGGTGAGTAAGCAATAGGCGTTGCGTCATCTTGCCGGCTTGGTAACCAAGCGTGCCCCTGCTCGGGTTCCTGCCGAAAATGGATTCACGCGGCACCCTGTGTGCTGACTACTGGACCATGCGGAGCGATAACGGGTTTTCTGCGGGTCTGGCCATTGGTGTCCTGCTCTTGGTCGTGGTGCTGCTCGTGATCCTCGTGTCGGTACCGATCGGCGGGGGCACGGATGCGAGACCTCTGATCAACATTCGCTTCTAACGAACGCGGCGCCAAACGCGCTGGCGACTTTCGCTTCAGTCGGCTCGACTGAGACGGGGATCGAACGCATCGCGCAGCCCATCGCCGAGAAGATTGAACGAGCCGACGGCGAGCAGGATCGCGAGCCCCGGAAAAAGCGATAGCCAGGGCTGCGTGCTGATGTAGTTCCGGCCCTCGCTGATCATGACGCCCCACTCCGGCGTCGGCGGCTGCGCGCCGAAGCCGATGAAGCTGAGGCCTGCCGCCGCGATTATCGCCGAACCCAGATCGAAGCTCGCCTGGATCATCAACGGAGCGAGCACGTTCGGAAGGAGGTGCTGCCAGAGGATCCGAATGCGCGACGCCCCGATCGCTCTCGCGGCCTCGACGAACTCGCGGCGCCGCAGCGAAAGGATCTGCCCTCGGGTGAGGCGGGCATACACCGCCCAGGTCACCGCGGCGATCGCGATGATCGCGTTGGTGAGGCTCGGCCCGAGCGCTCCAGCGATCGCCATCGCGAGGATGAGGGCGGGAAACGCCAGAAACACTTCGGTCAGACGCATGAGCGCTTCGTCCACGAGCCCGCCGGCGTACCCCGCGACCAGGCCGACCACGGTACCGAAGACCCCGGCCGACGCCACGACGACCACCCCGATGATGAGAGAGATGCGCGCGCCGTAGAGGATCCGGCTCGCGATGTCGCGGCCCAGCGAATCGGTTCCGAGCCAGTGCTCCGCGGACGGCGGCCTCAAGCGGGAGCCGAGCTCTTGGAGCAGCGGATCGTACGGGGCGATCACTGGGGCAAAAAGCGCGCACAACGCAAAGGCGCCGATGAGCGCGATCGCCACGACGTTCAGCGGATTGCCGAGGATCGGCGCGCGCGCGACGAGCCTCAGACCGCGGACGCCCAGCGCCATCGTGCTAGCCATGCTGCGTCCGAGGGTCGAGCCAGAAATACGCGACGTCGACGACGAGATTCGCGATCGGGTACACGATCGCGGCGAGCAGCGTCACGCCGAGCACCGCGGGGAAGTCCAGAGCGACCGCAGCCGCGGTGGCGTAACGCCCAAGGCCAGGCCAGCTGAAGATGGTCTCGGTGAGCACGGCCCCCGACAGCAGGCTTCCGAAGGTGAGACCGAGGATGGTGACCGTAGGGATGAGCGCGTTTCGCAGCCCGTGACGCAGAACGATGACCCGCTCCTGTAATCCTTTCGCGCGCGCGGTCCGCATGTAGTCCTGGCCGAGGACCTCGAGCATGCTCGAGCGGGTCATCCGCGCGATCACCGCGGTCGAGAAGTAGCCGAGTGTGAGCGCGGGCAGGACGAGATGAAGGACGCTGCTGCGCAGCGCCTCGAGGTCACCCGCGAGGATGCTGTCGACGACGTAGAGCCCCGTTCGCGAAGGCGGCGGCGCGACGAAATTGTCGATCCGACCACCGCCCGGAAACCAGCCCAGCTGGTAGTAGAAGAGACCGATCACGATGAGTCCGAGCCAGAAGACCGGGATAGAGCCGCCGACGAGCGAGACGAGGCGCACGATGTGGTCGGGGAGACGGCCCCGTGAGATCGCCGACCACACCCCAGCCGGGATGCCCACGAGGATCGCCACGATCAGCGCCGCCAGGGAAAGCTCGATCGTGGCGGGGAACGAGTCGAAGAGGTCGTCCGAGACCGGCCGCCGGGTCCGGATGCTGCGACCGAGGTCGCCGTGCGCGAGGCCGACGACGTAGGTGAGGTACTGCTCGGGAAGTGGCCGGTCGAGGTGATACTCCGAACGAAACACCGCGATCTGCTGATCGGTCGCGTGATCGCCGAGCGCGGCCGCGACTGGATCGGCGGGGATGACGTGCGAGATCGCGAAGGTGATGATCGAAACGCCGACCATCACCGCCGCGATCCCGACGATCCTCCGGGTCAGGAACCCGAGGAACCGCATGGCGCCCTTGCGACTGCTACTTAGTTACTGACGCGAGCTCCGCCCACCCGATCGAGCTCCAGTTGAAGCCCTTCACGTTGGAGCGAAGACCGAAGAGCTCCTTCGGCTGATAGAGCACGACGTAAGGGCCGTTGTGCAGGACGTAGTCGCCGATGTCCTTGTACGCGGCCACCCGCTTTGCCGGGTCCGCGGTCAGCTCCGCGTCGTGCGCCTTCTGGGCGATCGTCGCGTCATCCCAGCCGTTGCGGAAAGCGATGGAATGCGCCTTGTAATCGGTGAATGGGTTGACGTTCGCGCCGGGGTCCGGGTAGTCGGGACCCCAGTTGATCATCACGAGCTGGCCCTTCTGCGCGCGGTACGTCCCGAGGAGATCGGCGGTCGTGGTCTGCTTGATGTTGACGGTCACGCCGATCTTCGCCCAGTCGGACTTGAGCTTGGCAGCGATGTCGCTCCACGCGGCGCCGCCCGGCGCCTGGCCGGTCGGAACGAGGAAGTCGAGCGTCACGCTCGTCTGCCCAGCTTGCTGGAGCAGGTCCTTGGCCTTGTTCACATCCGCCTGGAACGGCGCCGACTCGTTGAACCCGGCGAGTCCCTTCGGAACGATGCCCTGCACCTTCGTGCCGTTCCCCTTGAGCAGATCCTTGATGATCCCCTCGTAGTCCACGGCGGTGCGGAGCGCCTCACGAACCTTGACGTTGTCGAGCGGCTTGACCATCGCGTTCATCCCGACATAGACGAGCAGCAAGCTGTCCGCGGCGGTCGTGGTCACGCCCGCCTTGCCTTGAAGGGCCGTGATCTGCTCGGGACCCAGGTCGTTGGCGATGTCGATATCGCCTTTCTCAAGCGCGAATTGCTGGTTCGTCGGCTCGGGCACGTGCTTGAAGAGAACACCCGCGAGCGACGGCTTTGTCCCGCCGTAGTTCGGGTTCGCCTTCATCAGGACTTCCGTGTTCTTGGTCCAGTGATCGACCATGAACGGCCCGCTTCCCGCGGAGTGGTCGAGCAGGTACCCCGAACCGAAGTCGCCGGAAGCCTCGTGGGCCTTCGCTTCTTTCGAGTCGACAACGCTGCCGATGGTGAAGGTGAGGATGATGAGCAACGTCTGTGTGCTCGAGGTCTTTGGAACGCTGATCACGACGGTCGACGGGTCGGTGGCTTTGATGCTCTCCGGCTTGAGGCCGGCGATGTCCGTGAAGAGGAACGCCGGGGACTTGTTGAGCTTGATGGCGCGCTGGAACGAGTAGACGACGTCGTCGGCGGTAAGCGCGTTGCCGCTGGCGAACTTGACGCCCGACTTGAGCTTGAACGTCATGTCGTTCGTCGTCCCGGTGTCCTTGACGTCCCAGGTCGTCGCGAGCCCGGCCTTCGGCGTCGTGAGATCCGTACCTTCGAACTTGACGAGGGTCTCGTAGACGTTGTGCGTGGCGAAGACGGCGCTGAACTCGTAAAGAACCGCAGGGTCGAGCGAAATGAGATCGCTCGTGTCCCGGTCGATAACGAGTGTGCTCGCCGCGCCGCCGGCCGATGCCGAGGGCGAGGCCCCGGGCGAGCCGCTCGGGCCACCCGTCCCCGCTGGCGAACAAGCCGCGGCGACGACGAGCGCTACGGCAAGGACGATCGATGACTGGCGAAACGACATGGTTGCCCTCCCCCGAAACGTAGTGGCTGAGCCTAGCACCGGTTCAATCCGGGAAAATCAGCTATATCAGCCGGCAGGTCCGCCTGCGGGCATCGCGATGACCGACCCTCTCTCGACCTCGCGCCGGACGAGCGGCGCGACCTTCGTGCCGAAGAGCTCGATCGCGTGCAACACCTTCTCGTGAGGCAGCGTCCCGACGCTCAGCTGTATGAGGAAGCGGTCGAGCCCGAAGAGCCCGTGTTCGTAGATGATCTTCGCCGCGACCTCTTCCGGCGTGCCCACGAGATTCGCGCCCAGGGGCCCACGCTCGCGCTCGAATTGCTCTCGGCTCGGCGGAGGCCAGCCGCGCTCTCGGCCGATCTTCGCCATGACGTACGAATACGCCGCGAACGCGTCGTCCGCGGCCTGCCGCGAGTTCTCCTCGATGAGTCCGTGCGAGTTGATGCTCACGCGCAGCTGCGTGGGATCGTGACCCGCGCGGCGACCAGCCTGCCGGTATAGATCGATCAGTGGGACGAAACGGCGCGGCTCCCCGCCGATGATGGCGAGCGCGAGCGGCAGGCCCAGCCTGCCCGCGCGAACGACCGATTCCGGATGCCCGCCGACCGCGATCCAGAGTGGCAGCGGATCCTGGACGGGACGCGGGAAGACCGGCAGGTCCTCGATCGACGCGCGGTGTCGGCCTCGCCAGGTGACCCGTTCGCTGTCCCGAATCTTTAGCAGAAGGTCGAGCTTCTCCTCGAAGAGCTCGTCGTAGTCCGCCAGGTCGTACCCGAACAGCGGGAACGACTCGGTGAACGAGCCGCGGCCCGCCATTATCTCGGCGCGGCCGTCCGAGACGAGGTCCAGCGTCGCGAAGTTTTGAAAGACACGGACGGGGTCGTCCGAGCTGATGACGCTGACCGCGCTCGTCAGGCGGATGCGCTTGGTTCGCGTGGCCGCCGCGGCGAGGACGACGGCTGGTGCGGACACCACGAACTCACTACGGTGGTGCTCGCCGAGGCCGTACACGTCGAGACCGACCCTGTCCGCGAGCTCGATCTCATCGAGAAGCCGCCGGATCCGCTCGTGGGCGCCGATCGTCCGACCGGTTTCGGGATCGGGCGTCGCCTCGCCGAAGCTGTAGATCCCGAGCTCCACAGCAGTTGAACCCTGACTGCGTGCGGATGATTCCGCGACGCTCAGCCGACCCGCTCGCGTATCTCGAAAGTGCCGCGCTGGATTACGAGCTCCTTTTCGTTGGAGGCGACGCTCACGACCGTGCCGCCGGCGAGGTCGAGCACGCTCGTGAGCGTGTAGCCGCACCCGGAGAGGTATGAGACCGCATACACCTCCTCGTTGATCGGAGCGACCTGGTACCTCGCCTTCGTGTCCGCGGATCCTCGGTCGGGCTTCCGCTCGCCGTTCGTCGGCGGCTTCGCCGTTTTCTGCGTGTCGGTCTCGTGCCACGTCACGGTGCCGTCCTCGCCGAAGGCATGCTCGAAGCTTTTGCCGGCCATCGGTCCGTCGTCGTAGGTCCACCGAATGGTCTTGCCGCGCACCGGATCGGATCCCATCAAGTCCTCCTCTTTTTAGAGCGACACGCGCGAGGTTCTCCTGCGCGTGGCGCAGCAAGGGGAGGACCACGCATTTTTTTCTCGCATCGCGGGATCAAATCAGGTGGCGCAGCGGCTGATCGCTGGATGGTGTTCGTTGAACGCACGGGGCTGATACACGCGGCCGTTCGCCTGAGAAGCCAGTGAATCCTGACGTTTGGCTCGATCGGTCGTGGAGAGGCCGATCCATCAGTTGGTCTGCAAGGCGGGCGGTACGCAATTGACGGATAACCGAGCGGACACCGCGACGATGCGGATCGACACGGCCGCTTCCCCGGCCGATCAATTTTCTTGACCGTGAGGAAGGGCCTTGTCGTTCATCCGCGTGTGCTGCCTCGCCGTGCTCTGCGCCATCTCCGTCGCCACCCCAGCCGCCGCTGACGACGGACCGCAAGACACGCTCGTGCCTCGCATCCTCCCGCTTCGTCCCTTTGTCGCCGCGCAAAGCGGCCAAGACGCGGCGCCGACCACGACGCCTGTACCACGGGCGGCGCCGGCGGCCCGCTCCTATCCGCGCACCTTCGATTCGTATGAAGCGCTCATCGACTACGCGCAATCAGTCGCCGCCTCGCACAAGGAATCGGATGACCGCTTGGCTGCGGTCAGAGCGCGCCAGGATGCGGCCGTGGCGACGCTCGATTCGGTCTTCGATCCGCGCGCACGCGGCGGCCTCTTGCGGTCGCGCGCCGACCTCATCGATGACGCCACGCTCAACACGCTCCGGACGCAGTTCGCGAACGATGCCGCCACCCGCCGGCAGCTGGAGGCGAGCGGCGCGACCGTGACGCCCGCGACGCCATGGCGCCTGCCGGTTCTCGGTGAGGACACGCAGGACTTCGGGCCCACCCCGTACTTGTTCGAGCCCGCAAAGACGTATCGCGGCGCGTACTACCCCCACTTTCACGACGGGACCGATATCGCGGTCCCGTGGGGCACGCCCGTTCTCGCGCCCGCCCCGGGCAGGGTCGTCTTCGCGGGGACGATGGGAGACGGCGCCGTGGTCGTGGTGATCGCGCACGAGGCGGGCCTCGTCTCGATGTACGCGCATCTGGAGGACCGCGTCTTCCCGCTCCCGGTAAAGGCCGGCGACGCGGTCGAGGCCGGCGAGCGGATCGGGAACGTCGGGCTGACCGGGATCACGACCGGGACACACCTGCACTGGAGCGTGTGGCGTAATGGCGAGTTGATCGACCCGCTCTCTACGAATCGCGAGCTAGTAGAGACCGGAGAGACCGCCCATCACGGACCGTACCCGACCGGGAGAAGGACGTCCCCCGACGTCGTCAAGTAGTAGACCTGCCAGCCGTAATACCCGCGGTACGCGTCGGGATCCGCGCGCATCACCTCGGCGTAGGCGGTGACCGCCCGGACGTAGCGCTGCGACTGGTTGTAGCGGAACAGAGCGCCGGCCATGTTGCCGGGCGCTCCGTTTGCCTTGAGGTAGCGGGCGGCCGCGCGGATGGCATCGCGGTCGGAGTTGACGTCCCCCTCGCCGTACCTCGCCCAGGTGGCAGGCATGAACTGCATCGGCCCCTGCGCTCCGGCGACCGACGTACCGCGTATCCGGCCCATGCGGGTCTCGACGAGGTGGATCGCGGCCAGGTACGACCACGGAATGCCGAACTCGAGCTCCGCCTCGCGGTAGTAGCGCGCGAGGTCCTCGAGCGGCGCGGGCTCGACGATGCGCCAGGTCGTGGGCAGATTCGGACCGGGCACGACCGTGGCGCGCAGATCCGCCGTCGCATCGGCGTTCGCCGTAGCGGCGGCACGAACGTCGGTCGGCAGCGCGGCGAGCACCGCGTCACGCCACTCGGGACGCGTCGCGAGGCGTCGGTACGTGAGCTGCTGAAGATGGCCGAACCACGCGAGCTCCGCTCCGGTCACGTCGCGATCGCGGATGGCGCGTTCGGCCATCACCATCTGCACGGCCAGCGCATCCGGCTCGGATGCCGCGACCGGAGGATCGGGACGGCCGACGGCTGCGGTGAGGGGGCGGACGCTGCAGGTGGCCCGCTCGAGACGGCGCATCCGGTCAGTAGCACGATCGCGAGAAGCGGCGCCGTCCGCCGCCTCACGACCGCGAACACGCCGCCGCGCGCTCGAGGAGCAGATCACGCTCGCGCGCGTTCCGCGTGAGCGCCGCGGCGCGCTCGAACTCCGAACGCGCTTCGTCCGACCGGCCGAGCTTCGCGAGGAGGTCGCCGCGCACGCTCGGCAGGAGGTGGTACGACCGCAACGTCGGCTCGGAGCAGAGCGCGTCGGCAAGCTCGAGTCCCGCCGCCGGGCCGAACGCCATCCCATAGGCCACCGCGCGGTTGATTTCGACGACTGGCGAGTACGCGAGCTGCGCGAGCGCGTCGTACAGCGCCGCGATCTGAGCCCAGTCCGTTTCCGCGGCTGTCCGCGCACGCGCATGACACGCCGCGATCGCCGCTTGCAACGCGTAGGGGCCGAGCGCGCCGCCGAGCGCCTCCGCTCGATCGAGCGCGGCGAGCCCGCGACGGATGAGGAGCTGATCCCATTGGCCGCGGTTCTGATCGAGGAGGAGGATCGGCTCACCGGAAGGTCCGACGCGCGCGTTCGTCCGCGAGGCCTGGATCTCCATGAGCGCGACGAGCCCATGGGCCTCTGGCTCGCGCGGCAACAGCTCCGCGACGAGGCGGCCAAGACGGAGCGCATCCAGGCAGAGCGCCGGCCGCATCCAGTCGTCGCCCGCGGTCGCGGAATAGCCCTCGTTGAAGATGAGGTAGATCACCCCGAGCACCGAGTCCAGGCGCGCGGCGAGATCGGCTCCGGTGGGCACCTCGAACGGGACGCGCGCCGCGGTCAGGGTCCGTTTTGCGCGGACGATCCTCTGCGCGACGGTCGGCTCAGGTACGAGGAAGGCCCGGGCGATCTCGTCGGTGGAAAGGCCTCCGAGCAGTCGCAGCGTCAGCGCAACCCGCGCCTCCGTCGAGAGGACCGGGTGACAGGCGATGAAGACCAGGCGAAGGAGGTCATCGCCGAATTCGCCGCCGCTTTCCGGGACCGCCGTCGACATCTTCTGCGCAGCCTCCAGCTCCCGTCCGAGCTCATCGTGCTTACGGTCGAGCCTCTCGTTTCGGCGCAGCCGGTCGATCGCACGATGTTTGGCCGTCGCCATGAGCCAGGCGCCCGGGTTGTCCGGGACGCCTGACTCAGGCCATTGCTCGACGGCGGCGACGAGAGCGTCCTGCGCCAGATCCTCGGCCAGTCCCACGTCGCGCACGATCCGCGTGAGACCCGCGATGAGTCTCGGTGACTCGATCCTCCACACCGCGTCGATGGCGCGATGTGCGTCGGCAGCCGTCACAGCCACCGATTGAAACACCTAGCGGAAGACTTCCTGGACCACCGACTCTCCGTCGCCGACGATCCTGCGGAACCGCTTGGCCCACTCGATCGCCTCTTCCTTCGTCTTGACCTCGATGAGGGCGAACCCGCCGGTCAGCTCCTTGGCCTCGGTGAAAGGCCCATCGGTCACGGACAGCTTGCCGCTCGAGGATCGGACTCGGGTGCTTCGGGCGCCAAGCCCTCCGGTCGCGAGGAGGATGCCGGCTTTGGTCGTCTCCTCGATGAGCTTCCCCATCTCGGCCATGAGGGCCGGGCTGGGAGGTGTGCTCGCGTTGCTACCTTCGACCTCGTACAACAGGAATCGCATCGTCGTATCTCCTTTTTTCTGTTGAGCCGGCCACGCTGGGGTTTCCCCGCTGACCTCGCCCTACTCTCACGTCGAATAAGCGGTGGGCGAAATCGACACGCAGCGCGTCTACAACACCCTGTTCCCCTATTACATCGAGGCCTGCGCGGTCACGCAGTACCACAAGAAAGGCGCCGCGCCCGGCGGTTGGGGCGGGCACGCGGCCATTTTCATGAACGGCGCGGAGATCGACCCCGGCGCGGGCTATCCGCGTCTCCGCCTCGCCGCGGCCGTCACGGACCTCTCGCCGGCGGACTCCGGTGTCGGCGTCAGCGTCAACCGCATGTTCACGAGCGCGAACTGGGTCGCGATCCCGGGCCGGCAGGAATTCTTCCGTGGTGGCCTGCCCGCCGGGGAGATCCTCGACGAATCGTTCTACGAGTCGGCGGTCCGACGAGCGGCAGCGGCCGGATGGTTCAGTGGCATCGCGATCAGAGACGAGCTCGGGCGGGGAAAGCCGCAGGGGATGCCGCTCCAAGAGTTCGTCGTGCGGCATTCGATCGGCACGGACTTCGCGATGAACTTCGCGCGCACGGCGTACTCCGCGCGGCTGCCGCTGCGACGGGAAGCGCTGGGGCGAGTCATCGGCTATCTCAACGCCGTGAACGAAAGCGCACGGACGCGCGGCTACACCTGGGACGCGTACACCAACAACTGCAGCCACGTCGCGCACAACGCGGTCGCGGCGGCCGGCGTGTGGGACCCCAAAGCGGCCCGCGCTTCCGGTCCGATGAACGTGGCGATGGATGTCGTGAGCGTAGTCAGAGCGATCGCGCTGAGACGGATGTCTGACTTCTCATTTCCCGCCAACACGTTCGTCCGGCTGTACGAGGCCGGCAACGAGCGGCCGATCGACGACGCGCTCGACGCCTTTCGGAACCACGACATCGTGAGAACGATCAACGACGGCTGGCTGAGCACGGGCCCCGGAGCTCTGATCGCCACGTATCCGATGCACGACGCCGGGATGAACAGGTTGTTCACCGCGGGAAGGGATCCGTTCCTCTTCTCCGTTCCGATGCTCTGGGACAAAGAGCAGAAATTCAGAGCTCTGACCCGGACGCCGCCAGCGAATGCCACGGACCTGTACACGAATCTGACGCACTTCCGCGACCGCTACTCGGCGGCGTTGGCGCGCGGGCGGGAGAAGGACCGTGACGCCGATCACGCGGACACCGACGAGGAGGGGTTCGCCATCTTTGCCGATCGTTTCCGCGAACAGCTCGCCGAGGACCTCCGCCGGACGGAGACCCTCATATCCGACTACCGACTTCTTGCCGGCGTCGCTGAGGGCTAGCTCCGAGCCCCGGCGCCGAGAGTCTCTCGACGCCGGTAGCCCGATGCGCTCTAGTCGCGCAGCTCCGCGAGCAGCTCGGCGAACCGGTCGTGGGTCTCGCGCAGGCCCGTTTCCATCCCGCTCGCCACCATTCCGTCGCGGTCTGCCTTCGATGAGAACTTCGATCGCACGGTGAGCAGCGTGTGTCCGTCGCGCTCGGTGAAGGTCGCCGTATCGACCGAGATGTGCCCGGCCATCGGCTCCCATTCGAAGGTCTGCACGATCCGCTCCGGCGCGACGATCTCGCGGTACTCCCCGCGGAAGGCGCTCTTCGTTCCGTCGGGCGCGCCGCTCACGTAGCGCCAACGGCCACCCGGCCGGACGTCCATCTTGTCGACAGTCGTCGTCAGGTTCCGTGGTCCCCACCAGCGCGGAATGAGATCGGGATCGGTCATCGCCTTGAACACGAGGTCCCGCGGGGCGTCGAATTCGCGCGTGATGAGGATTTCCGTGTCCGAAGGCAACGTGACCTTCGTTGTCGCGCTACTTGTCATGGACATCTTTCTTCCCCTTTTCTTTGCGCTTGAGGTCGCGAAGCACGTCGTCGAGCTGACCGAATCGTTCATCCCATTTGCGGCGATAGGGCTCGAGCCAATCGTCGAGCTCCTTGAGAGGCTGCGCGCGGAGGCTGTAGATGCGTTGCTGCGCTACCGGACGGGCCTGGACGAGCCCGGCCTCGCTCAGCACGCGGAGGTGCTTGGAGACCTGCGGCTGCCGAAGGCCGAGACGTTCGACGATCTCCCCGACAGCGCGCGGCTTCCGCCGGAGAAGCTCGACGATCTGCCGGCGGTTCGGTTCGGCGAGGGCGCTCAGTGTGGCCTGCATGCGACATATATACTCTTGCAGGAATATTCCTGTCAAGGTATATTCTGCGAGGCGGAGACATCGAGGAAATATCGGGGGGAAGATCGTGCAAAAGATCGTTACGTTCTTGTGGTTCAACGACAAAGCGGAAGAGGCGATGAATTTCTACGTCTCGGTCTTCAAGAATTCGAAGATCCTGAACCTGAGCCGACTCGAGGGTGCACCGGGAGCCACGGGGAAGGTGATGAGCGGGAGCTTTCAGCTCGAGGGGCAGGAATTCATGGCGCTGAACGGCGGTCCGCAGTTCCCGTTCACCGAAGCGATCTCGCTCTTCGTGAACTGCGAGACCCAGCAGGAGGTCGACGAGCTGTGGGAGAAGCTTTCCGAAGGCGGCTCGAAGGACCGTTGCGGATGGCTGAAGGACAAGTACGGGCTCTCGTGGCAGATCATCCCGACCGCACTCGGCAGGATGCTGGGCGACGAGGATCCGGTGAAGGCGCGGCGGGTCATGGAGGCCATGCTCCAGATGAGCAAGATCGACATCGCCGGACTCAAGCGGGCCTACGACCAGCGATAGGCGCGCCACACGTGAGCGCCTCGTAGACGCCTTCGCCGAGTCGCCAGGCGCGCGATGTCGCAGAGAGTAACTACCGGGCCCGATGGGCCTATTCGACTCAGCGTTCGTCCTGCGCGATCCGCTCGGCGGCGCATTCCGCGGCTCGTCTTTGCATGAGCTCGCGCTCCCGCGCGTTCTCCGTGAGGGAAGCGGCGCGCTCGAACTCGGCGCGCGCCTCCCGGAACCGGCCGAGCTTTCGCAGGAGGTCGCCACGAGCGGCCGGCAGCAGGTGGTACGCCTTGAGCGAGGGCAGAGAGACGAGGGCGTCGACCAGCTCGAGGCCGGCGGCGGGACCGAACGCCATTCCGACCGCCACCGCCCGGTTCAGCTCGACCACCGGCGACGGGGCGAGCTCCGCGACCGCGTCGTACAGCGCCACGATGCGCGGCCAGTCGGTCTGGGCCGCCGTCGCCGCTCGAGCGTGACACGCGGCGATCGCCGCCTGCAGCGCGTACGGACCCATGGCGCCCCCGAGCTTCTCGGCGCGGTCGAGTGCCGCGAGCCCGCGGCGGATCAGCAGGCGGTCCCAGCGCCCGCGGTCCTGATCGAGAAGGAGGACGGGCTCCCCGGATGACGCGACGCGAGCATCCAGACGTGACGCGTGGATCTCCATGAGCGCGACAAGCCCGTGGACCTCCGGCTCGGTCGGGGCGAGCTCGGCCAGGATGCGGCCCAAGCGAAGCGCTTCTTCGCAAAGCGCCGGCCGAACCCAATCCTCGCCCGCGGTCGCCGCGTATCCCTCGTTGAAGATCAGGTAGATCACCTCGAGGACCGATGCGAGGCGCGCCACGCGCTCTCGCCCACGCGGGACCTCGAACCTGACATGTGTTTCGGTGAGGGTCCGTTTCGCGCGGACGATGCGCTGGGCGATGCTCGAGACCGGAACGAGGAACGCCCTCGCGATCTCTTCTGTCGTCAGCCCGCCGAGGACGCGGAGGGTGAGCGAGACTCGCGCGTCTTTCGAGAGGACGGGATGGCACGCCATGAAGATGAGGCCGAGAAGATCGTCTCCGAACTCCTCGTCGGTCGTGGTGTCCTGGTCCGTCCCTCCCTGATCGCGCTCGACTTCGCGTCCGAGCTCTTCGTACTTGCGGCCGAGCGTCTTGCGGCGCCGGATGAGGTCCGTCGCGCGGTGCTTCGCGGTCGCCATCAGCCAGGCGCCCGGCCGCTCGGGCACGCCTGACGTGGGCCATTGCTCGAGCGCCGCGACGAGGGCGTCCTGTGCGAGCTCCTCGGCCGTTCCGATGTCGCCGGCGAGGCGAGCCAGCCCGGCGATGAGCCGAGCCGACTCGATGCGCCAGATCGCTTCGATCGCGCGATGCGCGTCGCTGGCTACCGTCTCTATGGCAAGAGCTCCTTCACGCGCCTTCGTGCATCGAGACCTGACGGAGCTCGAACGTCCCGCCATCGAAGGGTGCCCGCTTGAGCCACTCGAGGGCCTCGTCGATCGAGCGCACCTCCCAGAGCCAGTACCCGCCGACGAGCTCCTTGGTCTCGGGGAACGGCCCGTCGATGACGCTGCGCTTCTTGCCGTCGAACCGAACGCGCTTGCCCTGCGCGCTGGGTGAGAGGCGGCCGGACGCCACCACGACCCCCGCCTTGACCAGCTCCTCGTTGAACTTCTGGTATTCCGCCATCGCCTCCGGCGTCGGCGGAGTCGCCGCCTTGCCCGGCTCGCCTTCCTTTGCCAGTACCAGCACACGCATCTTCTTGTCTCCTTCTAGTCGATCCGTCCTCGGACTTGAGTCTCAGGCTCCCGAGGCGTCACCCATATATCGAATGACAGGGGGCCATTTCGACATGGAGGTCGGTAGGCGGGCTATCCACCCAGAGCGGCGAGCTCGTACAGGTACGCGACGTGGGAGGCGACGGCACCGTCCCAGCTGCTGACCCTCGGATTGGACGGCTCGATCACGAAGTACTCGTCGGGCGCATGCGCCCCGCTGCCATGTCCGAGACCGTAGTGACCGGCCGCGAGGCTGAACGGCGGGTTGGTGAAGACGTACCCGGGATACGAGCCCGCGAGACGTGGAAGGAGGACCGGATCGATTCCGCCGCGCTTCAGCACCGTGAGCATCGCTTTGATGATCGGTGCATCGGCGGAGGTGGTCGTTGGATCGTAGCCGCCGCTCGGATTCACCTCGATGTCCCCGAAACCGCGCTTGGCGAGATGCGCCTTGAGCGCGGCGACCGCGCCGTCGTAGGTCATGTCCGGCACGAGCCGAAGATCGAGCTTCGCGACCGCGCGATGCGGCATCACCGTCTTCCCGCCCGGGCCGGTGTAGCCCGCGACGAGGCCCTCGATGTTCACGGTCGGCGTGAACATGAAGCGCTCGAGCGTCGCCCGCCAGGGAAGGTTTCCCGCCCAGCGCTTCGCCCCAAGGAGCGACAGTGCCGTCTCCTCGCTCATCTTCGTCGCGGCCTCGTCGAGCATCGCGCGTTCGGCGACCGTGGCCGCCCTCGCCTCGCGGCCGAACCCGTCGATCGCCGGATTGCCGTCGGCATCGACGAGCGTCGCGAGCGCCTGAACGAGGTGAAACGCAGGACTGTCGAGACGTGCTCGATTCGACGAGTGCACGTCCTTGGTCGGCCCGCGCCCCCACTTCTCGCCGCTCGCGACGAGCTCGCACTCGACCACGCCCTTTGCCCCGAGATAGATGGAGACGCTGCCATCGGGATCCTGAAAGGCCGAGGGCATGAATACGCCGATCGTCCTTCTGAGGGCGATCCGCACGTCGGGATTCGCGACGACCTGCCGGAAATGAGGCGATCCGATCTCCTCCTCGCCCTCCGCGACGAGCACGAGGTTGACCGGGATCTTCTTCCCCGCCCCGCGGATCGCGTGAAGTGCCGCGAGGAACGCGGCCTGTGGCCCCTTCTGATTGACCGCGCCGCGGCCGACAAGGACCCTTCCGAACCCGGGCTTGTCGACGATCGCGGCGTCAAACGGCGGCGAGGACCACTCCGCAGGGTCGGCTTGCTTCACGTCGTACATGAAGTAGAGCGCGACGGTCGGCGCCGCACCCGCGTCGAGCGTTGCGAAGACGCCGGGGTGTCCGTCGGTATCGATGCGCCTCGTCTGCTGGAAGCCGGCGTCGCGCGCCAACCTGATCATCAGATCGCAGCCCTCCTCCATGCCGCGATCCTCGGCCGCGAGGGCGGGGTGCTTCACCCACTCCTGGAGACGCCCGACGCTTTCGTCGTGGCGCTTCTCGATCTCGGATTCGATGCTTCGCAGCGACGTGTCGGCGAGGAGGGACTGCGCCGTTTCAGCCACGGCCGGTGATGGTACGTGTCACGCCTTCGTCATGCGCCGGCCGGTGCGGACGCCACGCGTGGTGTCGCTCTCGCCGTGCCGTCTGGCCCGGCGATGAGGTAGGCGATCATCCCGATGATCCCGAAGTTGAAGATCCCCAGTAGCAGGAGCACAACGAACCACGTCTTGCTCTCGAGCTGTGCGAGATTCAGCAGCGCTCCGATCCAAGACACGAGACCTGCGATGAGGCCGGCCGCCATCGCGAGCGCGCCGAGGATCCCGATGACGAGCAGAGGCCAGATAAGCGTGCTCCCGGTGAGCCCGACGATGTCTCGACCATTCATGACGAACACGTCGTCGACGATGCCGGTCCACACGGCCGCGATGACCAGGGTGGCGCCGGAGATAGCGCTGAGTGCGCCGCCAAGAAAGAGTTTGGTGACTGTTGTCTTGCGCATTTCCGTGTTTCCTTTCAAACCGTGATGGCGACCTTTCCTCGGGCGTGGCCGTCTCCGACGACGCCCATCGCCTGAGGGACCTCACTCAGTGGATACGCGCGACCGACGACCGGCGTTACCTTGCCGGACTCGATCAGCTCCTTGAGAACGACCAGGTCGGCGTGGTTCTGGGACACGAGGAACGGCCGCAGCGTCTGGCTTATGAACCGAGACAGGATGTTCGCGGCGATAACGCGGCCGCCGCCGGCGAACCAACGATTGTCGAATCGGCCGGCGTTCGGTACGAGCGTTCCCGTCGGAGTGAGCGCGCGTCGGAGGCTCGACAACGAATGGTTCGCGACGTTGTCGAGGATGAAGTCATACCGCTCGCCGCTCTGCGTGAAGTCCTCCCGGGTGTAGTTAATGACGTGGTCCGCGCCGATCGATCGAACCATGTCCACGTTTCGGCTGCTGCACACGCCCGTCACCTCGGCACCGAGCCACTTCGCGATTTGGACGGCGAACGTACCAATGCCCCCGGAGGCACCGTTGATCAGGACCTTCTGCCCCGCCTGGACCCGGCCGTGATCGCGAACTGCCTGGAGCGCCACCATCCCGGCCATCGGGACGGTCGCGGCCTGCTCGAAGGTCACGTTCGCGGGCTTCAGCTCGAGCGCATCCTCTTTGGCGGACGCGTACTCGGCGAAAGAGCCCTTGGCCCAGCCGAAGATCTCCCCGCCCGGCCCAAACCGCGTCACGCCCGCGCCCACGGTCTCGACCACTCCCGCCACATCCGTGCCGCGCACGCCCTGCGCCGGCCTGCGCAGCCCGTACACCGGACGCGCGATGTAGGGCAGGCCGCTCATGATCGCCCAGTCCGCCGGGTTGACTCCGGCGGCACGGACGCGAATCAACACGTCCTTGTCGCCGATCGTTGGTTTATCGATCTCTCTGATCTCAAGCATCTCTGTCGAACCGTAGTTGTCCTGGACCACTGCCTTCACGTCCGTCTCCCCTTCTTCATGCGTACTTAGTACGCTTATATGGCCACGCTACTGCGTACGGTGTACGCTGTCAACGAGAGCTCTGTGGCGCGACGTGGAGCTTGAGGTGCGATTGGCGGCGGGAAAACGCGTGAAACCAAGAAACAAGCCACGGACCGCCCTGAGCAGGGAACGGGTGCTCCGCGCTGCGCTCGCCCAGGCGGATGAGGGCGGACTCGAAGGCCTCACCATACGGAAGCTCGCCGACGAGCTCGGGGCCGCGCCGATGTCGCTGTACCGCCATGTCGCAAACAAGGACGACCTCGTCGATGGCCTCGTGGATCTGGTCTTCGCGGAGATCGCTCTCCCGCCCGGCGGATCCAACTGGAAAGCGGCGATGCGTCAGCGGGCAATCGCTCTCCACGATGTTCTGTCGCGCCACCGGTGGGCGATCGGCCTGATGGAGTCGCGGCGCAACCCCGGTCCGGCGAACCTGCGACACCACGACGCGGTCATTGGCAGCCTCCGGCAGGGCGGTTTCTCGATCGGCATGGCGGCTCACGCGTACTCGGTCCTGGACGGGTACGTCTACGGGTTCGCCCTAACGAAGATGAACCTCCCGTTCGAGACCTCGGACGAAATAGGTGAGGTGGCGGAGAGCATGCTCCGGCCATTCCCGGTCAACGAGTACCCCAACATGGTCGAGATGCTCACGGAGCATGTGATGAAACCCGGCTACGACTACGGGGAAGAGTTCGAGTACGGACTCGACCTGATCCTTGACGGCCTCGAGAGGATCCGCGACAGGGATGCAAGCTCGCGAAAGAGGATCAGGCGATAGCGCAGTCGCTCAGTCTCGGCCACCGACGGTAGCGATGTCGGCCTCGTTGCCCGCCGCGTCCGCCAGCGTCCACCACGAGGGCGCGAACTGATCGCGCACCATCCGGCCACCCGCGGCAAGCGCGGCCGCGATGCGCGCCTCGGCCTGCTCGTACGGCACCCAGACCGCAACGTGGATCGCGCCGAGGCCACCCGGGCGCGGCTCCTCCATCTGCTCGAACCAGAAGGGCACCGTTCGACCGCGCGGATCGACGAGATCCTCCGCGGGACTATCGCGGCGAGGCTCGTACCCGAGCACGGCCCGCCAGAACGGCATCACTTCGGCCCGAACGGTCGCGGCGGGGATGACGAGGAGGCTCTGGACCGCCGACGGGTCGGCCGCGAGGCTCAGCTTTCGGGCGGCTGCGGAGATCAGGCGGGCCAACTCTGCATCGCGCCGGGTCATCCCACCGTAATCGTCGGTGAACGTGACCAGGCGGACGGTGACGCCGTCGTGCCGCACGTCAATATCGGGGTGATGCTCGTCGACGCCCGGCATCTCGCTGATGGCCTGCACGAGGCGGGCGCCTGCCGCGAACGATCCGGTCCGGAAGTACGCGTTCGCACCGTCGCCGAGCACTCGCCAATCCTCGAGGCCCTCGGCCTCGCGAAACTGTTTTGGGGTCATTCGGTCGGTCATGCGGGCCTCCTTGTCACCGGGCATTGTTGCGAAGGCCCTGCGTCGCTGCACTTTTCGACGTCGCGGTTCGTCGATCTGCACCGCGCATCACGCGGTCGAAAACGGTCTGAGCTGGCGCTCAGTCCTAGGCTTCCGGGACGATGATGTCCCTGCGGCTATACAGAGCGTGTCGGGTACCGAGCAGATGGAAGATCGGGCGATCGAGCGTCGGCGCGAGCTCGTTCAGGTACGCGTACAGACCGGGGTAATAGGTGTAGTCGTCCCACACGATCGTTCCGGTCTCCGAGAGCATTTCGAGGGCGGCCTCGGTGTCCGAGCGCACGTAACTGTAGCTGTGACTCGCGTCGATGTAGACGAGATCCATGCGTCGGCTATACGGGGAGAAGTCGAACGTCGCCGAATCTCCGAAGAGCTGGGTGATCCGGCTCGCCTCAGCGGTCCCCCGAAAGCGCGAGCCGCGATCCCAGTTCTCGAAATACTCGCCGCCGTCGGTGATGTCGAGCTCCGCGGTCTTGACAGCCTCAGGTCCGGGCAGATCGAGCGTGAAGATGCGCGCATCCGGAAGGTTGTGCGCGAGGAGCCAGCTCGTGTCGCCCCGGAATGTCCCGAACTCGAAAACGGAATGGCACTCGAGTAGCCTGCCGAGGGCTGCGAGTACCAGCGGACAGTGACGTAGGACCGAGCCCTCGACGTTGACCTGCTCGATGCCGCGGATCCGTGAGATGTCGATGTTGCGCACGCCGCGCGCGCTGAACCGCTTCAACTCGATCCAGAAGGCCTTCCCGAGGGTGGCGCGGAGCCCACGGTCCGCGATCGAGCGGCGGATGGCGCCTCCGACGACGGTCGGCAGGATGTGCCGGTTCTCGACGCGGCGGATTGTCTTCTTCCGCTTGGCCGGTGACGACGCCAATGAGAGGTCGAGCCGCTCTGTAGCCACGGTCCGAATGGAAGTCCCCGGGGATTGAGGGCCAATAGGGCAGCAAGTGAACATTAGCGGCCGGTGGGCCTTGAGCCCCCATTTTCGGCGCGGGCCTTCAACGGGACGGCAACCCCGGCTCAATTGACAGCCCACGAGGCAAGCCTGCCCGCACCCCAGCCTTGCTCGGGCCACAGGCGCCCGAGCAACTCAGGTCCGGCCGGGTCCTCATGGCGAGCGGCGTCGCCCCGAACGACAGACCGAGCACAATCGGGTATCGAGCCGGCGCATCTGCGGCGCGGCATTGGAGGATGGAGTCGTGAGAAAGCTCAAAGTCAGCACATTCATGACGCTCGATGGCGTGATGCAGGCTCCGGGCGGGCCGGATGAGGATCGCAGCGGCGGATTCACCCACGGCGGCTGGTCGGTGGGCTACTGGGACGACCAGATGGGACAGGTAATGGGCGACTTCATGGGCCGGCCGTTCGAGTTGCTCCTCGGACGAAAGACGTACGAGATCTTCGCCGCGCACTGGCCTCACTCAACTGAGCCGGCCGCGGACGTATTGAACCGCGCGCGCAAACACGTTGCGTCGCGCACACTGCGAAACGTCGACTGGAACAACTCCACGCTCATCAAGGGCGACGTCGCAAAGTACGTGTCCGGGCTCAAGGAGCAGTCCGGCCCGGAGATCCAGGTGCACGGCAGCGGCGATCTCATACAGACGCTGTTGAAGAACGACCTCGTTGACGAATTCAACGTGTGGACGTTCCCGGTCGTGGTCGGAACGGGAAAGCGTCTCTTCGCCGATGGGACGGTTCCGGCTGGACTCAAGGTCGACGCGGTGACGACCTCGACGACCGGTGTCGTGATCGCGACTTACCAGCGCGCCGGGGCGATCAAATACGGATCCTTCGCGCTGGAGGAGCCTTCCGACGCGGAAATCGAGCGCCGCGAGGGAATCGGCGCCGGCTAGTCGTCCCACCGGACGACGATCAGCTCACCGACACTCGTCGCCGTGCCTCCCAACCGTCGATCACGTGTAGGCCGACGATGCACGCCAGGCCACGCTCAGATCGCGGTGTCGATCCGCGCAGGCGGGCGAACAGTTCCGACCAAACGCCCACCTCGCAGCCGGGCGTCCCGAGGGCGATCGCCAGGAGCAGCGCCAGGAGCTGCTCGACGATCACCAGCACGTCGAACCACCACACCAGATCGGCGAGCGGATAGCCCCACGCGGCCCCTTGGGTGGCCTCGCCGATCACGGCTGCGATCGCGAGCGCTGCCAGGAGAACAATGGCAACACCGATCTGCCAGGGCCTTCGGGCTCGAACTCCTGCGATGGTCTCGGAGAGCGCCCCCACAAGCACGAGGAAGACAACGAACATCAGCAGGTGCAGGAACCACGCGCTGGGTTCACTGAGGATGTGGGGATCCCTGAACTGTGCCGAACCACGTGGGCCCACGATCGACATAAAGGTGAGTGCGAACAACCCGAATAGAGCGAGTCGAGCCAGCCGTCCGAGCGGCCCCGTGCGATAAGGCACCGGACCGATCATCGCACTGGCTGCATCGTCAGGCCGTAGCGGCAGCGACCGACAACGGCGCAGCTGCTGCCGGTCATCTCGCTCGGCTGTCGACTGCTAATCACCGGTCGACTCGGTGCGAATCCAGACCGATTTTCACACTTACAACATCGGTAGCCAAACGACGAATGAACGCGCTGGACCGACGAACTCCGCAGTTGGTAGCAGGCAGCGGCGATCATTGGGACATGTCGATCGTCGTCCCTCCTCGAGGCACGCGGGGTTCGGAATTGCCGAGGCCCGTGCGCGCTCTCATGCGAGTGATGCAGGGTCCGTCTCACCTGGCATTCCGACGATTTGGCGATCGGATGCGGGTACAGGGCCGCCCGCTTGTCGAGATCGAGACGGTCGGCGCCAAATCGCGGTCACGACGCCACGCCGTGCTCGGTTCGTTTCCTGAGATCTCGGCCACGCTGCCTTCGAGCTGGGTGGTGGTCGCCTCCAACTCTGGATCGGCGCGTCATCCCTCCTGGTTCTTGAACCTGGCGAAGAACCCCGATCAGGTCTGGATCACGACCGGCAAGCGCCGAATCAAGGTCAGCCCCGAGACGCTCGAGGGCGCGGAGCGCGACCGCGCACGGCAGGAGATCGTCTCGCTCGCGCCCGGGTACGGTCGCTACCTCGAAAGCACCGATCGCATGATCCCGATCGTTCGTCTGAGACAGGAGGCGAAAGAGGCGTGACGCCTTCAGTTCCGCGTTGGCTGCCGATCGATAGTCGGTTCTAAGCGAGGACTCGATCGGCCGGGCGCAACGCCCAAGAGACGAGCGTCAGCAGCATTACGACGATCGGGTAGCCAAGACTGGTGAGGTCGGTGCCGGCCATAGCATGCGATCCCGCGGCGAGTGCGATCTGGAAGAAGCTCCCGGTGTAGGCCCACTCTTTCAGTCGCCGGAGGCCAGGCGCGGCGATCACCGCTGCGCCAAGGACCTTCAAGATACCGAGGAACAGCAGGACGTACACGGGATACCCAAGAGAGGACACGACCACGTCGACGGGATCGCCGGCGAAAACGACAGACCGGCCACGCACGAGATCCATCGCGCCGCCGAGAGCGAGCTCGAGGGTGAGCCAGACCGTAGCTCCCCAATAGATCCACGCCGTCGCCCGCGGCGAGAGCGTCATCGCCCCAGCGTACGCATCCGCGCCCGGCCGTTGCGCGGGTTACCTACTCGGCGCGGTCTGGACGCGGGGGAAGTAGCGGATCAGGACGACTAGGTATACGAGCCAGAGTGCGAACCACGCCGACGCGACGAAGAGAAGCTTTACCGAGATGAGGATCAGGCTCGGATCCAGAAGCAGCAGGGTGTAGCCGCTGAGCCAGAAGCGATCGCCTCGACGGGAATAGCGAGCGCGCTCGGCATCGTCGATCCGGCCGCCAAGCGAGGAGCCGTAGTAAAAGAACGACGCGAATACGAACGAGAAGGTCGCCAAGCCCATCACGACCAGGGTGGCTTGGAACAGCGCGGGGTTGACCTCGCCACTCGCGAACCTCGGATACAGAAAGATCAGCATGAACGTGAAGATCGCGATGCTCGTCGCTGCAAGCGAATAGGAGCGATTGACGTTGGCTGCGGCGAGATCGACGTCCATGAAAGTGCCTCCTCAGACCCTGGCGAAATACCTAGTCGCGCACCGGTCGGGCGCAAGTGTCATCCGGCGGAGGCGTCGTCCGTTAGGTCCCGGTCCTGCATCTCCCAGGTGTGGTCGAGGACGTGGTACGCGGTGTGGCGGAGCAGGTACGGGATCGTCCAGTTGCCGAGCGGCTTGCCCTGCCTATACCAAGCGCGCATCGCCTCGATGAAGCGGTCGCGGTGACGGGCGAGCTGGCCCGGCGTCGGCAGGTCCTCCAGCTCGGACTTTGCCTTGACGCGCTTCGAGAAGTCGCCACCCTCGGTCGCCATGACGTGCCGAACGACCTGATCGCGCGAGCGGCCACCGCCCCGGACACCCGGCCGGAGGTCCGCCGAGACGCGGGCGGCTGTCTCGTCGAACTCGGCCCACGCCGCGCGTAGCAGCCGCACGTTGCGCTCGAAGAGCGGCGCGTCAAGCGGCTTGCGGTCGAGCGGAGAGGGCGCGAACGAGATGCCCCAAAAGTCGGTCGAGCCGACCCCCTTGTACCGGCCGATGATCTCGACGTCGGTCTGCGTCGCGAGTTCTGAGCCCAGCCGGACGCGCTTCGCGACCGGAAGGTATCGCGGCACGTAGCGGGCGAGCTTTTCGACCGCCTCGGCCTCCGTTTTGCCGCCTCGTTCGAGACCCGGCCAGTCCGCTGCGACGGCGACCCATCGCTTGCCCCTCGTTGGCTGTTCGACGAGCACGCGAAGACGGGACGTCATCGGCTCATCCTACGGACGACTCCTTCAGCGGACTGCGCATCCCCTCGAGGACCTCATCGAGCTGCAGGTACGCGAGCCGCGCACCCCATTCCATACCCGAAGCGATCACGGCGTCGCGGTCCTCTCGCGACTGGTAGACCGAGCGCAGTGTCATGAACGTCCTACCCGCGCGCTCGTCGAGCGTGACCGTCGTGACCGCGGCATGCCCGGGCATCGCCTCGAATTCTTCGAGGTAGACGATCCGCTCGGGCGACGACTCGCGGACCTCACCCGAGAACGCGACTTCACCTTGCGGTGACCCCTGCGCGAAACGGTAGTGCCCGCCCGCGCGGAAGTCGGCGGTCGCGCTCACCGGACCGTACTGGCGCGGACCCCACCAGTTCTTCACATGCTCGACCCTCGTGAGCGCCTCATACACCAGCGCGCGCGGCGCGTTGAAAGTACGGGTGATGAGGATCTCGCGTTCGCCCGTCGGTGTGACACGCATGTCATCAGCGACGGCATATCCGAGCCTGTCGAACGATTCGGCCAGACCGTACTTCGCCATCTCGCCCCATTTGGTGCTGGGGAACCCCGTCACCCGGATAGTGACGCGCGTGCGCGTTCCTTCGGCGGCGAGCGTCACCTCGTGGACGATCTCCCCCTCCCATTCGTCCGGGACACCCGCCCAGCTCATCGGGATCCGCCGGCGCTTCTCGTCGACGAAGTGGAACGCGACCACGACACGCGAAGGCGGAGTGATCTCGCGCACGACGCCAAGCTCGTAATGCATCGCTCCGTCGCGATCGCGTTGCCCGAGGAAGAACTCCCCGCCGACGCGAGCGTCGATCTCCATGATCGGGTG
>Ga0070698_100000607_pt1 | contig 38429 bp, 31 predicted proteins | sample KBSK1502metaG_FD_65477 | JGI IMG/M metagenome (GOLD analysis project Ga0070698, IMG submission 65477) | Corn, switchgrass and miscanthus rhizosphere microbial communities from Kellogg Biological Station, Michigan, USA - KBS K1-50-2 metaG | ecosystem: Host-associated > Plants > Roots >...
GCTGGCGGCGCTGGAGCAGGATGCCACCCTCTGGGAACGTTTTCATACCGGCGACAATCTGATCTTCGTGCGCGAAGATTTTCAGCGGGTGGGTCGATCGGCGATTTGGCAACAGTTACGGCGTATCGGATCGGCGCACATCGACCAACTCGCCGCTGCCATGGCGGCCATGCTGCAGCAACATCCGATGAAGGTCGGCACTCTCGATAGCGTGCTCACAAATCTGGCGAGCTTCAAATTCCCTACCGCGACTGCGGCGTCGCCTCCAGCCCAGCGGGTCGCCTCCAAGCCGCCGCCCGTGCCTACGCCGTCGCCAGTGCCGAGTTGGATCAAAAAGGGCGGTTATCGTAATTCGGATGACTGAGGATCATCGGTCAGGGTTGAACGCGATCGGCACGCGCGATTGCGCAGGGCACTACCGACCAGACGCTGGCCGCTTTACTTGATGTACTCCCAGAAATCGTCCGTCGGAGCACCGGTGGGATTGTTGGTACCGAGCCCGACAAAGATTCTGCCAGCTGCGACAGCACCAATCATTTGCTGGAGCCCGATTCCGGGATAGATCGTCTGACGCTTGGACCAGGCGTTCCCAGCCGCGCTATAGGTCCAGACCTCCGTTACAGAATTGGGATTTGTGAAGCCTCCGACGACGAACGCCGTGTCGCCAATGGCGAATCCCACCGCGTCGTCGCTTGGCATACCCAGCAAGGAGTCGACCCGCGTCCAGGAATTAGCGCCCGTATCGTACGCCCAGAAGTCTTTGCACCCGCCATTCAAGCCCCGCCCGAGACCGACGTAGCCCTTCGTGCCGATCGAGAAGGCAACGGCCCGGGCGTTACACGATCCGGCAAAGTCCGCCATCCGGGTCCAAGTGTTGTTGGATGTGTTGTACTGCCAGGTGTCGAACTGGTTGGCGGATGAGCCGCCCGTCACGTATGCCTGATCGCCGATGACGAACACGACCGCGTTTGCTCGAGCCTCACCCGGAAAATCAGCCATCCTCGTCCACAACCTCGTGGTGGGATCCAAGCGCCAGAGGTCCTTGAAATAGGTAAAGGTGCACAGACCTCCGCCAAGACAATTGGAGCCCAACCCCATGTAGCCGAAGCCCCCGATCGCAAACCCGATTCCGTTCGCTCTCACGTCGGTAGGGGTGGATGGAAACTGCTCCCAGGCATTCTGTGATGGGTCGTAGGAAGATCAAGCGCCCCCGCCCCAAGAGTCATAACGCGCGGAGTGGAGCAGAGAATCACACTGCCGACGAGGCCGCCTTCCGCCACGCCGCGACGATCTCGAGCAGCCCTTCTGCCGGCTCCTCGGTGCTCTCCCACTCGAGCGGCGATCCGGCCTCGAGGAGCAGCCTTCCCACGGCAGCGAAGTCCCTGCCCTCCCCATGCTCGGTTCGCGATCCCTCGGCGGCCCAGATCAACGGCTGCCCCTTGAACTCCCGGTCACGCACCTGCACGGACGCCCCGTGCGCGAGCAGCACCCGCACCGCATCGGGCCACCCCTCCATTGCGGCGCTGTGCAGCGCGGTCTTGCCGATGCCCTGGTCGGGACGGTTCGCATCGAACCCACATGCCAGCATTGCTTCGAGCGCGCGAACGTCGTTGCGCTCGGCCGCCTGGTGCAAGGCGATGTAGTGGTCGTCGGTGATCTGCTCGCGCAGCCCGGCGTTCGTGGCGAGCAGCGCCTCTGCCGCCCGGCGATCACCGCGACTGCACGCCGCGACGAGCTGATCGACCGCCGAGAGCTCGGGGGATGCGCCCCGCGCGAGCAGCCAGTCTGCCACCGCGCGATTCCCGTTCAGCTCGGCCACCGCGTAGGGCGTGCGCCCGTCGGCGCGTTTGCGCTCGATATCCGCCCCGAGCACGACCATCGCCTCGACCAATGGCACATCCCACCCACGCGCCGCCACGTGCAGCGGCGTCTCGCCGTTTTCGGCAAACACCGCGTTCGGGTCGGCGCCGTGCGCGAGCAGCCACAGCACGCCCTCGGGTATGCGACTCCAATTGAGGATGGCGTACAGCGCGGTCGCGCCGTCGGTGGCCCACGCCTGATCGACGTTCGCGCCGTGCGCGCGCAGCGCCTCGAGCACTGGGATGTCGCCCGCGCTCGCGGCGAGGGGTAGGGTGACGCCGTCGTTGGGATCCGCCCCGGCGTCGAGGAGCGCTTCGACGAGCGGCAGCGACCGCACGTGACGCCACGCGCCCCACAGCACCGGCCGGCGCACGTTGTGATGCAGCCAGGGGAACCGCGTGCTCGGATCCACGCCAAGGGCGATGAGCCGCTTGGCGATCACGGCGAGGCCTTGGGCACGCGCAGGCGATTCGTGCGCCATGGATGTGTAGCAGACGTAGTGGATTGGCTCCCAGCCGCGTACTCCGCCTGCCTGCCTGGCGAGCGACGGATCCTGCGCGAGTCGCGCTTCCACCCCGCCCGCGTCGCCCAGGACGAGCGCCGTGTAGAGACTCGCCTTCGCGATCCCGGGATGCACCGTGAGAATGCGCTCGGCTCGATCGCGCCGCTCGTCCGTCGCTGCTTCGATGAATGCGTCCACGGCGGCGTCGAATTCGAGCGTCACTGCCTCGACGTGATCGTGCAGCGCGTTCCAGGACGCGAAGCCGTATTCGCGCGCGAGTCGCGTCTGCGCTTCGTGCAAGGGGATCTGCCCCGAGCGCTGAAGTTCCTTCGCCTGGTGTTTGAGCTGATCGAGATTGGGACGCGGGGGGAGCTGCTTGGCTGCCATAAGACCTCCATGCTGAACGCCAGGGGTCCGCAGCCTGGCCAGCACGGAGAACAGCCGTGCGGGGAACTCGATAAAGAGGGTGGACTCAGTCCTTCGCGCGGACCCGCGTGCGCCCCGAGCGCGCCAAAAGGATGGCGAGCGGCAGCGCCGTCGTCAAGCCGAGCACTATTCTACCCACGCCCTCAACAGGATGCTGACGTCCTGGGGGGTAGACATTCTACACCAATGGTGTAGACATTCTACATCCTATGAACGAGACGCGCGGACTCTCCCGTATCGAGCTGCTCCAGGGCACGCTCGACTTGATCATCCTCCAGACCCTGCGCTGGGGACCGCGGCACGGCTACGGCATCGCCCAAATGATCCGGGCGTCGTCACACGACGTGCTCCAGGTCGACACCGGCTCGCTCTACCCCGCCCTCCACCGCCTCGAGCGTCAGAGATGGATCGCCGCCGAGTGGAGCACATCCGAGAACAACCAACGGGTGCGGGTCTACACTTTGACCGCGAAGGGGCGCAAGCAGCTGGAACGGGAGCGATCGCAATGGGAGCAGCTGAGTCACGCGATCGCGGGCGTTCTCGCTCCCCCCCCTCCGGCCGAGAGTGAGCCATGAGCCCGAGCGACGACGAGATCCGGGAAGAGATCGCCGCCCACCTCCGCATGGCGATCGCCGACAAGATGGCGCGTGGCGCGTCGCGTGAGGAGGCCGAGCGGGCGGCGCGCGCCGACTTCGGCAACGTCACTCACGTCGCCGAGGTGACGCGCGAGGTGCGGGGCGGCCTCTGGCTCGAGCGCCTGGGGCAGGACCTGCGCGACGGCTGGCGCGCCCTGCGTCGCACCCCGGCGTTCACCGCCGTCGCCGTTGCCACGCTCGCGCTGGCGATCGGGGCTAACAGCGCCGTGTTCACGGTCGTGAACGGCGTGCTGCTGCAGCCGCTGCCGTTCCGCGATCCGGGGCGGCTGTACGCCGTCTCGTACCTCCCGACTCATGTGCCGTTCGAGCTGCCCCCAGGAGTCGACGATCGGCTCTATCTCGAGTATCGCCAGCACGTCTCTCGGTTCGACCGCATCACCGGGTATCAGCGTCAGGAGCTGACGCTGAGCGGCGTCGGCGACGCGACCCGGCTTCCCGGCGCGCGCGCCAGCGCGACCTTCTTCGAGGTGCTCGGCGTGCAGCCCGCCCTGGGACGTGCCTTCAGCGCCGAGGAGGATCAGGCCGGCACTGATCGCGTCGTCATCCTGAGCGATCGGCTCTGGCGGGCACGCTTCAGCGGCGACCGCGCGATCCTCGGAAAGACGATCACCCTCGACGGCATCCCCCGGACGGTCGTCGGGGTCATGCCGCGCGGGTTCACGTTTCCTGCGGCTTCCCAGATCTGGACGCCGCTCGCGCTGCGGCTAGATCCCGGCAATTCCTTCCTCTTTTCGGTCACTGGCCGGCTCAGCGCCGATGCGACGCCCGAGCAGGCGAAGAGCGAGCTCGAGGCAATCGCCCTCGCGCTGCCGCCGGATCCGCGGGCGGGCGGGATCAAGCCGGTGGCGCGGATCATCCCGCTCAAGGACACACTGATCGGCGAGGTCCAAACCTCGCTGCTCGTCCTGGCGGGGGCCGTCGCGTTCGTGCTGTTGATCGCCTGCGCCAACGTGGCGAACCTGCTCTTGATTCGCGCCGCGACGCGGCGCCACGAGATGGCGGTGCGCATCGCGCTCGGCGCGAGCCGCGCCCGCATCGCCCGGCAGCTCCTCACGGAAAGCCTGCTGATCGCGCTGATCGGGGCGGCGGCCGGCATCCTCGTGGCCTTCGCCGGCGTGCGCGCGCTGCTCGCCCTGGCGCCCGCCGGCCGGATCCCGCGGATCGACGAAGTGCACTTGAACGGCTGGGTGCTCGTGTTCACGCTCGCCGTTGCGGTCATCACCGGCATTGCCTTCGGCGTGGTCCCCGCGCGCAGCGGCGCGCGCCGCGAGCCGCAGGAGGCCCTCGGTCAGGGCACACGGCTCGTGGGCGGCTCGCACCACGGCCTGCGCTCCACGTTCGTAACCGCCGAAATCGCGCTCGCCCTGATGCTGCTCAGCGGCGCCGGGCTGATGATCAAGAGCTTCTTCATGATGCGCTCGCTCGACACCGGCTACGACGCGTCCCGCGTGGTCACCATGTCGGTCAATCTGCCGCAGATCGCCTACCCCGACGCGGCGCGCCTGCAGGCGTTCCATACCGCCCTGCTCGAGCGGCTGACGCGGATTCCCGGAGCGAGCGCCGTCGGTGCGGTGGCGTTCCGCCCAATGAGCGGCGCGGGGATCATGGGCGACTTCGTGGTGGAGGGACCCACACCGCTGCCCCACGGCTATACCGTCGACAAGCCGACCGTGAGCCCGGGGTACTTCGCGGCGTTGGGGATTTCTATCCTCGCGGGGCGCGACTTCACCCCAGCCGACCGAGCCGGGGCGCCCGGCGTCGTGGTGGTGAGCCAAACGGTGGCGCGACGACTCTGGCCCAATGAACGCGCGGTCGGCAAGCGCATCTCGATGCAGGAGCCTCCTGGTCCGAACGACTGGCTCACCGTCATCGGTGTGGTCAACGACGTTGTCCAGGACGCGCAGTTGAGCCGCCACTCGACGATTTACCTGCCGTATCTGCAGATGTCTTCGTGGGGTTTCATCAATCAGATGACGTTCGTCGTCCGGCCGCAACCCGCCGCCGGCAACCTCGCGCCGGCGATGCGGGGCGCGTTGCGCGACGTCGACCCCGCGGTCCCGGCCCAGGCGCTGCAGACGATGGATCAGTCGCTGATGGACACCATCGCGGAACCGGTGTTTCAGATGCGGCTGCTCGCGACCTTCGCCTGCCTCGCGCTGTTCCTCGCCGCGCTCGGCACCTACGGAGTTCTGGCGTACGACGTCACCGAGCGCACCCGCGAGATCGGCCTGCGCATGGCCCTCGGCGCGACGCCCGGCACCGTGCTCCGCATGGTGCTCGGGCGCACCGCCACCCTGGCATTCACGGGCGCGGCACTCGGCGTCGCCGGCTCGCTGATGCTGACCAGAGTTCTCACCAGGTGGCTGTTCGAGGTAAAGCCGACCGACCCGGCGACCCTCACCGCAGTCACGGTCGTGTTGCTGGTGGCGGCGCTGCTCGCGGGCTTGCTCCCGGCGCAGCGCGCGGCACGGGTTCGAGGCCTCACCACGCTGCTCCTGCGCGACTGAAGACCCTGGTCGCCGCGCCCCTATTCCCGGGAATAATCCGGCTGGCCGGCGCGTCCTTACCCCACAGGCTTATCGAGACAACACCGACGCCGCGAGGGGGGAGCGTTGTGCGACCAACAACCCAGACGATCATCGTGGTCTACCCGTCCGAGCGCCGCTATCTGCGACAGCTGCGAGTCTTGGGCGCCTGGTGGTGCCTCGGCTCGAGCGCGCTCGCGCCACGCTTGCTCCTGCTCCACCCGCCCGCGCCGTTGGGAATATCCGGTCCGCTGATGTGGTCTCCTCAGCGTTGACACCGCGCTGCCCCGAGGCCGCTCGGTAGCGGTCGATTTTTCCCCCAACGGTTGAGGTGTTGCATGCATCGCGTGCTGGCTGTGCCGATGAGCGTGGTCGTTCTGCTTGCCTCGTGCGGCCCCACTCCCACCGACACGACGCCCCCGGCGGAGGAACGTCGGCTCCAGGCCTTAGCCGCTGTCGCTCCGTCGGTCAACCCGGTGGTGCAGTGGAACAGAATCCTTCTCTCAATCGTCCGCACCCCGGGCGCGCAACCGGCAACGGTTCACCCCACACGCAGCTTCGCGATCCTGCACGCGGCGATCTATGACGCCGTCAACTCGATCGATCGCACCTCTACGCCCTACCTGGTCCGCCTGCGGGGGGCGGCGAGGGCACCACGATCCGCTTCACAGGACGCGGCAGCCGCGGCAGCGGCGCACGACGTCCTCGTGGCGATGTACCCGTCGTTGCGTGCGCAGCTCGATACGCAACAGCAACACTCGTTGGCCCACATTCCGGACGGAGAACACAAGACCGCTGGTGTCCGCATCGGACAGACTGTCGCCGCTCGCATCCTGGCGCTGCGAAGCAATGACCGGTCCGATGCGCAACCCATTCCATATGTCTTCGGAACCACGCTGGGAGACTACCAGTCGACTCCACCGAACTTTCCGCCGCAGCCGCAATTCACGCACTGGTCGCGCGTCATGCCTTTCGCGCTCCAGCGCGCGAATCAGTTTCGTCCCGGCCCTCCACCGGTGCTGACCAGCGATGCGTACAGCGATGGCTTCAACGAGGTCAAATCATTCGGCGTCGCGAACAGTACGCTTGCGTCCGCGGACCAGGCACTGACCGGTCGCTTCTGGAATGGGGCGATTCAGAACTATTGGAACGAGATCGCCCAGACGGCGTCTGTGGCCCACCACCTGACGACGGCGCAGACCGCCCGCCTGTTCGCGCTGCTGAACCTCACGCTCGCGGACGCCGTCATCGCCTTCTACGATGCGAAGTACACCTACAACTTCTGGCGGCCCGTCACTGCCATCCGAGCCGCGGATACGGACGACAACCCCGCGACAGGCGCCGATCCAAATTGGCTTCCCGAGGTCGGCAAGACCGGGGCGGATCCCTCCTACCCGGGTGCCCACGGCGTCATCAGCGCGGCCGGAGCGGGCGTGCTCACGGTCTTTTTCGGGCGTGATCCCTTCGATTTCAGCGTCACGTCCGAGGTGCTGCCCGGGGTGGAGCGCTCGTTCCGCACGTTCGGGGACGCCGCGCAGGAGGCGTCGCTCAGCCGGATTTTCGGCGGACAGCATTTCCGGTTCGACCAAACCGCCGGCGAACGGCTGGGCCGCCAAGTCGCCGATTTCGTGGTTGCCGGATTCTTGACGCGGCATCGCGGGCAGGACGACTTCGACGACCGATGAGGGCAGGGTCAAGCCTCGACCCCGAAGATCACGGTCCCGTCCCGAAGCACCCGCCACGCCCGGATGTTGTTGAAGTGATACGTCGTGCCCCGGCCCCTCACCTGCCTCAGCTCAGCAAGAGTGGGCTGCGCGTACCCCGTCTCGTCAGTGGCGCGGCTCATCACCACCGTCTCGGCCCCGTCCCAGCGCCACAGAAAGCGAAATCGCGTGTGGCACTTCGGAAGCACGGGCTCCTGCAGCTCGGCCGGAGCCCAGGTTTTCCCGGCGTCGGTGCTCACGTCCACCCGCGCGATGCGACCACGGCCGCTCCAGGCGAGCCCGCTGATTTCCCACCACCCGCGCTCCGGTAATGTGACCGGGTACGCGGGAAACGTGATCAGCGACTTCGCGTCCATCACGAAGCTGAATTGACGCGCTGTGCCGTCGGGAAGCGGGTCGGTGTACTTGGACGTCTCCTCGCGGGTCATAAACGGTCGATCGGCGAGCTCGATGCGTCGGATCCACTTCACGTTCGAGCTGCCCTCCCAACCCGGCACGAGCAGCCGCGCCGGATAGCCCTGCTCGGGACGGAGTGGCTCGCCATTCTGGCCGTACGCGATCATGGCGTCGTCCCAGGCCTTGGCGATCGGGATGCTGCGCGCCAGCACCGCAGCGTCTCCGCCTTCGGCCAGGAACCATGTGGCGCCGGCTTGCACCCCCACCTCGCGGAACAAGGTGGCGAGCGGGACGCCCGTCCATTCGCTGGTGCTGGTGAGGCCATCGACCAGCTGGGGCGACACGTCGGGCCGCAGGTTGCGATAGGCCGGCCCGCCGTTCCCCGAGCATTCGAGAAAGTGCAGGCGCGACACGGCAGGGAACCGACGCAGCGCCTCGAGATCGAACACCGTCGGCCGATCGACCATGCCGTGGATCAGCAGCTTGTAGCGGTGGGGATCGATGCTGGGGACGCCCGCGTGGTGACGCTCGTAGTGCAGATCCGCTGGTGTCACGATCCCGCACAGGTCCTGGAGCGGGGTGAGCGACGCCCCCTGGTACCCCCCACCCACCACCCGCCGCGGCCGCTGAAAAGGAGAGCGCTCCCCGAGGTCGGAGAGAGGCCGGCCAGGCAGTTTCGTCGGATCGGGCGGCACCTCGACTTGCGCGAGCCCAGTGCGGCGCAGCACCGCAACGCCGACCGCGCCCGCGGCGCCCCCGAGCAGCCGCCGGCGGGAAATCCTCATGGGATCCACGACACGCCTCCGTTGGCAGACCCTCTAGGCATACAGGCCGGGGGCCCGGCGCGCAATCGGCGGCCCCGGAGTACGGATCGACTCACATCGCTTCGATCGAATCCCGAGCCTGCGCCGGCACGCGCAACGGCGGCGCGCCCTGCTGCTGCAACTGCACGTTGAGCGCGGGCAGGTCGCTCGAGAGCACCAGCTGCCAGCGTCGGGCCGCCGCATCCAGCCGCTCCCGCAGCTCGGCGAACACATCGCGCGACTGCTCGGTCGGCTCCCGGTCGGCGCTCTCCACGGCGGTCTCGAGGCCGGCCAGCTCATCGCCCACGCCTCGCACGGCGCGCGCTAGGCTGTCCACCACTTGCTGGAGCGCGGCGAGCGAGCCGCGCGCCGGCCGGTCGAGCGTTCGCGCCGCGAGGGCCGGGAGCCGGGTGTCGAGGCTCGTGAGCCCGCCGTGGAGCGCCTGCTCGTCCGCCATCGCATTCCAGATCTCGAGCGCCAGGCGCAGCTGGCCGGCGAGCGCCGAATCCGAGACATGTACGCGCGGGTCCAGCATCACCCGAAGGCCCCGTACGTACGTTTGTCCGCCGACCCGCAGCCGCACCTGATACTCGCCGGGCAGGACGAGCGGCCCCTGCGGCTCCGCCACCGTTCCCTCTCCCGCGATGGCGGCGATGCTGTACTCGCGGCGCGCGGCGGGCGGCGGCGGGTAGCGCAGGTCCCACACCAACCGGTTCAGGCCCACGTGACGGGTGGGCGCCTCCGCCCGCGGCAGCCACTCGGCGGCGAACTGCGGGGGCTCGAGCGGCGGCGTGGCGCGGTCGTCGCTCGAGAGGCGACGCACCAGGGCGCCCCGGGCGTTGCGAATCTCGAGCGTCACGGGACCGGCGGGGGCCGATCCCAGGAGATAGTCGATCACCGCTCCGGCCGGGGGATTGGTGCCGTGAGGCTCCTCGGGTGGCAGCGGAGTGTCGTTGCTGACGCTCCGGCGCAGCCGGATGGCGGGCGCGGGAGCGAACAGATGCGCCGGAGCTCGCAGCGCCGAGTCGGAGAGCTGCCGCAGCGGCGTCACATCGTCGAGGATCCAGAACGAGCGTCCATGGGTCGCCGCCACCAGATCGCGGTCGTGGACCGCGAGGTCGCGCACCGATGCGGTCGGCAGGTTGAGTTGGAGCGACTGCCAGTGGTCGCCGTCGTCGAATGAGACGTAGACGCCCGTCTCGGTGGCGGCGTACAGCAGCCCCGCACGGACAGGATCGGCGCGCACCGCCTGCACGTACGCCTGCGGTGCGATGCCCTGGTCGCTGCGCGTCCAGTGTGCGCCGCCGTCCCGGGTCCGGTAGATGTATGGCGCGAAGTCGTCGACCCGGTGACGGTCGACGGCCGCATAGGCGACCGCCGTATCGAAGGGCGACGCCTCGAGCTGGCTGATCGCGCTCCAAGGCGGCAAGCCCTGCGGCGTCACATTCTGCCAGTGGCCCCCCCGCCCGCCCTGCCCCCCCCGCCCCCGGGCGCCGTCCGTGGTGCGGTGAATCAACCCGTCGTCCGAGCCCACCCAGAGCAGCCCCGCCGCGAGCGGCGACGGGGCGATCGCGTACACCACGCCGTAGCCGCGTGCCGCGGCATTCCCGACCGTGGTCGGGCCCGTGTCGGCCGCGGCCCGCCGGGCGCCACCCGTCAGGTCGGGGCTGATCGTCTCCCAGTGCAGCCCTCCGTCAGTGGTTCGCAGCACCATCTGCGCGCCCAGGTAGAGCGCGTGCCGGTCGACGCGGTCGAACACGAGCGGCGACGTCCACGTGAACCGATACTTGCGCTGCGGCATCGGCACGCCGAAGGTGGACACGGGCGAGGGCGAGATGTCCTGCCACTGACCCGTGCGACGGTCGAAGCGATGCACCCCGCCATAAGTGTCCCCGCCGTACACGATGTCGGGATCGAGCGGGTCGGGGGCGATGTAGCCGCTCTCGCCGGCCCCCACGGGGGCCCAGTCGCGGAACGTGATTTCCCCGAAATCGCTCCGGCTCGCCACCCCCGCAGTGCCCGCGTCCTGCTGGGCGCCATACACGCGATAAGGAAAAGCGTCGTCGGTGACCACATGGTAGAACTGCGCGGTGGGCTGGTTGAACCAGCTGCTCCAGGTGCGCCCGCTATCGAGGCTGACCACGGCGCCCTGATCGCTTCCCACGATCATGCGCCCGGGGCTGCGGGGATCCACCCACAGCTCGTGGTAATCGTCGCCGCCGGGCTGACCCTTGAGCGCGGTGAACGTCTTGCCGCCGTCCGTGGACTTGAGGAGCGCCACGTTCGGCACGTAGACGATGTCGGAGTTGTGGGGGTCGACGGTGACGCGGCAGAAGTACCAATTGCGGTTCGTGATCCGCGGATCCGTCCCCGCGAGCTGCCACGTGACGCCAGCGTCGTCCGAGCGATACAGCCCCGCTCCGGTCGTGGCGCCGATCAGCGCGTACACCCGCCTGTCGTGACCCACGGCGAGACCGATCCGGCCGAGCGGGCCCGCGGGAAGACCGTGTCCGCTGAGCGGCGTCCACGTCGCACCGCCGTCCGTCGACTTGTACAGGCCGCTCCCCGGTCCTTCGTCGGGCGGGTACTGCTCCCAGGGCGTGCGACGCGCCTGGTAGAGAGCCGCGTACGCCACCAGCGGATCGTCAGGATCGGCGGCCAGGTCGATGGCACCGATGTCGGGGCCCTGGTACAGCACGCTCTTCCAGGTGCGGCCACCGTCGGTGGAGCGGAACACCCCGCGCTCGGCATTGGGCCCGTAGGCATGTCCCAGCGCGGCAACCAGCACCACGTCGGGGTTTCGCGGGTCGACGAGGATCTTCCCGATATGCCGCGTATCCGCGAGGCCGAGCGACTGCCAGTGCGCTCCGCCGTCGGTGGACTTGTAGACGCCGGCGCCATACGTGATATCGGAGCGGAGCGACGCCTCACCCGTCCCCACGTAGATGATCGAGAGGTCGGACGGCGCGACGGTGAGCGCGCCGACCGATGCAATCGGCTGGTCGTCGAACAACGGTTCCCACGTGACCCCGGCGTTCCGGGTGCGCCACACGCCCCCATTCACGGCACCGAAGTAGAACGTGGCCGGATCGCCCGGAACACCGGCGACCGCCAGCACGCGGCCGCCGCGGTGGGGGCCGATGAGCCGCCACCGCAGCGCGGCGTACGCACTGGGCGGGATCGTCTGAGCTCGGACGGGGACCGCGGACTCGACAGCGGCCAGCAGCCCGAGGAGCAAGCCAAATCGGATCGGGGACATGGACGAGAAAGATGCCCCCCGTGAGCGGGAGGGCAAAGGAGGCGATTTGACGGCGCGATCATTACGGCTCCCGCAAGACGAGCCCGGCGCTGATGGGGAAGAGGTTCGTCGCGCCGCCGCTCGCGCGAATGGTGACGAAGCGCGCCTCGACGAACGCGAGCGCCGGCCCCACGCCCAGGAGCGATACTCCCGCACCACCGGACCACGCAATGCCGGTTCTGGATGTGGACGCGAGCCCCGCGCGGGTCACGCCCACGTTGTAGACGCCCAGCCCGCTGAGGACGTAGGGCCGGACATTGGGCCCGGCCCGCCGCAGGCGCCACACGACGCTTGCCATGGCGCCGGCCAGCGTGGTGTGGCCGGTCTCGAGTCCCTCCCTCGGCGTCCGACCGTACATCGCGTCGACGCGCAGCGCGAGATGCGGCAGCGACAGCGGCACGAGCGCCGCTCCCAGGATGTGCCAGCCCGCGCCGTCGGCGGTCCCATAGCCGCCCGCGGGAATGGTCAGGCCGCCTCCGAGACTGAATCGCGGGCCCTGCGCCGACAGCCGAGAGGCGCCGCCGGTCGTGAGAACCGCGAGCATCAACCACACGGTACGTGTGCTCATGGCACGTTACTCGCCGCCACACGCACGCGGGTTCCGTCGCGCAGGTCATCGGCAGGATTGACGACGACCACGCTGCCGTCCGCGAGTCCCCCCGTCACTTCGACCCAGCTCCCGAGATCGCGGCCCAGAGTGACCGTCTGGTAACGGGCCGTCGAATCGGGAGCCACCGTCACCACCTGCGGCGGGCCGTCCCGGATCACGAGCGCCGTGGCAGGCAGTCGCAAGGGCGGGGTGCCTGGGCCGAGCGCGAGCTGCACCTGGGCGTACATCCCGGGCAGGAAGGCGCCCGACGGATTCGCCACCCGCACCTCCGTGAGCAGCGTACGGGCAGTTGGATCGAGCGATCCCGCGGTTCGGGCGACCCGCCCGCGGAGCGGGTCACCGGGAACGGCGGGGAGCGTGACCACCGCGGGCTTTCCCATCGCGACCGCCGCGGCGTAGTCTTCGGGCACCGTCACATACACGCTGAGCGTGTCGGTCTGTGCGAGTGTAAACAGACTCCCCGGCGCGCTCCCGCTTCCAGCCGGTAACGTCGCGCTCACCCCGCCCGCCGGTCCGACCAGGGCCCCGGGGTCCACGTTGCGCGCCGTGATCACGCCGGCGAACGGCGCGACCACCCGTTCGTATGCCTGCAGCTGCACCAGCCGCTGCAGGTTGGCCTCTGCGCCGTTCCGGTTGGCCACCGCCTCGTTGAACGCTGCCTGCATCTGATCGACCTCTTGGGCCGTCACGGCACTGTCGACGGCGAGCGCCCGCCAGCGCGCCAGGTTGGCCTGCGCGAGCTCCTGCGCCGCCTGCGTCTGAGCGACCACCCCCCGTGCCTGCACCACCTGCTGATCGAGGTCGGGGGCGTCGATGTCGGCGAGGAGCTGGCCGGCCCGCACGCGACTGCCGATATCGACGAAGCGCCGGCGCACATAACCGGGAGTCCGTGCGTAGATCGCGGCGGTCTGGGCGGCGGTCACGGCGCCGGGCAGACTGACGCTCGCCGGGCTCGTGTCATGTGTCACGCGCGTGACGCTCACGGTGGGCAGCGTGACGGCCACCGCCGCGGCGGCAACCGCGAGCCGGTGGTGCTGCGCCACGCGCGGCACTAGCCCCGCGAGCAGGAGGGCCGCCAGCACGCCGCCGGCGATCGCGCCTCCCGCTCCGAGTTTTCCGATCCTCCGTTGCGACAGGGCGCTCATGCGTGTCCCTCCGGGATGACAATCGGTGGTGTAGGCGGTGCGACGCGCAGGATGCTGTACAGCACCGGCACGACCACCAGGGTAAAGCACGTAGCCACGAGCAGTCCGCCGATCACCGCGCGGCCGAGCGGGGCGTTCTGCTCGCCTCCTTCGCCCAGGCCGAGCGCCATCGGCAGCATTCCGATGATCATGGCGAGCGCCGTCATGCAGACGGGCCGCAGCCGCACGGAGCCGGCCTCGAGCGCCGCCTCCAGCGCAGAGCGTCCTTCCCGCCGTAGATCATCCGCGAAGGTGATGAGCAGGACGCTGTTGGCAGTGGCGACACCGAGGGCCATGATGCTCCCCATCAATGACGGGACATTGAACGTGGTCTGGGTCACGAACAGCATCCACACGATGCCGCACAGCGCGCCGGGCAGCGCCATCACGATCACCAGCGGATCGAGCCACGACTGAAAGTTGATCACGAGCAGGAGGTACACGAGCACCATCGCGAACAGCACACCCAACCCCAGCCCGAGGAACGACGACCGCATGCTGGCGACCTGGCCGCGCACCACGATGTGCGTCCCCCTCGGCAAGGACTGACCGATCTTGGCGACGACCCGGTCCACATCGCTCGCCACGCCGCCCAGGTCCCGGTCGTCCACGGCCGCATAGACGTCCGACACCGGTTGCGTGTTGTAGTGGTTCACCACGGCGAACGTGGTCTGGCGAGTCGACGTCGCCAGGTTACCGAACAGCTGCGGCGCGTCGAGTCCGGTCGCGGTGACCGGCGTGCTGGTCAGCGCGTCCAGCGCAGTGATCTTGGAGAGCGGCGTTCGGACCGCGACGCTGTAGCTCACGCCGTTCTGCGGGTTGAGCCAGTAGTTGGGAGCGGTCTGCCCGCTGGAGGAGAGCGAGATGAGGAGGTCGCTCGCCACCTGGCGCTGCGTGAGGCCGACCTGCTGCGCCCGGATGCGGTCCACGGTGAAGAGAAACTCCGGCATGTTCACGACCTGTTGCACCCGGACGTCGACGGCGCCGGGAATGCGCCGCAGCTCAGCGGCGAGGCGCGTCGCGACGTCGTAATCGGCCCGCTTGTCCTGCCCCACGACCTGGACATCGATCGGGGCCGGCAGGCCCAGGTTGAGCACCTGGTTCACGATGTCCGCCGGCAGGAAGAAGAACGTCACCCCGGGAAACTCGGTTGGGAGCGCCGTCCGCAGGCGCCGCACGTACTCGAACGTCGCGGTGTGGCGCGTCGGCGTGAGCTGGACCACCAGATCGGCGTCAGCCGCGTTCAGGGTGGCGGTGCCGCCGGTGGCGAGATTGATCGCGTTGCGGTTGATGCCGATGTTGTCGAGGATGAGCCCCAGCTCAGCCAGGGGGATCACGCGCCGAATGGTCCGTTCCACCCCGGCGGCGATGAGCTCGGTCTGCTCGACCCGCATGCCCGCGGGCGCCCGCAGGTGCAGCTGGAAGGCACCGGCGTCGGTGGTCGGAAAGAAGTCCTGCCCGATGAACGGGACCAGCACGAGGGAGAGCGCGACGAAGCCGCCGACGGCGCCGAGCCCCAGGCGCCGGCGTTCGAGGAGCAGAGTGAGTACACGCTGGTAGGCCGCGCGGAAGGCCACGAAGGCTCGCTCGAACCGCCCGCTCACCCGCTCGATCACGCCCCTCCCCCCAGCCGCCGTCCCGCCCGTGGCGAGACGGTGCGCGTCGGTGGCCAGGAGATAGTGGGCCATCGTAGGCACTATGGTCCGCGACAGGACGTAGGAGGCGAGCACGGCGAACACGACCGCCATCGCGAGCGGTCGGAACAGCGCTGCGGCGGGTCCCGTCAGAAACAACATCGGCACGAACACGATCGAAATGGCAATCGTCGAGACGAACGCCGGGGTCGCGATCTGCGCCGCCCCATCCACGATGGCCGGCAGGATCTCCTTCCCTTGCTCCATGTTCAGGTTGATGTTCTCGATCGTCACCGTCGCGTCGTCCACCAGGATCCCGACGGCGAGCGCCAGCCCGCTCAGGGTCATCACGTTGAGCGTCTGTCCCAGCGCCGCGAGACCGATGATCGAGCACAGCACCGCGAGCGGAATCGAGGTTGCGATGATGAGCGTGCTGCGCCAGCTCCCCAGGAACAGGAGAATCATCAGGGCCGTGAGGCACGCGGCGATGAGCGCCTCGCGGATGACCCCCGCAATCGAGGCGCGGACGAACAGCGACTGGTCCACGAGCAGCTGGATGTCGAGCGACGCCGGCAGCGCGGGCTTGAGCGCGGCGAGCAACCCCTTCACGCGGTTGACCACCGCGAGGCTCGAGGCGCTGCCGTTCTTGAGCACGCTCATGTACGTGCCATGCTGGCCGTTCTGGCGCACGATGTTGGTCTGGACGCCGGCACCGTCGCGGACGTAGGCGACGTCGCGGATGTAGACCATTGCGCCGTTGACCTGCTTGATCGGCATGTCGTTGAGCTGCTCCACCACCTCGGGGCTCGAGTTCAAGCGCACGCTGTATTCCCGGCTGCCCAAGCGGGCCGAGCCGGCAGGCAGGATCACGTTCTCCGCGTTGATCGCGGCGCTCACGTCCGCCGGGGAGAGGCCCTTCGCGTATAACCGCGACAAATCGAGATCCACGTTGATCAGCCGGGGCGCGCCCCCGTACGGGAACGGGATGGTCGAGCCCTGGGCGGTCGCGAGCGGCGTGCGCACGAAGTTGGACACGTAGTCGTTCAAGTCGGCCTGCGACATCGTGCTCGAGCCCACGCCGATCTGGAGGATCGGCACGTCGGTCGCATTGAACCGGAGGATGATGGGCGGCGTGATCCCCGGCGGCAGAATGCGGGTGTTGCTCTGGGACGCCGCGGTGAGCTCGGCAATGCCCGTCGCCACGTCGGCGGTGGGCTGGAAGAACACCTTGATCACCGCGACGCCGTCGAGCGATTGCGACTCGATATGCTCGATGTCGTTGACCGTCGCCGAGTAGGAGCGCTCGACGATCGTGACGACCCGCTGCTCCATCTCTTCAGGCGACATCCCCTGGTACTGCCAGATCACGGTCGCCACCGGCAGTGGGATCGCGGGGAAGATGTCCACCGGCGTCGTCATGATCGCCACCAGTCCGGCGATGAGGACGAGGAGGGCCCCGCAGATGAAGGTATACGGGCGCCGCAGCGCGATACGAACGAGCCACATCATGGCTGATGCCTCATAGGTCCCGTCCGAGCAGCGCTTCGAGCGACGCGCGGGCCACCTGATAGGTGAACCGGGCGCTCACGAGATCCAGCTCCGCCTGAATCAGAGCGGTCTGGGACGTGAGCACGTCGAGCATCGTCGCGATGCCGGCGCGATACCGCACCTGGATGACGCGCAGGTCTTCGCCGGCCAGCCGCACCGCTTCGCGCGTAAGCGCGATGTCCTGCTCGGCGACGTGGAGGCGGCCGAGCAGCCGCTGGGCGTCGGCTCGGGCCAAGCGTTTCGTATCCGCCGACGTCGCCGTGGCGACTTCGGCTCCGACCTCCGCCTGCGTGAGGGACGCCTCGCGCACGAAACCGTTGAAGAGCGGGAACGACGTGGTGAACGCGACGATCCACCCCGACCGCAGTGCCCCCGGGACACCCGACTGATTCGCCCAGTTGTAGCCCGCCCCGACCGAGATGGTCGGGAGGTATTGGCTCTTCGACGCCCGCACGATGGCGGCGCCGGCGTTCGCCAGGGCTTGAGCCTGCGCGACGGCGGGGGCAGCCGCCGGCGCCGCCGCCAAGAGCCCCGAGTCGCTGAGCGCGAGCGGCGCGGGCTCGCGCGTCGTCGACGGGTCCGCCTCCACCGGTCTGTTGGCGCCCACCAGCCGGCCGAGGGCGGCGCTGGTCGTGCTGAGCGTGTCAGCAGCGGCGAGTTGTTGGCGGCGGGCCGTCGACAGCGCCAGCTCGGCGAGCAGCACGTCCGCCCGCGTGGCCGTGCCCGCGGCGAGACGGTCCCGCGCGTAGCCGAGGCCCAGCTCGGCCTGCGCGACGAATTCCTGCGCGACGCGCACCAGCTCGTGGGCGCGCAACACGTCGAAGTAGCCCTGTTTGGCGAGCAGAATCGTCGCGTAGCGCTGCTGCACGAGCCCGGCATCCGCCGCTTGGCTGATCGCCTCGGAATAGCTGCGTTCCGCCCCGCGGCGGCCGCCCGTGAACACGTCGAGCGCCCCCACGAGGCCGGCGCCATACGTGTTCGCACTCGTCGAGGCGAGTCCCGGGGTCAGCCCCGCGGCGCCGAGCGTCTGGTCGCTCCAGCCGGCGCTGGAAATGAGGGAGAGGCTGGGAAGGTACGCGCCCAGCGCCACGCGCCGCGCGGCGGCGGCGTCGCGTACCGCGCCCTGCGCGCCGGCCACATTCGGACTGTAGGCGAGCGTGCGCGCGACCACCGTCTCGAGCGACAGCCGGGGCCCGAGTGGAGACGTGTCCGCCGCCTGGCTTGGGCTCGTCCCGGGAAGGCTCGCACCCAAGACGATGGCCAGCGCGAGCGTCCTCACGGCAGGACCGGCCCGGTGCCCGCACCGGTGCGGAGGATCGCAGCGGCGACGTCGTCCAGGTCACGCTGGGTCAGCTCGAGACTCCCGGCCCCGATCCAGCCGTCCACCTGCGCGGGGGATCGCGCGCCGACGATTGCACCGGTCACGCCCGGCCAGGCGAGCGTCCAGGCCACTGCCACCGCGGCGACGGTCGCGCCGTGCCGCTCCGCGATCGGACGCAACGCGTCCGCCAGGGCCAGGTTCCGGCGTAGCCCAAGGCCCGTAAAGTCGGGCGACCGGGAGCGCCAGTCATCAGCGCCGAGTTGGGCGGCGCGCTGGAGGCTGAAGGCGCCCGTGAGAAGGCCCGACTGCATCGGGCTGTAGACGATGACCCCGGTGTGATGCGCGGCGCACCACGCCAGCTCCGCGGCCGCGACCTCCCGGCGGATCGCCGAAAACGGCGGCTGCAGCGTGTCCACGTGCCCCACCCGCTCGGCCGCGGCGAGCTGCACGACATCGTGATTGGACAGCCCGACGGCGCGGACCTTCCCTTCCTCCTTGAGTTGGAGCAGCGTGCCCCAGTAGTCCTCGAGCGGGGTGGCGTCCTCGGCGGGCCAGTGCATCTGGTACAGGTCGATGCGCTCCACGTCGAGCCGGCGGAGCGATGCCTCGACCTCGCGGCGCAGGCTCAGGGGATCGCCGCTACGGCGCGGCGGCGCTGCCCGGTTGCGCTCGTCCCACACGAGGCCGGCCTTGGTGAAGACGTATGGCCGGTCGTCGGCCGGGATGTCGCGCAGCGCGCGGGCCACAATCTCCTCGGAGTGGCCGAGGCCGTAGACGGCGGCCGTATCGATCCAGTTGATGCCGCGCGCCACGGCCTGACGGATGGCGGCGACCGAGTCCGCGTCGTCCTGGTTCCCCCAGGCGAATGTCCATCCGCCACCCCCGATGGCCCAGGCACCAAAGCCGACGCGCGTGATCCGCATGCCCGTCGTACCGAGCGGCGCCGTGGGAAGCGTGCCCGTGTCGTGAACTGTGTGTGTCATGCGTCCTTTCCTCAGCGACGCCTTCTGCAGGCGTCTGTCGATGATCTGAGTGAGCGCGCTCAAGTCCGACGGCTTGATGGCCTTGAGCGCGTCCATCTCGAGTGAGCTCAGTTGCAGCCCCTGCCTCAGCAGCCAGACCAACACCGCCTGGGGATTGTGCTCGAACGACTCTCGCAACTCCTCGTCTGTCAGGAGCTTGCCGATCAGGATCTCCACGCTCTGCTGCGTCATGAATCCGTGCGCCTCACTGCGCCAGCGCGACTTTGTTCGACGCGCCGGGGAACTTGTCGACGATCGCCTCGACGGTCTTCTTGAGATCCTGCTCGTACTGCTGCTCGTTGTCCGAAACCGCCGCCATCCCCTGGCCACGCCACAACAGGTCCTTCGTCTTGGGGTCGATCACATCGACGATCACCGTTCCCTGGGTGTACTGCGTCACGACGGGACCACTCTGCAGTCCCCAATCCCCTCCCCAGCCACGTCCCCAGCGGCGTCCCCAACCGCTCCACCAGTGCGGCGCCCACGCGTAGCCGTAATCCCAGTAGGTGACGTCGAGTTGCTGCTTGGTGCTGGCGTAGTAGGCGACGCAGAAGTCGGGGTTGCTGTCGGTCGCGACATAGCCGAGGCCCGCGAACTCCTGCGCCAAGTCGGCACGGAGTGCACGATTCGAAATCGAGTTCACGAGCATCGGGTCGTTGGTCGACGAGACCGCGCCCGCGATCTTGGGTTTGGGGGTCGGCAGGACGCGGAACGTGTGCAGCCCTTGGACGCTCGCGTCGGGGCTGAGTGCCGTGCGCACACTGATCGCCGGGGCGCACGCTGCGAGCGCCAGCACGCCGGCCCCTGTGAGAAGCTGTGTCATTCTCATCGTGTTCTCCTGTGGGTGAAGTCGTGGTCGCCGCGTGACGTTTGCAGCCAGCGTGCCAGACGGCAGGCGAGCGGACGCGAGCGTCAAAGTCTGTGTGGCGTCGCGGGTTCGGCCTCAGGACGGTGACGAACAGCCTCGCCCGGCAAGGTCCGAGTGCTGATGAACGCCAAGCAGAAGTGCGCGGAAGTCGACAGCGCGGCTGGCGTGCGGCCGCGCAGCGCATAGAATGCTCTGGGAGATGGCTGCTGGAGAGACGTTGGGACCGCTGCTGCACGTCCTAGCGCAGAGCCTGGGCGTCCGGGCCGTGTTCGCCCTGATCTCCGCCCCGGCCCGTCAAACCGTCCCGCCGATGGTCGTTACCGGAACACACGATCCGTATCTCGTCGCGCTGTCCATTCTGGTCGCGTCCCTCGCGTCGTACACCGCGCTGGACCTCGGCGGACACGTGGGGGGCGCCCGGGGAGTTGCGCGTCGCGTCTGGCTGGTAGTGGCGGCGATCACAATGGGAGGCGGCATATGGTCGATGCACTTCATCGGCATGCTTGCCTTCGTCATGCCGATACCGCTGTCCTACGACATCGGACTGACCACCGCGTCGCTCCTGGTGGCGATCCTCGTTACCGGCGGTGGCTTTTACGTGATCAGTCGCCGGAGCGCATCGCCGCTTCGCCTCGCGCTCAGCGGCATCTTCATGGGACTTGGCATAGCCGCCATGCATTACACCGGCATGGCAGCCATGCGGGGCCGCGCCGAGCTCAGCTACGACCGGCTATTCGTCGCGCTCTCTCTGGTCATCGCGATTGGCGCCTCGACGGCGGCACTATGGCTGGCATTCCGAACCACGGATCTTTGGCAAAAGCTCGCTGCGGCGGTCGTCATGGGCCTGGCCATTTCCGGCATGCACTACACGGCCATGCGGGCCGCCATGTTTGTGGTTCACGGCCCGATCGCCGAGGCCCGAGCAAGCGCAGGTCTCGGTCAAACCAGTCTGGCGCTGGCGGTTGCCGGCATTACGCTGGTCATTCTGGCCTTCGCGTCGACCGCCTCCCTGTCTGAGCAGAACCGCGCCGAAGAAGATCTGCGTCAAGCGCGGGCGGATCTTGCACGCGTCAACCGGGTGACCACCGTGGCGGCGCTGACCGCCTCCCTCGCGCATGAAGTGAGTCAGCCGATTTCCGCCGCCGTCATCAACGGCCATGCGTGCTTGCGCTGGCTCGCCGGCGACGCCCCAAATCTCGAAGAGGCGCGCGCGGCCGCAATGAGAATGGTGAAGGACGGAACGCGGGCGGCGGAAATCATCAACCGGGTCCGTCTGCTCTTCAACAAGGGTACATCCCAACGGGAGTTGTTAGACGTAAACGAAGTCATTCGCGAGATCATCGTCCTGCTGCGCGGTGAGCTGGCGCGATACGCGATATCAGTCCGGCCGGAGCTGGCGGCAGATCTTCCCCGGCTCATGGGAGATCGCGTACAATTGCAGCAGGTCATGATGAACCTTATCAGTAACAGCATCGATGCGATGAAGGACCTGGACGGGGAGCGGGCGCGCGAGCTCACCGTCAAGTCGCAGCGAGCCGAACACGAGCAACTGATGGTGTCCGTCAGCGATACCGGCGTGGGGCTGCCCTCGCAGCATGCCGACCAGATCTTCGATGCGTTCTTTACCACGAAGTTTCATGGGACCGGCATGGGACTGTCCATCAGCCGCTCCATCGTGGAATCGCATAGCGGCCGCTTGTGGGCTGACGACAACGCGCCGCGCGGCGCCAGTTTTCACCTCCTGCTACCCACCAACGTCGCGGCACATGAATGACGCCCCGCGGCATCGGGGCGAGCGACTCGTGCGGTTGGGTCATCATCCCTCCGTTGCGTAGATCGCGGCGAGGATGACGGTGCCGACATGTGCCCAGCTCAAGGCATCACCTCGATGGTCGCCATCATCCCCTTGTCCTCGTGGGCCAGGAGATGGCAGTGGTACACGAACCTGCCGACGATGACCGGATCCGTGAACGGAATGATGACCTTTACCGCCCCGCGGACCGGCACGTTGACGATGTCCTGGTAGCCGACGAACGGCTGACGGACGCCGTTCACCTCGGTCACCTGAAAATGCGTCTGATGGATGTGGAAGTCGTGCAGCTCGTCCGACTCGTTGCGGATGGTCCATTCCTCCACCGCGCCAAGCGTGACACGCGTATCGGTCCGGCCCGGGTCGAACGTCCGGCCGTCGATGAAGAGCGTGTCCCCGTCGGCGGTCTCGGAGAACACGATGGTGCGGCGGCCCGTGACGGCGCCACGCAGATCAGGTACAGGAAGCAGCCGCTCGGGGAGTGCGATCGGAGCGACCGCGGCCCCCGCGACCCGCATGGTCGCGAGCACCGCGCCCGAGTACTGGTTGCCCTGTGGCCCGGTGTTGAAGGCGGCGGTGCGGAGGGCGTAGGTTCCGGGGCCCGCCGCCTGGACCAGGACTTCCTCTCTCGCCCCCGGCTCGATCAGGAGCTGTCGCTTCGGCACCAGGCGGGCGAGGCGGTAGCCGTCGCGCGCCACCTCGTAGAAGCGGTGTCCGTCGAGCGTGAGCAGGTAATACAGATCCGCTCCGACATTCGCGATGCGCCATAGCTCGGTCTCGCCGGGGCGGAGCGTGATCGTGGGATTGAGCGTGCCGTTCACGGTGCGCACCACGTCGTCGCCGATCCCGCGATGCACGATGTGCCCGCCCCCGATCTGCGCATCCTTGAGCAGCAGCACGCGCTCGGTCACAGCGCGCAGTTCCGGAAACGAATCGAGCAGACCCTCGACGATCAGCGCGCCGGCCATGCCGTTGCGCACCTCGTCGTCCGAGTGGCCGTGCGGGTGTGGATGATACCAATAGAGGCCGGCTGGGTGACCCGAGGGGATGCGGATCTCGTACTCCTGCGCCCCGCCAGGCTCGACGTGCAAGAACACATTATCCGAGTTGCCGAGCGGGGAGACGGTCAGCCCGTGCGTGTGCAGGTTTGTCGCCTCGTCCAGGGCGTTGACGAGCCGCAGCCGCAGGACGTCGCCTGGGCGGACGCGCAGCGTCGGCGGTACATAGCTCCCGTTGTAAACCGCGGCCCCGACCGACTGACCCGCAACGCTCACGGTCGCTCGCGCAGCGGTGAGCGTCAGGTCGAGCACGCCGTCGCGGCTCGCCACGACGGCCGGGTCACGCAACGTCTCCCGACGTGCCGGCCCCGCGTCGCGCGCTCCGCTGGCGGCGAGCGGTAGCGCCAGCAGGACGACCACGGCCTTCACGGCTGCCCCTCGTACCGCATCAGGACCTGCGGTGGCAGCGCACTCGAGCCGAGGCACCACCATGCCCCGAGGATACGAAGACACCGCAAGTACGCGGGTTCGGGTAGGCTCAACGTGATCGTGGTTCTCATGGCACCGTCTCATTTGCACGCCCCATGCCAGTCGCGGGGCCGGCCAACCGCTCCATCGCTCGGACAACCGCCGAGAAGTCCTCATCGATGTGCGCGGCCAGCTGCCGCGCGTGCTCCGCGGCGGCCACCTGCACCGCCGCGGCGGTCGCGGGCATCGGGACCGACAACTCCATGGCCGTTTCTACGATCAACCCGAAGTCCTTGAACATGAGGCGCAACGCGAACGCGGGTGGGTACTCGTCCTTACGAACGTTCTCGAGTTTGGCCTTCTGACTGGGCGAGACGACCGCGGTCTCACCCAACACCTGCAGGAACCGCTCGCGCGGCAGCCCGGCTTTCACGCCGAGCGCGACGGCCTCGGCGAGCGCCTGGACCCCCAGCCCCAGCAGCGTGTTGACGCACAGTTTCATAGTCGCCCCGGCGCCGCTGGGCCCAAGATAAAACGTCTTGCTGCCCAGCACGGCCAGGATCGGCTGGCACCTCTGGTAGACATCCTCCTCGCCGCCCACGAAGATCACGAGCTGTCCCTGCTCCGCTTGGACCGTGCTCCCGGAGACCGGAGCGTCGAGCACGGAGACGCCCTTGCTCCGAGCCGCTTCGTGCAGGCGGCGCGAGGTGCGTGGGTTCACGGTGCTCACCTCGACAACGCTCGTGCCGGCACGAGTGCCCGCCAGCGCACCGTCGGGTCCGAACATCACCTGCTCCAGCGCGGCGTCGTTCGCCACGCTCGAGAACACGATCTCGACGCCGGCCGCGAGCTCTTTCGGCGTCGCCGCGACCTTGGCGCCGCGTTTTTCCAAGGGCCGGGTACGCTCCGGGGTCCGGTTGTACACGACCACGTCGTGGTGGGCCGCGAGTAACCGGCCCGCCATGCGGGTGCCCATCGCTCCCAATCCAATAAAGCCCACGCGCATCGTCTCACCCCAGCCATTCTGGATTCTGGTATGTCCCATCGAAGTGATGGGTCGTCTTGTACAGTTCGTACTTCCCGTCGCGCCCGGCGTGCGCCGTCCTGTCGAGCAGCGCCTGCACGGCCGCCTTGCTCAGCGGGCGAAAGCTGCGGGCGGCGTGCAGCGCTTGCTCGAGCACCGGCAGCGAATCGCAGCCCGTGATCACCACGCTCGTCGGCAGGTTCATGGCATAGTGGAGACATTCCACGGCCGTCACGGTGCCGCTCACGAGGACGAAGGGATCGCCCATGGGCTTCATCCCCAGCACCCCGATGTCCTGCTCGACGAGCACGGGCACGACCTGCTGCTCGAAGCTGTCGTAATGGGCATCCATCACGTTCAACGGGATCTGCACCGCGTCGAACCTGAACCCCTGCGCCCGGGCGGTTTCCAGCATCCGGAGATGGATGGCAGGACTCTTGTGGCCGGTGAATCCGATGTAGCGGATCTTGCCCGCGCGCTGCGCCGCCACCACCGCCTCCAATGCCCCGTCTGGCGCGAACACCCGCTCTGGATCCGTCATCCGGATCACCTCGTGGAATTGCATCAGGTCGATCCGGTCGGTGTGGAGCCGGCGCAGTGACTCGTCGATCTGCCGCGCCGCGGTTGCCTTGTTGCGACCGTCGATCTTGGTCATGAGAAACGCCTTGTCGCGATACCCGTCGCGCAGGGCCTTTCCCATGCGGAGCTCGCTCGCGCCACCGTTGTAGTCCCAGCAGTTGTCGAGGAAATTGATGCCGTTGTCGACGGCCGTGCGGACGATACGGACGGCTTCCTGCTCGTCGGCCTGCCTCCCGAGGTGGTAGCCGCCAACGCCGATCAGCGACACCATCTCCCCGGTGCCACCGAGCGGGCGGTAGGGAACCCCGTTGCGGACGTCGGCTCTGGCGGCTTGGCACACGTGTAGCCCCCGGTCTTCAGTCGACCTGCGTCTGCACTACCGGCCCGAGCTGAGCCGGCGTGCCCGACGCGATCGCCAGGTAGCGGCGCTCCACCGCGCTTTGGGGCCGGACGATCTGCCGGATCGGGCCGATCGCGTCAACAATGGCCGCTCCCGCCGGATTGGTGGAAAATGCCGCCAGGGGCTCGAGCGGGCCACCGCCGTCCCGACGGCGTGACAGCGCGAGCACGTACGGCTTACCGGGCTCGAGGCCCGTCACCGCGGCCTGCAGCACCTGAATGAGTCCCTGATCGAACAGCGACACGCTGGTGGGCTGGGCGCCGCCGCCGGCTTGGCCTGTCGGCACGAGGGTGAGGTGTGCCGCCTTTCCGGCGATGCCGAGTGGTTGCAGACCTTCCGTCCCGGCGCCCGTCGGAACGGCATCGGGCACGTAGACCACGGCCTGGGGCGCCTGCCCGATCGGGATCGTCGCGACCACCTGATTGGTCAGCGTGTTGATGGCGACGAGTCGGTCGTCGTTCTCCAACCCCACGTAGACCCGCGTCCCGTCGCCCGATTCCCAGACTCCGTGAGGGAGCTTCCCGACGGGGATCGTCGTGACGCTGGAGTAGTCGTCGGTGCGGAACACCTGCACCTGGTTCAAGCCCCCGACGGTCACGTACGCGAACGTGCCGCTCGAATTCCGCGCGATCCTGACGTGATTAGTGACCGGTCCGGTCGCGATGGTCTTGAGGACCGTGAACGGCGGGCGACCGCTGAATACCATGGTCTTGCCGACGTCCTTCAGGGTGAGCCAGACCTGCCCGCCGTCCGGGGTGACGGCGATGTTGGGACAGAAGGGACTCTCCTGGGGCACCCGGCCGACGATCTGGTGATCCTTCACCGCGATCACCACCGTTTCTGGGTTGAAGGAAGAACAGACGTACCCATACTGGCCGTCCGGGGAGAAGATCTGCATGCCCGGTCCGCCGGGGACGATGATTCGTGTCTTCTCTTCGTAGGTGTGACTGTCGAGCACGGCGACATAGTTCTCGCCCCGCACGGTCACCCATACCTCGGACCCGTCCGGAGTGAAGAAGGCCTCGTGGGGCGATCGCCCGACATAGGTGATGTGTTTGACCGTGTTGGTCGCGGTCTCGATGAATGCCACGGAATTCGAGCCGATCGAGACCACCACGATCGTGCGCTGATCGGGCGAGAACCCCAGGCCGTGCACCAGCAGTTGTCCGCGGTACAAGGGACTGAAATTGCCGGGCGCCGGATCCCCCAGGCGAATGACTCCGACCAGCCGGTTGTCCGCGGGATCGGTGACGGAAACGGTATTCGAGAACTGCTCCGCTGCATACACCCGGTCACGGTGCGTGACGGGAATGCCCTGTCCCGCCAGCTCGCGCCCGGGCGTGAAGGCAGTGGTCGCGACGAGGGCAGTAATGCCGATGATGTGTTTCATCTGAGGGCCAGCTGCATCGACGCGATCTCCTGCCGTTGCGTCACGACGATCTCCTGCGCCATGCGCCGCAGTTGCTCGTTTTTTCCGTACCGGAGCTCGGCCCGTGCCATGGCGATCGCACTCTCGTGATGCGGGACCATCATGGCGACGAAATCACGGTCCACATCACCGGAGGGTCGGATCGCCATGGCCTTCATCATCTGGTCCATGGCGGCACCGCTCGCGGCGAGGAATGGCTCGTCCGCAGCGCCGCCGGTCGACCGCGCCGCGGGCACGCCCGTCGCGCGCGTGCAACGAAGGACCCCTGCGGCGAGACCGAGTGCCATGAATACAGCCAGGGACGGCCGCGTCGTGCGGTCACCACGCGCAGGTGCGCTCCGTCCTGCCTGTGTGGTTCGCATCGTGTGCTCCTTGTCTGAAGTGGTTGTCGCCCCGTGGCGTTTGCACCCGCCGTGCCACGCGCCGGGCGCGGGCCGGGCGGGCGCGAAAGTCACTGTGGCGTCGTGGGTTTGGGCTCGCGGCGTCGGGGACGGCGCGGCGAAGCCAGAGTCGTGCGTTGATGAATCCCGGGCAGAACTGCGTGGAGCTCGACAGACTGGTAGAATGCTTCTCGAGGAGGAGGCGCTCCGCGATATGCAGGGAGAACTCGCTCACGTCACGCGGGTCATGACGATGGCGGGCGTCCATGCCGACGCCTAGCGCCGCCGTCTTTGTCGTGGACGACGACGCGTCGGTGCGGGAGGCCTTGCGGAGCTTGCTGCGGTCGGCGGGGTTCGGGGTCGAGACGTTCGCCTCGGCTCAGGAGTTCCTGGCCCGCACGCCGTCGGACCTGCCGGGCTGCCTCGTCCTGGACGTAGGGCTGCCGGACCTGAGCGGGCTCGACCTGCAGCAGCGCATGGCCGCAATGAACCGCGACATCCCCATCGTGTTCATTACGGGCCAGGGCGACGTGCCGACGTCGGTGCGGGCGATGAAGGCGGGAGCGGTCGAGTTCCTCACGAAGCCGTTCGGTGAGCGGGATCTCTTGGACGCCATCCGGCAGGCCATCGACCGCGATCAGGTCGCCCGTCGGCGGCACGCCGAGCTGTCGGAGCTGCGCCAGCGCTACGCCTCCCTGACGCCGCGTGAGCGCGAGGTGATGGAGCGGGTGGTGTCCGGACTGCTGAACAAGCAGATCGCCGGAGAGCTGGGCACGAGGGAAATCACCGTCAAGGTTCATCGAGGCCAGGTGATGCGGAAAATGCGCGCCGCCTCGTTGGCGGATCTGGTGCGAATGGCGGAACGGCTGAGGTGACCTATACAAAGGTCTAGTACCGCGCGTGCCCGCGCCTCGGGATCTTGCGGCATGGCTCACCTTCCTCTGATCGCCGTCGTCGATGATGATGATTCCGTCCGCGAATCCCTGCGCGGCCTCTTCCGGTCGGTCGGATTGGCCGCGCAGGGATTCGCCTCGGCCGCGGCCTTCCTGCAGTGTGGTGATCTCTCCGGGACGGACTGTGTGATACTCGACGTGCGGATGCCCGGGATGAGCGGCCTCGAGCTGCAGCGCCGGCTGGTCGTCAGTCGTCCGGGGGTGCCGGTGATCTTCATGACGGCGCATGACGACGCCGGCACGCGCTCGCAGGCCTTGAGCGCCGGCGCGGTAGGCTACCTCATCAAACCCTTTACCGAGGAAGCGCTCCTGGACGCGGTCCGGGCGGCGCTCGGCTCCACATGATCGCGAAAACAGGGGACCCGTGTCGTCCTGTCTGCGTCGTGGATGATGATGCGTCCGTGCGTGAAGCCGTGGAGAGTCTGCTGCGGTCCGCGGGGTTGTCGGTGGAGACGTTCGAGTCGGCGCGCGCGTTCATGGCCCGCCCGCGGCGCGATGCGCCGAGCTGCTTGGTGCTCGACGTGGAGCTGCCCGGGCTCAGCGGCCTCGATCTGCAGCAGCAGCTCGTCAAGGACAATGCCCAGGTCCCGATCGTCTTTCTCACCGGTCACGGCGACATTCCCATGTCGGTGCGGGCGATCAAGGCCGGGGCGCTGGACTTTCTGACCAAGCCGGTAGACGTCCATCAGCTGCTCGGCGTGATCCAGAAGGGAATCGCGCAGGATCTTGGCGCACGCGTGGGGGAGCATGGCGGGGCCATCGGGACGTCGCAACCGTGGCGCGATGTGCTGGCGCAGGCGGCGAAGGTGGCGCCGGCGGAGACCACCGTGCTCCTCAGCGGGGAGTCGGGCACCGGCAAGGAGGTCGTGGCGCATCTGATCCATCAGGCCTCGCGGCGCGTCGAGGGGCCGTTCGTTGCCCTGAACTGCGCGGCCCTCCCAGAGGCGTTGCTCGAGTCGGAGCTGTTCGGCTACGAGAAGGGCGCCTTCACCGGGGCGGTGTCGGCGCGGGCGGGACGGCTCGAGCAGGCCGCCGGCGGGACGCTGTTTCTCGACGAAGTGGGCGAGATGAGCCCCGCCGTCCAGGCGAAGGTCCTGCGGGTGCTCCAGGAGCGGGAGTTTCAGCGGCTCGGCGGCACGCGGATGCTCAAGGCCGACGTGCGCGTCATCGCCGCCACCAACCGCGATCTGAGGGTCGCCATGACCAGGGGCGCGTTTCGCGAGGATCTGTACTATCGGCTGCACGTCTTTGCCATCCAGCTGCCCCCGCTGCGCGAGCGCAAGGAGGATATCCTGCCGCTGCTCGAGCACTTCGTGGAGCAGCTGGGACCGGTGGTGCTGGGGCGGGCGGCGGCGGGGATTTCCCGCGAGGCGCGCGCGCATTTCCTCGCCTACGCCTGGCCGGGCAACGTGCGCGAGCTGCGCAACGCCGTGGAGCGTGCGCTGATTCTATGCGAGGGGGGCCTGATCAACCCCGAGCACTTGCCCTGGCACGCGGAGTCGGCGGCGAGCACGCCCCCGCCCCCGCCCCCCCCGCCCCCACCGCCGCCAGCCGCCCCACCGGCCCCACTCATTGGGGATTTTCCGTCTCACGGAGTGGACCTCGAGGCGATGGAGCGCACGCTCATCGAGGGCGCCCTCAAGCAGGCTGGCCAGAACAAGTCCAAAGCGGCCAAGCTGCTCGGTCTCAGCCGCAGTAAGCTTTACACGCGCATGGAGCGCTTCAGCCTCGCGTAGCACACCGCGGCGAGATTCACTGATCTGGTAAAGTATCAGTCGACATTAGTTGCCGTACTTGACAAATAAGGTACATTGCGACATCTTTGCGACAGTGAGAACGCATCACGAGTCACGGCAAGCGCCTCAATACAAGCAGAAAAGAGGACCATATGGTCAGCATTACGCATAGGGACCCAACGCTGGAATTGCTCCATCAGCTGGAGCACCGGATGGGCCGGATCTACAACGACCCGTTCCGCGCCTTTGAGTGGCCCGTACACGAGGCGGCCACCACCGCCTGGCAGCCACTGGTGGACATCTTCGAGGAACCCGATGTCATCCGCCTGGTGGCGGAGGTGCCTGGGGTCAAGCCCGAGGACGTGAAGATCACCGTGGAAAGCAACCTGCTGACGATCAAGGGCACAAAGGAGCAGGTGGCTGAGGAGAAGGCCGAGAAGGTGCATCGCTATGAGCGGACGTATGGCGCCTTCGAGCGGACGTTCAGGTTGTCGACCTCGATCGATCCCAACAAGATCAAGGCAACCTACAACCTTGGGGTGCTGACGATCACCCTGCCCAAGGCGGAGACGGCCAAGCCTCATCTCATCAAGGTGGAAGTCACCGCACAGAAGGCGTTGAGCGCGTGACGTAACGCGGGAGGGAGGGCGGCCTGGTGTGCTCGGGTGTTCGCCCTCCTTCTCGTAGGTGATGTGCCCCCGTAGTCGACGCTACCGGGCGACCAATGTCGCTAGCGCCTCCCCGTACGGCACGAACCCCGAGCGCCGCACCACGACCCAGCCGATCGCTAGGCCGGCGCATGCGATCAGGGCGTTCGTCGGGTCGAAGGTACGATCGACGATGACTACGTGCCCTAATTCCATCACCCCGGCCAGCCACACCCCGGGCCACAGGTGCGCCCAGCGTCCTGTGAGGCGCAGCGGCCAGACAGCCAGCATGCTGCCGAGCGGCAAGTACAAGAGAAACTGCTGCAGCACGTGCAACGCGCTGAACGCATCCACCCGCTGGGCGAGCGATGCCAGCGGGACCAGGTTCTCGGGGGCGAGCTGCGCGGCGATCGCGTGGAGATCGGTCCGAGGCAGGAATAGCCGCCACCCCCACAGCACCAGCAGCGCGCCATAGGCGAGCAGCGCGGCGCGTGCCCGCACGGCCCCGCGCAACAGCTGCGTCAGCGCCGGGAGTGCGCGATGCGCCGCCCACCCGCCCAGACCCACGCCCGCCACGCGCACCAGCACCGCTCCCCACCAGATCGGAAACCCGAGCATGCCGTGCCCGAGCTCCGCCACCAGCGCCAGCCCGGCTCCGGCGCCCGCGACGCCCACCCAGCGGGCGTCGCGTCCCCGCTCACGCAAGAGCATCACAAAGAGAAATCCGACCGGCGCGAACAGCAGCAGGTCGATCAGCGGCAGGGTGTCGAACGAGATCGGCCCCGCCGCCTGAAGCGCAGCGTGCAGCCGCCCGACCGGCCCGCCGGCGGTCCACGGCAGTGCCGCCGGCCCGAACAGCGGCGTCAGCGCCTCGCACAGGGCCGCACCGGCATACGCGCCGGCCACGAGCAACGTCGGCACGCCCAGGTACGACCGCGCCCCCTTCGCCGCCACGACGGCAGCGATCAACAGGGCCACGCCGCCCGCGCCCAGCAGCGCGCCGAGCGTGTTGGTCGTGACGTCCACGATGCTGGCGGTCCGCACCGGGGAAAACACCTGCAGCCCCTCTACGGTCGCGCTCAGCGCCAGGCCGACGAGCGTCGCCCGCCGGATCTCGGCGCGCACGTTGCCGGAGCGGGACGTCACCACCCACACCGCCCCGAGCCCCGCGAACAGCACCGTGTTGCGCAGGCCGTCGATCGCGTCGCGCCACCCGAGAGAGGGCGTGAAGGCGCGCACCAGCCGCTCCCCGGCGGCGGCGAGATCGGGAGAGAAATGGAGCTGCGTCAGCGTCGCCAGCAGGACCACCGCGACATAGCCCCAGCGCGCCGCGAGGAAGCGCTGGCGGGGCGTCATGCAGGACGCAGCTGGTCTTTTACCGGGAGTTTCCGGATTCGCTTCCCAGTCGCCGCGAAGATCGCGTTCGCCACCGCCGGCATGACGCACGACGTCCCGGGCTCGCCCACGCCCCCGGGCGCCTCGCCGCTCGCCACCAGATGGACCTCGATCGCCGGCGCTTCGTTGATGCGCAGCATGCGGTAGTCGTTGAAGTTGTGCTGCTCGACGCGCCCGCCCTTGATGGTGATCTCGCCGAACAGGGCGCCCGTGACGCCGAACACGATGCCGCCCTCCATCTGCGCCCTGACCGTGTCGGGATTGACGATCGTACCACAGTCGACGGCGCACACCACGCGCGTGACGCGCACGTCGCCCGGCGGCGACACGGCGACCTCCGCAACCTGCGCGATGTAGCTCCCGAACGCATGCAGCAGCGCGACCCCCCGGCCCCCGCGCCCGCTGCGCGAGGGCAGCGGCTGTCCCCACGCCGCCTTCCCGGCCGCCAGGTCGAGCACCGCCCTGGCGCGGGGCGCGCGATCGAGCAGCGCACGCCGGTACGCGACCGGATCCTGCCCGGCCGCGGCGGCGAGCTCGTCCATGAAGCTCTCCACCACGAAAATGCTGCGGGTCGGCCCGACGCCGCGCCAGAACGCGGTCGGTATGCCCGGCGGCTCCTGTCGCACGTACTCGACGCGGATGTGGGGCAGATCGTAGGGCGGCTCCGCCGCTCCCTCTACGGCGTCCGTGTCGAGCCCCTTCATCGAGGCGATCAGCTGGTGCAGACCCAACGCCCGGATCACCCGCAGGTTCTTGGGAAAGAGCTGGCTCGCCACGCGCGCCAGGATCGACGAGCCGGTCACGCGATGCGTCCACGCGACCGGCTTGCCGCCCGCGTCGAGACCGGCGGCGATGCGGTCGTAGTAGTAGGGCCGGTACATGTCGTGCTGGATGTCTTCTTCGCGCGTCCACACCACTTTCACGGGCCCGCTCACCTGCTTGGCGATCTGCACCGCCCGGACGACGAAGTCCACCTCGAGGCGCCGGCCGAAGCCGCCGCCCAGCAGGTGGTTGTGCACGCGGACCTTGGAGCGCGGCAGGCCGGTGAGCTTCGCGGCCGCCGCCTGCGTGAACGTCGGCACCTGCGTACCCAGCCACAGGTCGCAGCCGTCCGGCCGCACGTGCACGGTGCAGTTCACCGGCTCGAGCGTGGCATGTGCGAGGAACGGCAGCTCGTACACCGCCTCGAGCTTTCGGGCGGCGCCCGCGAGCGCCTTCGCCGCGTCGCCGTCGTCACGCGCCACGACGCCCGGTCGCTGTGACGCGTCAGCCAGCGCCCGCACGATATCCGCGGTCCCGATTTGGGCGTTGGGCCCCTCATCCCAGCGGATGTCCAGAGCCGCGAGGCCCTGTTTGGCGGCCCACATGTGATCGGCCACCACCGCCACCGCGTCGTCCAGGCGCACGATCTGGCGCACGCCGGGAATCGCCTTGGCCTTGGCGTCGTCCACGCTCGCGAGCTTGCCGCCGAACACGGGACACGCGGCGACCGTGGCGACCTTCATGTCCGGGAGCCGCACGTCGATGCCGAATTGCGCCGTGCCATCGATTTTGCCCGGCGCGTCCACGCGCTTGGCGGGCGTGCCGATCAGCTTGAAGTCCTTGGGGTCCTTGAGCGGCACGCGGCCCGGCGCGCGTAGCGTGGCCGCCTTGTCGACCAGCGCGCCATAGCCGAGGCTGCGATTCGTGGGAGCGTGGATCACCGTCCCTCGCGCGGCGTGGCACGAGGCCGGATCGACCTTCCAGATCGCCGCCGCGGCGGCGACCAGCAGGCTGCGCGCGGCTGCCCCTGCGCGGCGCAGCGGCTCCCAGTTGCCCCGCACCGACGTCGACCCGCCCGTCTCCTGCACGCCGAACAGCGGCTCCGCGTAGCGGGCGTCGTCGGGAGGAGCGTGCTCGAGCCGGACGTCGCCCAGGTCGACCTCCAGCTCTTCGGCCAAGAGCATGGACATGGACGTGTAGGTCCCCTGCCCCATTTCGACCTTGTGCATGATCAACGTCACGCGACCGTCGCGGTCGATGCGAATGAACGCGTTGGGCTCGAAAGCGGAGGGCGGTAGCGCGGGGAGATCGAAGCCCAACAGCAGGCCACCGCCGACGGCGGCGCTGACGCTCAGGAACGCGCGGCGCGATACCCGCAGCGGGCGGGCCACGTCAGCCTGCCGTCGCCCGTTTGATCGCGGCGCGGATGCGCGAGTAAGTGCCGCAGCGGCAGATGTTTCCCGCCATCGCCGCGTCGATGTCGGCGTCCGTGGGGCGCGGCTTGGCCGCGAGCAGCGCCGCGGCCGCCATGATCTGACCGGACTGGCAGTAGCCGCACTGCACGACCTCCACGTCCAGCCAGGCCTGCTGCGCCCGCTTGCCGCTCGACGTCTCCCCCACGGCCTCGATGGTCGTGATGCTCTTCCCCGTCACGGCGGACACGGGTGTGACGCAGGAGCGGATCGGGCGGCCGTCCAGGTGTACGGTGCAGGCGCCGCACAGCGCCATGCCGCAACCGAACTTGGTGCCGGTCAGGCCGAGTACGTCGCGCAGCACCCACAGCACGGGCATGTCGGACGGAACGTCGACCGTATGAAGCGTGCCGTTCACCCGCAGCGTGATCACGGCCGCGCGCCCTGCCCGGGCTCGCTCACCCCGTCTCCTGGCTGGTGCTGAGCCGGCGAGGGGCCGTTGGGGCGGCGCCACCATACAAGCGTCGGTAGTGCGGCCGCTCGACGAGTCGGTAGAACACGATGATCGCGCCTTGCGAGAACACGGCCGCGACCAGCCCGGGAAGCGACGCCACGAGCAGTGCCAGCCCGTAGGTCTGGAGGTAGCCCACGGTGTACATCGGGTTCCGCAGCCAGCGGTACGGTCCGGCGATGGTGGGCGCAGGCCGGGTGTCGCGCTCGAAGAAGTCCCGCCAGTAGTATCCGTCCGCGCCGAGAGTCGCGGCCGCCCACAGCTTGACCGCTACGCCGAGCGCCACGAGCGCGGCGCCCGCGAAGCGCCAGGCGAGCGACAGCGGCAGGTCGAGCGTGCCGCGGGTGAGGAGACACACCGCCACGAAGGCGACGCCATCGTGATACATCAGGAGCGCCGCGCGGCGGCGGAAGCGCGCGTAGGCCTGGGCGCCCGCACCCCGCGCCACGGGTTCGGCGTCCGGACGCCGCAGCGCCAGCCCGATGTACATGACGTACGCCACGCGGCTGACCAGGGAGTAGCCCAGTGCGATCAGGTCCTGGAACTGGAGGTGGAGCGGCAAGTCGGCTCTGGGTCTCGAGTCCTCGAGGACTAGTGCGGCGTGGCCGGTGTGGCCAAGAGCGCCGGCGCCTCGGCGGTGGCGCTCACGCTGAAGCGAATCCACATCCCCGCGGCACCATGACCCGGGACGCCACAGAAGATCAGATACTCGCCCGTGGGCTGTGCCGTGAAACGCATCGTGTCGGTGGCTTCCGACACGAGGCCTTCAGTGAGTCTGAGTGTGAACGCCCGCGGGATCGCGGGAGCGACGGTCTGCACGGGGAGCGGAGTCTGCGGGGCGATGACCGCCGCGCTGTGCGGCAGCATGCCATCGTGGTTGCGGAAGTCGATCTCGGTCTGCCACCCCGCGGGCACGACCAGTGTGAGTCCGCCGTCGCGGAAGCCGTTGAAGTTGAGCGCGCCGTTCAGCCCGGTGAGTCCGCCGATGAGCTGGAACCGCGCGGTTTTCGTGGAAGCGTCGAAATGGAGCCAGGCCGGGTCGATATCCGGGCCGGGCCCCACGGTGGGGGTGATACAGAGCGCGACCAGCACTGCCGGCGCGTACGAGAAGCTGCGTGCCGTCATGAGAGAGTGCTCCGTGTTGCAACGTAATCAAGCGCGATTACCGCAGCGCCGAAAGGGCGCGCTCGAGGGCGGCGCCGTCCACGCCGCTCAAGGCCCGGGCGAGCTGCTGCCGCGCGGCGTCGAGCCGCTCGCTGCCTGCCTGGTGCCGCGTCGCGCCGAGGGGGGTGAGGGCAATCGTGACGTGCCCACGCACGCCGGTCGCTCTGCGGACCAGGCCGTCGCGCTCGAGCATCACCACCAGGTCACGCGGATCTCCGCCACCCGCCGGGCCTTGCAGGTCTGTCAGCGGCACCGCCTCACCTGCGTTCGCGAGCTGCGTGAGCAGGTCGAGCCCCGCAGGGGACAGGCCCAGCTCCGCGAGCGCCTGTGTGAGCCGGTCCGTTACAGAATGGGCGGTGCCGAGCAGTTGGAACACGAGAGATCGGGGGCGTACCTCTTGCGCAGGGGGGTGCACGTCGGTAGGGCTCATGTGACTCACCAGTGAGGGTTCGGGAATCGATCGGGGGTGGGGCGCCCGCCCGGCTGAAACCCCCGCTGTGCGGTTAACCCGCCCCGCGGGCCACCGGTTCCGGGAACTCCGCGCGCGGCCGGCGCCTTGCCGACGGGGCATTAACTACGCTCGAGAAAGGATCACCACGCCGTGAAGCACAACTCGTTGTGGGAGGGCACCCGGCTCGGCCTGGTCGTCGCAACCACCATTTGGGTCTGGCTCGCGGGGGTCGACGCGATCGTGGGCCAGCCGTTTCGGACGTTTACCGTGCTGGGCGGCATCGTCCAGTTCACGCTGCTGCACTACCTGCTCAACGTGGCCTATGGCGTGGCTATCGTGTGGGCCCTGCACCGCGCGGCACGCGAGCCGAGTCTCGTGATGGGCGTCGCGTTCGGCTTTTTCATCCTGGAGTTCGGGTTCGCGATGCTGACCATCTTGCTGTCGCACCTCGGCCTTGGCGAGCTGGCCTGGGTGCGGATTCTCGGCGGCAACCTGGTCGGCGCCGCCCTGGCCGCCGTCCTGCTGTTCCGAACCCACCCCGTAGTGCGAGAGTTGCGACAGGCCGAATCGCAGGAGGACGACTGACCGTCGGGCGGGCGAGCGGCGGGAACCTGCCGCCCTAGATAGTTCATTACTGAAGCACCATGCGCCTCGCCCCCGCCGCTCGCTGGTTGATCCTCGCGCTGCTCGCCGCCGCACCCGCGGCCGCTCAGACGCCGGGCACGGACGGTGGGGTGTTCCGGCCGCTCCTGGCCGATCCCAAGGAGCCGCAGTTTTTTGCCGCCTACCTGTGGGAGCGCTCCCCCCGGCTTGCACCCCGCCTCGGCAGCGTGGGATTCGGCCAGACGATCGGGGTGGTGAGCGCGCGCACCTGGCAAGTGGCGATCGCCGCCGCCGTGTTCTCCCAGTTCAACCTCGCCCGGCCGACCGCCGACCTCATGAACACGGATTATCGAGTCGGCCTGCCCGTGACCTACCGGCACGCCGGCCTCACGACGCGCGTCCAACTGTACCACCAGAGCTCGCACCTGGGCGACGAGTACATGGTCCACGCCCACGCCCAGCGGGTCGATCTGACGTTCGAAGCCGCGGAGCTGCTGGTGTCGCAACAGCTGGCCGCGTGGCGCGTGTACGGCGGCGGCGAGTACGTCTTCACCCGTTCGCCGGCCGACCTGAAGCCGGGTGTGCTGCACGGGGGCGTCGAGTATCGGCAGCCCGGGGTGCCGGTGCACCTCGGCCGATTGGCGACGGGTCGCGTGGTGGCCGCGCTGGACGCGAAGTCGTTCCAGGACCGGAGCTGGGACGTGGGGTGGAGTGCGATCGCCGGCCTGGAGCTGGGCGATCCGGTCGCCCGCGCCGACGGCGGGGGAGGCGGGGGGGGCAGCTGGCGGTGGAGCCTGCTGCTGCGCGCCTACACCGGTCCGGCACCCTACGGTGAATTCTTTCGCGATCGCGTGGCGTCGCTCGGCGTGGGCCTGGGGCTGGCGCTGTGACGTGGGCGGACGCGAGGGAACTCTGACGCGATGTAGTCCCGCTCTCCCTCTTCGACAGTAGCACCCTCCGCCAATCGGGTGGTGAGGCCCACCCGAACGGGGGAATCCAAACTCGCCGACCGACACGGCGGGAACCTTCGCCGGCGCATAGTTCATTACTGCACTACTAACCGGGTTGTCATCACCTTCACCGATGGGTGTCCGTTATGAAGCGCTTGATCAGACCTGCTACCTGGACTGCAGTGGTCGCGGTCGCACTCGTTCTCGTCGGAACAGCGGCGGCTCGCCGGCGCGTGCCTGCGGCAGCCGCGTCCCCGCCACCACCGGAAGTTTCGGTCCTCACCGTGGTCCCGGACACCGTCGCAGCGCGCTACGAGTACGTGGGGCAAGCGGCGGCGTCGCGCTCGGTCGAGGTCCGCTCGCAGGTCACCGGGGTGATC